>Ga0210073_1000250_pt1 | contig 10736 bp, 9 predicted proteins | sample Browns_ThreeSqC__2_FD_184853 | JGI IMG/M metagenome (GOLD analysis project Ga0210073, IMG submission 184853) | Wetland microbial communities from San Francisco Bay, California, USA, that impact long-term carbon sequestration - Browns_ThreeSqC_D2... | ecosystem: Environmental > Aquatic > Marine >...
AGGCGGCACAGCGCACCTTCGTCGAGCCCGGCCAGCTCGATGAGTTCTACCTGTTCTACTCGGGCGGCCACTCGGGCCAGGTCTACGTGGCCGGAGTGCCGTCGATGCGGCACATCGCGACGATTCCGGTGTTCGCACCGTACCCGGCGACGGGCTACGGGTTCGACGAGGAGTCGAAGGCCATGCTGGGCGAGTACACCTGGGGCGACGTGCACCACCCCGCCATGTCCAAGACGGCGGGCGACTACGACGGCCGCTGGCTGTTCGTCAACGACAACGCGAACAACCGCCTGGCGCGCATCGACCTGCGCGACTTCAAGACCCACCAGATCCTGGGGCCGATCCCCAACTCCAGCGGGAACCACGGGTCGGCGTTCGTGACGGAGAACACGGAGTACGCCCTGGTGGCGAGCCGGTTTTCGATCCCGATCCCCCGCGGCACCTACGCGCCCACCTCGCGGTACGCGACCGACTACAGGGGCGTGCTCACGGGGATCCGCATCGACAGCACCACCGGTGAGATGTCACTCGGCTGGCAGATCGCCACGCCCCCGTTCGATTGGGACCTCGCCGCCACGGGGCGGGAGATCTCGCGCGACTGGGCGGTGTGGAGCTCGTACAACTCGGAGCGTGCCACCGGCCGCCTCGAAGTCACCGCGAGCCAGCGCGACCGCGACTACATCGTGTTCGTGAACTGGCGGATGGCGGCCGCGGCCGCCGCGGCGGGGAAGGGACGGATGATCGGCGGGGTCCGGGTACTCGAGCCCCGCGAGATCCCCGGCGCGATGTGGCTGATCCCGATGGGCAAGAGCCCGCACGGGGCCGACTTCTCGCCCGACGGGCGCTACGTGGTCGGCAGCGGCAAGCTGGCGCCCATCGCCACGGTGTACGACTTCGAGAAGTTCCTGGCCGCCGTGCAGGCGAACGACACCGTCGGCAACGAGGACGGCATCCCGGTCCTGCGCTACGAGTCGGTCAAGGTCGCGGAGGTCCCCGTCGGCCTCGGGCCGCTGCACACGCAGTTCGACGACCAGGGCTATGCGTACACGTCGCTGTTCGTGGAGTCGGCCGTGGCCAAGTGGAAGCTTGGCCCGTTCGACGGACACGACTCGGCGCTCGTCGTGGCGAAGATCCCGGTGCACTTCTCCATCGGCCACCTCGTGGTGGCGCACGGCGACACGCGCCATCCGGTGGGCCGCTACCTCGTGGCGATGAACAAGCTCTCCAAGGGCCGCCACCTGAACGTCGGCCCCTCGCAGCCCGAGTCGAGCCAGCTGATCGACATCACCGGCGCGGGGATGACGATGCTGTACGAGGCCTACACCGAGCCGGAGCCGCACTTCGCGCAGCTGGTTCGCGCCGACCTGCTGACGCCGATCGAGGTGTATCCCAAGGAAGAGAACACCAACCCCAACGCGATCTGGGCGGCCACGGACGCCGCCATCGTGCGGACGGGAACCACCGTGCGCATCAGGATGTTCGCCATCCGCTCGTACTTCTCGCCCGGCGAGATCGAAGTGCAGCAGGGCGACTCGGTGATCATCCACATCACCAACGGCGAGCAGGAGCGCGACATGCTCCACGGGATCGGGATCGCCGGCTACAACATCAACGTGGTCGTTGACCCGGGCGAGACCAAGACCATCGCGTTCCGGGCCACGAAACCCGGCGTCTGGCCGTTCTACTGCACCAACTTCTGCTCCGCGATGCATCAGGAGATGCAGGGGTATCTGCTGATCAAGCCGCGCGGCGGCGGAGCCGCCGCGGGCGGGATGTGAGATGCGGCTCACCGAGTGGCTGAATGCGGAGCTGTCCCCCCGGGCACGGGTCACCGTGCTCGGGGCCGGGCTCCTGCTGATCGCCGCTGCGGCGCTGCCGCTGTGGAAGATGACGATGTTCGCCGCGATGTTCCCGGAGGGGCTGCGGCTGCACATCTTCAGCTGGAAGATCGTGGGCGGCGCCAACGGCGCCGATCTCCAGGGCATCAACATCCTCAACCATTACATCGGGATGCGGGAGATCCGGGCGGCGGACTTCGTGGAGATGAAGTTCATCCCGTTCGCCTTCGGCGTCTTCTTCCTGCTGGGGGCGCGCGCCGCGCTGTTCGCGCGGGTGCGCGACCTGATCGACCTGACGGTGTTGTTCTTCTACTTCGGCCTGTTCTCGTTCGCGACCTTCGCCTACCGCATGTACAGCTACGGGCACCAGCTCGCGCCCGAAGCACCGATCAAGGTGGCGCCGTTCACGCCGCCGATCTTCGGGCATCAGCACATCGCGAACTTCGACGTCTACAGCTTCCCCGCCCCCGGCACGTATCTCGTCGCGGTGTACGGCCTGCTGCTCGTCGTCGTGCTGCTGTTCGACGCCCGGCGGCAACGGGTGTTGGGGCGGTGAACGGTGCGGTCGTCCTGGGCCTCGCGCTCGTGGCGGGCCAGGACACCCTCCACCTCGGGCCGGGGATCCACCCCGGCCCGCTCGTCATCGATCGGCCGACGGTGGTGCTCGGGGCTCCCGGAGCGGTGGTGCGGGGGGCCGGGCGGGGCAGTGTGGTGGAAGTCCGCGCGGCGGGGAGCGTGGTGCGCGGCCTGCGCATCGAGCGCAGCGGCCGGGACCTGGGGGGCGACGACGCCGGGGTGATGGTGCGCGCCGACTCGGTGGTGCTGGCGGACCTGGTGATCCGCGACGTGCTCCACGGCGTGTACGTGCGGAACGCGCGAGACGTGACGCTGCACCGGCTCGACATCGCGGGTCCACCGGGCCTGCTCGAGAGCGAGACCGGCAACGGCATCCACCTCTGGTCGTCCCGGCGGGTCACCATCACCGACTCGCGCATCGCGTACGTGCGGGACGGCATGTTCCTCGAGTATGCCGACAGCGTGGACGTGCGGGACAACCGGGTGGAGCATGTCCGCTTCGGTCTGCACTACATGTTCAGCCACCACAACCGGTTCACGCGGAACGTCTTCACCGACAATCAGGCCGGCGCCGTGATCATGAACTCGAACGGCGTCGAGGTGACGGACAACGTATTCGCCTGGAACGCCGGCAGCCGCTCCTACGGACTCGTCATCCAGACCGCCACGGACCCGGCGGTGCGCGGGAACCTGATCGTCGGGAATGGCATCGGGGTGTTCTTCGACAACGTGATCCGCGGCACGTTCTCGGGCAACGTGGTGGCCGGCAACTGGCTGGGGCTCGAGCTGTTCAGCAACAGCGAGGCGACGCGTATCATCGGCAACGCGCTCCTGGCCAACACCTTCGATGCGTCGGGCGGGGCCACGCCCGGCGCGTACACGTGGTGTGCCGACGGCCGGGGCAACTACTGGGGCGCGGCGGGGGCGCGCGGCTACGATCTGGACGGCGACGGTGTGCTCGACCTGCCGCACCGCGCCACGTCGCCGCTCGCCGAGGTGGCCCGGCGGCGCAGCGGCCTGCGCCTCTTCCTCGGCAGCCCAGCGGCCGGCGCCCTCGAGTGGGCCGAGCGCACCTTCCCGGTGTTCCGCCTGGCGGGCGCCGAGGACCCGTGCCCCCTGGCCGCGCCGCCCGAGCCCGCGATGCTGGCGCGACTGCCCCAGGCCCCCGCCGGGACCGGAGGCGGACGCGGGGCGCAGGGCGTGGCGAGCGCGGCGGTGTTCGCCGGCGGCTTGGCCCTGTTCGCGGCGGCGCGCCGCCGGAGCCGCCGGTGATCGCGCTGCGGGGTCTCACCAAGCGCTACGGCGACCGGGTCGCGCTGGCGCCGCTCGACCTCGACGTCGGTGCCGGTGAGGTCGTGGCGCTGGTCGGGCCCAACGGGGCGGGCAAGTCCACCACCCTGCGGATCCTCGCCGGGATCATCCGTCCGTCGGGGGGCTCCGCCGAGGTGGGCGGGCGGGACGCCGTGCACGACGGGGTCGCGGCGCGGCGGCGCGTGGGCTACCTGTCCCAGAAGCTCGGCGTGCCCCAGGCGACGGTGTTGGGGGATCTGGCCGAGCTGGTCGCGGCGGCGCGCGGCGTGGCGGCTCGGATCGCGGCGGACGCCCTCAGCGCGACGGGACTGGGCGACCGTCTCGACGCCACCCTGGCGGAGCTGTCGGGTGGGCAGCGACAGCGCGCGCTGCTCGCGCTCGCCACCCTCGGCGCAGTCGACGTGCTGCTGCTCGACGAGCCCGGCATCTCGCTCGACGCCGAGGGCGCCCAGGACGTGCGGGCGGCGATTCGGGCGGCACGGGGGCGCGCCGCCGCCGTGCTGTTCGCGTCGCACGACCTCTACGACGTGGCCCTGCTCGCCGACCGACTCGTCGTCCTGGTGGACGGGCGGGTGGTGGCCCGGGGCACGCTGGCCGAGCTGGCGGCGGCCGCGGGCGTGCGCTGGAATGGCGAGCCCGTCGAGCCGCCGGTCGAACGGATCTACCGCGTGCTGGTGGAGCGCGGGCGGGGCACCGGCGTGCTCCGGATGGTCCAGGGGGACGCGGCATGACGATCGGCGCCCTTCTGCGCTTCGAGCTCGCGACCATGGCGCGCGGCCGGACCCTCACCGCGGTCGCTGCGGGCTTTGCGCTGGCGAGCCTCGTCGTCGCGCTGGCGGGCCTGTCGGCCGGCGGCGTCGTGACGGTCCAGGGCTTTGCGCGGACGTCCGTCAGCCTGCTGCAGCTCGTGGTGTGGACGGTGCCGATGCTCGCGCTCCTGACCGGCGCCGTCGCCGGCGCGGACACCCACGACGTCGAGTTCCTGGTCGCGCTCCCGGTGTCACGCCCGCGCCTCGTGGTGGCCCGCTGGTTGGCGCACGTGGTGGCGCTGGGCGGCGCCCTGCTCGCGGGGCTCGGCGTGGCGGGCCTGCTGCTCGCGGCGCTGGCCGGGACCGCCGACGCGACGCGCTACCTCGCGCTCGTCGGCGTCGCGGTGCTGCTGCTGGGCGCGACGCTCGCGCTCGGCCTGTGGATCGGGGTCGCGGCGGGCAACCGCCTCCGCGCGGTGGCGGGTGCGGCACTCGCCTGGCTGCTGCTGGTGATCGGGGCGGACCTCATCGCGATCACGCTCCTCGCCGTGCTCCCCGCGGGGCAGGCGGGTTGGGGGCTGTCGCTGCTGCTGCTCGCCGATCCGGTCGACTCCGCGCGGGCGCTGGGCATCGCGCTGTTCCAGGCGACGACCATCGCCGGGCCCACCGAAGCCGCGTTGCGCCGCGTGCTGGGCGGCACCGGCGCATGGTTGCTCGCCGCCGGCCTGGTCGCGTGGACCATCACACCGCTGGCCCTCGCCGCCCGGCGCTTCGCCAGGAGCGACCTCTGACGGCGGGCGATGGGCCCGGTGCGGCAGCGCCCGAGATCCTCGTGTCCGAGAGCGCGATCGCCCGGCGCGTCGCCGAGTTGGCCGCGCGGATCTCGGCGGACTACGCCGGCGCCGGCGAGGTGCTGCTGGTCGGCGTGCTGCGCGGCTCGTTCATCTTCCTCGCGGACCTGTGCCGCCGGCTCACCGTGCCCTGCCGGGTCGACTTCCTCGCCGTGTCGCGGTACGAGCACGGCGCGGTGCCCGGCGCCGTACGTCTCGTGATGGACCTGCGCACCGATGTCCGGGGACGCCACGTGCTCGTGGTCGAGGACATCGTGGATAGCGGGCACACCCTCGCGTATCTGGTGGAGATGCTGCGGGCGCGCGGGCCGGCGTCGCTCAAGTCCTGCACGCTGACCCGCAAGCCCGCGCGCCTCGAGGTGGACATCGCTCCCGACTACGTCGGGTTCGACGTCCCGGACCGTTGGCTCGTGGGGTACGGCCTCGACTACGCCGACCGCTTCCGGACCCTGCCGTACATCGGCGCGATCGCGCCGCCCGCCTGAGCATCCGTTCAACCCGGCTTCAGCCGCATTTCACAGCCGATCCGCGACCTTCCCCGTAGACCGCTCAGGGAGGACCGATGGCCGGCAAGACAGTGATCGTGGGAATCGACGGATCGCCCGCGTCCGCGCGGGCCGCAGCGTTCGGCTGGCGCTTGGCGCAGGCGCTGCGTGGCGACTGCCGGCTCGTGTACGTGGCGCCCGACACGTGGCTGTCGGACTACGCCGGTCAGCCGCCGATGGCACCGCGGCGGCTGCTCGAAGACGTGGTCGCCCTGGCGCGAGCCCGCATCGCGGACACTCTCGGCGGGGCGGTCCCGGCGGAGCTGGTAGCGGCGTTGGACGTGCGCCTCGGCCGGGCGGCCGTGGCGCTGCGCGCGGCGGGAGACCAGGTCGATGCGCCGTACATCGTGCTGGGTGGCAAGCACCACACGACGCTGGGCCGGACGCTGGTCGGGAGCACGGCCCGGGATCTGGTGCGGACGACCGACCGGCCGGTACTGGTCCTGGGCGAGAACGACCGACCGATCCGGCGGGTCCTCGCGGCGATCGACCTGTCGGCCGCGTCCCGGCCGACGGTCTCGGCGGCGCGGCGACTGGCCCGGGTGTCGGACGCCGAGCTGCGCGTCATGACCGTGGTGGAGCCGGTGCGCGTGCCGCTCACGATCCCCTTCGCGATCGATGAAGCGGAGATCGGTCGGCGGGTCGCGACGGCGTTCGAGCGGATGGAAGGGGCGATCGCCGGCACCCCGTGCGGCGAGTGGGTGCTGCGCCGGGGCGCCGCGGAGGACGCGATCGCGACCGAGGCGACCGAGTGGGGGGCCGACATCGTCGTGGTCGGCTCGCACGGGAAGGGGTGGGTGGACCGCGTCCTGATCGGCAGCACGACGGAGCGCCTGCTGGCGGCCCTGCCGGCGGGCCTGCTCGTCGTGCCAACGGGGCGGCGCGCGGCGGCGCTGCGCCGGATGCCGGCGAAGGCCGGCGTCACCGCGCGCCGCGGCGCGAAGCGCGGAGTGGCCGTATGAAGGTCCGGGACCTGATGCAGACCGGACTCAAGACCGTCAGCACCGACGCCCTGGTGTCGGAGGCCGTCGGCGCGCTGGCGGTCGCCGGCGTTTCGGCGCTGCCGGTGATCGACCGGTTCGGCCGGGCGGTGGGGGTGTTGTCCACCCGGGAAGTCCTGGCTGCCGAGCGCCGCTGTCAGACCGCCGCCGAGCGCGAGCGGCTGTTCGATCGCACGCTGGTCCTCGAGATCATGGCCCCCTGGCCGGGCGTGGCGCACCCCGAGACCGCGGTGAAGGACGCGGCGACCGCCATGCTGAGCCAGAAGGTGCAGCGGCTGTTCGTGGAGGACCACGGCGTGCTCGTCGGGGTCCTGTCCCAGACCGACATCGTCGCGGCGGTGGCGGCGGCGCGGATCTGAGTTTGGTTGTGCGGGGCAGGCTAGCCGGGGCAGGGGCGCCGCTCTAGGTTCCGGGGGACACGAGTGGCCGCACGGGCCCCGGAGACCGACGTGGCAGTCGATCGCAAGAAGACACCCGCCCGGGGGGCGTCCCGCAAGCGTCCCGGGTCCGCTGGTCGGGAAAGCGACGCCGCGCGCGTGCGGCGGCGCTTCGAGCAGCTCCTCGAGGCCGGCCTCACCATCTATCAGGAGCACTCCCTGGCGGGGGTGCTGCAGCGCATCGTCGACGCCGCGCGGGACGTGGTGGGCGCGCGCTACGCGGCCCTCGGCGTCCTCAATGAACGAGCGGACGGGCTGCAGGAGTTCGTCACGTCCGGGGTCACACCGGCGGAGGCCCGCCGTATCGGCGCGTTGCCCGGCGGACGGGGGCTTCTCGGGCTCGTGGTCCGGGAGGGCCGGCCGATCCGCACCGCCAACATCCGGCGGCATGCCGCGAGCGCGGGCTTTCCGCCGCACCACCCCCCGATGACGACGTTCCTCGGCGTTCCCATCGCGCTGCGCGACCGGATGTTCGGGAACCTGTACCTCGCTGAAAAGGAAGACGGACGGCCCTTCAGCGCGGAGGACGAGATGATCGCCGTGCTGCTCGCCTCGCAGGCGGCGGCGGCGATCGACAACGCGCGCCTGCACGAGGAGGGCCGGGAGCTGCTCGGCCAGGTGCAGGCGATGCACCGCCAGCGCGATCTCTTCTTCGCCATGATGAACCACGAGCTGCGCAACGCGCTCACCGGGGTGTTCGGGTGGGCCGAGCGCCTGGTGCGGAAGCGTCCGGGCGACCCCGCGCAGGCGGCGCGCGAGGTGTTCGAGGGTGCGGAGCGAACCATCACGCTGCTCAACAACTTCCTGGACCTGACGCGGCTCGACGCGGGCAAGCTGCGTCCGGTCTGGCGCGACGTGCAGGTGCGAACCGCGGTGGCGCGCGCCGTCGCCGGTCTCATCCCGGCGGCGGAGCCGAAGGAGGTGTCGATCGAGGAGCAGTACGTGCACGAGCCGCACGAGCTGCGCACCGATCCGATGCGGCTGGAGCAGATCCTGGTGAACCTCGTCTCCAACGCGATCCGCCACAGCCCCGCCGGCCGCGCCGTGGTGATCCGGGTGCAGGGCAACGCGCACGACACGGCGTTCGAGGTGCACGATCAGGGCCCCGGGGTGCCGGAGGAGCTGCGCGAGAAGATTTTCGAGCCGTTCGAGCGGTTCGATCCGCTCTCGGGGACGGGGTCGGGGCTGGGGCTGCCGCTCTCGCGCCGCCTGGCTGAGATTCTGGGGGGGAAGCTGAGTGTCGAGAATCCGGCTGGCCGGACGGTGTTCCGACTGGTCCTGCCGCTCGAGCCACCCGCGGATGTGTGAAGAGGGCTTCACGGTTCCTTTAGAATTCATTCAGCGCGAGAGGCGTAACCTGAGCCCGCCATGAAGATTCTCGTCGTCGAGGACGACCGAAAGGTCGCCGGGTTCATCGAGCAGGGCCTGCGGGAGGAGGGGTATGCCGTCGACGTGGCGCCCGACGGCGAGCAGGCCACGATGCTGGCCCACGTCTACGAGTACGACATGATCGTGCTCGACGTGATGCTGCCGAAGAAGACCGGCCTGCAGGTCGCCACCGAGCTGCGGCGCGAAGGGCGGAGCACACCGATCCTGATGCTGACCGCCCGGGACACCACCGAGGACGTGGTGCGCGGGCTCGACGCCGGCGCCGACGACTACCTCACCAAGCCGTTCAAGTTCGACGAGTTGCTGGCGCGGGTCCGCGCGCTGATCCGCCGCGGCGGCGCGGGCCGCACGGAGATCCTCAAGTACGGCGCGCTCGAGCTCGACCGCCTCAAGCACAAGGTCCGCGTGGACACCAGACACGTGGATCTCACCCCCAAGGAGTTCCATCTCCTCCAGCATTTCCTGCTGCACCCCGAAGAAGTGGTGCGGCGCACGGAGCTGCTGGAGAAGGTGTGGGACATGCATTTCGACCCCGAGAGCAACGTGGTGGACGTTCACGTCGGCAACCTGCGTCGCAAGCTCAAGACGGCTGCCGGCAAGGAACTGATCCAGACGGTGCGTGGGGTGGGCTTCCGGCTCCAGGATCCGGATCAGGACGAAAAGTGACGCGGTCGCTCCGGCGGTCGCTCGCCGTGCGGTTCACGGCGACGATGGCCGTCGGTCTCCTGTTGTTCGCCGCGGCGCTCGGGTGGGGCACGAACCGCATACTCTCCGAACAACTCGATCAGGCGATCGCCTCGGCGGCGTTCCTCGCGGCGGAGCGGCTGGTGCACCCGGCGCCCCAGGGGACGCTCGATGCCATGGTCGCCGATGAGCCGTCGCGATACGCCCGCGAAGTCAACCGCTACATCGTCCTGCGTCGTGTCGACGGCGCCGTGGCCGGTGCCCTGCCTCGGGGGGCGGCGACGCTCCCGCTCGACACCGCCGCCTTTCGAGCGGCCCAGGCGGGCCGGCAGGTCTGGCTCACGCAAGCGTGGGGTGACCGCGCCGTCCGCGTGACCTATGTCGCGGTCTCCGAAGGGGGCGTTCGCGGCGAGCGGGTGATCCAGGCCGCCGCGTCGCTCGACGCGATCCATGTGGTGCAGCGGGACCTGTTCTCCGCGCTCGCGGCGGTCGTGCTGGTCGGCACCGCGGCGACGTTCCTCGGGGCGTGGTCGCTCGCGGGCTCCGCGGTCCGGCCGGTGAGCGAGATCATCGAGCAGGCGACGCGGATCGAGGCGGGCGGCCCCGAACCGCGCATCGCGGCACACGCCGATACCGAAGAGTACCGCGGCCTGGTCGCGGTGCTGAACGGCATGCTCGAGCGCCTCGACCGTGCGTTCCAGGCGCAACGGCGCCTCACGGCCGACGTCTCGCACGAGCTGCGCACGCCGCTCACGGCGCTGCGCGGCGAGATGGAGGTGGCGTTGCGGGCCGAGCGCTCGCCGCGGGAGTACCAGCAGGTGCTGCGCAGCGCACTCGAGGAGATCGAGCGGCTGTCGACGATGAGCGAGGACCTGCTGCTCATCACGCGGGCGGAGTCGCGCCTGGTCACGCCGGATCGCGGGCCGACCGACCTCGACCGCCTGGTGGGCGATGCGGTGGACCGGCTGCACCGCCGCTGCGAGGAGAAGGAGCTGACCGTGGACACGGCGTTCGGCATCGGACACGCCGGGGTCCCGCTCGACGCCAAACTCGCCCGGCGGCTCGTCGGCCACCTGCTCGAGAACGCGATCCGCTACAGCCCGCACGGCGGGCGGGTGGGGGTGGCCACCGGCCTCGCGGACGGGAACGCACGCCTCACCGTACAGGACTCGGGCCCCGGCCTGTCCGACCAGGACCTGGCCCACCTGTTCCAGCCCTTCTACCGGGGCGACCCGGCCCGGACGCGCGACACGGGCGGTGGGCTCGGCCTCGCCCTCGCCCGGGCGGTCGTCGATCTCCACGGTGGCCGCATCACGGCCGGGAACGCGCCCGGCGGCGGCGCCCGATTCGAGATA
>Ga0210073_1000251_pt1 | contig 10735 bp, 10 predicted proteins | sample Browns_ThreeSqC__2_FD_184853 | JGI IMG/M metagenome (GOLD analysis project Ga0210073, IMG submission 184853) | Wetland microbial communities from San Francisco Bay, California, USA, that impact long-term carbon sequestration - Browns_ThreeSqC_D2... | ecosystem: Environmental > Aquatic > Marine >...
CAGAATTCTCACCAAGCGAGATTGTATCCAAGCTACAGTGCTGGATCATGTGTGACCACGTCCTTGAACTTAATTGCAAGCGTCGAGTTCACAGCCAGTTGTTGTTGCCGGCGTAAAACCGCGGTTATTTGCCGCTGCCATGAAGTGGCGGAACGGGACGGTGGCCTCCTTGCGTAATGTCCTGTTGAGGTTTCTGGATGCTAAAACGGGATATCGTCATCAAAGCCAATTTCGCACTGGTTGATATCCTGGGTGCGATTGTCGTAATCCTCACGATGCATCCTGGTGATTTTCTCCCCATAGGTCTCCCATAAGGCATCCCGGAGTCTATCGAGGAAGTCAATGACGGCGGCAGCTTCATCAAGGGTCCAGTACGTCGTCAGACGTGTCACCTTCATCGTCATGATCATTTCCTTTACGCGTGTTTTTCTGGTGCCGGGTGTTTGGGTGCGTGACGTCGCGGTTTAATGGCTTTCTTCTTCCTGGCGGCCCGCTCTTTTGCCTCCCGCATGCGATAGGACTCCCCCTCGATCACGAGGATCTCCGAGTGATGCACCAGTCGGTCGACAATGGAGACAACGCAGGCCGCGTTCGGGAACACCTCGCTCCATTCGGCGAACGGGCGGTTGGTGGTCACGATGGTCGGCTTGAGCTCGTAACGGCGGTTGATGATGTTAAACAGCAGGTCGGCGTGGCGATTGCCGTAGGAGAGGTAACCCACTTCATCGATGATCAACACGTCCGGATGTGCATAGTATTTCAACCGACGCCGCAGTGCGTTGTCACCGTCCTGAGCAGCCAGGTCCCCAAGCATCTGGGCGGCGTTGACGAACAGCGCGCTATGCCCCTGCATGACGGCATGGTGGGCGATGCTCTGTGCAATCATCGACTTGCCAACGCCGTTTGGACCGACCAGGATGATGTTGGCGGTCTCCTTGATAAAGCTGAGTGTCATGAACCCGGACACCGCCGCCTTGTCACACTGATCCGGCCAGCTCCAGTCGAAGTCGGCGAGTGGCTTGAAGCGGCCGATGTGCGCCGCGCTCAGTCGACGTTCGAGTCCGCGCCGCCTGCGCTCGACTTCTTCCCACGCAATCAGTCGCTGTAGCCAGGGCAATTGGGCCTCGGGTAACGCATCCCAGTGGGCAATCAGGCCGTGAAGCTTGAGCGCTGCAGCGCGCGGCATGAGTTCGTCGCGCAGGATCGGACCAGTATCAGGTAGTGTTGTCATCGGCTTGCTCCGTATCATTTGTGGTGTCGGTGTCGGTGTCGGTGTCGAGTTGGTCGTAGCGCGCCAGCGATGCTGCACGGACGACGATGTTTCGTGCCTTGTCATTGTCGGGCAGCGTGAGCGTTAACGGTGGCAACCGGTTGCGCTGCTCGCGGCGCCGTTCAAGGACTTGTCGCACGCTGTTTGGATGGGGTACGTCATTCTTGAGCGCCTCGGCGATGGCGTGTTCGAGTTCGGCCGCGCCGTAGTCGTCGAGCAGTTGTACGAGCTGGGCGGTGACACTCGATAGCGGAGAGCCGCGGTGCGCGGCCTGTTGCAATAACTCGCGACTCATTGGTGCGGCATGCGCCAGTCGGTCCTGACCGCGGTGATGGCGTGCACCATGCTTGGCGTTGACCAGCGCCTCGATATGCGCCGGATGCTCAATCTGCTCGCCCTTGCCATAGACGCGCCGGTGCTCGGCGATCACCTTGCCGCCATCGAGCACCCGCATGCGGGTCAGCGAGGCCATGACTGTGACGGTGCGCCGCACCTGGGTATGCGGCACACTGTAGTCATTCAGATCAAAGCGTATATACGGCGTTTTGCCAACACTGACCGCGACCCGCTCGTCGGTTTCGAAGGGGTTGTCCGGCAACGCCAGCAGGTGGGGTTGTTCCTGCGCAAAGGCCGCGCTGACCGTCATGCTCCGGTCTTCCGGGCACGGCCGGTTAGCAGCCGGGCCTGCACACCAGGCGTCGGCCTGCGCATTCAGGTCATCGATATCAGACCACTGACGGCCGGCAAAGAAGTTGTCGCGGATGTAGCGTATCGCGCGTTCGACGCGGCCCTTCTCGTTACCCCGGGCAACGGCGACCGGCCGGGGTTCGAAGCGGTAGTGCGCTGACAACGCCAGCAGGGTAGGATGGAACCGGATTGCATCATCACGGCGCTCGAGTACGGCCGACTTCAGGTTGTCATACAGCAGCACCCTCGGTAATGCACCCCAGGCGTTAAAGGCGGCGACATGGCCGCGCAGGAAGCTCTCCATGCGTTGATTGAGATAGAACCGCAGGAAGATCTGGCGGCTCCAGCTGAGCACCATCACAAAGGCCATCAGCGGTCGCTTCGCACGACCGATCTGAATGGTGTTGAAGTGACCCCAATCAACTTGTGCCTGCTCGCCAGGCAACGTCCGGAGTCGAAGATACGCTTGGCTCGGTTTGCGCGGACGCAGTTGCGCCACATGCGAACGGAAATGGCTGGGGCCACCCGGGTAGCCGCGTTGCTGTGCCATCGCATACAGCCGCGTGGCCGTGAGCGTGGGGTATTGATCCAGCGTCTCGATAATGAAGGGTATGTAGGGATCAATGATCGAGGTCTGGCGCGTACGCTCGGCCTTGGGCATGCCCGCCTGAGACAGCACCCGATCGACAACTGAGTGATGGATGCCGAGCTGGGCGGCAATGGTATGCGGGCCCCAGTGCTCGACAAAGTAATAGCGAAGAATCTTCGCTTCGAGTTCCTGACTGATAGCCAATCGTTACCTCCTTCAATCGATGACTGCACAGTGATCTGTGCTGTTGAGTGCGTTACGGTGGTCGTAGAAAGTCACGTCTGAGAAAGGAATCGCATTCGCGGTGACAGACATGGCAGTAAATGGCTGTCTCCGTGCGATCGCACCCGTATTCGTGATGACTTTCCCCGGTGTTCAATGCCAATAGCAGTAGAACAAGGGCGACAATCGGAGGGGAACCCTGATGCGTTACTTTTTCTCGTTGACGCGCCCGGAATCGACGCTGTCGATCCGCATTAGTGTGCTGGCCACGGCGCGTTGAACGGTAACGTTTGGCTGCACGGTGCAGCGAGTTGGCTCGCGCATCAATGGCGCAGCCATTCGCACAATAGACGTTACCGCGGTCGCAGTGACGACAGACAATGACCTGGCAGTGGCAACGCGCGCAGTGAAACATCCGGGCACTGGGGTTCATCGGCATTTAAGGCCGATGAGGGCTGGAGTTTGACCCGTCTTGGTGAGATCATGAATGGGCTGTGCGAAAGCACGGTTTGGGGCGTAGCGTCAGTTTGACCGTCAAATCATGGCTGGCGCTATGCCTGTCTCTTCGGCTACACCTTCCATACCGGGTTTCTGGCCCGATGTCATCTGATTACGCTTGAATCTGCATCGCTCTATGGGCAGGAGCGGTTGTCCTAAACGAACTGTTCAGGATGGAGTGATTTTCGTTCCAGAACGGGACAGCGGCAAATAACCGCGGGTATCGAGTGGCACATACAGTCCAGAGGATACTGCCCAGGAAGCGCACTCTGCCGATGATTATCTGGTCGTCGTTCAGGACGTGGATGTGATCAGGCGCCTGCGCCTTCAACTCCTCGATCAGTGCGAGGTCGTGATGATAGAACTCGTGGTTGCCCGGCACGTAGATCACCGGCTTGTCCGGGAATCGGTCTTCCGCCCAGCGCAGGCCCTCCATACCCACACCGATATCGCCCGCCAGGACCACGACGTCGGCATCGGTTGCCGGCGGCTCGAAGTCTTCGAACTCGATATGCAGGTCGTTCAGGATGTGGAGCTTCATGGGGCAACCATAGACCAGGAAAATTCATCAATACACGTCGGGTCTGGCTGAATTAATGTGAATAAACCCAACACTAACAGGATAGTGCGATGTGAGGACAGGCGGATGATAACAGTCCGGGATCAGACTGAATTGACCACCTCGCAAGGTGATAACAGTTTCAGAGCCGCTGAGTCATTGCTGTCAGCTCAAAGTGAACTGTAAAAATGAATGGTGGCCAGGGACGGAATCGAACCGCCGACACGGGGATTTTCAGACCCGAGCAGCGCTTTCTGGCCGCCCTGTTTTCAACAACTTATGCACACCGGCCCCGCGCTAAGTTGACAGTAATGGACAGGAGTGGGCACAAGATGACAGGAGTCAGTCACGATTTGGTCACGCTAGAACACGTGTACATTCGGAATTCTTACCTGAAAAAGATTCTTTAGATGGGTCTCGTTCCTGAACGAAACCTTCCCTTATATGATTTTAAACAAGACACAACGCTAATCTATCACTCGGGAGGCAACAAAGTGGGATCTACCATGCGCCACTTATTGTTCTTTACTCTGCCATGCGCGACCATACCGGCTGGTGCGGCCAGGATAACTTATACCGATCACCCGATCCTGTCTGCCTATGACGGCTCAATGAGATAGTGTAGCGTCACAGATCAACAACGTATCCACGGTACTCAAGAATCCCCAATGGCGACATCCTCCTCCCAATCGTTGCGGATCAGCACCCGCAAGCAAGCGGCCAGGCTCACTCCCGCGCAGAAAAAGTTCAACACCCTGATTGGCAGGATCAACCGCCAGCGCAAGCGGCTCGCGGAATGGCAGGAAATCATGCCAATCTACCAGGAAGAGGTCTTGAAAACCTTCCAACCGCTGCGCGACAGCTATGCCGGTTTCCAGGCACAGATGGTTGAGCTGCTCGACAGCCACTACACCAATAATCGATTTTCGCGGCTGCAAAAGGAAAAAGTCAGCCATATCATCTCGGATATCTGTGTTGAGCTGATTAACGATCATGGACGGGACGACCTGAAACCCATCGCGAACCGCCACAGCGATGTCGACTTCGATGACCAGCAGGAACAGATGAAGGCCATGGGCGGGGATGTACTCCGCGCGATACTGAAAGCGGAGTTTGGCATTGATCCTGGCGATATTGAGCTGGACATGGATGACCCGTATGGCACGGCGGAGAGACTGGGAAACATTCTGGATGAACAGCAGCGCAAAGCGGAAGAACAGCGTCCCAGGCGCAAGAAAACCGCTCGCCAACTAGCCAGAGAGCAACGTGAAAAAGAGGAAGAGAGTAAAATCAGCCAGTCGATTCGGGCGGTCTACCGGCAACTGGTCGGCGCATTGCATCCGGACAGGGAAACGGACCCCGAGGAGCACCAGCGCAAAACCGGTTTAATGCAACAAGTTACCGTCGCCTATAAAAACAGGAACTTGCTGCAATTGCTGGAGCTGCAGCTCACAGTGGAGCAAATCGACCAGAACGCAATCGATTCGATCAACGAAGACCGCCTCAATCATTTCAACACAATCCTGCAACGCCAGTCGCTGGAACTGAAACAGGAAATAGAGGAGGTCGAGCTGCACATGCGGGCTGCCGGCGGACTCGACCCGTTTGAATTACTCACACCTAGAAAACTTATGTCAGCCCTGAGAACGGATAAAAAACAACTGGAAATTGAGATTGTTGAAATCCAGAGAGATCTCAGGCTATTCAAGGATATTCGCAAGGTCAAAAACTGGCTGAAAACCTACGAACTTCCCTTCGAACTGCCCGACGAACTTTTCTTCGGACTTTTTGAGGACGGCCTGCGCTAAGGGATACTCACGCAGTCCACGCCTTAACGATGTTTTGCCAAACAGAGTCAGCTTCGATAAACAGTCGTCCTTGATCGATTTCATCCAGCGCTCCGCAAACGCATTCGAATTCGAGCTACGTGCGGGGAGGGTTGTTGGCCGAATGAATTCGGCCAGTATAGTGACCTTCAGAAAAGAAGAATCTTCCATACGCAACCAGCCACACTCAACTTCAAGGTGCTCAAATCTGTTCTCCAGCTTCCCCTGCTCCGTAACGTCTGTCGTTACCCTGTCATTCGCCACATCGCACTGACTGGCAGTGCCATGTAGTTCTCTCCAAATGCGACAGACTGCTCCCCCGTGTACAGTACGATTCCCCGTACGAACTGCCTGCCCGTAACCTCCGACAGCGCATCGAATCCGGAAAAGTCTTTGCGCACCACAGTTGCGGAGGCCTTCACCTCCAGGCCCACCAGGCGACCTGCTGCGTCTTCAAGCAGGATATCCACTTCCCTGCCTGTAGTGGTCCGATAATGATGCAAGTTCACCCGACTGTCCGACCATCCAGTCTGTTTGCGCAGTTCATTGACAACGAAGTTTTCAAACAAATGGCCAAAAAACACGGGATCTCGATCATGGCTCTGGCGAGTAACGCCTGCCAGGTGGGCTGTTAGTCCGGAATCGATCAGATGAATCTTGGGGGACTTGATCAACCGCTTGCCGAGATTCGACGACCAGGCTGACAGTGGCTGAAACAGAAAAGTGGCCTGCAAAAGACTCAGGTAACGCTTGAGGGTACTGTTGGGTATCCCGGAACTGCGTGATAGTTCCGACATATTCAACAAGCTACCGACACGTGCAGCCAGCAGGGATAACAGGCGCGGCATGTCCGTCAGCCCCTCGATATTCGCCAGATCGCGCACATCGCGTTGCAGTAACGCCGTAATATAGGCGGCAAACCAGGCATCACGACGTTTCCCCGCAGGGCGCTTTATTACCTCCGGATACGCACCCGCGAGGACGGCGCCATTCAGATCAATTGCATCACCAGGTTGCAAGACCGGCAAGCTTTCAGCAAAAACCCCGTCAATAAACCTTTCCCGCTGCCCGCGCAACTCTCCCTGAGAGAGCGGTAACAGGGTAATCAATTCCATACGACCAGCAAGCGACTCGGAAATTTGCGGAAGCAGCAGCACATTGGCTGATCCGGTCAGCAAAAAACGACCAGGGCGACGATCCCGATCCACCGACATCTTGATCGCGGGAAACAAGCCGGGGGCTTTCTGTACCTCATCAATGACCGCCCGATCTCCGAGCCCGGCAAGAAAACCCTGGGCATCAGAACTTGCCGCAGCCAACTGCGTGGCATCATCCAGGGTGATGTATGGAATGGAATGCGCCTGTGCAAAGTCCCGGGCCAGCGTACTCTTGCCTGTCTGACGGGCACCGTTTAACAACACCACTGGCGTATCAGCTATTGCGGCTTGCAGTTCTGATTCGATATTTCGTTTATACATGGTGGATATTTCACCACTAAATGGTTACTTATACACCACGTAGACTACCTCATCCCTGAGTTCTTTTGCAAAAACAAAACAGCCATCAACCCACTATGCACACAGAACAATTGTCACGATACAGTCACGCATGACGTCAAGCACGCTGGCAAACATCACATCTGATGAATTGTAAGAAACGGATTATATTTATTTAATAGCGTACAGCCATGCTGAGAGGTCAAGCAGGGATGGGGACTTTTTACCGGTTGCGGGGACTTTAATCCCCTGCCCTGTATGCGCTTACAAAAATAGATAACTAAATGTTTTTATTTATTTTATTATGGTGGCCAGGGACGGAATCGAACCGCCGACACGGGGATTTTCAGTCCCCTGCTCTACCAACTGAGCTACCTGGCCGGGGGTGGGTATTAAAGCCGTTGACCCGAGGGGAGTCAAGGCGGCACCTCATTAATATCATTGGCGAGGGAAATTTAATAGCCTGGCAAGTAGCGATCTCCCTCCCGGACCGCCAATCGCTTATTACTTCAATCGGTCCGGGGACACGAACCCGCCGGGCAGCGCGGAGCCGCCGCCGAAGAAAAACTTTTCCATCTCCTGCTCCAGAAACTTGCGGGTCTTGGGATCCGCCAGCGACAGGCGGTGCTCGTTGATCAGCATGGTCTGCTGGCGCAGCCAGAGCTGCCAGGCCTCTTTCGAGACGTTCTCGAAGATCCGTTGCCCCAGTTCACCGGGATAGGGCGGCGCCTCCAGACCCTCGGCCTGCTTTCCCAGTTTGATGCACTTCACCTGTCGGCTCATGTCCTACTCCTGTCGCTGTTGTTCGGTATACCGCTGCAGCAGGCGTTCCACCGGTGCCGCCAGACCCCAGTCACCCCGGCCTTCGGGCCTGCACCAGATCCGGTTGCGCGCTTCCCTGACGCCATCCGTCGTGGTCTCCGCACGCGCCAGCACCGGGGTGATCTCCAGGTGAAAATGGCTGAAGGTATGCTGCACGCACGGCCACTCACCGATCACGCACACCCCCAGTCCCATATGCTCCCGGCACCAGACATCCAGAGGCTGGCCGTGTGCGACCTCGGGCAGACTCCATAGTCCGCCCCAGATGCCGGCCGGGGGGCGCTGTTCCAGCAGTATTTCCCCCACTGCGTTGCTCAGCAGCATCATACGCGTTCTGCGCAGCGGCAGGGCCTTGCGCGGACGCGCTGCCGGGTAGTCCCGCTGTCGTCCAGTGGTCCGGGCCGCGCAGTCCGCCGAGAGCGGGCACTCATCGCAGGCGGGCCGGGCGCGGGTACACAGCGTCGCGCCGAGATCCATGATCGCCTGGTTATAGGCCGCCACCCGGGTTGCGGGCGTGGAGTCCCCGGCCAGCGTCCAGAGCCGGTTCAGCACGGACGCCTGCCCCGGCCAGCCCTCCACCGCGTGGAAGCGGGTGAGCACCCGCTTTACGTTACCGTCCAGGATGGGGTGGCGCTGACCGCACGCCAGGGACAGGATCGCCCCGGCGGTGGAGCGACCGATGCCCGGCAGAACCAGCACCTCCTCGATGCGCTCCGGGAAGCGCCCCCGGAAGCGCCCGGCGACCAGACGCGCGGCTTCGTGAAGGTTGCGGGCGCGGGCATAGTAGCCCAGTCCCGACCAGTGCTGCAGCACCTGGTCGAGGCTGGCACCGGCCAGCGAGGGCAGATCCGGGAAATGCGCCATGAACCGCTGGTAATAGGGAATGACCGTGGCCACCTGGGTCTGCTGCAGCATGATCTCGGAGACCCACACCCGATAGGGGGTGGGGTCTACCTGCCAGGGAAGGTCCTTGCGGCCATGGCGTGCATACCAGTCGAGCACCCTCACAGAGAAATCCGCGGGTGTCATGATGCTTCCTTCCGGCGGTAGCGCGCTTCTATGATCATGACGATTTCCGTTATCTGGTTGACCATTTCCCGCCGGATCAGCCAGGGCCCGATCAGCGGCGGGAGAAAAAATGCCGGCACGAGTTCAGCGTGAAAATGCATGATGGTGGTATCCCCCTCGGCGGTCAGTCGCCATTGCCCGCCACCGCGGCGGAAATCGCTGTTCTGCGGCAGGATATCCGCATCGATGGTGTAGCCGGGAGACTGCACCATGTCCTGGCTCTGGGTGACATCCCGGCAGTAAAACAGCACACACACGCGGGTAACGGTACGGATGCGGTGTTTCACGGGGCTGTAGGTGCGCAGGATGCGGCTCTCCCTTATGGCCGGGTTGATCTCATGCAGGTGATCGTAATCGGTGATCAGGCGGTAAACCATCTCCGCCGGGGCATCGATGAGCGCCTCGATCGACAGGGTGTAGACACCCGCGTCGTAGCTGACGGACGAATCCAGCACACCGCCGGCGCGGCTGAGCAGCGGCGCCGCCAGCAGCGCACAGCACAGGAACCGGCGCATCCCGCGCGCCCTCTCTATGGGAACAGTCCCTTCAGCAACTGCTTGGTGGATTCGTCCCCGAGCTTGCCCTTCAACAGTTTTTGTGTCTTCTTTTCGATTTTTTCCTTCGCCTTATCCCGGGCCACATCACCCAGCGCGGCGGCGAGATCCGGCGTGTAGGTCGGCTTGCTGAACGTCCCGGAGATGCGCACCGGGATCGCGACACCCTTCAGTTCATCCAGCCCCTTGCCTCCCTGGCCCTTCAGGGAACCAACGATCTTGGTGGTCAACAGGTAGTCGATGGTCTCGGCGGGAAGGCTGACCTGGCCTTCACCGTTGATTCTCAGCAGCGGCGACTTGGCGGACAGATCGTTGTTCCTGATCACACCATCGGTCACGGTAGCGGTTCCCTGCAGTTCGGTGAATTCGGTCTGATTGGGCTGGTCATCCGCAGGGGGCGGCTGCCCCTGAAGCTTCGCCTGCGCCGTGCGTAGCAGGGAGGCGATATTGACCCCCTTGAGGCTGCCGTTGGTGAAGGAGAACGCGGCATTGCCATTCAGGGTCCGGCGTAGTTGCTCCGGAGCCGCCCCGCTACCGGAGAGCTGGACATCGACGTTGCCGGTGCCGCTCAGCTTGTCGTCGCCGCTCAGATCCTTGAGCAACGGTCCCACCTGGATTCCCTTGACATGTTCGTCCAGAGACAGTTGCGGGGTTTTGCCTCGTACGTCCAGCGAAACATCCCCGCTGTATTGCCCCTGATACAGGCTGGCGACGGCCGGATGCACGCGCAGCAGCCCATCACGGGACTTGATCGTGAACTCGATATCCGTGGAACGCAGGTTGTAGGCCTTCAGCGTGCCGAGTTTCACCGTGCCGGTCAGGTTCAGGCCGCGCAGCGCCTCGACCGGCAGCGCCTCCGCACCGCCTACCGCCGTGGCAGCGGGTGTAGCTGGCGCCACCGGGACGTTCTTTGCGGGCGGTGGCAAGTAGCGGTCCAGGTCGATCTGGTCGGCCTGCAAGGCAAAATCAATCGCGGGGTTGGCAAAATTATCCACACCCAGCCGGCCGTTCACGTGCGTATCATCGAGCTGAAACTGCAGTGACGTGGCCGCCACATGGCGTCCGGACGCCTCCCACTGCAACGCGGCACCCGCCTTTCCGAGTACGGCGCCATCGGCGGTGACCGGAGTCTCCTGGCCCAGCG
>Ga0210073_1000253_pt1 | contig 10691 bp, 9 predicted proteins | sample Browns_ThreeSqC__2_FD_184853 | JGI IMG/M metagenome (GOLD analysis project Ga0210073, IMG submission 184853) | Wetland microbial communities from San Francisco Bay, California, USA, that impact long-term carbon sequestration - Browns_ThreeSqC_D2... | ecosystem: Environmental > Aquatic > Marine >...
GCTCTCTTAAGATGGAACTGCATTAAGCAAGTGCCTTTCGGGTATGATTCAGTTATTAACCCGGATATGCCTGTTGTGACCACTATGCTACCAATGACACCCAAGGAAATATTCGCCGTTCTGTCCCGTGACGTCATCGGACAGGACCAGGCACTCAGAAATATGGCCGTCGCCATTTACAAGCACCTTATCGAGCACTCGGTGGGCAATGTCATGCTGATCGGTAATTCCGGTACCGGCAAGACCACCATCATGCGGGCCGCGGAGCAGTTCTTTGCACAGGCAAAGGGTTACGAGAAGTTTTCCACCATCATCCGCATCAACGCCAATCTGGTGGCGGATCTGGCGAGCCGAGGAACCCAGAGCAATATCGTGATGGAGCGGCTCGCGCGCCAGGCGGCCAATATTCTGGGTGAGAAGGCGGACTTCAAAACCATGCGGGACTATGTTTCTCACGGCATTGTCTGTGTGGATGAAGTAGACAAGATCCGCGCGGTGGTCGGTGGGCAGCCCAACGTGAAGGGAATCGTCGCCCAGGACAGCCTGCTGACGCTCATGGAGAATGAAAACGTCCAGGTGGATATGCCGTACTTCGAGGCCGGCAAGTGGCATACGGTGATGACGCCGATTAATACCGCGCACATCCTGTTTGTCGCTGGCGGTGCTTTCGAGGAGCTGTATGACCAGGTGTTTCACCGTATGACGAAGAAACTGGGTCCTGACAAGTTCTACCGACTGGTGCCGCGTGCCGATGGCAGTCTGGACCGGGTCTTTTTCTTCGAACTCAGTCGTCACGTTCAGCAGGAGGATATTTTCGAATATGGTATGACCCCGCAATTCCTGTCCCGCTTCGACAGCGTCATCATGCTGGGTGATCTGAGCGCGGCCAGTCTGGTCAGAATATTCAAGGATATTAAAGGCGCCATCTGGCCCATCGCGGTCGATTATTTCCGGCACACCGGCGTCACGCTCACGATCACGGATGAGGCGGCAGGGCTGATTGCCGAGATCGCAGCCAAAAAGTATCGTCTGGGCGCGCGGGCCTTGCGGGAAGTTTTCGGAAATATCATCAAGACACTCGAGTTCGATCCCCTGGCCTCGGAACTGGTACGGGAAAATGACGGTCAACGAGTGCTCGAGATCACCAAAGCGGTTGTAGAGGCCTGCCGGCCGGGCTAGCAGTCGGCCGGCCGATCCTTCCGGCGATACATACGGCGCAATTTCAGAATTCGCCAGCGCTGATGCAGCGGCAGGAGATAAGCGTCCGCACCGACGCTGCGGGGATAAAGCTCCATGCGCGCCAGCCGCAATATTTCCTTCTCGCTGAGCCACCGGGTAGAACCTACGAGAATATCGTGCGGACAATAGCGGGCCGAATCGCGCGTCACGCTCAGCACATAGACAGGGAGCGACAGTTTCTGCCAGGCAAGATACAACCAGCGTTTGTTTTCCACGTTCCCGTAAGCCCGTGTGGCGTGAGCGGAGTCAATCATCAGCCTCTCCTCATCAGGGCGTAAACTTTACCCGGATCTGTTACCGCGGGGAATCATCGGTCCCCGGGTTACTGGTCGACGAGTTTATAACCGCTGCCGTAGACAGTGATCAGATAACGCGGGTCGGCGGGCTCGGGTTCCAGTTTCTTGCGCAGGCGTACGATGTAGTTGTCCACGCTGCGGGTTTCAATTTCGCCCTGGTGACCCCAGACATCGGCAAGCAGCGTCTCGCGCGATACCACTTCACCGCGATGATCGACGAGATAGTGCAGCAGGTCCATCTCCTTGGCGGTAACGTCAAGCGGTTGCCCGTCGCGGGTGAGACGATGTCGCGGGAAGTCGGCCAGCGCCACGCCAACCCGCACCGGGACTTCAGTCCCCGTGGTGTGGGATCGGCGCAGATGGGCATGGATGCGGGCAAATAATTCACGCAGGCTGAATGGCTTGACCACGTAGTCGTCGGCGCCGACCTCGAAACCCAGCACCTTGTCCATTTCCTCGCCGCGGGCGGTCAGCATGATGACCGGTACGTGCAGACCCTGGCTTCTGAGGTGACGGCACAGGCTCATGCCGTCGCCGTCGGGCAGCATGAGATCCAGCAGTATCAGGTCCGGGCGCTCGCGCAGGGCGATCTCCCGGCCCTCTCGCACACTCGCGGCAGTGACCACCTGGAAACCTTCCACTTCCAAGTTGTCCTGCAGGCCAATCCGCATGGCGGGATCGTCATCGACGATCAGGATACGCGCCGAGTCTGTCACGCGACGGTCCTCAGAACGGGGAAGGACACCACGGCCTCAAGACCTTTACCCCCTTGCGGCGTATCCAGCGACACGCGCGCGTGATGGGCTTCGGCGATCTGGTCCACCACGGCAAGGCCCAGACCACTGCCGCTGTTGGCGTCGACATCGCCCCCGCGTTCGAACGCCGTGCGCAGCCGGTCGCGCTCGCGTGCGGGTATACCCGGGCCCGAATCGGTGACGGCCAGTTCCACGTTCTCTCCCCGGGGCGTGAGTCGCACCTGAACCACACCGCCACCGGCGGCATACTTTGCCGCGTTGTCAAGCAGGTTGAGCAGGATCTGCGTCACGCCCCGACGGTCATGGGCAACCGGCGGAAGATTGGGGTGCAGGTCGGTTTCCAGACGGAGCCCCTGTTCCTCGATGCGCTGCCGGTAGTCCTCGATCACCCCGGAAACCGTAGCGGCCAGATCGCTCTCCGTAAGGTGATAAACCTCCCTTCCCCGACTCAGACGGGAGAAATCCAGCACTGTGTTAATCATCTGGGTCAGACGCTCGGACTCGCGCAGAATGGTCCGGTGGTAGAGTTGCTGACGCGCCTCATCGGTGACCCGTCGCAGATAGAGCGTCTCTGCGTACATGCGGATGAGCGCCAACGGCGTTTTGAGTTCATGCGATACGTTGGCGACGAAGCGGTTGCGCAGTTCCATCAGCGCATGCTCGCGGCGCAGCTCGTGCCAGACGGCGAAGGTCGCCAGCAGCATGACCAGCATCATGCCGCCCGCCAGGGTGAGGAGCAGGGCCGTGCGGGGTTGCAGACGCTCGTCGGTGATTTCCGGATCGGGGACGAAAACGAGAGACCAGCCGGGCAATACCCGGTTGAGTGGCTGATCCAGGAAGTCCTGTTCCTCCACGGATTCGGCGTCGTGTAACACCACCGTTCCACCTTGTTCCTCCCCGAATTCCTTCAGCAGGGGCGTCACATGCCGTTTTTCCAGCTCGTCGAGGTTGTACTGGATCAGCAGCCAGCCACCTGGAGAGACATCCGCGCTGTAACTGGCAGGGCGAAAGCCGAACAGCACCGACCGCCCGTCGAGCGTTTCCAGGAAGGAATGGAATGCGTTGGATTTGAATCCGTGGCTGGTCTCCTCGAGCACCAGTCGCTGGATCAGCCACGAATCGAACTGGGTGCGGTGACGGTTGGTCGCCTGCGGGTAGATGAATACCGGTTTCATGCGGGCATCCAGTAACAGCATTTCTTCGATTTCGGGAAACGCGGTCTTCACCGCCTCGATCCGTTTCAGATCGGCCGCGGTCGCATGCGGGAGATTGATCAGTAACAGGAAGGGATCCTGCATGGCGCCAAGGAGTGCGTGTTCCACGCGATTGGTGAGCAGTTCCAGAGCTCCCTGCTGAGAGTCGCGGATCGCGCTTTCGAGCATCGACCGCTGATCCCGCACCAGCTGGAAGGCCAGGCTGGAGATGCCGATGATGGTAAACAGCAATGCGCTCAGCAGTACCACCGGGGTCCGCGGCCTGATACGGGAGGATAGGCGGTCGAGTATCGGTCTCACACGATATCTCCGCCGTAACTGTCTGTGCTCATGCCCGGATTCTACCGCCGGGAGTGCGGTGGTGGACATGGGTTGGATGACCGGGACAGCAGGGCCCCGCTCCATGGAGCGGGGCCTTGGGTTATCGTCGCTGCCGGGTGCTTCCGGCAGTGCAACGGTCAAGGTCGGTTATTTATTCACTGGCGGGCATTGCTTTCTTGGTCGGAGTGGCGGTGTGGGCCTCGGCCTCCTTCATCTGCTTCGCTTCGCAGCTGCTCATATAGGACTGCATCTTCTCCTTGGTGATTTTGTGCTCCTTGGCCTTCTTCTCACATTTCGTCACGGCGGCCTGATGTTGCGCGTCCGTGCCTGTTGCAGGCGTGGCGGCGAATGTCGGAAGTGAAACAGCAAGGGCCAGGGCGGTGGTCAGCAGGGTAAACCTTTTCATACGTATTCTCCTGAAATTGCGAATTCACGCAATGATATATGTTTCAATGAGTTAAGCTATTTGCGGTTCAGGGTGGGGTCATTCCTCGACTGCCGGGACTCCAACCTTCAACCTGAGATGCAGGCTACACCCGTCATCTTCTGCGGCGAATCACAGCGCTGTAGAGGATCGTAAGAAATTGTCACAGACGCTTTTATGCCCATTTGTTGGGTTACTCCCGCTGGGGGAGAGAATTAATGCGAGCGTAGCAAACGAAAACAATTAGAAACTTTGCAGTCTTTGCGTCTCTGCGATGAATACGGTCGTTACGAATGGTCACTATGCCGAGACAGGGGGGGGGCGATCCGCTGGTGTTTTCCCGCGCCTCCCGCCACAACCGCCGCAGGGCATCCCAGAGGCTGTTGCGGAGGGTTTTCAGGTAGAGCGTATTGTCCGGCAGTTCACGGACAAGGCGTCGATGCGCCTCGCCCAGCGCATGGTAGGGCAGGGCGGGGAACAGATGATGGGTGGCGTGATAGCGGAGTCCTACCGGCGCCCAGAGCGTCGTGAACAGGGGGTTGCCCGGGATGTTGACGGAGTCCAGGTACTGTTCGGCGAATTCCATGATCCGGTCACCCGGGTTGCGGTAGCTGTGCGCCGCCAGGGTTCTCAGCGAGTTCAGCAGGAACATCAGGATGCTGACGAGGTACCACATCAGCAGTACCTGCCAGGGCCAGAGGCCGGTGATCACCAGGGTTACTGCCGTTGCGCCATACAGAAAGGTGGCGAATTCCTGCCAGCGCCAGGTTTCCTCGTCCCGGGAGGAAGGTTCGGGGCGGCGATAGTCGTAATCAATGGTCAGGGATGAAGCGCTTTCCCAGACCAGACGCCGCAGCCTGCCGTGCAGATACGAAAGCGGGGTCAGAACGATGAACCGGCCGGCCAGCAGCAGCGGCAGCACGAACACCTGCACCAGGTACAGAACGATTTTGTAGGGCGGTTTTACGGCAAAGGGCAGGTATTCACCATCCTCCCGCGTCCCGTAGACATTGCGTTTGTGATGGTCGTTGTGTACCCCGCCGTACATGAAGGAAGGCACCATCAACGGAAAGCCGCAGGTCACATTCCAGACCAGCCGGAACCAGCGGAAGGTGGTCCTGCGCAGATGGGCCAGTTCATGCGTGAAGATCACGGCACGGTACAGGGCCAGTGACGTCACCAGGTAGAACACCACCTGCCAGGCGGAGAACGGCGGGGAGCGCAGCGCAAGGATGAACGCAGTCCAGCCGAGCGTGATGCTGAAGAGAAAATCCGTCCAGTAAATCCAGGGATTGGGGGCGTTCAGGCCCTTGACGAGTTCCCTGGCTTCATCCAGGGGGAATTGGCTGCTTTGTGTCATGACAACGGCATGGGTCCGTTCACATTCCTCGGGGGTGCAGGCTGCATTATCGCGCCAGCGCTACGCCGTGTCATTCTTAAGGTCATTCCGGAAAATCGTAGTTTTTAGAGTCCCCGCCAGGAGCCTGTCGGACTTGGGATTGATCTACTGCGCCCAAACCCTCCCCCTGAGGGGAGGGATTAATTGTTTTCGTTGGAGAATTCTCTGCGTCCTTTCGGTAACTGCTCCATGCGTCGCCTAAAGCGCCTACTTTTGGTGCTCTAACTCCTGCATGGCCCAGGCCAGTCTCTCGACCGGTTCCCGGCCTCACCTTCTCCATGCAGTCGTGCGTCTTTGCAGTGAAAATGGTGTTTATGGTCAGACTCATTCTTGAGATTGAGCCTCTGGTGTCACGCAGGCGCGAGTCGGGGTGTCCTGGCCAGTACTTCCAGGGCGTCATGCCGCACATGGTTCTGTTGCATCTGTTCCTGCAGCATCGCCTCGGTGACACGTCCCTGATCGATTAATTCCTGTAACAGGCCGAAGAACAAGGCCTCCTGTGAGCGGTCGGGATGGGGCTTATAGCGCCCCAGCAGGGCGTATTCGCCAAATAACCGGCGTCTTGCACGCATCAGCCACGCAAGCGGAGGGAACAACCGGAAGCGCTCCGCCGGACGCCAATCGATGGGCAGGCCGGCTTTCCATGGCTGGGTGCGGCGGCGCGTGTTGTGCAACATCTTCGTTCGACCGGTCAGTCGGTCGAAGTCGTTCCACTCGTTCTCGAACAGGCCGATGCTCTCGCGTGGCTCGGTCCTCAGGCAGATCCACGGCTGGTAGTCTCGCTTGAACTCGAACATCGCGTTGAACTGCTCCTCGACGCGCCAGTGTGTGAGTTTTGCGCAGTCGAGCAGCATGACGCTGCTCGCCAGGCAGCCGTCGATGCGGCCCTTGGGGCCGGCTCGGCGCCGGCACAGGATGGCCTTGCCCGACATGTCACGCGAAAGCAGTTCCCAGACATCGCCGACGGCGAAGATGTCGGGATCGATCACCACGGCGCGGCCCTGGTAGCCCATCAGTTCGGGCGGCATGAAACGCAGCGGGGTGAAGGACTGCAAATCGTCGTTCAGCCAGGGACGCTTCACCCCGTCGCGCAGGTAGAGCTGGCCCTCGCGTGCCTGCATGAACGGGTAATCCTTGTGCTGGATAATGCGCACCTCGAACCTGTCGTTGTGTCGGGAATTACGCCGCAGGGCATGTTCGGCGACCAGGGCGCCGACGATCTGTTTGTGATTGGTATGTATAAAAACGCAGTAATTCATGGTGTGCTCCCGCTCAATGCGCCTGAAACATCATGTCAGGAAGTCCGTGAGCGGCAGGGGCGGCCCACATGCGCATGTCTTCTTCATGCCAGGGCCAGGGGCGGAGTGCGGTCCAGGACCTCGAAGGCATCGTGACGTACATGATTATGGACCATCTCATGGCGGATCATGGTTCCGGTGACCAGCCCGTTTTCCATGCATTCCTTCAGCAGTCCGAAAAACAGCCGCTCCTGGGCCGGATCGGGATGGCGCTGGTAGCGTCCGAGCAGCGCGTATTCGCCGAAAACCGTGCGCCGCGCCTTCATCAGCCAGCGCAGGGGAGGGAACAGACGATATTTATCACGTGGCCGGTGATCGATCGGCAGCCCGGTCTTCCAGGGCTGCGTGCGGCGCTTGGTGGTATGAAGCATTTTCGTCTTCTGGGTGAGGGTGTCGAAGTGGTTCCACTCCTCCTCGAACAGCCCGATGGACTCGCGCGGTTCGGTCCTGAGACAGATCCAGTTCATGTAGTCGCGCCTGAAATCGAACATCGCGTTGAACTGCTCCTCGACGCGCCAGTGTGTGAGTTTTTCGCAGTCGAGCAGCATGACGCTGGTGGCGAGGCACTTGTCGATGCAGCCCTTGGTGCCAGTGCGCGCCCGGCAGAGGATGGACTTGCCCTGCATGTCACGCGAAAGGAGATCCCAGACATCGCCGACGGCGAAGACGTCCGGGTCGATCACCACGGCCCGGCCCTTGTAGCCCATCAGTTCGGGCGGCATGAAGCGCAGCGGCGTGAAGGACTGCAAATCGTCATTGAGCCAGGGACGCTTCATGCCATCGCGCAGATAGAGCTGGCCTTCGCGCGCCTGCATGAATGGGTAATCCTTGTGCTCGATGATGCGGACATCGAACTTGTCATTGTGGCGTGAATTGCGCCGCAGGGCGTGTTCGGCGACCAGCGCGCCGACGATCTGTTTGTGATTGGTGTGAATGAAGACGCAGTGATCCATCGTCAGTCCCTCGTAGAAAAAATCACTCACAGGCGGAAGTTCCGCCATTCCCGGTCGATGCTCCAGGACATCGCGGCGGCCGGACCAAAAAAACGGAGCCGATGCTATCAAACCGGGAGGGTGCGGAAAATCAAACCCGGGGGTTGATGTTTTCTTTTGCGGGGAGTCAGCAGAATATCCGCCGGGCACTATTCGTCATATCGCGTTAATCAAGAGGTGAACGTCGTGGATTATTGTGTATTCATTCAGGCTAATGAGAAGCAGATGCTCGGCGCCATCGTGGCGGAATATGCCCTGCGGCGCAATTCACGCCACAATGACGAGTTCGACACCAGCATCATGAGCTACGATGACATCCCTGTGTTCAGGCAGCGGGAGGGAGATGAGTTTCTGCGCGGCGGCGGTAAACGCGTCTGGGTGCGCGACGATCTGCAGTCCTTTACGCCGAGTCGTTTCCTGCCGCCCGAGCTGATGGGTTACAAGGGCCGGGCCGTGGTGATCGACCCGGACGTCTTCGCCGTCGGCGATGTCTGGGCTCTCCTTTCTCGTGATATGCAGGGCAAGGCGATTCTGTGTCGCCCCAAATCCGGCAACAAGGGCAAGCGCGGATGTCTGGCCACCAGTGTCATGCTGCTCGATTGTGCCAAACTGACACACTGGCGGTTCGACGAGCAGTTCAACGCGATGTTCGATTTCAGGCGCGATTACATGAAATGGATGTGTCTGGGCTACGAGGACCGCGAAACCATCGGCCTGTTCGAAAATGAGTGGAACGATTTCGACCGGCTGACCGACAAGACCCGGATGCTGCACACCACCAAGCGCAAGCACCAGCCATGGAAAACCGGATTGCCGATCGATTACCGGCCGGCGGATACCTTCCGGCTGTTCCCGCCCCGGCACTGGCTGCGGCGTACCCGGCGCGCGCTGTTCGGCGATTACGGCCTGCTCGGTCACTACGGCAGGCATCCGGACCGTAACCAGGAGAACTTCTTCTTCGGACTGGTGCGGGAATGCCTGGATAAGGGCCTCATCACCGAGGAGCGGTTGCGAACCGAGATGGCCCGCGACCATCTGCGCCACGATGCACTGGAGCTCATCGAGCGTGTGCCGCCGCTGGCGGCCTGATGTTCATCCAACAGCATGTTTCACCGCAAAGACGCAAAGAACGCAAAGAAACTCATAATAGAAGGCATATGAACAGCTTTGCGTTCTTCGCGTCTTTGCGGTGAGATTGAGATTTTACCGACGGAGCCAAGTATCTGCCCTACGAGCCATGCGTGAAAAATCAACCCCCGGTGATGATGGGCGGGGAGTTTCCGCCCGTCTATCATGCTCACCGCCGTCTTTAGCCACGACGAGCATTGCCTGAATTTCCGATCCGTTGAGGTGCACCCTGATGTCCGTGTTAAATCTTGCCGCAGTCGATCGTGCCGAGCTTCAACGCGATCCCTTCGACTTTCTGGTGGTGAGGGATGCCATTGCGCCCGAAGCGCTCGAGGCGCTCAATCATGACTACCCTCAGATTGATAAACCGGCCAACTATGCCCCGGAAGAACTTCGTTACGGGCCACGTTTCGGGAAGTTGCTGGAAGAACTGGACAGTCCCGAGTTCGAGCGGCATGTGGCCGAGAAGTTCGGCGTCAATCTTGCCGGGGCACGCAAGACCATTACGGTGCGCCGCTACTCCGAGCCTAGCGACGGGCATATCCATACCGATCACTGGAGCAAGATCATCACACTGCTGGTGTACTTCAACCCCACATGGGAACAGGATGGCGGGCGGCTGAGGATGCTGCGTTGCGGGGATAACATCGAGGATTACAGCGCCGAGGTTCCGCCGCTCGGCGGGACGGTACTGGCCTTCCGCCGCAGCGACAAATCGTGGCATGGCTACAAGCACTTCAACGGGGAACGTCGCATGATCCAGATGAGCTGGGTCAGGCCGAACCGCTACGCCTGGTACGCGCAGCAGGGCGCGCGTTTCCTGACACATTCCGTGAAGCGGCTGGCGCGGGTGTTTTCTTAAGGGCATTTAGTGAGATGCACATGAACGCAGGCCTGTTTAACTTCGACCAGCTGAAATTCCGCTATGAACCGTTTCCCATCGGCCTTGCGAGACCGCTGATGGATGCGGGACTTTACCGGGAATTCGTGCAGGCGTTTCCGGCGAAGGAGATGTTCGCCGATCTTTCCGTGGTGGGGTACAAGTACTCGCTCTCGGAGAAGTCCAATCCGCGCATTTATCGTCAGCTGGTACAGACCCGCCCGGTCTGGAAAGAACTTCATCAGTGGATCAAGAGCGACGACTTCCTCAAGACGGTCCTGCAGGCGCTGGAAGAACGCCACCTGGAGCTGGGATACAAGGTCATGTCACCGGGCAAACGTCTGGTGCGGCGGATCGGCAAGCTCGCCAAGGGGCATCTGCGCTCCACGCGCGGGCAGCTCGGCGCCCGTTTCGAGTATTCCATGCTGCCCGTCGACGGCGGTCACGTCCTGCCGCATACCGATGCCCCGGGGAAGATCGTGACGATCATCGTTTCGATACTGGATGACAACGAATGGGACCCGGCCTTCGGTGGCGGCACCGACATCAATCGTCCCGTCGATCCGCAATACAGTTTCAACCGCCTCAACCGCCAGGGTCGTTTCGAGGATATGGAGGTTATCGATACTTTCGATTTCCAGCCCAACCAGGCGGTGATGTTCGTGCGAACCTTCAACTCATGGCACTCGGTGCGGCCCATGCTCGGAACCGGATCGCCCGCCATGCGACGGTCGCTGACGATCAA
>Ga0210073_1000254_pt1 | contig 10684 bp, 10 predicted proteins | sample Browns_ThreeSqC__2_FD_184853 | JGI IMG/M metagenome (GOLD analysis project Ga0210073, IMG submission 184853) | Wetland microbial communities from San Francisco Bay, California, USA, that impact long-term carbon sequestration - Browns_ThreeSqC_D2... | ecosystem: Environmental > Aquatic > Marine >...
TCGGCCAGCGTGACGGTGGCGACGGGCGCGACGGCGGCGCTGGTTGGCCAGTGGTCGGCGGTGCTACCGGCCCCGATCGTCGAGGTCCACCAGCACCTGTTGCTCGACGGCCGGGTACTGATCTTCGGGGGCAGCAGCGGAATCCCTCAGGTGTTCGATCCCGCGACCGGGACCTTCACCGCGGTGCCGAGTCCCGCGCTCATGTTCTGCAGCGGCCACAACTTCCTTCCGGACGGGCGGCTGCTCGTGAGCGGCGGAGGGACCGGAAACGGGCTCGGACACACGAACTCCGACATCTTCGATCCCGCCACGGCTTCGTGGATCGCCGGACCGGACATGGCGTACGCACGGTGGTACCCGACCAATACCACGCTGCCGGACGGCCAGGTGTTGACGATGGCCGGCGCGGACGAGACGGGCAACCCCGTGCCGATCCCCGAGATCGGCGACGGGACGAGCTGGCGCCAGCTCACGGGGGCAAGCCTCGCGCTACCGAACTACCCGCGCAACTTCGTGGCCCCCGACGGGCGCATCTTCGTCGCCGGCCCCTCAGCGCAGTCCCGGTGGCTCGACGTCTCCGGTGCCGGAAGCTGGACCACGGGTCCGTCCATGAACTCCGGGTCGCGCTCCTACGGATCCGCGGTCATGTACGAGGCGGGAAAGATCATGTTCGTGGGTGGCAACTCCTCTCCCACGAACACTGCGGAGATCATCGACCTGAATCAGGCCAATCCGCAGTGGACGTACACCGGGTCGTTGACCTTTGCCCGCTGGAATCTGAATGCGACGGTGCTGCCGACCGGTGACGTCCTGGTGACCGGTGGGGTGAGCGGCGATCGCTCGAACCCCGCGCTCGCCGTCAATGCGACGGAGCTCTGGAATCCCACGAGCGGGACATGGACCTTGATGGCGAGGAGCGCGTCGCTGCTGCGCGGCTACCACTCGACCTCGCTGTTGCTGCCGGATGGGCGGGTGATTCACAGCGGTGGCGGAGCCGGCGGCGGGACGATCGACAATCTCAACTACGAGATCTACTCGCCCCCCTACCTCTTCAAGGGCCCGCGCCCGAGCGTCACGAGCGTGACCGGCACCGCAGGGTACGGTCAGAGCCTGACCGTTGAAACACCGGATGGCGCAAGTGTGGCCAGGGTGACGCTGATCCGGTTCGGCTCGGTGACGCATGCATTCGACGAGGGGCAGCGCCTGGTGCCGCTGAGCTTCTCCCAGGGGGCGGGCGGGCTCACGGTCACGCTCCCGGCGAACCCGGTGATCGCCCCGCCGGGCCCGTACATGCTCTTCCTGGTGAACGGCAACGGGGTGCCGTCGGTCGGGCGGATCATGCGGCTGCAGTGAGCGGGGCGGCGAGCCGCGCTACGGCTCCTTCGCCCGCACCTCCCCGTGCCTCGGCTCCGGCGTGACGGCCAGCTGGTCCCGCTCGCCGGTGCGCACGCGGTGCACGCTGTCGACGGGGAGCACGAAGACCTTGCCGTCCCCGACCTCCCCGGTGCGGGCGGACTCGAGCAGGGCGCGGACGGTGCGCTCGACGAACGCCTCGGAGACGCCGATCTCGAGGCGCACTTTCTCCCGCAGCTCCATTTTCACGGTCGCGCCGCGATAGGTCTCGACGGCCTCGTACTCGCCGCCGTGGCCTTCGACGCGCGCGACGGTGATGCCGCGGACATCGGCCTCGAAGAGGGCCTCGAGCACGTCGTTGAGCTTCTCCGGGCGGATGACGGCCACGATCAGCTTCATGTGGTGGGCTCCCCGCGCGGCGCGCGCTGTCCCAGGACGAGGACAGCGCCCTCGCCGCGATTGTATGCCTCTTCGCCGTGCTGCACGACGTCCATGCCGATCCCCTCCTCCCGCGCGCTCGGGCGCAGGCCGAACCCGAGCCCGATCAGCTTGAGCAGGACGAACGTGCCCGCCAGGCTGTAGGCGAACACGGCGGCGATGGCGAGGCTCTGGACCGCGAGCGGGCGCAGCGCGCCGCCGACCAGCCCGTCCACCGGCGCGTACCAGGCCCGCTGGGCGAACACCGCGGTGAGCAGGGCGCCGGTGATGCCGCCGACGCCATGCGCCGCGAAGACGTCGAGCGAGTCGTCGAGCGCCACGCGGGGCCGCCACATCATCACGACGTAGCTGGGCAGGGCGGCCAGCGCGCCGAGCACGAGGGCATGGGCGGGTGCGATGAATCCGGCGGCCGGCGTGATCGCCACCAGTCCCACGACGGCGCCCGTCGCCGCGCCGACCGCCGTCGGCCGGCCGTGGCGCCAGCGGTCGAGCAGCATCCACATCAGGAGTGTCGCCCCCGGCGCGAGCAGCGTGTTGACGAACGCCAGCACCGCCACCGGTCCCGCGGACGAGGCGCTGCCGCCGTTGAAGCCGAACCACCCGAACCAGAGCAGGGCGGCGCCGAGCATCACGTACGGGACGTTGTGCGGCAGGAACGCCTGGCGACCGTAGTCCTTCCGCTTGCCGACCGCCCAGGCGCAGGCGAGCGCGGCGGCGCCGGCGTTGATGTGCACCACCGTCCCGCCGGCGAAGTCGAGTGCGCCGAGCCGGCCGAGCCACCCGCCGCCCCACACCCAGTGCGCCGCCGGCGCGTAAATCACGAGACTCCACAACGCGATGAACCACACGTACGCGCCGAACCGCACGCGCTCGACCACGGCGCCCGAGACGAGCGCGGCGGTGATGATCGCGAAGGCGCCCTGGTAGGCGAAGTGCAGCAGCTGCGGGAACGCGCCCCAGGGCCCGGTGGCGAGCCCCACGTCGCGCAGCAGGGCGTGGCCGAAGCCGCCCAGCCAGGGGCCGCCGGCGGTGAACGCCAGGCTGTAGCCGAGCAGCGCCCAGGCGAGTCCCACGGCGCCCAGCGACACGAGGCTCATCATCATCGTGTTGAGCACGTTCTTGCGCCGCACCAGCCCGCCGTAGAAGAACCCGAGGGCCGGCGTCATGAGGAGGACCAGGGCGGTGGAGACGAGGAGCCAGGCGGTATCGTCGCCGCGCAGCGACGGCGGGGTGGCGGTCTGGAGCATCGGGGAATTATAGGGGGCCTTGACGGCGGCCGCGGACCGCCCTACTATAACCTGTAGGTTATAGAACTGAAAGGTTATTGACGGTGCCTCCCGCCCAGCTCGACGCCACCTTCGCGGCCCTCGCCGATCCCACCCGGCGCGCAATCCTCGCGCGGCTCGCGGGCGGGGACGCCTCGGTCGCGGAGCTGGCCCGCCCGTTCGCGATGAGCCAGCCGGCGATCTCCAAGCACCTCCGGGTGCTGGAACGCGCCGGCCTGGTCTCCCGCCGCCGCCAGGCGCAGCGACGGCCCCGCCGGCTCGAGCCACGCCCGCTCGCGGAGGCGACCCGCTGGCTGGAGCGCTACCGCCGCTACTGGGAGGGCAACTTCCAGCGGCTGGATTCCCTGCTGGACGAGATGAAGACGATCGAGACGCAACGGGGACGCCCCAAGCGAGGAGATGTCCGATGACGCACTCCGGCAGCCTGCAGGTCACCACACCGACGGACCGCGAGATCGCGCTGACGCGGGTGTTCGCCGCCCCGCGCCATCACGTCTTCGAGGCCTATACCAGACCGGATCTGCTGCAACGGTGGCTCGGCGTGCACGCGGGCTGGTCGTGGGCCGTGTGCGAGATCGACCTGCGGGTGGGAGGCGCCTATCGCTTCGTGTGGCGCGGGCCGGACGGCGCCGAGATGGGCATGGGCGGCGTCTACCGCGAGGTCGTGCCGCCCGAGCGAATCGTCGCCACGGAGCAGTTCGACCAGTCCTGGTACCCCGGCGAGGCCGTGAGCACCGTCACGCTGGTGGAGCGGGACGGCCGCACCACGCTGACGCTGACGGTGCGCTACGAGTCGCGCGCTGCGCGCGACGCCGTGCTCAAGTCCCCGATGGAGCAGGGCGTGGCGGCGGGCTTCGACAAGCTCGCGGCACTGCTGGCAACCCAGGTCTAGAGAGGAGCGCTCCATGCAGAAGATCACGCCGTTCCTGTGGTTCAACGGCAACGCCGAAGAGGCGGTCACCTTCTATGTCTCCATCTTCAGGAACTCGAGGATCCTGAGCACCATGCCGGGACCGGACGGGAAGCTGATGGGGGCGACCTTCCAGCTCGAGGGGCAGGAGTTCAAGGCCCTGAATGGCGGGCCGCAGTACTCGTTCACGCCGGCCATTTCGCTCTTCGTGAGCTGCGACACGCAGGCAGAGGTGGACGAGCTGTGGGGCACGCTCCTGGCGGGCGGCGCGGAGGATGCGTGCGGCTGGCTGCGGGACCGCTACGGCCTGTCCTGGCAGATCATCCCCACGGCCCTGGGCCGGATGCTCGGCGACAAGAACCGGAACAAGGCCAACAAGGCGATGCAGGCGATGCTCCAGATGAAGAAGATCGACATCGCGAAGTTGCAGCAGGCCTTCGATCAGGGGTGACCCGGGCGCATGGATCGCAAGGAGATACTCGCGTGGCTCGAGAAGAAAGGCACCCGGCGTAACATCCGGGGGATGGCGCGCTACGGCATCGTCGCGCAGCGGGTCTTCGGCGTCTCGATGGCGACCATGCTGTCCTTGAAGAAACGGCTGGGGACGGACCACGCCCTGTCACTGGCCCTGTGGGAGACCGGGTGGTACGAGGCCCGCTTGCTGGCCGCCCTGATCGGGGACCCGGCCCGCGTGACGCGGCGCCAGATGAACGCGTGGGCGGCGGACTTCGAGAACTGGGCCGACTGCGACACGGTGTGCTTCCACCTGTTCGACCGCACGCCGTTCGCGTGGGGGAAGGCGCGCCAGTGGGCGCGCTCGCCGCGGGAATTCGTCAAGCGCGCCGCCTTCGCGCTGATGGCGAGCCTGGCGCTCCACGACAAGGCCGCCCCCGACGCGCGTTTTGTGGTGTTCCTGCCGCTCATCGAACGAGGCGCCACGGACGAGCGCAACTTCGTGAAGAAGGGCGTGAGCTGGGCGCTGCGCTCGATCGGGCGGCGCTCCCGGGCGCTCAACGCAGCGGCCCTCGTCGTTTCCAGGCGCCTCGTGCGCTCGGCCGTGGCGTCGGCCCGTTGGGTCGGCAAGGACGCGCTGCGCGAGCTGGCGAGTCCGAAGGTGCGTCAGCGCCTCGCCAGCCAGTCGAGCAGGGTCGCGAGATAGTCCGGCGCGGTGCGGGGCCAGCCGCTCGCCCCCGGGGGAAGGCGGAAGGTGTGGTCGGCGCCCGGGAAGATCCGGACGGTGACGTCGGCGTTCCCGGCAGCCCGCACGACCGAGGCGATCCGCTCGGCACTCTCCGCGGCCGGCACGCGCCGGTCCGCCGCGCCATACACCAGGAGAATCGGGGCCCGGACCTGCACCCACCAGTCGAGCGGCTGGTACCGCGCGAATTCCCGCGAGAACGACCAGTACGCGTCCGCGGGGGGCGGCGGCTCGAAGAACCACGGACGGTCGCGCAGTCGCGCCACGAGGGAATCGAGCAGCGTGCGTGACCGTCCGTGATACGCGACGGCCACGAGCTCACCCACGTATGCCGTGGCGTCGCCCGAGTCTTCGGCCGTAGCGATCCCGGGTTGCACGGCATTCAGGATGCTGAAGATCTCCACTGAATCGAGCGGCAGTCCCGCCGCCGCCGACCCGACGACGAAGGCGACGGATGGCGAGCGGGCGGCGACGGCCGGCGCCAGCGTGCCGCCCTGGCTGTGGCCGTGAATACCGATGCGCCCGCGATCGATGCGTGGCTCTTCGAGCAGTCGAGCCACGGCCGCGACCCCGTCGCCGATCAGGTCGTCGAGGGACGCCCGGCGCCAGTCCCCGGTCGAGCTGCCGACGCCACGCTTGTCGAAGATCAGGGCGGCGACGCCGTGGAGCGCGAGCTGCGTGCCGAGATAGCGCGACGCCCAGCGACCCTCGGCGCCGGAGCCGTGCAGGAACACGACGGCGGGGAGGGAGTCTCCGCCGGCCGGCAGGAGCAACGAGCCGGAAAGCGTCACGTCCCCGTGGGCGAACGCGATCTCGCGCTCCTCGATCGCTGCCGACGCTGACGAGGCCCGTGAGTACGCGAAGCGACCCTCGCTCGTCCCCTCGCGTAGCGCGCCGGTCAGCGAGTCGCCGTCCAGGCGGCCGGCGAACTCCGTCGTGGTCCGATCGCCCCGGAGCACGAGCGTCACGTCGCAACAGCCGCGGACCTGCACGTCCGCGAAGGGGATGCCGTTCACCCGCAGGCGATCCGCTCCGAACGTGGCGGTGTATCGGGCGGCAGCGGAGTCCTGGCCGACGATCATCGTCACGGCCATGGTGTCGCCCGCCCGTGTCCAGTAGCCCTGCCAGGTCCCGCTCAGGCGCGCCTGGGCCGGGAGGGCGGTGGAGACACCAAGCAGCAGGCACGCCGTGACCGTGGCCAGCCTGCAGCGCTCCGCATGCGCGCCGGCGCCCATCTACCGTGGACGCTCGCGCGGGGTCGAGGCGGCGGTCACCGCGGTGGCGCCCACGGCGACGAGCGCCCCGTCGCGTCCCACCGATTGGACGCCGAGCAGAGTGGCGATCGGCGGGTTCGGGCCGAAGTACGCAGCTCCGGCGGCTTGCAACGTCGCGATGTCGGCCGGCGTGTAGCCGACCACGTAGATCGTGAGCGCGACGACGTCCGCGGGGGACGCCCCCGCCGCCCGCAGCACCGTGGTGAGATTCGCGAACGCGCGCTCGGCCTGCGCCCGGAGATCGGCGCCGACCAGCTCCCCGGCGCTGTCGATCGCCAGCTGCGTGGCGACGTAGAGGGCGCGCCCGACCCGGACCGCCTGGGCGCCGAGGACGGGTGGTGGCGTGCCGGGGGACGGGGCGAGGGAGGTCTTCGGCTCTGGCGCCACGAATCCCGGTCCCATGCGCATGCCGAACGCGGACGGCTGCTGCCAGCGCAGCGCCTCCTCGCGCTGCCGATCCGCGATGGCCCGTTGTTCGGTGTCCTTCCACTCCCGGTAGCGGCGTGCCTGCTCGTCGGTGAGGAGGGGCCGCATCGTGCGCTCGAACCTGTCCTGCTGCTCCTTGAGGTGCTTCCCCAGCTCCTGCAGGCGCTCGGCGTAGAACGTCGCCGCCGCGCGGTCGCCCGAGTCCAGGCGGTCGTTCATCTTGCCGGTCGCCACCCGCGCGCTGTCGCGCTGCGGTCGCGTGGCCACCATGAACGAGTCGTACGCCTGCGCGTACCGGCTGGCCTGCCCGTCGGTGAGATCGAGCAGCCGGCGTGCGACGCCCGAGTCCATCGGGCCCTCGAGCTCGAGGCCGGGGAGCCTCGGCGCCCGCAGCTCCGACCCACTCATGCCGCCGGGCGGCCCCCCGACGCCCCCTTGAGCCCGGGCGATCGCGGGCGTGAAGGCGGTCATCACCAGCAACGCCGCCACCGCGGGAGTGACGAGGTACGTGAACGAGCGCTTCATTTGGGCGCCTCCTGGCGTCGTATCGGGTGCGGACTTCCGGGTGAAATACCCCACGGTTCGATGCGTGAGCCCTGCCTTCCGAGGGGGTGCAGAATGACGCGGCGGGCGGTTACACTCCCGGGGACCGATGTCCATCATGCAGCGATCCCTCGCCCGCGCGGCCGCCGCCCTGACGCTCTTCGCCGCGACCGCGTGCTCGGGAGCCAGCCACCAGGCCGCCGCGCAGGACGCCCCGGCGCCGGCCCGGGCCGACAACGGCCGGCGCCCGCACACCGCCGCCGATGTCGCCTTCATGTCCGGCATGATCCTCCATCACGCCCAGGCCGTGGTGATCGCCGGCTGGGCGCCCGGCCACGGCGCGAGCCCGGCGGTGCAGCGCCTGTCCGAGCGCATCGTCGTGGGGCAGCAGGACGAGATCGCGATCCTGCGGCGCTGGCTCGTCGACCGCGGGGAGCCGGTCCCCGCCGCCGATTCGTCGGCTCACACGATGCACCACGCGACGGACATGCCCGGCATGCTGTCCCCCGAGGAGCTGGCGCAGCTCGACGGCGCGCGGGGCCCGGCGTTCGACCGGCTGTTCCTGACGCTGATGATCGCGCACCACCGGGGCGCCCTGGTCATGGTCGATCGGCTGTTCGGCGCCCAGGGCGCGGGCCAGGACCAGACCGTCTTCCGGATCGCCTCCGACGTGCACGCCGATCAGTCCACCGAGATCGGCCGCATGCAGCAGATGCTCGCCAGCCTTCCTCCCGAGGGGCAGGGCCCCTGATCACCCCGCACTCACAGGAATCCGGCATGACCTTCGTCACGAAGACCCTGTCGCTCGGCGTCGCCCTGGTGTCCCTGGCCGGCTGCGCCTCGTCCCGCTCCGCGCCGGCCGATGCCGACCTGACGCCCGAGGAGCCCCAGGTCGATCCGCGGGTCGGCCTGCGCGCCGGCCTGATGGACGCCGCCGAGGCCACGTGGAACATGCGCGTGGTGTCGCGCACGCCGCCCGAGGCCCCGTTCTCGCGCAACACGAACTCCGACCTGGCGTTCACGGGGCACTACGTCATCCAGGGCAACTACAGCGGCTTCCAGATCTGGGACGTCACGGACCCGGCCCAGCCGGTCCTGACGAAGGCCTACATCTGTCCCGCGTCGCAGAGCGACCCTTCGGTCTACAAGAACCTGCTGTTCGTGTCCGCCGAGGATCTGGCCGCGCGACTCGACTGCGGCACGCAGGGCGTGCCGGACACGGTGAGCGCCGAGCGGCTGCGGGGCATCCGCATCTTCGACATCAGCGACATCGCCGACCCCAAGTACGTGGGGAACGTGCAGACGTGCCGCGGGTCGCATACGCACACCGTGGTGGAAGATCCGAACGACAGCGCCAACGTGTACGTGTACATCTCCGGCTCGGGGCGCGTCCGGTCCCCCAGCGAGGTGGCGGGATGCTCCCTGCTGCAGCCGGAGCAGGACTCCGGCTCGGCGCTGTTCCGCATCGAGGTCATCAAGGTCCCGCTCGCCCATCCCGAGCAGGCCGCGATCGTCAGCTCGCCCCGGATCTTCGAGGGTCTGACCGCGCCGGCCACGCACGGCGAGGCGCCGCAGGACGTCGCCGAGGCCGCCCAGATGGCCGCGGCCGCGCGCGCCGCCGGCTGGTTCACGGCGACGGAGGATGGCCTGGAAGTGGTGCTGACCCGCGAGTTCACCGCGCCCCTGTTGGACAGCATCGTGGCGGCCCGGCAGGGGACGGGCACGCCGACGGGCGCGGACTCGGCCGCGCTCCAGGCGGCCCTCCCCGGCATCTTCGCGGCCATGTACCCGGCGCCCTCGCTCCGTCCGGACGGGACACTCCCCGGGCCCTCCCAGTGCCACGACATCACGGTCTACCCGGCGATCGGGCTCGCCGGCGGCGCCTGCGCCGGTTACGGGCTGCTGCTCGACATCCGCGACGTGGCGCACCCGAAGCGGATCGGCGCCGTCGCCGACTCGAACTTCTCGTACTGGCACTCGGCGACGTTCAACAACGACGGCACGAAGCTGCTGTTCTCCGACGAGTGGGGCGGCGGCGGGGCAGCCAAGTGCCGCGCCACCGACAAGCCCGAGTGGGGGGCGGACGCGATCTTCACGCTGGCCGAGAACCGGATGGAGTTCCGCAGCTACTACAAGCTGCCGGCGCCCCAGACCGCCCAGGAGGTCTGCGTGGCCCACAACGGGTCGCTCATCCCGGTCCCGGGGCGCGACGTCATGGTCCAGGCCTGGTACGAGGGCGGCCTGTCGGTGTTCGACTGGACCGACGCGGCGCATCCGCGGGAGATCGCGTTCTTCGACCGCGGCCCGGTGGACTCGACGAAGTTGAGCACCGGGGGATCGTGGTCGGGCTACTGGTACAACGGCCACATCTACAGCTCGGAGGAAGCCCGCGGGCTGGACGTGCTCGAGCTGACGCCGAACGCACTGCTGTCGCAGAACGAGATCGACGCGGCGAAGTCGGTCCAGCTCGAGTACCTCAACGTGCAGGGGCAGCCGCGGATCGTGTGGCCGGCGAGCTTCGCCCTGCCGCGCGCGTATCTGGACCAGCTCGCCCGCTCGGGCGGGTACGCGCCGGAGCGGATCTTCGCCGCGCGCAATTCGCTGGTGCTCGCCGAGGGCCAGGCGGGGACGGCGCGGCAGGAGACGCTGAAGCGCCTCGCCGATCGGCTCACCGCCGAAGCCGCGGCCGCGGCGGACCCCGCCAAGGTGCGGCTGGCGGCCGCGGCGGTCACGGCGCTGGCGAGCGCGGAACCGTGATCGCCGGGGGGGCGTCGCGCGCGTGAGGGACGGCGTTGACCGGGTGTTGACGGAGTCGCGGAGGTTGGTTGCGATGGTGTCACCGACCCCTGCGTTGCACGCATGACCTCACCGGCCCCGATCACCGCCGAGCAACTGCCGGTCATGCAGCCGCGCGACAAGCGGGTCGAGCTGGTGCGCGGCGTGATGGTGGTGCGCGAGCCGGCCGGGTATCGCCACGGTCGGATCGCCGCGATCATCGCCGGCCGTCTGCTGGCGCACGTCGCCGGGACCCGGGCGGGGCACGTGTTGGGGGCGGAGACCGGATTCCACCTGGCCAGCGATCCGGACACGGTGCGGGCCGCGGACGTCGCCTTCGTGGCGGCAGCCCGGTCCCCCCAGCCCGAGCCGGCGGGCTTCGCCGCGCTGGCGCCGGACCTCGTCGTCGAGGTCCTGTCACCCGGAGACCGGCCCGGCGAAACGCTCGTCAAGGTGGGCGACTGGCTGGAGGCGGGGACCC
>Ga0210073_1000256_pt1 | contig 10670 bp, 9 predicted proteins | sample Browns_ThreeSqC__2_FD_184853 | JGI IMG/M metagenome (GOLD analysis project Ga0210073, IMG submission 184853) | Wetland microbial communities from San Francisco Bay, California, USA, that impact long-term carbon sequestration - Browns_ThreeSqC_D2... | ecosystem: Environmental > Aquatic > Marine >...
GTTTTCGTCAGAAAGATTTCTTTGCGTTCTTTGCGTCTTTGCGTTGAAAACGGTGTTTGATGAACACTATTTATTCACGGAAGAAATCAACGGCAATCAGTCGCCCCGGGTCACGCGCAATACCTCCTCGATCGAGGTAATCCCGTTCAAAACCTTATCCCAACCATCCTGGCGGATACCGGGAGAGTCCTCGCGCGCCTTGCGTTCAAGCTCATACTCGCCGGCGCCGTCATGTATCATGGCGCGCATGGCGTCATCAATCCTTACCAGTTCATAGATGCCGGTTCTGCCCCGATAGCCCAGCTGATTACAAAGCCCGCAGCCGACGGGACGGTACAGCGTTGGCGGGTCCTCGGTGGAAACTCCCATGGCATCGCAATCGGCGTGACCGGCCGTGTAGGGCTGCTTGCAGTCATCGCACAGCACACGTACCAGTCGTTGTGCGAGAACCCCGATCATGCTGGATGACAGCAGGAAGGGTTCGACGCCCATGTCACGCAGGCGTGTCATCGCGCCCACGGCGCTATTGGTATGTAATGTGGAAAATACCAGGTGGCCTGTCAGACTTGCCTGCACGGCGATTTCCGCTGTCTCCAGGTCACGGATCTCACCAACCATCACCACATCGGGGTCCTGGCGCAGGATGGCGCGCAGACCCCGCGCGAACGTCAGTTCCACCTTGGTGTTAACCTGAGTCTGTCCGATTCCGTCCAGGTAATATTCGATGGGGTCCTCGACCGTCATGATGTTGCGGCGCTTGTTGTTGAGGCGTTCCAGCGCCGCGTACAAAGTGGTGGTTTTGCCGGAGCCCGTCGGACCGGTCACCAGAACGATTCCATGCGGTTTGTTGATCAGGCTGTCCATCACCTCCCTGGTCGGGGCCGACATACCCAGGTGCTCGAGATCCAGACGGCCAGCCCGCTTGTCGAGCAGTCGCAACACCACGCGCTCACCGTTGCCCGAGGGCAGGGTCGAGACGCGCACGTCAACCGCGCGACCGGCGACCCGCAGCGAGATGCGGCCATCCTGCGGCAGGCGTTTTTCGGCAATATCGAGACGTGCCATGACCTTGATACGTGATACCAGCAAGGGGGCCAGCACGCGCTGTGGTTCGAGCACCTCACGCAGGACGCCATCGACACGGAAGCGCACGACCAGGCGATTCTCGAAGGGTTCTATATGAATATCCGAGGCGTTTTCCTTGACGGCCTCGGTCAGCAGGGCATTGATGAGGCGAATGATCGGTGCATCATCCTCACTTTCCAGCAGGTCTTCCGGTTCGGGCAGCTGCTGGGCAATGCTGAACAGGTCCATGCCCTCGCCGAGATCGCCCATCATCTGCATGGCTTCGCTGGAATCCTGCTCATAGGCGCCCGCCAGCAGGTTCTTGAAGTGCTCGTCATCGACGAGCTGCAGGCTGAGGGGCTGTTGCATGAAGCGGCGCAATTCCACCAGCGCCAGTGCATCCGTATCCACCCGGTGCATCACAATGGTCTTGCCGTTTTCCGCGCCGGCAACCAGCACACCATGACGCTTCGCAAACAGAAAAGGCGGACGCCGCAGGGCCGTCTCAATAGCATTCGGGGTGGCTTTGTCTTCCGCTCCCACCGGCATCAACTCACTGATACCACCATGGACGTTCAGAGGTACCCTGCTGAGTATCCTTTTTCGGCGCCGGCGGCGGTTCCAGCGGAGGTTTGCCGATTGCGTTGCTATCACCCCACTCCGGTAATACCGGTGCGTGCTTGCCCGGCATGAGGTTTATGCCGTCCTTACCCTCCTTGAGTTGCAGCGCCCGGAAGTATTCGTACTTGCTGCTGGTGTTCTGTTCCGCGACGGCCGAATCGCGGAGTATCACCGGATGAATAAATACCATGAGATTGGTTTTGGTCACTTTGCCGCCCTTGGACCTGAACAAGGCGCCTATCCCTGGCAGATCTCCAAGCAAAGGAACTTTCTGGACAGATTCTCCCGTCTGTTCCTCAATCAAGCCCCCCAGCACCACGACGTTGCCGTCTCCGACCATCACGGAGGTCTTGATCGAGCGCTTGTTGGTGATAATGTCCGACGCCCCGGCGACGCTCGGCGCAATACTGGAAACTTCCTGTTCGATATTGAGTTTGAGCGCATCGCCCTCATTGATCTGTGGTTTGATCTTGAGCGTCAACCCCACGTCTTCCCGCTGGATCGTCTGGAACGGGTTCACGGCCGAGCCGGCGCCGGTCGTGCCGCCCGCACCGGTACTGGTGAAGGACCCGGTGACAAACGGCACATTCTGACCGATGATGATCTCGGCCTCCTCATTATCGAGTGTGACCAGTGTGGGAGTAGAGAGAATGTTGGTGTTGCTGTCGGATGCCAGCATGTTGATGACGGCAAGATAATTGAAATTGCTGTTTTTGTCATACTTGCCGCCGCCAAGCAACACGTTGCCGGCGGGTGTCGGGAGGGTTCCGCCATTAACCACGTCGGCGGCCGAATTGATGATATCCGCGATATTGTTGCCGGTGTTGGTGAAATTGATGAGGCCGACCGGACTCACGCCATTGCCGCTATTCAATCCGCTGAACACCCACTGGACACCCAGTTCCCGGGCCGTATTCATGGAGACTTCGGCGATGATCGCATCGACCAGCACCTGGGCACGACGCACGTCGAGCTGACTGATAACCCGCTTGAGGGTGCGCATAATGTCCGGAGGCGCGGTAATAACCAGCGCATTCATGGCCTCGTCGGCCTGTATATCGAACTCACCTTTCGGTGAACTGACCTTGCCCTGAGCCTCTCCCTCGACCTTCTTGCCCACCCCCGTCAGCACGGGTACGAGATCCTTTGCTTCGGCGTAATTAAGATACACCACATCCGTATTGCCGCCGGCATCAAGCGGTGTATCCAGATGTGAAATGAGTACGCGCAGCCGCAACCGATCGGCACGGTCGCCACCCAGTAACACACTGTTGGTGCGCTCATCGGCGACCAGAACCGGAGCCCCCTCGGCGCCCCCACCTTGCGCTTTACCGGCGCCACCCGGTACGGAACGCTCCAGACTGGTCAAAACCCGCACCACTTCCGCGGCGGACGCATGTTGCAGCGGGATGACCTCGATTTCACTGTCGCTGACCTGATCGATGCGGCGGATGATACTGACCAGACGTTCGACATTAGCGGCGCGGTCGGAGATGACCAGTACATTGGTTGACGGGTAGGCCGCCAGATGACCCTGTTGCGGCACCAGCGGCCGCAGGATCGGCACCAATTGTGCGGCGGCGACATTCTTGACTTCCACGACACGGGTCACCATTTCGTCCCCGCGGCCCGTATCGCGGTCAGTGGCGGTCGGAATGTCTTCCTGCTTGGCGTTGACATCCGGGACGATCTTGGTGATCGCACCGCTGGGAATGGCGGCAAACCCGTGAACCTTGAGTATGGAGAGAAAAACCTGGTAGACCTCATCGCTGTCCATCGGCCGCGATGAAATAACCGTGACCTTTCCCTTTACCCGCGGATCTACGACGAAGTTCCGGTGCGTAACCTCGGCAACGGTGCTGATCAAGGCGCCGATATCGGCATCCTTGAGGTTCAGGGTAACCGTTTCGGCGGCAAGCGGAGGGATGTGGACAAGCCATACCGCCAGCATCAATAACAGGAATCTCAGGGTTCTCATGCTTGAAATTACACCATCCGCCGGATTATCATGATTGTAAAATTTACATATATAACGGTAGGTTATACTGCAAATTCGGATAAAACACCAGTTATTCAGGTATTCTGAAGGAAAGGTTTTCCAGTTGATCCCCCCGCTGCACTGTCATGCTGACGGTGTCCCCGCTCTGTACACTTCGCAGTGCTTGCATGCCACTGGCCAGGTTATCCAGGTTGACATCATTGATCCGGGTCACGACATCACCGGGCTTTAACCCCATCTGTTCGAACAATTCAGGCTCCCTGCCGGGCTGCAGTATATATCCAATCATCTTGCCCTGATCATCCTTTTTGGGGATGGTCCGCACCAGACCGAAGAGTGATTTCGGATTCTGTCTCAGACTCTGTCGGAGTGATTGCAGTCGTTCTGACGTCGTAGTGACCTGACTTGCCGTAGTGGCACTGATGGTGGCAGTCCCCGCATCACCCTGGATCGTGTCGCGTGGCAGACGCAGGATCTCATAACGTCCGCCGCGCAGCAGAATGACCTTGTCGGCCTGAATTTCGCTGAGTTCGGCATTTCCGGGCAGGATATCCCCCACCGCGTACATTTCTTCATTGCCGCGCTCATCGGCGATGATCGCACGGGCGAGTGCGGCATCATGAGAAGAGAAGGTGCCATGCAGTGACAACTTCAGTCGGGTATCCGGGGCATCGACGGGCACCACTGTTTTGACGGGCTCAGCCTCAGGCGCGATTTCACCGAAGAGATGCCAGTTCGGCAGTTGACGTACGAGCACTTCCTGTTTGTTGGTCTGTGGCGTTATCGGTACGGATTCAGGCAGCATCGTGCCGGCCGGTTCCGACTGGCCGAGCAGTTTCCAGGTCATCGTCGCCAGCAACCAGGCGATCCAGATAACCAGCAGCAGGTTGAGAATCCTGATGGCATGCCGTGCCCCGTCGCTTTGCATCAAGCGCAGCAGGTCGGTTGACTGTAGAGTTAGCGCTTTCATCCCGAGAGTCCGTGCAGCCTGCTTTACCCGTATGCCGGTTATCCGTGCTTCGCCCGTCGTTCACGTTTTTTCCCGGAGCTCTTGTTTCCCGACTTGTGGTGCGCTTTGCCCCGGCGATCCTGCTCTCCCTCGTGTCTTATCCTGACCGGCGGGCTGAGTTTCTGAATGTACCCTTCCGGCACCGGCTCCACCGGGATTTTGCGTCCAATATACTCCTCTATGTCCGGCAGTGAATAGACGAACTCTTCACAGGCAAAACTGACGGCATCGCCATCCTTGCCGACTCGCGCAGTGCGTCCGATGCGGTGAACATAGTCCTCGGCATCCTGCGGCAGGTCGTAGTTGAACACATGACTGACATCGGGAATGTGCAGTCCGCGTGCGGCAACATCCGTGGCGATCAGTATCGGCAGTTCACCGGCCTGGAATTCCTTCAGCAAGCGTTGCCGCTTCTTCTGGGGAACATCCCCCGACAGGACGGCGGTCATGAATCCGTTGCCTTCCAGACACGCCCAGATACGCTCGGCACTGCGCTTGGTATTGACGAATATAATGCTGCGAGTCGGATCAACATGCCTGAGAATACCGACCAGCAGGGGGAGCTTTTCTTCTTTCGATACGTGATACACAACCTGGCGCACACGTTCAGCCGTGACCCGCTCCGGCTCGATATCGACCTGCACCGGATTGTTCATATGCTCGTAGGCGAGTTCGCTGACCCGATGCGAGAGGGTCGCCGAAAACAGCAAGCCGAGCCGGGTCTCCGGCGGCGGGCAGCGGCGCAGCAGGAAGCGTATATCCTTGATGAATCCCAGGTCGAACATCCGGTCCGCCTCGTCCAGAACGACGGCGATGATTTTCTTCAGATCGTAGATATGCTGTTTGTGGTAATCGATCAGGCGGCCCGGCGTCCCGATCAGGATATCCACGCCGGCTTCGATCGCTTCGCGTTGGGTATCGTAACCGGTGCCTCCATAGGCTAGCACCGGCTTCAGACCTGTATGGCGGCCGAGAGCCAGGGCATCCGCATGGATCTGAATGGCCAGTTCACGTGTCGGGGCGAGCACCAGTGCCTGTGGCTGGGACGGTTTGCGCCTCGCGTCCGCGGGGTGGGTCAACAGGTGTTTGTACACCGCAATCAGGAACGCGGCGGTCTTACCGGTGCCCGTCTGCGCCTGTCCGGCAACATCCCGGCCCTGCAATGCCAGCGGCAGGGTTTCCGCCTGTACCGGCGTGCATTTTGAAAATCCAGCCTCTTCAATACCTTGCATCAATACAGCCGGTATATCGAGGTCGGAAAAGGCAGTATCTGTTAAATGGGCTTCACTCATGACCGGCAAGGATACCGTAATTTATTGTTCCCGGGCTTGTAAATTGACTCGAATTAGGCTCAAATGCGCTACTTATTGGCGTGTGGCGCACTCTATCCGGATACTCGCAGCCACAAGGCCGGTCAAACTGTTCTTTCCGACAGCGCCTCGACACCTCAAATCGGCAACATTCCAACTGAAAACATCTACAACGGACGTGGCAATTCGTGTGGCATGGCAGTGAATCAGGTTGCATTCAATCCGCAGGAGACAATGAACTGTGAGTGAACACATCATCTATGTGACAGACGATAATTTTGAAGCCGAAGTCCTCAACTCTTCTGATCCCGTACTGGTCGACTACTGGGCGGAATGGTGTGGCCCCTGCAAGATGATCGCGCCGATACTCGATGAAATCGCCAGCGAATATACCGGTAAAATCAAGGTAGCCAAACTCAACATCGATGATAACCCGCAGACGCCGCCCAGGTACGGCATTCGCGGCATACCCACCCTGATGCTGTTCAAGAACGGCAACGTCGAGGCAACCAAGGTAGGCGCACTTTCCAAATCACAGTTGACGGCGTTCATCGACAGCAACATCTGAATCATCGTCAGGGGGTGGACGTTTTTCGCGGCACATGCTAGCGTAGCGTGAAATCAAAAACCATCTTCGTTCCGGATTTCATGTTCTCCCGGAGCGGCATTTCCCGATCATCAGTATTCGTTTTCCCCGGCCGTACGGCCGTATCCATTCATTCAGAAGAAATAAATACCCAGGGCACTCTATGAATCTTTCCGAACTCAAGCTGAAACCGGCCAGCGAACTCATTGCTATCGCCCAGGAAATGGGGATCGAAGGCATGGCGCGGTCCCGCAAGCAGGACATCATCTTCGCCATCCTCAAATCCCACGCCAAGAAAGGCGAGGACATCTTCGGCAACGGGGTGCTGGAAATACTCCAGGACGGCTTCGGTTTTCTCCGCTCGGAGGACAGCTCCTATCTCGCCGGTCCGGATGACATCTATGTCTCCCCGAGCCAGATACGTCGCTTCAGCCTGCGTACCGGCGACACGGTGGACGGCAAGATACGTCCGCCCAAGGACAGCGAGCGTTACTTCGCCCTGCTCAAGGTCAGCGAGATCAACTACGAGAAGCCGGAAAATGCCAAAAACAAGGTTGCCTTCGAAAACCTGACGCCGCTGCACCCCAATGAACGCATGACCCTGGAGCGCGGCAACGGCAGCACCGAGGACATCACGGCGCGCGTCATCGACATGGTGGCGCCGCTCGGCAAGGGCCAGCGCGGCCTGATCGTCTCCCCGCCCAAGGCCGGCAAAACCATGCTGCTGCAGAACGTTGCGCAGTCGATCACCTCCAACCATCCTGAGTGCTACCTGATCGTCCTGCTCATCGACGAACGCCCGGAGGAAGTCACCGAAATGACCCGCTCGGTGCAGGGCGAGGTGATCTCCAGCACCTTCGACGAACCCGCCAGCCGCCATGTACAGGTGGCCGATATGGTCATCGAGAAGGCGCGGCGTCTGGTCGAGCACAAACGTGATGTGGTCATCCTGCTGGATTCCATCACCCGTCTGGCGCGCGCCTACAACACGGTCGTACCCTCATCCGGCAAGGTGCTCACCGGCGGCGTGGATGCCAACGCTCTGCATCGCCCGAAACGTTTCTTCGGCGCGGCCCGCAATATCGAGGAAGGCGGCAGTCTGACGATACTCGCCACCGCGCTCATCGATACCGGCTCGCGCATGGACGATGTCATCTACGAGGAATTCAAGGGCACCGGCAACCAGGAAATCCACCTCGATCGCAAGATCGCCGAGAAGCGCATCTACCCGTCCATCAACATCAACCGCTCCGGCACCCGTCGCGAAGAACTGCTGACCGACGCCGCCGAACTGCAGAAGATGTGGATACTGCGCAAGCTCCTGCACCCCATGGACGAACTGGCCGCCATGGAATTTCTGCTCGACAAGCTGAAAGCCACCAAGAGCAACGCCCAGTTTTTCGAATCGATGAAGCGGCAGGGATAGTGAGAAGTAAGAAAGATGGTAATGGCCAGGGAATCCACAGAATCCACGGAAAGATTTCAAGATTTCCACGTCGTGCCTTCCGCGAAACTTGTTCATCCCTGAACATCGAAACACACTGAAATACACCCAATCAAATAGAGAATCTTTATCCCCGCCGCCATTCGTTTAGAAAACAGCTGCAGACACATTACCCCGGGAAGAAGTCTATCTTATTGAATTCCTTAGCTGGCGGGGATGTTCAGCCAATACAAACCATCCCACCGGCGCGGCGCTCCCGTATGAAACCGCCCGTATAGAAAAGCGCGGTCCTGGGAAACCACTGCCGGTTTTTCAAGACACGCAATTCACAAGCCGTGAGAATTATTTCCGTGTTCTTCCGTGGATTCCGTGGCCATCAGGATTTTTTCTTACTTCTTACTTCTCACTTATCCCCTCCCAGATTCCGCAACCGGCGGATGCGCAATTCCAGCGGCGGATGGGTAGCCATCAGGCTGCTGGCCTGCTCGGAGAAATTCCGGAACGGGTTGACGATGAACATGTGCTGTGTCGCGCTATTAGCACCGTCGAAAGGTTTTGCATTGAGTTCCAGCTTTTCCAGCGCGGATATCAGACCTTCCGGGTGGCGTGTCAGGCGCACACTGGTGGCATCGGCAAGGAACTCCCGCTGACGGGAAACTGCCATTTGTACCAGGCGGGAGAACAACGGAGCGAGTGCGGCAAACACCAGAAGAAACAGCACAATCACCACTGCGCCGCCGCCGGCGCGGCTGTTTGAATTCCGGGAACTGCCGGAAAAGCGCAGAGACCTCAGCGCACCGTCACTGACCAGTGCAATGAGCCCGACGATGACACCGACCGCGGTGGCATAGCGAATATCCCAGTTCACGATATGCCCCATCTCGTGGCCAATCACCCCCTGTAATTCCTCACGATTGAGCGCATTCAGCAAGCCGCGCGTCACCCCGATCGTTGCGCGCGCCGGGTTCATACCGGTAGCAAAGGCATTCAACGCGTCTGTCTCGATAACGCAAATGCGCGGCTTGCGAATACCGGCTGCAATGGCCATCTCCTCGACCACATTGTGCAACTGCGGCTCCTCGTCAACGGTGACCGGGTTGGCGCCGGTCATGCGCAGGATGATCCGGTCTCCCGCGCGAAATGAGATCCACGACCAGAGTGCGCCAACGCAAAGCAGGACAAGGGCCGTCCAGCCCCCCCAGCGGCTGGCGAACCAGATACTCTGATGCTCCGGCTGCACATACCCCGTCATGGCCTGCACACTCCAGCCCAGTAGATAACCCAGTATGGCCAGTATCACCAGCAGCAATATCACCAGCCGCCGCGTCGCCCGCTGGTTGGCGCGAGCCGCCGCCATAAAGTCAGTCCGTAGCAGGACCTTGTTGCGCAGCCCCGGCTTGTCCTGCCAGTTGCTGATCAGAGGCGCACCGCACTGACGGCAGGTACGCGCCTGCGGGCGGTTGGCGGTCCCGCACTCCGGGCATGGTTTGGTGGCCGGGGATACCATCAACTGGTCTTGGGAAGCTGCAACATTAACGGTGCGAAGTTAATCGTTGAGTATTGATGGTCACGGAATCCATATATGGATTCCGTGACCATCAGGGCTGTCTTCTCACTTCTTACCTACCATCTTCAGCGCAGGTCGACCTTGGGAACCGCGGTCTCCGTCTCTGGCACCTCGAAATAGGTCGCCTCGCGGAAGCCGAACATCCCTGCCAGGATATTGGAGGGAAAGGACTGCACGCCATTGTTGAGCGCCATGACACTGTCATTGTAGAACTGGCGGGAGAAGGAAATCTTGTTCTCGGTAGCACTCAGCTCCTCCATCAGGCGTGCGACATTTTCGTTGGCCTTGAGGTCCGGATAGTTTTCCATCAGGGCAAACAGCTTGCCCAGTGCACCACCCAGCATCCCCTCGGCGGCGATCGCCTCTTCCGGACTATGTGCGCTCACGGCCTGGTTGCGCGCCTGGATCACTTTCTGGAGTGTCTCCTGTTCGTAGGACATATAGTCCTTGACCACTTCAACCAGATTGGGAATCAGGTCGTGGCGGCGCTTGAGCTGCACATCGATCTGCCGCCATGCATTCTTGACCTGGTTATTGAGACCGACCAACCGGTTATAGAACACGACCCCCAGCAGAGGTACGCCGAGGATAATCGCCACCAGCACCCAACCGAAAATTTCCATCGTTTAATCTCCTTATGTAGGACACCGGGTTATGGCCACGGCATCCACTGAATTCACTGAAAAGTAAGAAATGAGAGGTGAGAAATAAAAAAACGTTCATGCGGCGGCGAATGTAGAGCATTAGCGAATTTAGCCATGATTTCAGAGTATGGAAAATTCAAAATTTATTCACGAACGAGATCGCTTCCCGACTATTTTTCAACCAATTATTTTCTTATCGCACCCGATGTGAGAATTTTGAAATCTTTCCGTGTCTTCCGCTGATTCCGTGGCCATCATGGTTTTCTTCTCACCTCTCACTTCTCACTTTCTTCCCGAGCAATCGCCCGATAACCGATGTCCGTACGGTAATACATATCCGGCCATTTGATCCTCTCGATGCAGCGGTAAGCTTGCCGTTGGGCTTCGGCGACCGTCTCGCCGAGTGCGCAGACGCACAACACGCG
>Ga0210073_1000257_pt1 | contig 10668 bp, 4 predicted proteins | sample Browns_ThreeSqC__2_FD_184853 | JGI IMG/M metagenome (GOLD analysis project Ga0210073, IMG submission 184853) | Wetland microbial communities from San Francisco Bay, California, USA, that impact long-term carbon sequestration - Browns_ThreeSqC_D2... | ecosystem: Environmental > Aquatic > Marine >...
CCTGCCGCCCCGGGTCATGACCCAGCCCGAACAAGCGGTGCGGATCCTCCAGAACGTCCGCGCGGCGGGGACCGACCTGGAACGCTACGTAATGCTCGCGGCGGTGCAGGATCGCAATGAGCCGCTGTTCTACCGCATCGTGATGGACCACGTCGAGGAGATGCTGCCGATCCTCTACACCCCGACGGTGGGGGAGGCCTGCCGCCGCTTCTCGCACATCTACGTGCGGCCCCGAGGGCTCTACCTGTCAGCGAAGGATCGGGGTCGGATCCGAGAGACGCTGCGGAACTGGCCTTCCCCGAAGGTCGACGTGATCGTGGTGACGGACGGCGAGCGGATCCTGGGTCTGGGTGACCTCGGCGCCAATGGGATGGGGATCCCGATCGGCAAGCTGTCGCTGTACACCGCTTGTGCCGGGGTCAACCCTCGCCACTGCCTTCCGGTCATGCTCGATGTCGGCACCGACAATGCAGAGCTTCGCGCGGATCCGCTGTATGTCGGCCTGGCGGAGCCGAGGCTTCGCGGCCCGGAGTACGCCGCCCTGGTCGAGGAATTCGTGACCGCGGTCCAGGAGGTCTTCCCCGGCTCGCTGATCCAGTTCGAGGATTTCGCGACCGAGAACGCAATCACCCTCCTCGACCGGTATCGCGACCGGGCCTGCACGTTCAACGACGATATCCAGGGGACCGCGGCGGTGACGCTGGCCGGTCTCCTTTCCGCAGTGCGGCTCACCGGGTCGCCCCTCCGCGAGCAGCGCCTCCTCTTCTTCGGTGCAGGGGCCGCCGCCATCGGGATCGCGAATCTCATCGTGCTCGGGATGATGGAGGAGGGGCTCAGCGCCGAGACGGCTCGCCAGCGGATCGCCTTCGTCGACTCGCGCGGTCTGGTGACCAGCAGGCGGACCGATCTCCAGCCGCACAAGCTCCCGTATGCCCACGATTTCCCTCTGGCCCCCGATCTGTTGACCGTGGTACAGACCCTCAAGCCCACCGCCTTGATCGGCGTCTCGGCCACCCCGCACACCTTCACTGAGCCGATTCTTCGAACCATGGCGGAACAGAACCAGCGACCCATCGTCTTCGCGCTTTCGAATCCGACTAGCCGCGCCGAGTGCACCGCGGAGGAGGCGTATCGCTGGACCGATGGACGGGCCATCTTCGCATCCGGGAGCCCGTTCCCGCCGGTCGAGCTGAACGGACGTCACTATGTCCCCCGTCAGGGCAACAATGCCTACATCTTTCCGGGACTCGGGCTCGGCGTGGTCCTCACTCGGGCGCGGCGTGTGACCGAAACCATGTTCGCGGCGGCCGCGCGCCGGCTCGCCTCGCTCGTCACGAAAGAGGATCTGGAGCAAGGCTCGATCTTCCCTCCGATCGAACGGATCTGGGACGTGTCGGGGGAGATTGCTGAGGCGGTTGCGGAGGTGGCGTATCGGGAGGACCTGGCTACGGTTCCGCGGCCCGCGGATCTGCCCGCCTTCGTGCGCGCCCATCGCTATGATCCGGCGTATCCGACGTATGTGTAAGGGCGAAAGAGAAGAGGCATCGGGCATCGGGCACGGGGCATGGGGAGGCAGTTGCTTGCCTTCACCCTTATGCCTGATGCCTGATGCCTGATGCCTCGCTCTTATTCCTCCTCGCCCCATGAGCGATCCGCTTTCCGCTCCCGGTTGAGTGCCCGGGAGAACTCCCGATCGAGTGCCCGCTGTTCGACGGTGCACTGGCAGACGTATTCGATCTGCTTGGTGCGCAGGCGGACCCTCGAACCCACCAGGTCGACGAACTTGACCCACTGAGCCCGGGGCCAGCTGTCGAGAACCGTCTCGATGAAGCGGGCCATTTCTGTACTCACATACCAGGTGCTTCCTTCGGCGCTCACGATGAAGTAGTCGCCGGCCGTGGGCCGGACCACCTCGGGCTCGGATTCCTCCCTGAGGTCGTTCATACCTGCCCTTTCGGCGAAGTACTATCGTTGAACCTTCATCCTTCTGCTAGGTAGCGGCCTGGTGGCCGCGGGGCCGAATATCCAGCATGGAAGCCTCCTGTCCCAATTGTCGAGTGCCGAGTGCCGATTGCCGATTGGGGGAAATGGGGATGAGAGAGCAAATTGGCGATTGCCGATTGCCGATTGACCTCCCGTTCCCTGTTCTCCCGTTCTCCTGTTCTCCCGTATTCTTGTTCCCTACCCTCCGGTCGCGAAGTCCGCGATTACCTGCGGAACCGCGGGATCGAACCCCACGACGTCCAGCATGCCGGCATCCGCCGGGTCCGCGATGGTGAACCCGTTGGACGCCATCCCCACGACCACCAGCTTCGCGGGGATCCCCATCCGCTCCCGATACTCGCGGAGCGCCTGGGAGGGATGGACTCGGCCGGCCCAGGTCTCGCTGTCCGTGTAGATCACGAACAGATCGATCGGCCACTGGTGCTTCAGCGCCTCGAGCATCGGCAGCGCGCAATCGGTGCCACCGAAATCGAGACCACTGATCCGGTTCATGACGTCATCCAGCCGCTGCCGAGGCGAGAGGTCGAGCGTCGACAGCCCGCTCGCCATTCGCATACCCCAGCGGGACGGGTAGCTCCCGGTGGTGAAGGCGGTGACCATGTAGTTCGGCTCGCTCGCCGCGGTCACCAGCGCCATCGCGGCCGAGGCCTGCCGGCAATCCAGGTAGCTCATGCCGTTCACCCGCTCCGACATGGACCCCGAGACGTCGAGGGCCAGCATCACCCGCTTACCGGTGGTGGGCGCGTTCTCGAACGTCAGATAGAACGCCCGATCCAGCGCATCTACCACCTGGGGCACCGCCTGCCAGCTGTTCTTCCCCTTCATGCCGTGACCCTGAGCGTAGGTCTTGAGCGCGGCCAACAGCGCGATCGGATGGACCCGTGCCGCCCGCAGGGCCGTGCGGTCCTGGAGCCGAGCCACAACTGTCGCGACCGCGTCGCTCATCGGCGCCAGCAGCCCCACCTTGCCCATGACACCCAGGTTCCGGATCAGGGCCGTGAGAGGCATCCGCTCCAGCAGCGCCTCCCACACTACCGCGTGGGTGAGGAGCTGGGTCGGCACCATCTCGCGGGTCAGCCGGTGCCGCGCGATGGTCTGCGCGGCGAGGCCGGGCGCCTGATAGTGGAGCGCCTCCACCGCCTCGATGGTCTGGACCACGTCCAGGTCCCCGACGCCCGCCAGGGTGAGCACACCTGCCCAGCCCTTGGTGGCGTAGCGGAACACCAGGTCGTGCGCCAGGGTCGGCGCCTTGGGGTGCGCCAGCCGCAGCGCGTCCCGATGGGCCCAGCCATCCCGGCTCCGGTACTTGAGCACCTGGTACACCAGGTCCTGGGCCGACTTGGCGGTGTACCACGCGGACACGGCACGCCGCACGCCGCGACCCCAGCCCCGAAACGCCTTCACGTACTGGAGCCAGTGGAACAGATGGGTGCCGGTCCGAGCCACGAGGGGCAGCACGGCCCACACCGCCGCCTTGGTCGCCGGGTCACCGAGACCTGCCGCGATCGCGAGGGCGAAGAGCGCCGGGTCGTTCTTCGGAGCCCGGCCAGCCGAGCTGATCTCGAGGATCCGGCGCACCACCCGGGGACCGTCCTCCGCCAGGCACTCGACCACGGCCTGGGCGTTCTCCTGGGTGAGCTGCCGCTCCCCGATGTAATAGGTCCCGCCCTCGCTGCCGAGGACCAGAAAACGATCGAGCCGGGTCCAACGATCCACCGGCCAGGCGTACCCGCCCGCCGAGTTGGGGACCTGGGTGGAACCGGGGATGGGCTCGCGCTGCGGCGTCAGGAGACGCTTCAGGCGAGTCGCGAAGTGCTGAGTGAAGTCCATGGCTCGCCTCCTCGAGTCGAGTGGGTGAATGGACCGTGGTGCCCCCCTGGCACCACGAGCGAAGAGCACGCGGATAAACTTGGCGAGCTGGGATTGTCATCTTTGATAACCCAGGCTCTACGACCCGCGTACCCATTCCTGCTGAACGGATGAATTGAGCGGCTCGGCCCCTGGGCCTCATCCCAGGGTGTTGACGAGATAACCGAACCGCAGCGACCCAGTCAGCGCAGTGCTTGGATCAGCTCGAGGCCGGGATTCGAACCCGTCTTGGCCTGATAACCCTCATCCGTCGGCCCGTCATCGGGCGAAGAGTGGCGAGGGCCTCCTCGGCTGATCCACCTTCATTTCCAGGGAGACCGGCTGGATTCGAACCAGCGACCGTCGGATTCGATAACCCGTGTCCTGCGGCCCATTGTCGGGCAAGGTGTCGGCACGGAACATTCCGGTGCTCCACCCACTGAGCTACGGTCTCCATTCTTCAATTGTCTTCAGGCCCGGCGGACGCGGGGGAGCAGGTCACTCACGAGCCCACGGCCGCCGTTCCTTCCCTCTTGGTCGTCCTTCTACCGATGGATGCAGCGGTGTCTCGCGATGGTGCCCTAGCGAGAGAGCGGGCCCGGAAGAACTCGAATCTTCAACCTGCCGATTAGAAGTCGGCTGCTCTGGTCCGTTGAGCTACGGGCCCCGAGGAGTCCTCGGTCGGGATCGAACCGACGCTGGTGGCTTTGCAGGCCACTGCCTTGCCGCTTGGCGACGAGGACCAGAAGCCCCGGAGGGACTCGAACCCTCAGCCTCCCGGTTCGTAACCGGGCGTCGTACACCGTTGGACCACGGGGCTGTTGCTTCTCCAAGTACCCCGCCCGGGAGTCGAACCCGGAGCCTCGACCTTCGGACGGTCGCGTGCGTCCGTAGCACTTACGGGGTGGAAAAGACGGGGAACGGGGAACAGGGAACGGGAAGAGCGGCATGAAGCATGGGGCATGAGGCACAACATGTCGCCCCTCTTGCCCGATGCCCGATGCCTCGTGCCAATTGGCGAAACGAAATGCTCCCGAGTCAATCCTTATACGGATCGAACTCGTCCGCCCCAGCCATGACCACGATGAGCGGCCGGAGCGTGTGCAGCACTTCGATGGTGGGGCCCTGAGCCGCCAGGACGTCCGGCAGCCGACGATAGACATGCGGGCTCTCGTCCAGCCCACCGCCCCGCAGAACCACACCCTTCTCCGCAACCCACGCCCGCATCATCTCGGGCGTGACCTTGCCTTCACTCAGCACCTTGCCGGTCTTCCGGTGCCGCTTGCCCGCCGCGGCAGTCCGGCTCATCACCCGGCCGGCGCCGTGGACCGTCGAGTACAGCGCCTTCCGCTGAACGTCGGTCACGGCCGGATCGCTCGAGGCAGCACCCCGCACGATCACCGCGTCGTCGCCCATCGAACCGCCGATGAAGCCGAGCTGACCAGGAAAGGCCGGTGTGGCGCCCTTCCGTACCACCACCAGCTCCTCCCCCTCATGCTGCTCCTTCCAAGCGAAGTTGTGATGGTTGTGGACCAGCTCCTGCTCCTCGGCGCCCAGAATCGAGATCACCTTCCGGGCCACCCACTCCCGGCCCGCATAGGCGTACCGACCGGCCAGCTCCATCAGGTGCCAGTAGTCGTGCCCGATCGGCTGATCGAGCGAGAGCAGGACCTCGGTCTCGGGAACCCGGTCGCCCCACTTGGCTCCCTGACCCAGGGCCAGGAAGTTGGAGGCCACGGTGTGGCCGAAGCCCCGGCTCCCGAAGTGGACGCCGACCCAGAGCGTACCGGTCTCGTCGGCGAACACGTCCACATAGTGATTACCGCTGCCCACCGTGCCGAGCTGCTGCCGAGCCTTGACCTGGAGGGCCTGCCGGTGCCGCGGAGGCACCGCATCCCACGAGGGATCCTCGAACAGCGGGTCATCCACCGGGGCATCGTCCGCCCGGTTCTTCCGGCCCATGCCGAAGCTCAGCGTCTCGGCGATCTCGTCGGCCAGGTTGGTCAGCCGCCGGGAGACCTGGTTGCCGGTGTTGCCCAGATCCTCGACCGTGCGGTCGGTCCGGATCGCGGCGTTGCCGCAGGCGATATCGAACCCCACGCCCACCACCGAGACCGCGTTGTCGTAGGCCGCGACGCCACCGATGGGCATCACGTAACCGACATGACCGTCGGCCATCAGCGCCACCTTCCGGGCCCGCTCCGCCACCTTGGCGAGCTGGGCCCGCGTGTTCTCGTCGTGCGTTCCAAAGATCTGCATGGCTCCTCCAAGGTGAGAGGTTCGGAGTTCTGGGTTCTGGGTTCTGTGTTCTGAGTTCTGGGGAGCCCGCAGGCTGTACGGGTTATCCCTGACCACCTGGACTGTCTCTCCGTCCTGTCCATCGGTATCCATCTGTGTAATCTGTGGACCGCCTTGCCCGCCTATAGTAGAGTGCCCCGGACTCGAACCGGGATCCCCCGCCGTCCGAGGGCGGTGCGCTGCCGATTGCGCCTGCACTCTTCTATTACCTGCCAGTGGACCGGCCGGGAGTTGAACCCGGAATCTCCCCGGTGCGAACGGGGTGCTCTTCCAATTGAGCTACCAGCCCAATCCACAGATGACACAGATTCAGAAACTTCAGATTACACAGATACTGCCGGTGCGCTGCCCTCTCGCTCACTCGGATTGCACACGACGCCACGAGACAAGTACGCGGAGCTGGGATTGAACCAGCGACCTCCGGTATGTGAGACCGGCGCTCTCCCAGTTGAGCTATCCGCGCGCGTTCAACCGTTCCCGGCGATGGATTCGATCCGTCCGAGCCGGGAGTGGCGGGTCCGGTGGGGATCGAACCCACAGCTTCCGAGTCTGGAGCTCGGCGCTCTGCCCTCTGAGCTTCGGAACCCATATGCATGGCGGCTGAGGGACTCGAACCCCCGCGGGACAGAGCCGTCGCGTTTACGGCGCGATGCCATCGCCTCTAGGCGAAGCCGCCAATCAGAGCCCCAGGGGGGATTCGAACCCCCGTCGCCAGCTTGGTAGGCTGGTGCCTCGGGCCACTCGGCCACTGGAGCGTACCTCATGAGTCGGTCAGGTGTCAGGGCTGAGGACTGAGGACTGAGGACTGAGGACTGAGGACTGAGGACTGAGTCGAGTCGAAAGTCACGGGTCGCAAGTCGCAAGGGCTTGCGACTCGCAGCTCGTGACTCACGGTCCGCCCTGACAGCCTTGCCCGCCCTGTCCGTCTCGTCTTCCATCCCCCGTCGGAGAGTCGAACTCCGCTCTGCGGGTTAAGAATCCGCTGCATCACGCGCCAATGCTTACGGGGAGCGTTTCAGGTCCGCCTGGGAGGAGTCAAACCTCCGTACTCCCGCATATCAGACGGGCGCTTGGACCACTTCAGCTACAGGCGGAGCGGGTGAGACTCGAACTCACAAGGCCAAGAAGGCCCGGCGGTTTTCGGGACCGCTTCCTGATCCAGCCGGGTCCGCTCCATCAGGTGGGGCGGACTCGAACCGCCTCCTCGGGGGCCACAGCCCCGCGCTCTGGCCGGGTGAGCTACGCACCTGAATCCACAGATGACACAGATCCATCCACAGATGACACAGATTGGCTTCTGCCGTTCCCCCTCTCCACGCGGTGGAGAGGGGGTCAGGGGGTGAGGCCGAGCGAGATTGCAGGGGCGGGATTCGACGCGATCGGTTTACCAGCCCACACCCACGTTGGAAGCGAGCGGAGCGAGGACCGCGCTGTCCCAAGCAAAGCGAGGGACAGCGGCCGCAGCTCAACCCGCGTCGAGCGGCTTATGAGGCCGCGGCTCGGCCGCTGAGCTACCCTGCCTTGCAATACCGCCGGAGGGATTCGAACCCCCATGGGCCCGTGGCCCACGACGTTCTGAGCGTCGCGCGTATCCATTCCGCCACGGCGGTCCGCAGATGACACAGATCAGTCAACAGATTTCACAGATTCGCTCCTCCGAGCGTTCCCCCTCTCCACATCGTGGAGAGGGGGACAGGGGGTGAGGTTTAGCACACCCTCGTAGCTCATCGAGGCCTCGATGCACCCACATCTGTCCAACCTGTGGCCATGGCTCCCGCGGGAATCGATCCGGGCCACCTCGATTGTGCTCCAATTTCGGAGGAGGCGAGGAGAGCGAGGGTACGCCTTATCACGAGCGCAGCGAGGGATAAGCGGCCGCAGCTCAACCCGCTCTGCGCTGGATTTCACTCAGCCGCTCTACCGGTGAGCTACAAGAGCCGAAGAAGAGAGGGGCGCAACGAGTCTTCACCCAGCCGCAGATCCCTCGCCTGGCGGCTCGGGACAGGCCGATGAGCAACAAGAGCCAAGTACAGCCCCACGAAGCCGACGGGATTCGGCGCGTCCGGCCTCTAGGCCGGCGCCGGCGCAGCCGGCGAGCGGAGCGAGGACTGCGCTTGTCCCGAGCGAAGCGAGGTACAGCGCCCGCAGCTCAACCCGCAATCTCCCGGGAGACAGCCGGGCGCGATGGCCGTTACGCCACGGCTCCACATCCACAGATGACACAGATGGTCCCCAGATTTCGCAGAACAGCCACTTCCTCCTCCTGCCATTCCCCCTCTCCACCTCGTGGAGAGGGGGACAGGGGGTGAGGTCATGGCCCGGTAGATGAATGACGCCCCCATCCGGGAGTCGCGATCTCGTGTGAGAACGCCATCCGCCTACCGGCCATGACCGGTGCCCGCCTTTACAGCGATCACGCTGCATCCATCGGTTGTCAAAGAGCCGAGATCGAAGGTCCCAAAACGCCGATCGCCCCACCCGGCGTCTGGCGCGCAGGTGGGGCGATCTCGTCATCCCCGTGGAGGGTGGACCCGGACCGTTCAGTTACGGTCCTGAGTCGATGCCTCCCGCCTGCACGCAATTGTCCTGTCCGTACCGCGATGCCGACCGCTGGCCGAGTCGATCCAAGCGAATGGATCGGCCGGCGCCTCTAGCGCTGGTGCCGACCAGTTCGGGCTTCGCATGGAACCGGAGCCCCCGAACCCGCCACCCGCACCTGGCGCCTGGGCGTACTCCGCCCTCCGCGGTCAGGCCGCGATCGGTAAATCGAGTCAGGGAAAGCACTTTAGCGGTCATCGAGCCACCGTTCTCCATCTGCGTTCTGGGTTCCTTACGTACCATCAACAAAAAAGTCGCGTCTCCGTGGTCACTGGCAGCGAGCATCGGCTCCACTGCGCCGGTCGAGCGGTCAGGCATTGCGCCGGACATCGAACCGAGGACCTACGGGACGCGACTCCCGGTCTAGCGCGGAACAGTCTATAAGGTGGCCCCGATTTTCGCAAGAGAGCGGGGTTGGATTGCCGATTGATGATTGTCGATTGCCGATTGGCAGAGGTGGGGCAATCGGCATTCGGCACTCGGCAATCCACCTGTTCTCCCCTTCCCTCGTTCTCCAGTTATATTGGCCCCTCACCTTAACTTCGCAGGGCCGCAGAATGTCTCTCCGCATTGGCGACGGCGCGCCGGACTTCACCGCCGACACGACGCAGGGCAAGATCACCTTCCACCAGTGGCTGGGTAACTCCTGGGGGATCATCTTCTCCCATCCCAAGGACTTCACGCCAGTCTGTACCACCGAGCTGGGCTACATGGCCAGGCTCAAGCCCGAGTTCGACAAGCGGGGCGTCAAGATCATCGGGCTCTCGGTCGATCCGGTGGATCGCCACAGCGGCTGGGCCAAGGATATCGAGGAGACCCAGGGGATGGCGCCCAACTTCCCCATGATCGGCGACCCCTCGCTGGCGGTCTCCAAGCTCTACGAGATGCTGCCGGCCGACGGCGGGGACTCCTGCGAGGGCCGCACCGCGGCTGACAACCAGACGGTGCGGACCGTCTACGTCGTCGGGCCCGACAAGAAGATCAAGTTGATGATCGCCTACCCGATGACCACAGGGCGGAACTTCGATGAGATCCTGCGGGTGATCGATTCGCTGCAGCTCACCGCCAAGCACAAGGTTTCGACCCCCGTCAACTGGCAGCAGGGCCAGGACGTCATCATCGCCGGTTCGGTCACCAACGACGAGGCCAAGAAGATCTGGCCCAATGGGTGGAAGGAGCCGAAGCCCTATATGAGGATCGTGCCGCAGCCGAGATAACAGGACTGAGGGACGAGGACTGAAGACTGAGTGGGTTCGGGGTTCAGGGGATTGCCGATTGTCGATTGCCGAGTGCCGATTGGCGTTCCCGGCACCCCATCCCGACCGCAGCGAGGGATCTCAAGGTTCATTTGCACCCGAACCCTGAGATCCCTCGGTCGTTCCACTCCCTCGGGATGACAAGCCTGAGATCACAAAGTCACAGGTCACGAGTCACAAGTCCCAAGCACGCAGGCTTGCGACTTGTAACTTGTGACCCGTTTCTGTCCGTCTGCACCTACTGCCTATCGGATCAGGTTCCCCCGCCCGACTCCGCTCCCGTCAGGACGAAGGCCGCTGTGCCGGTGCCTCCGGCCGGGACGATCAGCGTCCCCGGCAGGCCCGGGGTGGTGGTGAAGTTGGTGATCGGAGCCGGGGACGTGATGTCCACGGTGTAGGTGCCCGGGGTCAGGAAGTTGAAGTGCACCTCGAAGGTCCCGTCCGAGTTGCTATCCGAGAAATTGACCGGACCCAACGTGGCCGGGCCGGTAATCGTGGTGGTGAAATCGGCCAGGGTGGTCCCCGAGGGCAGCGTAACCCCGTTGCCCAGCGTGAGCGTCACCACGCCGTTACCAGTGGCTGTGACGTTGGTCGCCTTGATCACCGGGTGCATGACCCACTGGCCCGAGCCGCCCGCCAACTGCCCGAAACTCTGGGACACGTC
>Ga0210073_1000259_pt1 | contig 10608 bp, 6 predicted proteins | sample Browns_ThreeSqC__2_FD_184853 | JGI IMG/M metagenome (GOLD analysis project Ga0210073, IMG submission 184853) | Wetland microbial communities from San Francisco Bay, California, USA, that impact long-term carbon sequestration - Browns_ThreeSqC_D2... | ecosystem: Environmental > Aquatic > Marine >...
GCCGCTGCTTCGGCGTGCTTGCCCTGCGCGTGCAGCGCGTGCGCCAGACCGAACAGCGCCCACCCGTTCTCGCGGAACCGCTCGAGGTCCTTGCGGTACACCGCTTCCGCCTCAGCCGCCTTCCCCTCCTTGAGCAGCGCGGCGCCGAGCGAGTGGCGAATCGGGTAGTACCAGTCCGGCGGCTCGGTGTAGATCTGCGCATCCTCGATCGCGAGCGCCGCCGTGAAGTGCGTCACCGCCTCGTCGGGACGCCCGCCGCGCGCCGCGATCTCGCCGGCGAGCGCGTGCACGGCGATCTGGAGATTGGTGCTCGGCACCGTCCACCCCACCGCCGAGTAGCCGCCCACGCCGCCCGCCGCGAGCTGCTGCAGCGTATCGAGCGCCGCGGCCGCCTGCGCGGCCCGCCCCGTGGCTGCGAACGCTACGCCGCGCGCGTACTGCACCATGGCGCGTGAGTAGGGCAGGTCGGCCGGTGGCAGTGGCAAAGCGAGCACGTCCTCCCACTTCCCGAATGTGACGAGCGCCAGCCAGGGGTAGTGGAGGAAGGGTTCGACGAACGGCACCTGCCGTGCCACCTCCGCCGGGGTGGTCTCGGCCGTCTTCTTCGCGTGCTCGATCGCCTGGGCGCTGCGGCCGGCCATCGTCGCAGCGAAGGCGAGGAAGTGGTGATTGTGGGGGTAGTAGGCCAGCGGATAGATGCCCTCGGGCTTCTGGCCCTCGATGTAGGCCTCGTCCACGTGCACCGCGTGCACGTTGGCGTCCACCGCGTCGCCGTATCGCCCCACCCGGACGTAGATGTGCGCCGGCATGTGCACGATGTGGCCGGCGCCCGGCATCAGCGCCGCCAGCCGCTCGGCGCAGGGCACCGCCTTGTCGGGTGCCACGGCCTCGACGGCGTGGATGTAGAGGTGGCAGGCCCCCGGGTGATTCGGGTTCGCGGCGATCACGCGCTCGAGCTGCGCCACGATCGTCTCGGTGCCGGGGTAGGGCGAGCCGTCTTCACGCTTCCAGTAGTTCCACGGCCGCAGGTTCATGGCCGCGTCCGCGTACAGCGTCGCGACCTCGAGGTCGTTCGGGAACTCGCGGGCGACCCCGGCCATGGCGCTCGCGTAGGCCGAGTCGAGCGGGGCGCGGACGGCGGGCGGAACGGCTGCGTAGCGCGCCGCCATCGCCCGGATCAGCGCCTGCTCGACAGGGCTTGCGTGCGCGATGCGGTCCATCGCCTGCCGCGCGGCGGCGTACGCCGCGACTCCGGCACTGGAGTCCATCCCCGCGTTGATGTTGGGACCCCAGGCGTACGCCTCGCCCCACCAGCACATGGCGCAGGCCGGGTCGAGCCGCTGCGCCTCGCGGAACGCGCGGATCGCCTCGGGGTGGTTGAATCCGTAGGAGAGGCGCAGCCCCTGGTCGAAGTACGCCTGCGCGGCCGGCACGCTGGTCGTGACGGCGCGGTGGTAGCTGCCGAGGTTGTCGTAGAGCGGGACGGAATCGGCGGCGGCGAGCGCCCAGACGAGCGGCAACAAGGAGAGGGGGTCCATGGGCTCCGAATCTATCCCCAATCCTTCGACCCCGGGGCGACGCGTCGGAACGAGCGGAGAAAGGCCATTGCGGATTGCGGATTGTGGATTGCGGATTCGTCCGCACGATCTTCCAATCCGCAATCCGCAATCCGCAATCCGCAATTGCCCACTCCGCGCAGCTCCTCCGCAATGACGTTGAGCGACCCATCGTCCTTCGCCAGCTTCCCCTTCACCCACAGGAACGGCTCGCCGCGCACGGCGACGCGGCAGCGGTCGAACACGTCGGGTCGCACGATCACGTTCACCATCCCCGCCTCGTCCTCGAGCAGCACGAACACGACCCCCTTCGCCGTCTCCGGCCGCTGGCGCGCGACGACGAGCCCCGCCACCTCGACCACGGCGTCGTGCGCGCACCGCGTGAGCCCGTCGCTCGTCACCCGGGCCTCGGGCAGGGCATCCGCCACGAGCGCCAGCGGGTGCCCGCTCGTGGCGAAGCCGAGGACCGCGTACTCGGCCAGCATCCGCTCGTCGGAGGCGAGGCCGCCGAACGGCAGCCGCTCGTGCGGATGGTCCAGCGCCAGCTCCAGCTGGCGGCGACCCCGCCCGTCGGCCCCGCGCGTGGCCCTGGGCGGCAGCCACAGCCCGATCTGCCACAACAGCTCGCGCCGCGTCAGCCCGAACCCGTCGCACCCGCCGACCCACACGAGATGCTCCATCGCCGTGCGCTTGAGCGCCGGCGGCGCCCGGCGCACGAAGTCGCCAATCGAGCGGTACGGCCCGCGGCGCTCGCGCTCCTCCACCACCGCCGTCGCCGTCCCGGTGCTCCAGTCGCGAATGAACCCCAACCCGACCCGTACGCTCCCTGCTCCCTGCTCCCCACTCCCTGCTCCTTCCTCCACCGTGCACCACACATCGCTCACGTTGACATCCGGCAGCCTCATCCCGATGCCGTGCCGCGCGGCGTCGCGGCCCAGCGCGTCGAGTGAGTAGAAGCCCATCGGCTGATTGTTGAACAGCCCGACGTAGTACTCGACCGGATGGTAGTGCCGCAGCCACGCCGACTGGTAGGCGAGCAGGCCGAACGCCGCCGCGTGCGACTTGGGGAAGCCGAACTCCGAGAACGCGATCACCTGCGTGAACACCCGCTCCGCCGTCGGCTCGGGTACGCCGCGGGCGAGCGCGCCCGAGCGGAAGTCCTCCCAGAACGCTCCCATCAATTCGCGGCTGCGCCGCCGGCTCATGGCGCGGCGCAGGGCCTCGGCCTGCCCCGCGGTGAACCCCGCGAGCGCCTGGCAGACCTGCAGCACCTGGTCCTGGTAGAGGATGACGCCGAGGGTCTCCTCCAGCGCCTCGCGCAGCAGCGGGTGCGCCACCGGCGGCTGGTAGCGCCGGCCCGCCGCCAGCGCGCGGCGCTGCTCCTCGCGACGGCGCACGTAGGGGTTCACGGCGCCGCCCACGATGGGGCCCGGGCGCACGATCGCGACCTCGACGGCCAGGTCCTCGAGGTTGCGCGGGCGGGTGCGCCGGATCATCTGCATCTGCGCCCGGCTCTCGATCTGGAAGAGGCCCACCGTGTCGCCGGCGCAGATGCGGTCGTACACGGCGGCGTCCGCGAAGTCGATGCGCGACAGGTCGGGCGGCGTGCCGGTCCGCGCCGCCACCAGCTCGACGCACTCCTCGACCAGCGACAGCATCCCGAGCGCCAGGAAGTCGATCTTCACGAACCGCGCGTCGTCGCAGGAGTCCTTGTCCCACTGGCACACCACGCGGTCTTCCATGGCCGCCCGCTCGAGCGGCACCAGCTCGACGAGCGGCCGGCTCGAGATGATCATCCCGCCCACGTGCTGGGAGACGTGGCGCGGCAGGCCGGCGATCTCCTCGGCGAGGTCGCAGAGGTCGCGCCACAGCGGCGCGTCGGCGCGCCCCTCGAACCCCGGCAGCTTCGGCAGCTCCTCGCGCAGCGCCGCGGCCGACCGATGCTCCGCCAGCTTCGCCACCTGCTCCAGCTCCCCCGGCGGCAGATCCAGCGCCTTGCCGATCTCGCGCACCGCCGAGCGCAGGCGGTAGGTGGGGAAGGAACAGACCAGCCCCACGTGTTCGTCGCCATAGCGCTTGTAGACGCGCCGGATCAGCTCCTCGCGGATCTCGCGCGGGAAGTCGAGGTCGATGTCGGGGATCGAGGCGAGGGTCTCGTTGAGAAAGCGGCCGAGGAACAGCCGGTTGGCGATCGGATCGACGTGCGACAGGCCGAGCAGGTAGCACACGATGGACGAGACCGAGGAGCCGCGGCCCCGGCCCGGGAGCAGCCCGCCCGCCGCCCGCCGCGTGCCGCGCCGCACGTCCGCGCCCACCTCGCGCGCCAGGTCGAAGAGGTCGTGGTACACGAGGAAGAAGCCCGAGAGCGTGTGGTGCTCGATCAGCCGCAGCTCTTCCGCCAGCCGCGCCTCCGCCTCCCGGCGCAGTGCCGCGTCGGGCGGATAGCGGTCGTCGAGCCGCGCGCCGCACAGCTCCGCCAGGGCGCGGGGCGCCGGCGCCCGGTCGGCACCGCGGAAATCGGGGAAGGTGTACCCCAGGTCGCGCGTCAGGTCGAAGGCGCGGCAGCGCTCGGCGATCTCCTGCGTGCGGCCGATGGCGTCGGGGCGGTCGCGGAACAGGGCGGCGACGTCTTCGGGCGGGCGCAGCGCGAACTCGTTGTTCGCCCGCCGCACGGCATGCGAGCCGTCGAGCGTGCTGCGATGCCGGATGGCGACGAGCACGTCGTGCAGGCGGTGGCGCTCGCGCCGGTGATAGTGCACGTCGCCCGTCGCCACGACGCCCAGCCCGGCGCCGTCCGCCAGGTCCGCCAGCGCCGCGGTGAGCGCGCGGTCCCCCAGCACGCGGTTGCGCTGCAGCTCCACGAAGAACCGCTCCGGCCCGAACACCGCGCGGCAGCGCTCGGCGAGCCGCCGGGCGGCCGGGCGGCCGTCGCGCTTGAGCACCGACGGCAGCAACCCCGACCGGCACCCCGACAGGACGATCAGCCCTTCGGACCGCGCCTCGAGCGACGCGAGGTCGAGTCGGGGATCGTGACGATCCGGACGGCCGAGATGGGCCTCCGTGAGCAGCCGGCAGAGGTTGGCGTACCCCGCCGGCGTCTCGGCCAGGAGCGTCACGTGCGCCCCGTCGAGCAGGGTCACCTCGGCGCCGGTGATCGCCTGGAGGCCGTGCTGCTTCGCGCCCTGCGCGAACGCCATGGAGCCATACAGGCCGTTGTGGTCGGTGAGCGCGAGGGCGGGATAGCCCAGGCGCGCCGCCTCGAGCACCAGCTGCTCGGGGAGTGAGGCGCCGTCGAGGAAGGAGAAGGCGGAGTGGGAATGGAGCTCGATAAACAATGTGCGTTGTGCGTAGTGCGTAGTGCGTAGTGGTGCGTCGTACGAGAAGAAGCGTGGTGTGTGGTGAGTGGTTCGCTCCGCTACACGGCGGAACTCCGGCAATCGGGGTGAACCACCCACCACGCTCTTGGCTCGTACGACGCACTACGCACTACGCACTACGCACCCTCAGGACGTTTGTCCAAACCACTCCCCGGTCACCAGGTCCTCGTACAGCACCATCCGCCCGCCGTGCTCGAGGATCACTTCGACGTAGCGCCGCGCGATCAACCGCCGCCACCACTCGTCGTCGAGGCGCCAGACATCACCGACGCTCGCGACGGATTGCCACCCTTCCCCCTTCCCTCTTCCCCCTTCCCGGATTCGCAGCGGTAGCCCACCGTCATCGAGCTCGACGGTGACGGCCCGTGGTACGTTCAGCGCCCGGAGGCGATCATTGCGTGCTCCGCGTTCCGCATTCCGCATTCCGCGCTCATTCGTCCAGGTCGATCAAGGCGTACCGCCGCTCCGGGATCCGCGACCACGGTTCGAGCTCGATCACGCGGTAGAGCATCGGCCGGCGCAGCCGCTGCAGGATCTCGCGCACCGCGGCGCGCAGTGCCCGGCGCCGCCCGGCGCGGGCGGCCGCGTCCGCGTCCCGCGCGAAGAGCTGCAGCTCGGTCGTGCCCGGCACGAGCGCCGTGAACTCGACGGTGAGCCGCTCGACCGCGCCCGCTGGGGGAGCGGCATCCCAGCGCGCGAGCAGTGGTGCCGCGATCCCCTCCCGCCGGGCGGTGGGGTCGCGCAGCGTCACCACGGTGCTCCACGAGCCGCCGTGCTCGAGCGCGGCGGAGAGGCGCGCGGTCTGCACGCGCCACCCCACGCGCCGCGGCGACGCCAGCGCCCGGTCGAGCAGGCGGTCGAGCGCGCGCGCCAGCAGCGCGCGATCGGCGACGGGCGAATAGAACGTGAGCTGGGCCGCGACCGGCTCGGGCGCCGGGCGGCCGGTCACGGGCTCGACAGTCTGTCCCGCGGCGAGCCGCCACAGGCGGCGTCCTGCGTCGCCGAACTGCGCCGCCACGGCATCCTCGGGCAGTGCCGCGAGCTGGCCCAGAGTGCGCAGGCCCAGCTGCCGCAGGCGGCGGTGCGTGTCGGGATCGATCGGCAGTGCGGCGAGCGGCTGGGCGGCGAGGAACGTCCCCTCCTCCCCGGGCTGCACGATCACGCACTCGCCCGGCTTGGCGCGGGTGGCGGCGGTCCAGGAGACGAACTTTCCCTTCCCCCAACCCAACCGGATTGCGGATTGCGGATTGTGGATTGCGGATTCGACACCCGCGCTTCCAATCCGCAATCCGCAATCCGCAATCCGCAATTGAACAACCTCTACGATCTGATCCGGCCCACCGAACAGCCCCTCCAGCCCATCCGTCCCCACATACGCCCGTCCCAACTCCACGGGCTCCACGACCGGGCTCACCCGGCTGAGGGCGGCGACGAGACGCGCGAACTCCTCTTCGTAGAAGACGGGGTCCGGCTCGCACAGCCGCAGCGTGGCACAGAGCCCGATCGCCCGGCTCACCGTCATCCCCGACCGCACGCCGGCGCGCCGTGCGAGCGGCGACACCTGCCACAGGCGCCGCGTCGTGTCGGCGGTGAGCAGGGCCGCGGGCCGGGCGGTGAGCTCAGGTCGCCGAGCTTCCTCGAGCCGCAGCGCGTACAGCGGAATCCAGCAGCAGAGGGCGTAATCGCTCGACAGGGGACGGGGGACGGGGGACGGGGGATGGGACATCGACTCCAGCGCGGAAAACTGGATACCGAACATATCCCGAAGTATCATGCCCGGCAATACACTGGAATCGACTTTGTAAGTCATTTATTTACAATAGACTGTGACGTCAGTAGCTGCTTGCTGTCGCTGGCATCCGCTCCCTTGAGCACAGTCTTCCGCGGCTGCACGTTTCGGGATCCGATGACCGATCCTCAGCCCGGCCTGTTCGACGCGGCGGCGCCGCCCGCGCCCGATCCGGCGCTCGCGGCGCTGGCCGCAGGACTGCCGCCCGCCATCCGATTCGGCACGTCCACCTGGACCTACGACGGCTGGCAGGGCGACGTGTATCACCGGCCGTACCGCGGCCCCCAGCCCGCGCGGCGGCTCGAGGAGTACGTCCGCTACCCGCTGTTCCGCACGGTCGGCATCGACAGCGCGTTCTACGATCCGCCGAGCGAGGAGGTGCTCGGGGCGTACGCCCGGTCCCTGCCGCCCGGCTTCCCATGCGTGAGCAAGGTGTGGGACAGGATCACGGCGCGGCGGTTCACCAAGGACGCACGCTGGGGCCCGCTCGCGGGGATGCTCAATCCCGATTTCCTGTCGGCGAAGCTGTTCAAGGACGAAGTGCTGGCGCGCTACGCTCGCGCGTTCCGCGACCACGCCGGTGTGTTCGTGTTCGAGTTCCAGGCGATGCGCGGCAAGGACCTGCCGTCGCCCGAGCGCTGGGCCGACGAGCTGCACACGTTCCTCCGCCATGTGCCGACCGATTTCCGCTACGCCGTCGAGCTGCGCAACCGCGAGCTGCTCACCGACCGGCACGGCGCGGTGCTCCAGGCCCACGGCGCGGCCCACGTGTTCAATTCCTGGACCGAGATGCCCACCATCGGGGAGCAGCTCGACCTGCCGTGGACGTTCCCGGCGGGGTTCACGGTGGCCCGCGCGCTGCTGCGGCCGGGCCGGCCGTACGCCGACGCGGTGAAGCGGTTCCAGCCCTACGACCGCGTGCAGGAGCCGGTCCCGGCGCTGCGGCTCGACATCACCCGCCTGATGGTCGAGGCGATGCGGCGGCGGATCGAGGCGTTCATCCTGGTGAACAACCGGGCCGAGGGGAACGCGCCGGGAACGATCCGGGGGATCGCGGAGATGTGGAAGGAGCAGGGAAACCGGTGACGGAGCGGCCGCCGGGCGGGTCTTGAGGGGCATGGAAGCGACGACTCGCAGATGGCAGACGGCAGACAGCAGGCGCTGGCGAGCGTCCTGCTGCCATCTGCTGTCCGCCATCTGCCTGGTTTTCGGTTGCGCCACCGATCCCGACACCGAGGTCGTTCCCGCGACCGTCCTGTGGATGGAGTGGCCCGCCGAGGTGCTGGCGGCGGAGCCGTTCACCGTGCGCCTCGCGGGCTTCGGGGTCGAATGCCGCGAGATCGTCCGGTTCGATACGGACCCGACCGTGAACGAGACGGCGATCACCTTCGAGCCGTTCTTCGTGGTGACCGGTCCGCAACAGGCCTGTCCCGCGATCCTGGCGGATCCACTGCCGGGGTCACTCAGCCCCATGGCGCCGTTCTTCGATACCCGCGCCGCGGTGCCGCCGCTCACGCCCACGCTGCCCCGCATCTACGAGATGCGCGCCGCGACGCTGCCGTTCCAGACCGCCCTCGGCGCCCCCGACCGGATGGTCCGGTGGTTCGGGGACGTCGTCGTGCGCAGCGACGTCGCTCAGGCCGGCGTCACGCGCGTCGGGGGCCAGGGGTACGCGTACGTCGATGCGCTGAATTGCCCCCGCATCGCCGCCATCGGCGTGTACCCCGGGTATGCGCTCGAGAACCCGCCCGCGGGCGGGGGCAACTGGTCGGGGTTCGTGCGCGGCTACCTGCACCCGGTGAGCACACCGATCTGCGGCGAGACATGGGTCCTCTATCTGGACGCGATCGAGCAGTAGGCGGATGGCAGAGGCAGGAGAGGATGGCGATGGCTGCCATCTGCCATCTGCCATGTGCCTACAGGTTCAGCTCTCCCTGCGTTACCGGAATCGCCGTCCGGTACCGGTCGACCATCCCCTGATTCGAGCGGAATCCGAATTCGGCCTGCAGTCGCCGGACGCGCCGCTGCAGGGCGCGCGCATACGCCGGTGGCGCCGACGTGGCGCGACCGTAGGCGGCGCGGTAGCGATCGGCCAGGGCGGGGAAGCGCGCGCCGAGCACCGGCAGGAAGCGATCGCGCACGGCGGGATAGAGCCGCAGCGGGCCGGCGCACACGAACCGCGCTCCGGCGTCCCGCGCCGCGGCGAACAGCGCGCGCAAGGCCGCGACGTCGTCCGTGATGCCGGGCAGCACCGGTGCCACGATCAGGCCGGCGTTGATCCCGGCGGCGGTCAGCCGCGCCAGCGCCCGCAGACGTGCCGCGGGATGGGGCGAACGCGCCTCGACCGATCGCACCAATTTGGCATCGACGGAGATGAGCGACACGTAGACCTCGACGGCGTTGTGGCGCTGCAGTCGCGCGAGCAGCCCCGCGTCGCGCGCGACGAGCGGGCTCTTCGTGATCAGGCCGACCGACAGCCCTTCGCACGCGGCCAGGCGCTCGAGCACGGCGCGCGTGATGCGGAACCGCCGCTCGGCCGGCTGATACGGGTCGGTGGCCGTGCCGATCACGATCGGTGCGGCGGACCGGGCGTGCCGGCGCAGGTCGCGCTCCAACGCGGCGACCGCCCGCTCCTTCACGAAGATGCGCCGCTCGAACGCCTCCCAGCCGTGCGGACCACGGAACTCGGTCAGCTCCGCGTCGCTCAGTCGGCCCTGCGCGTGCGCGCGCTCGACCACGTAGCGGTGGGCGTAGCGGGCATAGCAGTACGTGCACCCGAACTCGCAGCCGACGTACGGGTTGAGCGACCAGAAGTCCATCCCCGTCTGGGCGGGCGCGTTGAGGATCGTGCGGTTGGCGAGTGCCACGAAGCGCGTGCCGCGCAACCGCTCGTCCAGCACGGGGAGGGGGACCGGTGCCATGCCCGGGGGCTCGTCCAGCTCCAGCGCCGCCTGTCCCCGGTCGGGAGCCACCCTTCCCCCTTCCCCCGTCCCTCTTCCCCTGTCGTTACCCACACCTCGCCCACCCGCACTTCGGGCACGCGACGCAGCCGGATTGGAGCGCGAGCGGGCCGCCGCAGTCGGGGCAGGGCGGCGGGACGGGTCGGGGCAGGGACTGCGCGGGCTGCATCAGGACGGTGGGGCGCATCGGAGGGCTCCGGGGGGTCGAGTGATGACCCGAATATACACCGAAGATTCCGATGCGGAAGTCGCGTCCCCGCAATCTGCTAACTGCCTACTGCAAAACTGCTTACGGCGTTTGCATCCGGCTGGATCCCGTCCAGGCTTTCCACCCGAAATACACCGGCACACCGAGCGCGACGATGGCGAGCCCCGGCCAGGTGTACAGCGGCTTCTCGACCAGCAGGTTGACGCAGATCAGCCCTGTGAGCACGACGTACAGCGCCGGCAGCCACGGGTACCCGGGCGCGCGGACAGGGCGCGGCAGGTCGGGGCGACGGACCCGCAGGGCGAACAGGCCGATCACCGTCAGCATGTAGAACAGCACCGCCGCGAAGATGATGTAGTCGAGCAGCTGACCGTAGGTGCCCGACAGACAGAGTACGCAGGTCCATGCGGCCTGCGTCCACAGGGCGAGCACGGGCGTCCGGTAGGTGGGGTGCAGCTCGCCCGCCTTCGGCAGGAAGAACAGGTTGTCCCGCGCCATCGCGTAATAGACGCGCGCGCCCGACAGGATCAGCCCGTTATTGCAGCCGAACGTCGAGATCATGATCGCGACGGCCATGACGTACAGCCCCGCGCTGCCGAACATCGCCTGCAGCGCCGCGGTCCCGACGCGGTCCTGCGGCGCCGTCGCGATGGCGTCGGCCGGGAGCACGTTCAGGTACCCGACGTTGGCGAGCACGTACAGGGTCGTGACGACGAGG
>Ga0210073_1000260_pt1 | contig 10584 bp, 11 predicted proteins | sample Browns_ThreeSqC__2_FD_184853 | JGI IMG/M metagenome (GOLD analysis project Ga0210073, IMG submission 184853) | Wetland microbial communities from San Francisco Bay, California, USA, that impact long-term carbon sequestration - Browns_ThreeSqC_D2... | ecosystem: Environmental > Aquatic > Marine >...
CCGGTGCGCGCGCGGATCTCGAACGGCGAGAAGCCGTGCATCTCGCCCACGAACCGCAGGATCTCGCGCCCGCGCAGGTAGTCGTAGAACACGGGCTCGTCCGGCAGGTAGCCGACGTGGCGCATCACCTCGGGGCGCTCTGCGAAGCAGTCGAGGTCGCAGATCCGGGCGCTGCCGCTGGTGGGCTGCAGCACGCCCATCAGCATCTTGATCGTGGTGGTCTTGCCGGCGCCGTTCGGGCCGAGCAGCGCGTACAGCTCGCCCGCGCGCACCCCGAGCGAGAGCTCCGCCACGGCCTCGAACGCCCCGTAGCGCTTGGCCACGGTGTTTTTCGAGTCGGCGAGCAGCCGGAAGGGGAGGACCAGGCTGGCGGCGAAGCGCTGGTGCGTGTCGAGGGAGTCGGAACTCACCCCGGCCACCACCACCCGGCCCCGGCCAATAATGGAATCCTGGGCGATCCGGGTGAGCATCTCGGTCGGACTCTTGGTGAAGTCCCGGGGATAGAAGATCAGGACGACAACCTGCCCCTGTTGGCCGGAGAGGCTGAACCAGAGGTCTGCCGACCCCAGACTGTCCTTGTCGGCCCAGGGGAGGGAGAAGTCCGGGGCCCGGGTGCCCACCTCCGGGCCGGTTTCGAGGATGGCAGACGGCTGGTCCGCACCGGGCTGTTGGGCGGCCAGGGGGTGGGCGGACAGGACGGACAAGACGGACAGGGCGGTCGAAAAGCGGGCGGACAAGGCGGACAGGACGGACAAGACGGACAGGTTGCTCCGAGAAAGGGCGGACCGGGCGGTCTGGCCGGCAAAATTCGGGAACATGTGACTGGTTTCTCCAGGACTGGCGCCCCTAGGAGGCGCCGAGGGTCTTCTTGATGGCGGGTTCGAGGTTCTGGTCAGGCCCCAGGCCGGTGTAGGTGACCTTTCCGTCCTTCCCTATCAACACGACGAACGAGGTAGCCGGGGCCAGATAGGCCCGGACGCTGGTGGCCTGGTCGTCGTAAAGGATCCGGAAGGGCATCTGGTGCTGGCTGATGTACCGGCGGACCTTCTCGGGGGTCTGATTGACCACCACGTTGACCGCAATGAACTCCATCCGGTCGCTGTAGGCCTGATAGGCCGACTTGAGGCTGGGCAGCAGGGCCTCACAGTTCTCGCACCAGGTGGCCCAGAACTCGAGGAGGACGGGTCGCTTGCCGATCCAGGTCCCAAGATCCACCGGCTTTCCATCCAGGTCGTTCACGGCGACCAGCGGGGCCTTTGAGCCCACCGGGATACCGGCATCTCCCTGGGCCCGGGCCTGCCCTGCCCCGAGTGCCAGAGCCAGGACGGCCGTCCCCAGAGCCCACGGAATCGGCCTACGCGCTTTTTTCGAGAGCATCAGAGCACCTTACCCATCTGCACGAAGTAATACTCGGCCACTCCCAGCAGAACGAGGCCGCTGACCCGTTTGAACCACAGGGTCCAGGCCGCGCTCCTGGGCAATTTGGTCAGGGCAGCCGAGGAGAGCCCCACGGCCACCAGCAGAGCGGTCATCCCCAGCGAAAACACCAGCAGGTAGAGAAACCCCAGCCCGGCGCTCCGGGTCACGGCTACGAATGTGAGCACCGCACCGAAGGCGGGGGCGCCGCAGGGAGCCGCCACGAGACCCGAGGTAGCCCCCATCGCGAAGGCCCCTCCATAGGTCGCCGCGCCGAAGCGGCTAGCCCAGGTCAGCATCGGCGTCGGGATCCGGACGGTGAATACGTCGAGCATGGCGAGGCCGAAGAGCAGCAGCAGGTTCCCCATGACGAAATAGGCCCAGGGGTTCGAGCTGATCGCCCCGAAGATGGTTCCCGTCAGGCCCGCCAGGAGCCCCAGCACCGAGTAGACCAGCGCCAGGCCCACCACGTAGCTCAGGATCAGCAGCCCGGTCCGCTTGCCGGTAGGCTTCTCGGCACCCGCACCACCCAGAAGGCCGGCGGTGATGGGGATCATCGGGTAGACGCAGGGCGTCAGGCTGGTGACCAGGCCGGCCCCAAACAGCAGGGGGATGGCGACCAATGGCTGCTCCCGCAGGGTGGTATCGAGACCGATCATCGGGGAGGCGTACTCACACCCTCGCCTTCCCACGAGAGACGGAGACCTCGGCCGGTTCACCGGTCTCCGGGTATCGATTGGCTACGTACTCCTCGAGGATCTTGAGGAACTCGGGGACGATCCCCTCCCCCTTCAGGGTAGTGAGCAGGCGCCCGTCCACGTACACCGGGGCCTTTGGCTCCTCGAAGGTGCCTGGGAGGGAAATGCCGAGGTTGGCGTGCTTCGATTCTCCAGGCCCGTTCACCACACATCCCATCACCGCCACTTTCATCTCCTCGACGCCAGGATGTGATATCCGCCAGACCGGCATCTGGGCCCGGAGGTAGGTCTGGATGTCTTCGGCCATCTGCTGGAAGAAGGTGCTGGTGGTGCGCCCGCAGCCGGGGCAGGCAGTGACCTGAGGATTGAAGCTCCGGATTCCCAGCGATTGCAGCACCTGCTGGGCGACCTGGACCTCCTCGGTGCGATCCCCGTCGGGTGCGGGAGTGAGGGAGACGCGGATAGTATCGCCGATCCCTTCCTGGAGCAGAATCGAGAGCCCGGCGGTACTGGCCACGATCCCTTTCATCCCGAGCCCCGCCTCGGTGAGCCCGAGGTGGAGAGGATAGTCGCAGCGCGCGGCGAGCATCCGGTAGACGTCCACCAGATCCTGCACTCCTGACACCTTGGCGCTGAGGATGATCCGGTCATGGGGCATTCCGGTCGCCTCGGCCAGAGCAGCCGAACGGAGCGCGCTCTCGACCATGGCGTCCATGGTGACGTCCCGCGCATCCCTGGGCTCCGGCAGCGCGGCGTTGGCGTCCATCATCTCGGTGAGCAGGGCCTGGTCGAGCGAGCCCCAGTTCACCCCGATCCGGACCGGCTTCTCGTTCCTGAGGGCGATCTCGATGATGGTCGAGAAGTTCTCATCGCGCCGCTTGCCCCCGACGTTGCCGGGGTTGATCCGATACTTGGCGAGCGCCTCGGCACAGGCGGGATACTTGGCGAGCAGCAGGTGCCCGTTGTAGTGGAAGTCCCCGATGATGGGAACGTGGACCCCGATTCGGTCGAGACCCTCGACGATCTCGGGAAGCGCGGCCGCGGCCTCCTCGTTGTTGACCGTCACCCGGACCAGCTGGCTTCCCGCCCGCGCCAGCGCCCCGACCTGACGCACCGTCGCCGCCACGTCCGCAGTGTCGGTGTTGGTCATGGACTGGACGACGATGGGATGGCAGGAGCCGACCGGGACGTTTCCAACCTGGACCGTGACGGCCTGGCGGCGGGCGGTGGATGGCATTTTGAAAAAGTAACCGCTCCGGGCGGGGAACGGTAAACCGGCGGTCTCCCGCTACGCGCGGGAGAACTCGGCGGCGTCGATCGCGCGCAGGTCTTCGGCCGTCAGCGTCACGTCCGCGGACTGCGCGCCGTCCACGGCGTGCTCGATGGTCCTGGAGCTGGGGATGGCGATCACCGTGGCTCCCTGCCTCATGACCCAGGCCAGACAGACCTGGTGCGGGGAGACGCCGAGCCGGCGGGCGATGGTCTGGAGGACCGGGATCTGGGGGATCTTCCTGGTCAGCCGGCCGCCGCCGGTGGGACTGTAGGCCAGGAAGCCGATTCCCCGCGAGGCACAGTAGGCCACTACGCCGTCGGCCAGCGCCTCCCGGAAGAATGGATTGAGGCGGTTCTGCACCGAGGTGATCGGCACGATGGCCTCGGCCTTCTTGATCTCCTCGACAGAGACGTTGGAGAGGCCTACCCACCGGATCTTCCCCGCCTTCTGCAACTCGGCCAGGGCGCCGACGCTCTCCTCGAAGCGGACCTGGTGATCGGGAGCGTGCAGCTGGTAGAGATCGATCCGTGGCACCCCCAGGGCCCTGAGTGACCGGTCGCAGGCTTCGCGCAAATGGCGAGCGCTACCATCCCGCTCCCAGCGACCCTGCGGTCGAGTCAGGCCACCCTTGGTGGCCACCAGAACGGACTCGCGGCGCCCCTTCCAGGTGGAGAGAGCACGGGCGATCAGCCGCTCGTTGTGTCCGATGTCGGTGTGGTCGAGACAGTAGACGTCGGCGGTATCGATCAGGGTCTCCCCGGCATCGAGCGCCGCGTGAATGACCCGGACACCTTGCTCCTCGGGAGGCCGGCCGTCGATCGAGACGTGCATACCGCCGTAGCCGATGACGGTAACTGGCGGAGCGTTGGGGCCGAGGGGGATGGTACGCATGGGAGTCCTGAGTCCTGAGTCCTGAGTCCTGAGTCCTGTGTCCTGAGTCCTGAGTCCTGAGTCCTGAGGGGTTCTGAGTTCGGGTGTTGCCTGTCGGTCCTGACCGCCCTGTCCGCCTTGTCCGCCCCCTACCCCGCCAGCTTTCTCAAGAACCCCAACACTTCTTCCCGAACGTCGTAATAGATCGCCATGCCGTGCGCGTCGCCGGGGACTTGCTTGGTGGTCACGTGAGACAATCCCTTGCTCCAGTCCAGTACCAGAGCCGCGCCCTTGAAGGGGTCCTTCTCGGAGGTGGTGAGCAGACAGGGCGCCTTGATCTGCTCGATGGCGCGGCGCGCCTGCTGTTTCCCGTCGGGTCCCCAGACCAGCTCTCCGGCAGCACCAAAGGTGATCAGCCCGACCAGGTTCGGCACTTTGGCCGAAGCCAGCACGACCCCCGTGCCTCCCACGCTGGATCCGATCAACAGAATCCGCTTGGGATCCACGAAATTCTGGGCCGCGCCCCAGCTGGCCACCCGGAGGATGTCGTCGTCGATCCGGTTGAAGCCGACCCGGCTGGCGCTCCCGATGAAGGCGGCACCGAACGCCTCCATGGTAAAGCCGACCGGCGTATCGATCACCACCGGGCCCGAGGGTCCCCGAATCGAGGCCCCATGGCCCCGCTCATCGAAGGCCAAGGTGGCCAGGCCATGAACCAGCAGGTCGTCGATCAGAGGGGCGAAGCTGTCGCGAGTGGCGGGGTACTGATGGGCCAGAACCGCGAGGGGAAAGCGGTGCCCCCCGGGACGGTTGGGATACTCGAGGATCCCCTTGAGCACGAGCCCGTCCGAAGCCGGGACCGACATCTCGAGGGGCGCCAAGGCGGGCGGCAGGGCCACCGCCGGGGGGCGCAGGGTCATGGCTGGGCCTACGAGTTACTGCATGCCGAGCTGAGAGAGCAGGCGCTTGAATTCGCCGGCGGTGATGGTCCCGGCCTTGACCAGCGGCTCGAGTGCCGCCTGGATGTCGGCCCGGGTGCCCTCGATACGCCGCTCCCGCAGCTCCTGAATCATCCGGGCGAAACGCTGATCGTAAACGTGGGCTTCCACCTGGCCGTTACGCCGGTCGGCGCTCAGCTTGGTAATCTCCTGGGCCACCCGGGCCGGAGTGACCGGTTTGAGTGCTGGTCCCTTGGGCTCGTCGGCGGACATGAATTCGACTCCCTCGCTGGAGAAATCCTAGTACAACCGCCCCAAGCTACTCCCGAACCAGCCGGTTCACCAGTCGCACTGGTAGCCTCAGAAACCCAGGCTGGCGAGATCCACGTCGGCCTTGGACCACGCAGTCTTGAACGCGGCCTGAGCCGAATCGGCCGCGGCAGTCTTGCCCTGCTGCTTGAGACTCTCCGCGAGACCGTAGAGGGACCAGCCGTTGTGGGGGTGCTGCGCGAGATCCTGCCGGTAAGTGGTCTCGGCTTCGGCCGGACGACCAGCCTTGAGTAAGGCCGCTCCCAACCGGTGGCGTACCGGGTAATAGCTCCAGGGTGGCTCGATATAGCCCAGGCTGTCTTCGGTGGCCACCGCCTGGCGCAAGCTAACGATGGCCGGATCCCAGCTGCCCTGCCGAGCCGCGATTTCGCCTTCGAGCTCCGTGGCCGCGATTCGCAGGAGCATCTGGCCGAAGGGTCCACCTGCCTCGGAGTCTCCCAGATCGGTGGCTCTTACTGCATCCAATGAGACCTGCGCCGCCTGGTAATCGCCTGTGGCAGCCTGAGCCAGCCCCTGGGTGTAATGCCAAATGGCCACGGCATAGGGGAATTCGGCTGGGGGCGAGGGCGCCGCCAGGAGTTGTTTCCAATATCCGAACTTGGCCCAGGTTGTCAGCTGCAAGGGCAACATGTACTGGGCCGGCGGGAAGGCCCGCACCGCCTCCGCAGGAAACAGGGTGGCGAGCTTGTTGGCCGCGGCAATGGCCTTGCCGCTGTTACCGATCAACAGGTTGCCCACCAACAGGAAATGGACGTTGTGGGTGTAGTAAATGATGGAATACATCCCGCGGGGATGGCGGTCCGCGATGTAGGTCTCGTCGGTGTGCTCGGCGTGCTGGTTTAAGGCCAACACGTCGTCGTAGCGGCCTAACAGCAGGTAGATATGGGCCGGCATGTGCACCAGGTGCCCGGCGCCCGGCATCAGACCGGCGAGCCGGTCGGCGCAGGGGAGCGCCAGCTCCGGCGTCCTCGAGGCTTCGACGGTATGGATGTAGTAGTGGCAGGCGCCGGGATGTTTGGGGTTGGTGGCGATCACCCGCTCCAGCGCAGCCATCGCCTCCCTGGTCCCGGGCTGCGGCCGGCCATCGAGGGTCCACTGGTCCCACGGCCTGAGATCCAGGAGCGACTCGGCATAGAGCGTGGCTGCGTCCAGATCCGACGGGAACCGGGCCACCATGTGAGCCATGGCTTTGGTGTAGGCGCTGTCCAGGGAAGACCGGTCCGCCGGAGGAGACTTGGCGTACCGCTTACTCAACGCGGCGATCAGCGCGCGTTCGGCGGGCGTGCCGGTACTCGAATGAGCAACCGCCTTCTGGACCGCCCCGTAGGCCGGGGCCACCGCGGACGCATCCATCGGCAGATTGATGTTCGGTCCCAGGGCATAAGCGATGCCCCACTGGCACATGGCGCACTGGGGATCAAGCCGGGCCGCCTCCTGAAAGGCGAGAATGGCTTCCGGGTGGTTGAACGCGTAGGTCAGCCGCAGGCCCTGGTCGAAGTACTTCTGGGCCACGGGAGACTTGGTCGTGATCGCGCGGTGGTACGTGCCCAGATTGTCGTAGAGAGGCGGGCCCGCCTGGTGCGGAGTGGTATCGGATCCCCAACCTGCTGTGGCAGCGAGCCACAGGACCACCAACTGTGCCAGCATAATCTGCCTCCCGGTCGAATCCTCGACCTGACCCACCTCTTCCGGGCGGCGCGGCCTCCTAGAAACCGAGGGTCGCGAGATCCACGTCGGCTTTGGCCCACGCCGTCTTGAAGGCCGCCTGGGCTGAATCGGCAGCGGCAGCCTTGCCCTGCTGCTTGAGACTCTCCGCGAGGCCGTAGAGGGCCCAGCCGTTATGCCGGTGTCGCCAGAGATCCTCGCGATAGGCCGCCTCGGCATCGGCCGGACGGCCGGCCTTGAGCAAGGCCGCTCCCAGCCGGTGGCGCACCGGGTAATAGCTCCAGGGTGGCTCGGTGTAGCCCAGGCTGTCCTCGATGGCCACGGCCTGCCGGAGGCTGGCGATGGCCGGGTCCCAATTGCCCTGCCGAGCGGCAATCTCGCCGTCGAGCTCCGCGGCCGCGAGGCGAAGCAACATGGGACCGTAGGGTCCGCCGGCCTCGGAGCTCCCCAGGTCGGTATTCCTGACGGCCTCGAGTGAAGCCTGGGCCGCCTGGTAATCGCCGGTGGCGGCCTGGGCCAGGCCCTGGGTGTAGCGCCAGATGGCCACGGCATAGGTGAGATCCGCCGGCGGGGACGGGGTGGCCATCAGCTCCTTCCAGCGGCCGAACTTGGCCAGGGTAGTCTCCTGGAGAGGAACGAAGTACTGCGCCAGGGGAAAGGCCCGCACCGCGTCGAGCGGCACGTTGGTGGCCAGCTTGTTGGCCGCCGCGATCGCGCCGGCGCTGTTGCCCACGAGAAGGTTCGCGACCAGCAGGAAATGGATGTTGTGCGAGTAGTACAGGAGCGGATAGGGACCGCCGGGCTGGCGGTCGGCGATGTAGCTCTCGTCGCTATGCACGGCGTGCTCGTTGGCGGCGATGACGTCGTCGTAACGACCGAGCAACAGGTAGATATGGGCGGGCATGTGGACCAGGTGACCCGCGCCCGGCATCAAGCCCGCCAGCCGATCGGCGCAGGGAAGCGCCCGTTCCGGCTTGGGTGACGCTTCCACCGTGTGGATGTAGTAGTGGCAGGCCCCGGGATGATTGGGATTGGCCGAAATCACCCGTTCCAACGCGGCCATCGCCTCCCGGGTGCCGGGCTGGGGCTGACCATCGGGGGTCCACTGGTTCCAGGGACTGAGATCGAGTAGCGACTCCGCATAGAGCGTGGCCGCGTCCAGGTCCGATGGAAACCTGGCCGCCACCTGGGCCATGGCTTTGGCATAGGCGCTGTCCAGCGAAGAGCGGTCCGCCGGGGGAGACTTGGCGTACCGCTTACTCAACGCGGCGATCAATGCGCGCTCGGAGGGCGTTCCGGCGCTCGAGAGCGCCATCGCCTTCTGGGCCGCGGCATACGCCGGGGCCACCGCGTCTGCATCCATCGGGAGGTTGATGTTGGGCCCAAGGGCATAGGCGATGCCCCACTGGCACATGGCGCATTTCGGATCGAGCCGAGCGGCCTCCTGGAAGGCGAGAATCGCCTCCGGATGGTTGAACCCGTAGGTCAGCCGCAGGCCCTGGTCGAAGTACTTCTGGGCCATCGATGACTTGGTGGTGATGGCTCGGTGGTAGGTGCCCAGGTTGTCGTAGAGGGGCGGACTGGACGCCTTCGGCGTGGTGTCGGATCCCCAGGCGGCCAGCGTGGAGAGTACCAGGGCCACCAGATCGGTCATCATGATCAGCCTCCCGGTCGATACGGTCTAGCGCGCCGTCCGTGCGGCCGCGGTCTTCTTGCGGCGCTTGGGGCGGCGCTTTCCATGGGTCCCACGAAAGATCTTCCCCCGACGGCTCCGACGATCGCCTTTGCCCATGCTGTGTCTCCAGTGATTGAGGTGTCCGGCAAGCTACTGAGTGATACCTGCGATTGGCCAGGGACCGCGACGCGCGATCACCCGCCCTCCTTGAGCCTCTTGAGCCGGTCCCGGAGCTCGGCCTCTCCAATCACCCCATGAGAACGATCGTTGACGTCGATCGGATCGGGCGCGGCCCGGGTGAGTAGCTCGTACACGCTCCGCCAGAGCGGCTCCTCGGCCTTGGGGAGTGACCGGGGCGTCAGGCGGAGATACTGGCCCATGAACTCGCGCTGGAAGTCGGCCATGGGCGAATGGCCGGACAGGAATCCATCCAGATGCCGACGCAGCTCCCTGGCTCCCCAGTCCTGGTTCGATTTCGCCACGCGTCATTTCCCTTTCGCCCAGGCCAGCATCTGGGCCGACAGGACGATCCGACGACCGGGGAGGTCCTCCTTGGCCACCCGCAGCATCGCAGCGGCCACGTCCCTGCCCTGAATGGCGCGCCACTTGGGCGGGAAGAGGAAGGCCACCCGTTTCATGAGCAGCTCCCCGATCCGGCGCTCTTGCCGGTCTCCCAGCAGCAGGGATGGACGAAAGATCGAAACGGTCCGAAACGGAAGGGCAGCGATGGCTTCCTCGAGCTCTCCCTTGATGCGTGGATAGAAGACCCGGGCCCGGGGATCGGCGCCGAGCGAAGAAACCAGGAGGTAGTGCCGGGCACCCTGGGCCAGGGCCATCTTCGCGGCGGCCAGCGGATACCCGAAGTCCACGGCCCGGAATCGCTCCCGCGACCCCGCCTGTTTGATGGTGGTGCCGAGGGCGCACATGACGGCGTCGACCCGGAAGCTCAGGGTGACGGATTCGAGCTGCTCGAAGTCCACCACCTGTTCGACCACCTTGGCGGCGCGGTCTTCGGCGGGGAGACTGCGACGGGTGAGCACCAGGACCCGATCGAAGACCGGATCCGCCACCACCTGGTGGAGGCATTCCCGGCCCACCAGGCCGGTGGCGCCGAGCAGCAGGACTCGCATCATCCCTTCTTGCGAAGCATGAACTTGACCAGCAAGGTCCAGAACAGGGCCCAGACGAAGATGCTCAGGGCCAGGTCCTGGAACTGGGGATGATCGAAGCCGAAGGGGATGCTGTAGAACTCGCCGCCCTTGAAGTGGGCGATCGCCTTGCCGAGCCCGTAGTAGCTGCCGCCCGCGACGGCCAGGGCCAGGGTCACCAGGATGATCCGCTTGGCCATGCTCAGGATGGTGACCACCAGGATTGCCCCCACGATCAGGAGCACCGCCAGGGCCGTGGGGGAGAGATGGAGATTTTCCAGAGATGGCACAGATAGATCCGAGTGTGAGGTGAGGTCGTATTCTATCCACAGATTACACAGATTCAATCCGCAGATTACGCAGATGAGTGCACAGATTACGCAGATAACCGAACCGCCCGAGTCGAGAGATCTACCAGGTCCCGGCGGGCACGGGGGCCCGCCCCGACCTTTCACAGATGGCCACAGATTACCCAGATTGCCTGAGGAGCCATGAACTACACCAAGCCGACCAACGAGGAGCTGAGGAAGAAGCTGACGCCGACCCAGTACCAGGTGACCCAGCACGAGGG
>Ga0210073_1000261_pt1 | contig 10567 bp, 6 predicted proteins | sample Browns_ThreeSqC__2_FD_184853 | JGI IMG/M metagenome (GOLD analysis project Ga0210073, IMG submission 184853) | Wetland microbial communities from San Francisco Bay, California, USA, that impact long-term carbon sequestration - Browns_ThreeSqC_D2... | ecosystem: Environmental > Aquatic > Marine >...
ACGAGTCGTCAACGGTGTGGCACGGGGCGGTGGGTGGCGGGCTGTGGCTCTCGATGCTGCGCCCCGACAATGTGTTCACCATCGCGGCCGTCAGCAGCGCCGAGCGCACCGGCGTCTACTTCCGGGCCGGGTTCGCGTACTGAGCATGGGCCGCGAGCGATTCGTCCCCGCGCCCGGGCCGCTCGACCGATTGCTGCGGCTCTTCACCGACGTCCGGCCGGGCGAGAGCACCACCGCCCTCCTGCTCAGCGTCAACATCTTCGTCATCTTCGTCGCGTACTACGTCCTCAAGACCCTGCGGAAGGCGCTGATCCTCACCGAACAGGGGCCGGAGTTCGAGGCGTACATGGCGGCCGGGACCGCCGTGCTGCTGGTGGGGGCGGTGCGGGTCTACGGGTGGTTCTCGGCGCGCGTCCCCCGCCGGCGACTGATCAACGTCGTCACCGCCGTCTTCGTCCTCTGCCTGGTGGGCTTCTTCGGCCTCACGCAGGCCGGCGTGCCCGTCGCGATCCCGTTCTACGTGTGGCTGGGCATCTTCAACGTGATGATCGTGGCGATGTTCTGGTCGTTCGCCAACGACGTGTACACCACCGACGAGGGCGAGCGGCTGTTCGCGATCGTCGGGTTCGGCCAGTCGCTGGGGGCGGTCGCGGGGTCGGCCATCGCCGGCGGCCTGATCGCGGCGCTGGCCCCGTCGGCCGTATTCCTGCTGGCGGCGGGCGCGCTGGCCGGCGCGGCCTTCGTCACCGGCATCGTGGACGGGCGGGAGCGCGCGCGGACGGAGGCGGGACTGCTGCGGACCACGGCGGAGATCCCGGCCGCGACGGGCGAGTTCCGGGCGGCCTCCGGAGCGTTCAGGCGTCCCGCCGAAGCCGAGCCGGAGCCCGCCCGGGGGGCGGCGTTCCACCTCGTGTTCCGCAACCGGTACCTCCTGGGGATCGCGCTGATCGTCCTGGTGCTGAACTGGGTGAACAGCGTGGGCGAGTACATCCTCTCCGCCACGGTCGAGGGTGTGGCGACCGCGACGGCCACGGCGGGCGGTCCGGCCGTCGAGGAGACGATCGGGCGATTCTACGGCGGCTTCTACACGGTCGTGAACGCCCTCAGTCTGGGGCTGCAGCTGTTCGTGGTGTCCCGCGTCATCAAGTACGGGGGCCCGCGCATCGCCCTCGCGGTGCTGCCGGTGATCGCGCTCGGCGGCTACGCCTTCATGGCGTTCCTGCCGATTCTGGTCGCCATCCGGTGGGCCAAGGTGGCCGAGAACGCGACCGACTACTCCCTCAACAACACCGCGCGCAACGTGCTGTTCCTGCCCACGACGCGTGAGCAGAAGTACGCGGCGAAGCAGGCGATCGACTCGTTCTTCAAGGTGGCGGGGGACGTGCTGTCGGGGGTCCTGGTCTTCGTCGGCGGGGTGCTGGCCTTCGCCCCGCGGCACTTCGCGATGGTCAATCTGGCGCTCGCCGCCGCGTGGCTCGGGATGGCGCTCTGGGTCGGCCGGCGCTACCAGCGGCTGGCCGCCGAGACCACCGGTTAGGCGCCGCTCCGGCGGCGCAGCTCGGCCAGGTTGAGCGCGATCGACTGGCGGCTGCGCAGCAGGTCCTCCACCACCTGCGCGGCCGGACGTCCCGCCGTGTGCGGCGGCCGGGTGTCTTCGAGGTACGGCCAGAGCCGGGCGCGGATCGGCTCGGGCAGCGCCGTTTCGAGGTACTCGAGCGCGGTGCCCCGGAGCATCGGGTCGCTGGTGTGCAGTGCCCGGAAGGCGATCGTCAGGTGCTGTCGCGACAGCACCAGTGCGAGCAGCGTGAACACGTGCTCCAGGCTGCGGCTGGCCCGCTGGCGCAGCACCTCGTCCACCAGCGGCGAGGGTGCCACGTCGTCGGCCGCGTCGATCAGCCGCCGGCTCTCCCACAGCTCACGGTCCACGGCCACTTCGTTCAGCACCGCGGCGTACACCCGCTCGGCGGGGAACCCGAGGCCCGAGCCCGTCTCCTGCAGGTGCAGCAACGCCCGGCCGCACCGATAGCGCACCTCGAATCGCTCGTCGGCGAGCCCGCGGAGCAGGCCGTCCACCGCCCGGTCGGTCGTGACGTCCGCCAGCAGCCGGGGGATGCGCCGCCGGATCGCGAAGTCCTCGTCCGGATCGAGCAGGCGATCGACCAGCTGGCCGGTGAGCGCGGCGGCGTGTGGCCGCAGGGCGCGCGCGGCGTCGGGCAGCACATCGTCCCGGGCCAGCAGGCGGATCACGTGGCCCGCGAGCTCCGGCGTGATCGGTCCCGCCGCGAGGCCGGCGCGGACGTCATCGACCCCCGCCGCGCGCAGCCCGGCGACGCGGTCCGGCCTCGAGTCCGCCGGCAGGCGCGGGGCGGGGACCGGCGCGGCGGGCGGGGTATCGGCGGGCCGCGTCAGCCCCAGGGAGGCCACGCTCTGCAGCATCGCGGTCCGTGTGGTGAGGTCGCGGATCTCATCGGGATCGAGGCGGATCGCCTGCGACACCAGATTGCGCTCGAGGGCAGCCACGTACCCCGCCCGCAGGCGCAGGGCGACCCAGGCGGCACTGGCGGCGAGCACGGCGCTGGCCGCGAGCAGGGCGGTCCGCCAGTACCCGCCGGTGGCGAGCAGCAGCAGCTGCACCAGTCCGCCTCCCGCGACGTCGCCCATGCGCAGCGCCCCGACGTCGATCAGCGTCTTCGTCGTCCGCTTCTCGCTGCGGGGGAGCGGGGTGAAAAGCAGCTCGTACCCCGCACGGAAGAACGAATTGCGCAGCACCGCCTCCGTGCCGCGAAGCAGTACCGCGCCCATGATCCCCGGTGCGGCGAGCGTCGCGACGCTCCCGGCCGCGACCACGCCCGGCATCAGGGCGACCGTGGGTGTGAGGCCGAGCCGCTGGAGCGCCGGACGGCTCGCGCCGAGCTGCACGGCGGCGGACAGCACCCCGACCGCAGTGTAGAAGACGGCGAAGACGCGCAGCAGCGTGTCGCGATCGGGGTAGGTGCCCCGCACGCCCGCCTTGAACACGTAGTCGATCAGGCCCTCGGAGAGGGACACGAGCAGCACCACGACGACGAGGCCGCGGAGGTAGGGCGTCTCCGCGATGGTGCGGACCGCCGACGCCGGGGACCCTTCGTCGGGCGGCGCGGACGGGGCCGGGGTGTGGACCAGCGTCACGAGCGCGGCGCACGCGAGTTGCAGCCCCGCGAGGAGCGGCAGCATCGCGGGCACCGACAGCCACGCCGCGACGCCCGCCGCGAGACCCCCGCCCACCACGCCGCCCACCGTTCCGCCCGCCGCGATGCGCCCGACGTGCCGCTTGGCGCTGCGGGGGTCGAACCGCTCGCTGACGAGCGACCAGAAGGCCGAGATCAGCAGCGCCCCGAGGCCGCCGTAATGCAGGTACAGCAGCACCACCGCCGCCCTGGGAAGCGTGCCGAGCAGCGCCCACTCGAGGAGCAGCAGCGCCCCGCTCGCCGCGAGCACCACCGGGAGCAGCCGAGCCGGCGTGACGCGGGGGAGGACGCGGGCGGCGGCGAAGGCGAGCGCGAGCGCCACGAGGGACGATGCCATGACCATCGCCGGCAGGCTCTGCACGTCGAACGTCGACAGAAACAGCGCGTCACGCGTCGCCTTGCCGGCCATCTGGAAGGCGATGAGGCCGGCCGACGTCGCCACCGCGGCCCCGACGGCGACGGCGGCCGGGTCCCGCGCGGGGCGGGGGGAGGTCACGGACACGGTGTGGGTCTCACGGGGGCTGAGAATGATCCACCCGGCGGGGCGGTGCGCAACCGTCGAGTCGCGTCAGGTTCCTGATCGCTTCCCACTCTTGCATTCTGCGACACCGTTTCCGATACTGTTGACGAAGCCTGCGCGCCGGAGCGGCTCGGCGCCATGCAACCCACGATCGGACAATATCTTGCTGATCCCGTGCCTGGTCCAGCAGTCCCCGCCCTCGCAGCTCCGCCGACGCCGGTGCCGGTGACGCGCGCCACCGGCGCGGACCGGGTCGCCATCCCCAGGACCCGGGCTTTGCTGCGGTGGGTCTACCTCGGCCGTCTGTCGGTGGCGGCCGCGCTGTATCTCGCGGCGGCCCTGAAGTTCCGCGTGGCCACGAGCGTGGACGTGCTGGTCGCGTCGCTCGTGGTGCTGACGACACTGATCGTGACGCTGGTGTCCTTCTGGCACACCCACGTCCGGGACCGGGCGCCCGGCCGGGTGTTCCTCTACCTGCAGGCGCTGTTCGACACGGCGCTGATCACGGTCGTGGTGCACGTCACCGGTGGCCCCCAGAGCGACTTCGCCGGGCTCTACGTGCTGCTGGTGGCGGTGACGGCGGTGCTGATGTCGGCCGCGGGCACGGCGCTCGTCACCGTCGTCGTGGCGGGGGCGTACCTCGGCGACGTCGTCCTCAGCTCCCCGGGGACGAGCATCCAGAGCACGGCGATCCAGGTGGTGGTGTTCGGGTTGGTGGCCGTGGTCACGGCGTACCTGGCGACGCGCGTCTCGCTGATGGGCGCCGAGCGGGAGGCCCTGGCGGGGGAGCTGCGCCAGGCGCGGCTCGAGGCGGCGGAGGTGCTCCGGCAGCTGCGCAGCGGTGTCGTCACGGTGGACGGCGGCGGCCGGCTGCTGTTCTCCAATCCGGCCGCCGATGATCTCCTCGGGCTGCCGATCTCGACCTGGGCCGGGCGCCCGATCCTCGCGGAGCTGGGGCGCGTGGCGCCGGAGTTCGCGGCGGCGGTCGCCGGAGCACCGGGCCGTGTGCTCCGCCAGCAGCGGGTGGAAGCGGAAGTGAGCCTGCCCGACCGGTCGTTCCCGATCGGCGTCACGATCACGCGTCACGAAGGGGGCGGCGACGCCGGCGCGCCACCCCGCATCACGGCGATCTTCACCGATATCTCGGCGACCAAACGGATCGAGGAGCTGCGGCTGCGTGCCGAGCGGCTCGAGGGCGTGGCCGAGCTCTCGGCCAGCCTGGCGCACGAGATCAAGAACCCGCTCGCGTCGATCCGCAGCTCCGTGGAGCAGCTGGCCCGCGCCAGCCGGGCTCACCCCGACGAGCAGTTCCTCGCCGGCCTCATCGTGCGCGAGTCCGACCGGCTGTCGCGGCTGCTCACCGAGTTCCTCGACTTCTCCCGCGTGCGGGTGACGCAATACCGCAGCGTCGACCTGGCCCAGGTCGCGGACGCTGCGATCCGCCTGGTGCGCGAGCACCCGGAGTGTCCGGCGGACGCGGTGATCGCGCTCGAGGGGGGACCCGCCGCGCTCGAGGGTGACGAGGACCTGCTGCACCGCGTGGTGTGGAACCTGGTGCTGAACGCGGTGCAGGCTGCGGGGCCGGGGGCGCGGGTGACGGTGCGGTTGTCCCGACCGGACGCCGATCAGCTGCCTGGGGGCGTCCTGGTCGAGGCGCCCGTGACGCTGTCGGTGACCGACAACGGGCCCGGGATCCCCGACGCGGTGCGCGGCCGCCTGTTCCAGCCGTTCGTGAGCGGTCGGGCGGGGGGGAGCGGCCTGGGCCTGGCGATCGTGCAGCGGGCGGTCGAGGCGCATCGCGGCGTGGTCCTGCTCGACTCGGCACCCGGACGCGGTGCGACCTTCACGATCTACTTCCCGGCCAACCGGCGCAGAGAGGAAGCGGCATGACGGCTCCCACGATCCTGGTGATCGACGACGAGAGCGGGATCCTCGACGCGCTGCGGATCCTGCTGCGCAACGAGGGCTTCGAGGTGACGACCGCGCAGGGGGGCAAGCTCGGGCTGGAGGCGCTCAAGGGGATCGCGCCCGACCTCGTGCTGACCGACGTGCGCATGCCGCAGGTGGGTGGCATCGACATCCTGACCGCCGTGCGCCAGCAGGATCCCGAGACGCCGGTGATCCTGATGACCGCCCAGGCCTCGCTCCAGAGCGCCATTCAGGCGGTCAACGAGGGCGCGTTCTACTACATCCAGAAGCCGTTCTCCAACGACGACCTGATCGCCATCTGCCGGCGCGCGGCGGAGCACCGCCGCCTCCGTGCCGAGAACAAGCAGCTGAAGCAGGAGATGCGGCGCCGCGAGCGGTCGGGCCAGGTGCGGCCGCTCGGCAAGGCGCGCGTCTTCGTCGACGTGATGCGCCTGGCCGAGCAGGTGGCGCCCACCGACAGCACGGTGCTGATCCAGGGGGAATCGGGGACCGGGAAGGAGGTCATCGCGCGCTACATCCACGAGCTGTCCACGCGCTGCGACGGGCCGTTCCTCTCGATCAACTGCGGTGCGCTGCCGGAGAGCCTGCTCGAGTCCGAGCTGTTCGGGCACGTCCGGGGCTCGTTCACCGGCGCGGTGCGGGACAAGCAGGGGCTGTTCATGGCGGCCCGCGGCGGCACCTTCTTCCTCGATGAGATCGGCGAGATGTCGCCCGCGACGCAGGTGAAGCTGCTGCGGGTACTGCAGGAGCGTGAGGCCATTCCCGTGGGCGGCACGGAGGCCGTGCCCGTGGACGTCCGGGTGGTGGCGGCGACGAACCGCGAGCTCGAGGAAGAGATCAAGCGGGGGCGCTTCCGCACCGACCTCTACTACCGGCTCAACGTGATCGCGCTGCACCTCCCGCCGCTGCGCGACCGGCGCGACGACATCGCGCTGTTCGTGGACGCCTTTCTCAAGCGCATGGCCGGGCGCGGCAGCGAGCCACCCAAGCGGCTCACCGCGGCGGCGCTGGACGCGGTGCTGGTCCACTCCTGGCCCGGCAACGTCCGGGAGCTCGAGAACGCGCTCGAGCACGCGGCCGTGCTCAGCCGCGGGGAGACGATCGAGGTGACCTCGCTCCCCGAGCGCGTCACGCGGCGCCAGGCGATCCCGTTGGTGACGGAGCAGGACCACCCCACGCCGACGCTCGACGTGATCGAGCGGGCGTACATCACGTGGGTGCTGCAGGCGGAGGGGGGCAACAAGACGCGCGCCGCGGAGGTGCTGGGGATCGATCCGTCCACCCTGTACCGCAAGTTGACGCGGTACGACGGCGAGAAGGGCAGTGCCGCTGGATGAAGCTGAGCGTCATCATCCCCGTCTACAACGAAGCGGACACGGTGGCGGCGGTCGTCGCGCGCGTGCGGCGCGTGCCCCTCGGGCTCGAAGTCATCGCCGTCAACGATGCCTCGTCGGACCGCTCCGGGACGATCCTCGACGAGCTGCGCGCTGCCGGCGCCGTGGATCGGGTGGTGCACCACCCGCGGAACCGCGGCAAGGGCGCCGCCATCCGGTCGGGGATCGCGCACGCCACGGGAGACGTCGTCGTCATCCAGGACGCCGATCTCGAGTACGATCCCGCCGAGCTGCCCGGTCTGCTCGGGCCGATCGCCGACGGGCGGGCCGACGCGGTCTACGGGTCCCGCTTCCAGGGAGGCCCGCATCGGGTGCTGTACTTCTGGCACTCCGTCGGCAACCACCTGCTGACCCTGCTGTCGAACATGCTCACCAATCTCAACCTCACCGACATGGAGACCTGCTACAAGCTGGTGCGCCGTGAGCTGATGCAGCGCATCCCCCTCACCTCCGAGCGCTTCGGTTTCGAAGTCGAGGTCACCGCCCGGCTCGCGCAGGCAGGGGCCCGGATCTGGGAGCTGCCCATCTCGTATGCCGGACGCACCTACGCGGAGGGCAAGAAGATCACCTGGCGGGACGGGGTCGCGGCCATCGGCCACATCCTGCGATACAATCTCCTGCCGCCCGCGGGCGATTGGCGCACGCGCTAGCGGATGAGCCTCTGGCGCGTCGCGCTCGCCGTGGCCGCCTGCGCCGTGGTCGTGCACCTCGGCGCCCTCGCGAACCGCTTCGCGATGGACGACCTCTACATCATCGTCCTCAATCCCCTGGTGCGGGAGCCGGCGTCGCCCTGGCGCATCCTCACCGCTCCGTATTGGCCCGCGGACTTCGGGGGCCAGCTGTACCGCCCCTTCCCCGTGCTGACCTACGCGCTCGACCGGCTGGCGGCGGGACCGGCGTGGTTCCACGGGATGAATCTCCTGTGGCATGCGACGGCGAGTACCGGCGTGGCGGTCCTCGCCCATCGACTGTCCGGTGCGCGGGCCGCCCTGATCGCGGGACTGCTGTTCGCCGTCCACCCGGCGCACGTCGAGGCGGTGGCCAACGTGGTGGGCCGCGCCGAGCTGATGGCGGCGGCCTTCGCCTGCCTGTCGGTCTGGGCCGCGCTCAGCGGCCGGCACCCGGCCTGGTCGATCGCGGCGTTCGCGATCGCGCTGCTCTGCAAGGAGAACGCGGCGGTGACGCCGGCGCTCGTGATCTGGGGATGGATCCTCGGCATCGGCCGGCCCGGGCGGCACCGCGGTGCGGCGCTCGTCGCCGGGTGGCTGGTCGCCGGCGCGGCCTGGGCCGTCGCGCGCGGCCTGGTCCTGGCCCCCTTCGCCCGATTCCACGACCTGGCACCCGTCTTCGTGGGGCTCGACCCGCTCGCCGTTCGGCTCACCGCCGTCTCGGCGCTGACGGACGTGGCCCGGCTGCTCGTGGCGCCGATCGCGCTGCGGGCGGACTATTCACCACTCGAGCGTGTCGCCGTCGCCGCGCCGGGTGACCCCCGGTTCCTGCTCGGTGCCGCCGTGTTCGCCCTCTGGGCGGCCTTGCTCGCCGTCGCGTGGCGCCGTGGCCGCAGGGTGGAAGCCTTCGGGCTCGGCTGGACGGCGATCGCCTTCCTGCCGGTCTCCAACCTGTTGATCCCCATCGGCGTGCTGGTCGCCGAGCGGACGTTGTATCTGCCGTCGGCCGGCGTCGTGATCGCGGCCGGCGCGGCGCTGGCGGCGAGGCCCGGGCGACCGGCGCTGGCGATCGCGGCGGCACTCGTCCTCGCCGGCGCCGCCCGCAGCGCGGCCCGCGTGCCCGTGTGGCGCGACGACATCCGGCTCACCGAGAGCATGCTCGACGATTCCCCGTCCTCGTACCGCGGGCCCGCGCGGATGGGCGGGCTCCTCCAGTCCGCTCGCCGGCCGGGGCGGGCGCTCGAAGCCTACCGGCAGGCCGTCCGGATCTACGACCGCGACCCGGGCGTCTTCGTCGCGGCCGCGGACGCGGCGATCACCCTCGGGCGGCCGGACCTGGCCGACTCGCTGCTCGCGCGGGCCGCCGCCCTCTGCCCGGGCTGCGACGGCCTGTTCCGCTTCCAGGCCGCCGCGGCGCGGGCGCGCGGCGACACGCTGACCGCCGCGGCGCTGCTGGCCCGCCTGCCGGGCGGAGCCGCCCCGTGAAGGCAGCGTGGCTCGTGTTCGCGGTGGCCGTCGGCCTGTACCTGCCCACGGCCCGCTACGGGTACGTCCAGGACGACTGGGCCATCGTGGCCCGGAACCCGGCCGCGCACACGGTCGCCGCCGCGCTCGCCGCCGTGGACGATCCCTACTGGCGCCGACCGTCCGAGGCCGGGCTGTGGCGGCCGCTGACGATCGTGTCGTTCGCCGTGGACTGGACACTCGGCGGTGGGCGCGCCGGATGGCTGCACATCGCCAACGCCCTCTGGCATGGCCTGGCCAGCGTGCTGGTCCTGGCGGTCCTCGCGCGCTGGCTGGCGCCCCGGGCCGCGGCGGCGGCCGCCCTCGTGTTCGCCGTCCATCCGGTACACGTCGAGGCGGTGGCCGGCCTCGTGGGACGGGCCGAGCTGCTCGTGGCGGTGGCGCTGCTCGCCGGCATTCTGGCGGCGCGTCGTGGCTGGTGGGTCGCGGTGCTGCTCCTGGCGGCTGCCGCCATGCTGGCCAAGGAAAGTGGTGTCGTTGTTAGTGTCGCGATACTGCTCTATTGCTGGCTTGACGCGGAGGTGGCCCGACCGCCCGTCTGGCTCATGGCCGGGCTCCCGATCGCGACGGTGGGTTACCTGGTGCTGTGGCGGGCGGTGGGTGGGGTCGCCACCGCGGACGTGGCTGCCCCGTTCATCGGGGTCACGGCGGGCGAACGGCTCGCCCTGGCGCTTCCCGCCGTGTATCGGGCCGCGACACTGCTCGTGTGGCCGGCCGATCTCTCCGCCGACTATGGTCCCCAGGTGATCCCGGTCCGAGCGGGCGTGACGAGCGCCGCGCTCGGCGGCCTCGGCGTCATCGTGGCGGTGGTAGCGGTCGCGTGGCGCTATCGGCGGCGGGCGCCCCACGTCGCCTGGGCGGCCGGCGCGGCGGCCCTCACCTACCTGCCCACGTCCAATCTGCTGTTCCCATCCGGGGTCGTGCTGGCGGAGCGCAGCCTCTACGTCGCGGCGATCCTGCCCGCCGCGGCGGTCGGCGCCATCGTGGCGCGCCTGTCCCGGGGGGCGGGACCCCGCGCCGCCGTGGCGGTGTCGGCGCTGGTGGTGGGCCTCCTCCTGGTCCGCGCCGCGGCTCGGCTGCCCGCCTGGCGCAGCGATCGCGCGTACCTGGTGACGCTGCTCACGGAGCATCCGGAATCGGCCCGGGGGCATTTCTGGGCCGCCGGCGTGTATGGGGCGATGGGTGACACGGCCGGGACGCGGGCCAGCTACGACCGGGCCATCGAGCTGTTCGACCGCGATCCGTACGTGCTGGGCGCGGCGGCCCGGTTCCGGCTCGACCGGGGGGATACGGTGGCGGCGGGGG
>Ga0210073_1000263_pt1 | contig 10560 bp, 6 predicted proteins | sample Browns_ThreeSqC__2_FD_184853 | JGI IMG/M metagenome (GOLD analysis project Ga0210073, IMG submission 184853) | Wetland microbial communities from San Francisco Bay, California, USA, that impact long-term carbon sequestration - Browns_ThreeSqC_D2... | ecosystem: Environmental > Aquatic > Marine >...
CCGCTTGCTGCAGGCGGGCGCAGGCGATGTCTTCCGCCTTACGACCGCGGCTGAGGTTTATCGGGGAGCCCCGTTTCATTCTCGATCTCGAATTGTCCCTTGTGCTTGAGGAAGGTGTCCACGAGTTTCGGGACGCCGCGGTTGAACCGGGCCCACAGCAGTTGTCGCTGCAGGCGGCCGCTTCGGTCAAGCGATAATCCGCTGGTGACGCCGCTGAAACGGGCGCCCGGTTCCATGTTGATGCGGCCTAGCTGCGGGAGGATCGCGTAGCTGTCCATGCCAAGCGCGTAGAGGCGGTCGAGGTCGGTATGAACGTAAGGCCAGTTTTGCTGCACTTTCTGGCGCAACTCCTGGATTCGTCCGTCACCGACCAGCATCCACGGCATATCGCCGAAGATGATGCCGTCGAGATCAATGTCTTGCACGGCATTGCCGGTGCCGGTGAAGATATGCGAGGTCGAGTACACCGGCACGCGCGCGGCGTGATAGAAATTCAGCTGTGGCTTGATGAGCCGCCCGTGCTTGGCGTCGGTGGCGATGAATATATAGTCGATGTCCTGACGCGCGCGCGAATCGAATTGCAACTTCTGCTTGGCGATTTTTTCGATCTGGTCCTTGCGCGCCTCGCTCTGGGTGATGTTGAGCAGGTGCTTGATGGGGTCGGAGAAGTCGACGTCCAGTTCATTGTAGGATTGACTCGCGACCACGGTTCCGCCGAGGCGTTGCCAGTAATTGGCCCAAGCCGTCATCATGCGTTCGCCCCAGGGTGTATTCGGATAGAGTACGGCGGCCTGCCGGTGACCATCGAGGTAGGCGCGTTCGGCCACTTGCTGCGCTTCCTGTTCCGGCGGCAGACCGAATTCAAACAGGTATTTGCTGGCCGAGCCCGGGTCGGTATCGGTGTGATTGAGCATCAGGGTAGGCACCTTGATATTGGCCAGTTTCAGGGTGGCGTCCGCGGCTTCGCGCCCCAACGGGCCCACCACGAACTGCGCACCCTCGTTGATCGCTTGGGCGTAGACTTCGGGCGTCTTCGTCGGGTCCGGGCCGGTGTCGTAGATCGTGATCTTGGGCTTGTCCGGATTGGTATTGGCCGCGTCCATTGCCATGAACCCGTCGCGTACCGCCTGTGCCGCGGTCGAATACGCGGAGGAAAGCGGCAGCAGCAGGGCGATGCGATCGATGCGCCCGGAAATTCCCGGCGTCGGACTCATGAGCGTGCCGAATATGGTTTCATTCGCGGGATGGGTGGGATGGGCGATTTTCCACTGATCGAGCGCGGCCCGGAGCGTCATGGCCTGGTCGGCGTTTTCCGCGGTAATCAGGGCTAGCTCGATCCAGCCGGCCAGCACCGGGTCACGGGCGATATTGAATTCGTTCTTCAGCCGCTCGCGCGGCATCGACACCAGGATATTCCATATCTGTTTCTGGTTTTCGGTCACGGCCTCCCGGCCGGCAAGATATTGCTCGCGACTGATTAGATTGCGCACCGCGCCGATAGGGTTGTCGAGCGCCAGCTCGGCTTGTGCCCGTACGCCGTTGATTTCGGAGAGCAACGCCGGGCTCAGATTACGCAGGCGGCCGGCTTCGTCCAGCTGTCGGATGCCCTTCTCGAACCCGCCCTCGGTGATATAGATGCGCGCCTGGAGGATGCGTTTGCGCGCCGTGAACGTGCTGTCCAGCGCCATGACGTTGATCAGGTCGATCTGATCGCGTGCTTCGCGCAGTTGCCCGGCCTTGAGGAAATTGGCCACCGCCCGGAGCTGGAAGTCCTGTTTCTGCCCGGGCGGGGCGGTTTCTGCCAGTCGCGTGTACTCGCGCGCGGCGATCAGGAAATCACCGCTGCGCTCGGCCTGTTCCGCCACGTTGACGCTGACCGGCGGTGGCGCCGGTGCGACGCGCACCGTCTCGCAGCCGGCGAGAAACGCGGCGAATATTATAGGTATTGCCAGCCAGCGGATGGGTTTCATGCGATTTCCTGTTTAGAATGCGCGAAAGTATCGAATCGGGGAAATGTAGTGTTAAACCAGGGCACGCTCTATGTGGTAGCCACGCCGATCGGCAACCTGGAGGATATGACGCCGCGGGCGATTCGCATCCTGTCGGAGGTCGACCTGATCGCCGCCGAGGACACGCGCCACAGCGGCAAGCTGCTAAAGCATTTCGGTATTGAAGCCAAGACAGAAGCCCTCCATGAGCATAACGAGCGCAGCCAGGTTCCCAGGCTTATCGAAATTTTGCAGGCCGGTAAGTCTATCGCATTTATCACCGATGCGGGTACCCCGCTCGTTAGCGACCCGGGCTTTCATCTGGTGCGGTCCGCCCGACAGGTGGGTCTCACCGTGATCCCGGTGCCCGGGGCCTGCGCGGCGATCGCGGCGCTGTCCGTCGCCGGCCTTCCTTCCGACCGTTTTGTTTTCGAGGGGTTCCCTCCGGCCAAATCCGCCGCCCGCCGCGCGGTGTTCGAGAAGTTGCGCGAGGAAACCCGCACGCTGATCTTCTACGAAAGCCCGCACCGGATCCGGGAAAGCCTCGGGGAAATGACCGAGATTTTCGGACCCGAACGCGAGGCGGTACTGGCGCGCGAACTGACCAAGCAGTTCGAAACCGTGCATGACGGCACGCTGCGGGAATTGTCCGAATGGGTCGGCCGCGATCCTCACCAGCAGCTCGGCGAGTTTGTGATTCTCATCCATGGCGTGCCGCGCGCGGAACGGGAAGCCGTGGATGAAGAGGCCGAACGCGTGCTCGGGATTCTGCTCGAGGAACTACCCGTCAGCCAGGCCGCGGCGCTCGCGGCGAAGATCACCGGCCTGAAGAAAAACAAGCTTTACGATTTTGCCTTGAGTCTCAAAGCAGGGCGGTGAGTATCTTGTGATCTGAACCGGAATCCACCCGTACAGCGGCGACAATTGGTAATTAGACTCGCGGGACGAAGCGGGAATTCCGAGCGACAGGATTGACGCGTCGCGGAAACGCCGGCCTCAGGCCGCGGGCCGGCGATACCGGGAGAGGATACCGGGAATTTCCGCGGCCGGCTGGGGACGGCTGAAAAGGTAGCCTTGCATCACGTAGCAACCGAGTGCCTGCAGGAAATCCCTTTGAATTTCGGTTTCCACGCCTTCCGCGATGAGATTGAGCTTCAGGCTCTTGCCCAGGGCGATGATCGCCTCGGCAATGGCCGTATCGATGGCATCGCCTGGAATATCCATCACGAAGGTGCGGTCGATCTTGAGCGTATCGATATCGAAGTTCTGCACGTGGCTGAGCGAAGAATAACCGGTGCCAAAATCGTCGAGCGCCACCTGGACGCCCAGGCGACGCAACGACTCCAGCATGTGCATCGAAAAGCTGTCGTGCTGCAGGATGGTGCTCTCGGTAATTTCGAGCTCGAGCAGATTGGGCCTCAGATTGTGACGCTTCAATTCGGTTTCGATCATGGCCGCCAGCGTCTCGTCGGAGAGTTGCCGGCTCGAGAAATTCACGCCCATCTGCAGACCGGTCCAGCCCTGCCCGTGCCACGCCGCCAGTTGACGGCATGCCTCCTGCAGCACCCATTGTCCCACCGGCAGAATCAGCCCGGTATCCTCCAGCAGCGGCACGAACTCGGCGGGTGAAACCATGCCGAAATCCGGATGCTGCCAGCGCAACATGGCCTCCACTCCGACTACCGCGCCGGTCTGGACATTCACCTGCGGCTGGTAATGGAGCAGAAATTCGCGGCGCTCCAGCGCGCGGCGCAGGTTGTTTTCCAGCGTGAGCCGTTCGAAGGCGCGGGCGCTCATCTCGGCGGAGTAAAACTGGTAATTATTACGGCCCATGTCTTTGGCGCGGTACATGGCGATGTCCGCGTGACGCAGCAGGCTGCCGGAGTCCTCCCCGTCAGCCGGGAACATGCTGATGCCGATGCTCGCCGTCACGTGCAGCGTGGTTTCGCCCGCCTGGAAAGGCGGCCGGAGATGATCGAGCAACTTGCTGGCGAGATTCCTCACATCGGTGGCCGCGGCAAGGTCATCGAGAAGAATCACGAACTCATCGCCGCCGAAGCGCGCCACGGTGTCGCCGTCGCGCAGGCAGGGCAGGAGCCGGCGCGACAATTCCTGCAGCAGTTTGTCGCCGACTTCGTGTCCCAGGGTATCGTTGATGTTCTTGAAGCGGTCGATATCGATAAACAGCACGGCCGCGAGGCGTTTGTGCCAGCGCGCGCGGGCCAGCGCCTGTTTCAGGCGGTCGAGAAACAACGTGCGGTTCGGCAAATCCGTGAGCGCGTCATGATGCGCCATGTACTCGAGCTGCACCTGGGACTGCATGCGTTCGGTGATGTCGCGCCCGGTGGCGACGAAATGCGTGATCTGGCCGCTGGTGTCCTTGAGCGGCGTGATCGTTTTCTCTTCATAGTAGAGCGACCCGTCCTTCCTTCGGTTGACGAATACTTCGCTGAAGCTGTCACCGCCCAGAATGGTCTTCCACAGATTGCGGTAGAACTCCAGGCCTTGTCCGCCGGATTTCAGGAGACTCGGCTTCTTGCCGAGAATCTCGTCCGGACTGAAGCCGGTTGTTGCCACGAACGCCGGATTGACGTACTCGATCAGGCCATCACGATCGGTGATCATTACGGTATCGGCCGTCTGCCCGATCGCGCGTGACAATTTATCGCGCTCCAGCTCGGCGCGTATGCGGTCGGTGACATCCTGCAATACGCCCAGCATGCAGTCCTCGCCGCCGATGGACAGGCGCTCGAACGAACAAAGGCAGTGGCGTATCTCGCCGGACCGGGCTCGAAGCGACACGTCCATGCCCTGGATCGTGCCATCCCGTTCCAATCGTTCGACCGTATTGGAGCGTTCCAGCGGATTGGTCCACAGGTTCATTTCGATGGCGGTGTGGCCGATGGTCTCGTCACGGCGCCAGCCAAGAACTTCTTCGAAGGTCTCATTGACGTCGATAAAACGGCCATCCCGTGCGTGAATGATGGCAATGATCACGGGGCTGGCATGAAAAATTCTGCGGAACCGTTTCTCGGAGTCGCGCAGCGCCTCTTCGGCCAGCTTGCGTGCGTTGATATTGGTGATGCTGCCGACGAATCCGCTGAGTGTGCCGTATTCGTCGTATTCGGGATGGGCCTCGCCCACGACCCAAATCACCTGTCCGCCCGGGTGTTGAAAGCGATATTCAGACTTGAACACGTTTTTGCGATTCACGGCATCGCGCCACGCGGCGAACACGCGTTCGTGATCCAGCGGGTGCAGGGCATTGATCCAGCCCGTGCCCAGAGCCTCTGGCGGCGTATATCCCGTGAGCGCGCGCCAGTGCTCGTTGACATAGACGCATTGGCCGACCGCGTCGGTGCGGAAGATGCCGACCGGGACGAGGCGCGTAAGCTTGCGCTGCTCCTCCTCCGAGGCGCGAATGGTGACATTAAGCCGTTCCTGCAGAGCGCCGCTTGCCCACTCGCGCACCGCGAGGAACGCGAAAAGGGCCAGCACGGCGGCGAGCAGTTCATCTGCCATGTGCGGCGTGATCTTGTGGCGAAACACCAGCACGGTGGTGAGCGTGACGAGCAACGCCAGCGGCGTGAACAGACGCGAGAGATGCAGCGAACGGGGCAGTAATTCATGCACGTTGACAGCGGTTGAGCTTTCGATGGTCGCCGCCTTGTGCGCGGCGCCGTGGTAGATGAGCGCAAAGCCGGCGATCCAGGCAACATCCAGATAATTACCGGTGCTGTACTGGTGGCCGAGCAGCGTGTAGGCATAGATCGAATCGGTGATGGCGTGAATGGCGATGCCGGCGGCGATGAACGATATGGCATGGCGCGCCGGCCCGGGCGGCTGCGCCCCCAGGTTCGCCACCGCTTGCACGAGCAGCGTCATATAGAGCACGGGGTAGGCAAGTGCCGTAGCCAGATATAATGTTGGCTGCTTGAGATCGCTTACCGCATGGTGAAACAGCACCACATGGACAATCGCGATGCAGGCGATGAAAACACCGAGTTGGCTCAGATCCAGCAGCCGGAACGATGCGCCCGGGGAATCCGTCCGGTAGAACAGGAGGCCGGCGGAGAAAAACGGGGCAAACAGCAGGTAGCCAAAATCCGACGGCGCCGGAAAAGGCGTGATATTTCCGGCGACCAGCTCCATGTAGTCCCATATCAGCATCCCGCCGAACCAGGCGAAGCAGCCGAGTGCAAAAAACCTCCAGGCGTGGCGCAGATGACCGGTGTGGTATCGGGAGGTGGCGAGGCATCGGATGGCCGCAAGCAGCGCGGTTGCCGTCCAGAAAAAATCGGCCCACCAGAGGCGCGCGGCGGGGGGGAGCGGCAAGAGATAGTGACCGATGCAGAAGACAACCAGCAGGGAAACCAGCCAGAAAGTGGAGGAGCGCGGCAAGCGGGCGGCAGGGATTTTCATCTTTCGCTTACCTTGGTGCATTCGGCAAAGCGAATGGCGCGGAATTACCACGCAGGGTATTCCGCCGGGGCAATCCTGTTGGCGTCATGGCATTTAGCCCCCTGGCCGTCTTCAGATGCTCTGGTCGTTAAAGCCGCGGGGGATGACCACTGCCTGGCCATCCCCTATATACCTAATAATTATAGGTTCTGGAATGTCGCCCGTTTAACGCGGGACCAGGGTGAGTTTCAGCGTAGGGGCAGGAAGCCGCGTGTTATTACCGGCGCGGCGGGTTCTCAGGCGATAAGCGGGCGCGACCGGGTGATAACGCTGAGGTAGTGAACGCTGAAGAAATGTGCCGTGTCCAACCAGACTTGGCGCGGTTGCAGGCCGGCGCGTCGTGCCAGCGCGTGGAACTCCGCCACCGAGTACTTGTAGGAATTCTCGGTGTGAATGCTTTCGCCCGGTTCGAATTGAATCCGCCGGCCCAGTACGCGAATTTCCTGGGCGCGACGGCTGACCAGATGCATTTCGACGCGCCCGTGCGTCGCATCGTAGAATGCGCGGTGCCGGAAAGTATTCGGGTCGAGTTCCGCGCCGAGTTCGGTGCGCAGGCGCTCCAGCAGATTGAGATTGAACGCCGCCGTGATTCCCTGGCTGTCATTGTAGGCAGCATGCAGCACCGCCGTATCTTTCTTCAGGTCGACGCCGATCACCAGCGCGCCATCGGGCTGCACCATACGCCGCACGCGTTGCAGGAACGCCAGCGCCTGGGCTGGTTCGAAATTTCCAATGGTCGAACCCGGAAAGAACACCAGCCGGCGCGCGCCGCCGGCCGGATCGGGAAAATCAAAGTCCTGTGCGAAATCGGCGCAGGCCGCGTGCACCTCGAGCCACGGGTAGTCATGCGCCAGGCGTTGCACTGATTCCCTCAGAAATTCCCGTGAAATGTCGATGCCAAGATAATGACGCGGCCGCAGAGCCTGGAGCAGCAGGCGGATTTTCTTGCTTGCCCCGCTGCCCAGTTCGATCAGCGTGCAGTCCGCACCGGCGAGCCGCGCCACGTCCCGGGCGCAGGATTCGAGTATTCCCATCTCGGTGCGCGTGAGGTAATACTCCGGCAGTTCGCAGATGGCATCGAACAACCGCGAGCCGCGCTCGTCGTAGAAGAATTTCGGTGCTATCCGCTTGGGCCGTGACGCGAGTCCCTGCAGCACTTCCTCCTGCAGGGTCGCGGGTGACGGTCGATCGTCGTGAAAACGGACCGGATGCAGTTTCATCGATCGTCCGCCAGGCGGATGCCGGAGAATTGCCAGCGGTCGGCGGGATAGAAAAAGTTGCGGTAACTGGCGCGGAGGTGATCCGCGGGCGTCACGCAGGACCCACCGCGCAGCACCAGCTGGTTGACCATGAACTTGCCGTTGTATTCCCCGAGCGCGCCCGGCGCCGGCCGGAAGCCGGGATAGGGCGCGTACGGGCTCGCGGTCCATTCCCACGCATCGCCGAACAGTTGCACCGGCGGCGCGCCGGGCGAAGCCGGGATGGGATGCAGATAGCTCGATTCGCGCAGATTGCCGTGCACGCGCTGTGGCTGCGCGATGGATTCCCATTCGTCCTCGCGTGGCAGGCGTTTCCCGGCCCAGCGCGCGTAGGCATCGGCTTCATAGAAACTTACGTGACACACGGGTTCATGTTCATTCAGCGCGCGCCTGCCGGCGAGCGTGAACACCTGCCAGCGGCCGTCCGATTTTTCCCAGTAAAGCGGCGCTTGCCAGGATTTCTCGCGTGCGGCGCGAAAACCGTCCGCCAGCCAGTATTCCGGCCGCACATAACCGCCGGCCATGATGAATTCGAGGAATTCGCCATTGGTGACCAGGCGCGAAGCGAGTGCATGCGGCGCGAGCAAACGGCGGTGACGTGGGCCTTCATTGTCGAAGGCAAACCCGGCGCCGTCGTGCCCGATTTCGACGGTGTCGCCGGTTTGTTCGATCCAGCACAGTGCCGTGCCGGTTCCGGCCGGGACGGAGGGCAGGTCGTCGCGATAGGCCGGCATGAGCGGGTTGATGGAAAAGTTGTATTTGATATCCGTCAGGAACAGTTCCTGATGCTGCTGCTCATGATGGCAGCCGAGTGTTGTGCGTGCGGCGACCTCGGACCAGTGTTGTTCTTCCGCGGTGGCGAGCAGCGCGGCCATCGCCTCGTCGACCTGCGCGCGATAGCGGAAGACTTCCTGCACCGTCGGGCGTGAAAGCAACCCACGGCTCGGGCGGGGGAACGGAACCCCAACCTGATCATAATAAGAGTTGAACAGATGCTCGAACTGAGGGTGAAACGGACGGTAACCGGGGACAAAGGCTTTAAGCAGGAAGGTCTCGAAGAACCAGCTCGTGTGCGCGAGGTGCCACTTGGCCGGACTTACGTCGGGCATGGCCTGCAGGCTGTAATCGTCCGGCGCGAGCGGCCGGCTGAGCGCCTCGCTCATGCGCCGCACGGCGTTGTAACGTTTCGCCAGACTGTCCCGTGTTTCAGAAATTCCGCGTGCTGAATCCGGGGTTTGTGACCTGCCGCGAACGAGCATCATGCTGTTGCTCCCTGCTGGTCGAGCTGGAATTGAAACATACTGGCGCGGGAATTCAAACGCCGAAAGCCGGCCATTCGGAAAACATCCACATCGCCAGAAAGGGTAATATGTATGATGACAGGACGAAATTAATGAAGCCCCGCTCGCAACGCTTATTCGTCCTGTCGCTTGATCAGCGCGAATAATGCTCTTTTGTCGTCCGGGAACAATGCGGTTTTGGCCCAAAGTGACGGCGCCGAATCGTCGTGGGTCATTATTTGTTATTTCCCGCCCGATGCGTTACGGCCTTGTGCGCCAAATAATCGAGAAAACCCGCGTGTTCGAGGCATGGTCCCGAGGTGACCGGCATGTCTCCCGGACCCGACCTCGGATAAGCGGCCTGACTTGCGGCAGCGGCAACATTGGTCGTAGGATGTCGGCCATGGAGCACCGCGAACGGGATAGGCCTGATTCTTTTTTCCTGGACTTATGTAAACAATTCATTCGTACCCAGCCTGAAGAATTCGGCAATGTCGCGCCTTCGGCTATGCCGAAATCGACCCATCAATGGTTTATTTCCCGACTTTTCTCGTCCCGGATGGTGAAAGTTTGATCTGGCGCAATGCTGCCCGGGTGTATATTCCGCTAAAAGAAAACCATGGGTTGTACCGGAAAATAACTGACAGTCAAACACGAGGTAATTATGGCAAATGGTGAACGCGCCCTGGACGGGGCACTGCACTTTTCAGACCGGGAAGACGTCCGGGAGAAACTTTTCAAACGGGTATGGACCCAGGAATTAAACGATGTGTTCGCCGACGTGGCCAAGTATTACGACCGCGCGAATTACGTCGCGAGCCTGGGATTGTGGAACAAGTTCCGCAACAGTTTTCTCGCGACCATCGATTTGCAAAGCGGTCAAAGAGCGCTGGACGTCTGCGCCGGCACCAACGCGGTCGGCATTGCCATGCTGCGCAAGCAGCCCGATCTCAAGGTCTGCGCCATGGACCGTAGCGCGGCCATGCAGGAAGTCGGCCGCCAACTGGCGGAAAAGGAAGGTTTCCACATCGAAAGCGTCATCGGCGACGTGCACAAGCTGCCGTTTCCCGACAACCATTTCGACGTGGTGACGCTGCAATGGGCGTCGCGGCATCTTCGCGTCATGGACGTGTATGCCGAGATCCGGCGCGTGCTGAAGCCGGGCGGATATTTTTATCACTGCGACATGCTGCGCCCCGGCAGCAAGCTGGTGGAGCGCGTGTACTATGCCTATCTGCGGATCAGCCTGTCGGTGACGGCCGTGCTGTTTCAGAGCGGCGCGACGGCGCGTAACTGCAAAAAATATTTCATCGACGCGCTGAGCCTGTTTTACTCGGCCGAGGAAATGTCGGCGTTGCTGCGGCATCTGGGTTACGAAAACGTCTCAAGCAAAACCCTGATGGGCGGGATGATCGGATTCCACAAGGCGATGAAGCCGTAACACCACCGGTCCGGGCGACGGCCGTGGATAAGGTCCGCGTCCTGTGCGCCATGAGCGGTGCGATGATGCAGGAGTTCAGCACGCGCACCGCCGCGCGGCTCGGAGACCACACGCTGTTCAAACTAATGTTG
>Ga0210073_1000266_pt1 | contig 10500 bp, 2 predicted proteins | sample Browns_ThreeSqC__2_FD_184853 | JGI IMG/M metagenome (GOLD analysis project Ga0210073, IMG submission 184853) | Wetland microbial communities from San Francisco Bay, California, USA, that impact long-term carbon sequestration - Browns_ThreeSqC_D2... | ecosystem: Environmental > Aquatic > Marine >...
GAGGCGCTCACGAACACCAGCGAGCCCTCGACGCCGGGGCGGTTGCGCCCCCACTCCTCCGCCTTGGTAACCAGCCGTTTCATGCGCTCGCCCGGGAGCCGCACCACCCCCCGCCCCGCGAAGTACATGGCGGTCTTGCCGATCATCTGGCCCAACGTGCCTGCCAGGACGAGCGGGACTCCGAACACCGGCGGCAGGAGCGCCGACATCGTGATGAGATACGCCTCCGCGTGGAACACCGGGATCACGGCACTCGCGACGCAGTACGCGAACGTGCCCAGGATCGTCAGGACGGGGTGCGCTTCGGCGCTCACGGACATCAAGCTAACCCAGCCTCGGGCCGAACGGCACGATCCCGGGTACTTTTGTCGCCGTGCCGTCCCTGACCGACCTGCCCCGCATCCCGCACGGCTTCAAGGCCGAGCTCGCCGCGATGCTGCGGCTCGCGCTGCCCATCGTCGTCGTGCAGCTGGGGCAGATGCTGATGGGCGCGGTGGATACCGCCATGGTGGGACACGTCTCGGCCGAGGCCGTCGGCGCGATCGCGCTCGGCAATCTCTACTTCTTCGGCGCGGCGATCTTCGGGATGGGCGTGCTGATGGCGCTCGATCCGGTCGTGGCCCAGGCCGTGGGCGCCAGGGACGCCGAAGCCGTGGCGCGCGCCGTGCAACGCGGGCTGATCCTCGCCGTCGTCCTGAGCGTGCTGGCCAGCGCCCTGCTCCTGCCCGCCCGGCCGGTCCTCGGCCTGCTGCGCCAGCCGCCGGCCGTGGCCGACGTCGCCGCGGCGTACGCCCGCATCGCCATCGTCGGCATCCTGCCGTTCTACGCCTTCGGTGCCCTGCGCCAGAGCCTTCAGGCGATGCACCGCCTCACGCCGATCGTGATCACGATGGTGATCGCGAACCTCGCCAACGTGGTCCTCAACTACGCGTGGATCTTCGGCCGCTTCGGATTCCCCGCCCTGGGCGCCGTGGGCGCGGCGTGGGCGACGGCGGTGAGCCGCTGGCTGATGCTGCTGCTGCTGGTGGCCGGGGCCTGGTCGTCCCTGCGTCCCCAGCTCGTGCCGGTGCGCCGGGCGGCGTGGGCGTGGGACCCGCTGCGCCGCATGCTCGCGCTGGGTGCGCCGATCGGCATCCAGTACGAGCTCGAATACGGCGTATTCGCGGTCGTGGGCGTGATGATGGGCTGGATGGGGACCATACAGCTGGCCGGGCACCAGGTGGCGCTCAACCTCGCGTCGCTCACGTTCATGGTGCCGCTCGGCGTTTCCACCGCGGCCGCCGTGCTGGTGGGCCACGCCGTGGGCCGTGGTGACGCCGCCGAGGCGCGCCGCGCGGCGGGCGCCGCCCTGCTGTGCGGGGTCGGGTTCATGGTGGCGAGCGCCGCGGTCCTGCTGACGGTCCCCGGACCGATCGCGCACCTCTACACCACCGATGCCGCCGTCGCCGCCATCGCGGCGAGCCTGATCCCCATCGCCGGCGTGTTCCAGGTGTTCGACGGCATCCAGGTCGTCTCGATCGGGATCCTGCGGGGTGTCGCCGACACGCGCACGCCGATGCTCGTCAACGTGCTCGGATTCTGGCTCGTCGGCCTGCCGGTGAGTGCCACCCTCGGCTTCCGCACCGCGGCTGGCCCCCGCGGGCTGTGGTGGGGCCTGACGGCGGGGCTGATCCTCGTGGCCCTCGTGCTGCTGTGGCGCGCGCGGCGGCGGCTCGCCGGTGACGTGACGCGGGTGGTGATCGACCACGACGCCGCGGTGTCGTGACCCGGTCGGGCAGGCGAACGGGTTATCATTTGTGATGTCATTGCTCCGCTTCTTCGGAGCCCGCCCCCGCCCGGAGCGCGAAACGCCCCTCCGCGCGGAGCTGCTGAGCATCGAGCGTCTGGAGGAACGGGCCAGGGCCCTCGCCGCCAGCTTCACCCTGGCGCGAAATCCGCGGCGCAACGTGCGTCCCTTCTTCTCCCGCCTGGAGGACAACGCCCGCGTCCTGCGCGAGGCCTACCGCCTCCTCGCCGACGACGTTCACCAGGGCGAGTTCGTGCCTCCGGCAGCGGAGTGGCTCCTCGACAACTTCCATCTCATCGAAGGGGAGATCCGGGACACCCGCCGCGACCTGCCGCGGCCGTACTACCGGGGACTCCCCAAACTGGCGTCGCGCGAGATGGCCGGCATCGCCCGGGTCTACGCGATGACCCTGGAGCTGATCCGACACACCGACGGTCGCCTGGACCGCCACCAGCTGGTGCGCTTTCTCACCGCGTACCAGACCGTGGCGCCCCTCACCATCGGCGAGCTGTGGGCGTGGCCGAGCATGCTCAAGCTCGCCCTGATCGAGAACCTGAGGCGGCTGGCGGACGAGACGCTGGAGGGCCGGGACGCGCGGCGCCGGGCCGACGGCTATCTCGCCCAGATCGGCGGCACCCCGGACGCCGCACCGCTGCGCGCCCTGCCCGGGGTGCTCGAAACGCCCTACGTCGTGCGGCTGCTGCAGCGGATGCGCGAATACGGGCCCCTGGTCTCGCCGGTGCGCGCCGCCGTCGAAGAACGCCTGGCCGCCCAGGGGATGACCCCCGAGGACGCGATCCGGACGGAGCACCAGAGTCAGGCCGCCGGGCAGGTCTCCGTGGCCAACGCCATCACCAGCCTGCGACTGTGCGCCGTCCTGGACTGGACGAAGTTCTTCGAGACGGTCAGCCTGATCGAGCAGGTGCTGCGCCGAGACCCGGCCGGCGTCTACGGCCGGATGGACTTCCACAGCCGGGACCGCTACCGGCAGGCGGTCGAGGAGCTCGCGGAGGCGACGGGCGAAGCCCAGCTGCGGGTGGCGCTGCGCTGCGTGGAGAGCGCTCGCCAGGCCACCGAGCTGAAGTCGGCGGACGACCGCGCCGCCCACGTGGGCTACCACGTGATCGGGACCGGACGGCGCGACCTGGAGACCGACGTCGAGTACGCGCCACGCCTCGCCGTGCGCGCCCGCCGGTTCCTGTTCGCCCACGCCACCGCCTTCTATCTGGGGTCCATCGGTCTCGGTACCGGCGCCCTGCTCGCCCTGGCCGTCGCGTACCTCCGGGCCGTGGGCGGCGACCTCGCCTCCCAGGCGTGGACCGCCGCGTTGCTCCTGCTGCCGGCCAGCGAGTTCGCCATCGCGGTCGTCCAGCGGCTGGCCGCGCACCTGGTGCGGCCCCAGCCCCTGCCGCGGCTGGACTTCCAGGGTGGCGTCCCCGCGGACGCGCGGACCATGGTCGTGGTCCCCACGCTGCTCACCAGCGTGGCCGGTGTCGCCGAGCTGCTCGAGCACGTGGAGGTCCTGGCCCTGGGCAACGTGGACCCGCACATCCACTTCGCCATCCTCGGCGACTTCGCCGATGCCCCCGCGGCCGAATTGCCCACGGATGACGGGATCCTGGAGGCCGCTCGGGCGGGGGTGCGCGACCTGAACGCCCGACTGGGCCAGGGCCGCGCCGACCGGTTCCACCTGTTCCACCGGGCACGCCAGTGGAACGCCAGCGAGGGATCGTGGATCGGATGGGAGCGCAAGCGCGGCAAGCTCGAGGAGTTCAATCGTCTGCTGCGCGGGGCCACGGACACGAGCTATCGCGTGCATGAGGGCGATCCGGACGTGCTGCCGAGTGTCCGCTACTGCATCACGCTCGACAGCGATACCCGGTTGCCGCTGCACGCGGCCCGCAAGCTTATCGGCATCATCGCCCACCCGCTCAACCGCCCCCGCTTCGATCCCCGCCTGCGGCGCGTCACCGAAGGGTACGGGATCCTCCAGCCCCGGGTCAGCGTCACGATGGCGAGCGCCGCGGGATCGCTGTTCGCCCGGGTGTACGCAGGCCACACCGGCGTCGACCCCTACACGACCGCGGTCTCGGACACCTACCAGGACCTGTTCGACGAGGGGCTCTTCACGGGCAAGGGTCTCTACGACGTGGACGCGTTCATGGCCGCCCTCGAGGGCCGGGTCCCGGAGAACGCCCTGCTGTCGCATGACCTCTTCGAGGGCCTGCACGCACGGGCCGCCCTGGTGACCGACGTGGAGGTGGTCGACGATTACCCCGCGAGCGTGCTCGCGCACGCGCGGCGCCAGCACCGGTGGGCGCGCGGGGACTGGCAGATTCTGTTCTGGCTGTTCCCCCTGGTCCCGACCCGCGAGGGCCTGGAGCGCAACCGCCTGCCCCTCATTGCGCGCTGGAAGATCCTCGACAACCTGAGACGGACGCTGGTGGCCCCCGCCACCGTCGCCTTCCTGGCACTGGCGTGGCTGGCGCTGCCGGGCGATCCCCTGGCCTGGACTCTCGGGGTCCTCGCCGCGATCGCCTTCCCGCTCTACCCGCTCGCCGTCCGGCTCGCGGGCGGCCCGTCTCCCCAGCAGCCCGTCGGCGTGTTCCTGCGGATGCTGGCCGATGACGTGCGAGTCGCCGGCGCCCAGACACTGCTCCAGGTCACGTTCCTGGCGTACCACGCCTACGAGATGGTCCACGCCATCGTGCTCACCCTGGTGCGCCTCGTGATCACCCAGCGGCGCCTGCTCGAATGGGAGACGGCCGCGGCCACCACCGCCCGGGCGGCGGGACTCAGCGTACGGGCCGGCGCCCGGCTCTTCTTCGTGGAAATGGCGTCCAGCCCCGTCATCGGCCTCGTCCTGTTCGCGCTGATCGCCACCGCGCGGCCGGGCGCGCTCGCGGTGGCCGGCCCCGTCCTGGCGTTGTGGGTGGCCGCACCACGGGTGGCGTACTGGCTCAGCCAGCCGGTGTCGCCCGAGCGCCATCTCCTGACCTCCCAGGACCGGCGCTTCCTCCGTCTCGTCGCACGCAAGACCTGGCGCTACTTCGAGACCTTCATGGGCGCCGCGGACCACGGTCTGCCACCGGACAATTTCCAGGAGACGCCGAGCCCGACCGTCGCCCACCGCACGTCCCCCACGAACATCGGGATGGGGCTGCTCTCGACCCTGGCCGCCCACGATTTCGGGTTCATCCGCACGCCCGAGCTGGTGGAGCGGCTCGAGGCCGCGCTCGCCACGCTCGATGCGCTGGAGCGGTTCAACGGCCACCTGTTCAACTGGTACGACACGACGACCCTCGCACCGTTGCCCCCGCGCTACGTCTCCACGGTGGACAGCGGCAATCTCGCGGGCGCGCTCCTGGCCCTGACCGAAGGACTGCGGCGCCTGGCCGGCGCGCCGCAGTCAGCGGAGCAGATCTGCGCCGGACTGGCGGATACCGCGGCGCTGGCCAGGCAGTCCCTGGTACGCCTCGGGAGCATGCCGGGCGGGGACCACGACGCGGGCCGACGCCTGGCCAGCGTGGTGCAGTCCATCGTCGATGTCCTGGACGGCCCCGCGGATGCGCCGGCGAGACTGGCGCGCGGGTCCGGACAGCTCGGCGCCCTCACGGACGCGATCGCGTCGTTCACGGCGCCGGGTCCCCTCTCCGGCCACCTCGCCGACGTTGCCGACTGGTCGCGGTCCCTCGCCGCGGGACTGGCCGCCCCCGACCCGCGACCGGATGCCCTCGGGGACCGCCTCGAGGCGCTCGCCGCGCGCGCCCTCGCGCTCGCCGACGGGATGAGCTTCGGGTTCCTGTATGACCGCGAGCGGCAGATCTTCGCGATCGGCTATCGCCTGGAGGACTCGCAGGGTCCCGGTCGCCTCGATCCCTCCTACTACGACCTGCTCGCGTCCGAGGCGCGGCTGGCGAGCTTCGTCGCGATCGCCAAGGGCGACGTACCCGACAGCCACTGGTTCCACCTGGGGCGACTGCTCACCAGCGTGGACGGCGCTCCCACGCTGCTGTCGTGGAGCGCGAGCCTGTTCGAGTACCTGATGCCCCTCCTCGTGATGAAGAGCTATCCGGGGACCCTGCTCGACCAGTCGTGCCGCATGGCCGTGCGCCGCCAGGTCGAGTACGGGCGGCAGCAGGGCGTGCCATGGGGGATCTCGGAGTCCGCCTTCAGCGTGGTGGACCGTCACGGCAACTACCAGTACAAGGCCTTCGGCGTGCCGGGCCTCGGCTTGAAGCGCGGCCTCGGCGACGAGCTGGTGGTGGCCCCCTACGCCACGGCGCTGGCGGCCATGGTGGACCCGGTGCGCGCCGTGCAGAACTTCCGGCGCCTGGCCCGTGAGGGGCTGGACGGCGCGTACGGCTTCTACGAGGCGATCGACTACACCGAGCGGAAATCACCCGACGGCGAGCCGGCCGCCGAGCCCCGACCCCACGGCGCCCGGGGCGTGGTCGTCCGGGCCTTCCTGGCGCATCACCAGGGCATGAGCCTGGTGGCGCTGGCCAACGCCGTCCTCAGCCATCCGATGGTCGATCGTCTCCACGCCGATCCCCGGGTGCAGGCGACGGCGCTGCTGCTGCAGGAGCGCGCACCGCGCCACGCGCCGATCACGCAGCCGCGGCCGCCCGAGGAGACACGCGTCGCGGTCCCAGCCTCGGCCGCGCCGGTCCGGCGGTTCCGGTCGCCGCACACGCGGTACCCGCACGCCCAGTTCCTGTCGAACGGCGCCTATACCGCGATCGTCACCAACGCGGGCGGCGGCGCCAGCTTCTGTCGCGGCCGCGCCGTCACCCGCTACCGTGAGGATGCGACCCGCGACCTGGGAAGCCAGTTCATCTATCTGCGCGATGTGCGCAACGGCTCGGTCTGGTCCGCGGCCTACCATCCCACGGACCGCGAGCCCGAGGAATACCTGGTCACCTTCCAGGCCGAGAAAGTCGCGATCAGACGACGCGACGAGGATATCGCGACACAGCTCGACGTCGCGGTGTCGACCGAGGATGACGTCGAAGTACGGCGCCTCACCGTCACGAACCTGAGCGATCGGCCGCGTGAGCTCGAAGTCACGAGCTACGCCGAGATGGCCCTGGCGGCCGTGAGCGAGGACCTGACCCACCCCGTCTTCAGCAAGCTCTTCGTGGAGACCGAGTACCTGCCCGAGAGCGCCGCGCTCATCTGCGGCCGGCGGCCCCGCGCGCCGGACGAGCCGCGGGCGTGGGCGGTGCACGTGCTGAGCGTGGACGGGCGGATGCAGGGACCGGTCGAGTGGGAGACCGACCGCGCCCGCTTCCTGGGCCGCGGCCGCGGTCCCGAGGATCCGGTGGCCCTCGACGGGCGCGCGCTCTCGGGCACCACGGGGGCGGTGCTGGACCCGATCGTCAGCCTGCGCCAGCGCATCCGGCTGGCCCCGGGCCGGTTCGTGCGGCTGTCGTTCGCGACGGGAATGGCCGCGAGCCGGGAGGCCGCGCTGGCCATGGCGCACAAGTACCACGACCCCAGCGCCGCCGCGCGCACCTTCGCGCTGGCCTTCACCCAGGCGCAGAGCACGCTGCGACACCTCGGCATCTCGAGCGACGAGGCGCAGCTATTCGAGCGCCTCGCGTCCCGCGTCCTTCACACCGACGCCTCGCTGCGGGCGGAGCCCGCGGTGCTGGAGCGCAACGTGCTGGGGCAGCCGGGCCTGTGGCCCCACGGGATCTCCGGGGATCTCCCGATTCTGCTCGTGCGCGTGGTGGACGAGAACGACATCCCGCTCGTCCGGCAGGTCCTCCAGGCGCAGGAGTACTGGCGCCTCAAGGGACTGAGCGCGGACGTCGTGCTGCTGAACGAGCACCCGGTCAGCTACCTCGACGAGATGCACGTCCAGCTCGCGGCGCTCCTCGATACCGGGCCTTGGGGCGCGTGGAAACACCGCCCCGGCGGCGTGTACCTGCTCCGCGGCGACCGCATGAGCGAGGCCGAACGCATCCTGCTGGCCAGCGCCGCCCGGGCGATCCTGAGCGGCGACCGCGGCGAGCTGGCGAGCCAACTCGACTGGCCGTACCCCGAACCGGCGTGGCGCCGGGAGCGGCATCCGCCGTCGCCACCGCCGCTGAAGGCCGAGTCGGACGGCCTCGTGATCACGGTCCCCGCGCTCACGTTCGCCAATGGGACGGGCGGCTTTGCCGACGGCGGCCGCGAGTACGTGGTGGTGCTCGACGGGGACCAGGAGACGCCGCTCCCCTGGGTCAACATCATCGCGAACCCCGAATTCGGCACCGTCGTCTCGGCGTCGGGCTCCGCGCACACGTGGGCGGAGAACAGCCGCGAGAACCGCCTCACGCCCTGCGAGAACGACCCGGTGACCGACCCCACCGGGGAAGCCATCCTCCTGCGGGACGAGGAGGACCACGTGGCGTGGTCCGCCACGCCGGGACCGCTGCGGCGAAGCAGCGGGAGCGGCCGGTTCGTGACGCGGCACGCCGCCGGCCTGTCGCGCTTCACCCACGCCTCCCACGGGATCGTCCACGACCTCGCGGTGTTCGTGGACGCGCACGACCCCGTGAAGTTCTCTCTCCTGACCCTGACCAACCGGACCGGCCGTCCGCGACGACTGAGCCTGTTCTCCTACAACGAGTGGCGCCTGGGGCCGCCGCAGCCGGGGGACCACCGCCACGTGCTGACGGCGCTCGATCCGGAGACGGGCGCGATCCTCGCCACGAACCCCTACAACCGGACGTTCGCGGGCCGGGTCGCGTTCGTCGGCGCCAGCGTGTCACCGCGCTCGGCGACCGGAGACCGCCTCTCGTTCCTGGGGCGCAACGGCTCCCTGGCGAATCCCGCCGCCCTGCGTCAGCCCATGCTGTCGGGCCAGTTCGGCGCCGGGCTCGATCCCTGTGGCGCGCTGCAGATCGAGGTCGCCCTCGACCCGGGAGAAACCCGTCAGCTCGTCCTGATCCTGGGACAGGGGCGGGATCGCGATCATGCGCGTGCCCTGCTTCGCCGGCACGCCAGCGTGCCCGCCGCCGAGCAGGCCCTCGAGGCGGTCCGGCGGTTCTGGGCCGGCACCCTGGAGACGATCCAGGTGCACACGCCGGACGACTCGTTCGATCCGCTGATGAACCGCTGGCTCCTCTATCAGAACGTGAGCTGCCGGCTCTGGGCGCGGTCCGGCTTCTATCAACCGGGTGGCGCCTTCGGCTTCCGCGACCAGCTGCAGGACGTGATGGCGCTCGCGCTGGCCGGGCCCGATCTCTATCGCGCGCACCTGCTGCGGGCCGCCGGCCGGCAGTTCGTCGAAGGGGACGTGCAGCACTGGTGGCATGAACCCTCGGGGGCCGGCACCCGCACCCGCTGCTCCGACGACCTGCTGTGGCTGCCCTACGCGGTGGCGCACTACGTGGATACGACCGGGGACCGCCGCATCCTCGACGAGCCGGTCGCGTTCCTCGAGGCTCCGGTCCTCACCGCGGACGAGACGGAGGTCTACGGCCAGCCGCGGGTCTCCCCCACCGCGGCTCCGCTGTTCGAGCATTGCGTGCGCGCCATCGACAAGGGCCTGACCGCCGGTGCCCACGGGCTGCCGCTGATCGGCAGTGGCGACTGGAACGACGGGATGAACCGGGTGGGGGCCCAGGGCCGCGGCGAGAGCGTCTGGCTCGGGTGGTTCCTGCACGCGGTGCTGCGACAGTTCATCCCGCTGTGCGAGGGCCGCGACCCGGCGCGGGCCGCGCGGTACGAGAACGAGGCCGGCCGGTTGGCGGGCATGCTCGCGCTGACCTGGGACGGGGAGTGGTACCGGCGGGGGTACTACGACGACGGCATGCCGCTGGGGTCGGCGCAGAACGACGAGTGCAAGATCGACGGGATCGCCCAATCCTGGGCGGTGCTCTCCGGCGCGGCACCCCTGCCGTACGCCGAGCGGGCCATGGACGCCGTCCGCACCCACCTGGTGCGGCGTGGCGCCCAGGTCGTGCTGGTGCTCACTCCCCCCTTCGACCAGTCGTCGCAGGACCCCGGGTACGTCCGGGGCTACCCGCCCGGAGTGCGGGAGAACGGCGGGCAATACACCCACGCCGCGGTGTGGACGATCATGGCGGTCGCCCGGCTCGGCAACGGAGACGAGGCGGTGGAGCTGTTCCACCTGCTGAACCCGATCAACCACACGCGCAGCGCGGCGGAGGTCGAGCGCTACAAGACCGAGCCGTATGCCACCGCGGGAGACGTCTACGCCCATCCGGCCCACGCCGGGCGCGGCGGGTGGACGTGGTACACGGGGTCCGCGGGCTGGATGTACCGCGCGGGCCTGGAAAGCATCCTCGGACTCCGGCGGCACGGCGCGACCTTCGAGCTGGATCCCTGCATCCCGTCGGCCTGGCCCGAGTACGCCATCGACTGGCGCTACGGCACGACCACCTATCAGATCTCCGTGGCCAATCCGGAGCGCCGCTGCCGCGGGATCGCCGAGGCCGAGCTGGACGGCCGCCCCGTGGATCCGGCGGCCATCCCCCTGGTGGACGACGGCGCCACGCATTGGGTGCGTGCGGTGCTGGGGCGACCGCCGCAACCGGTCACGCGCCGGCTTCGAATCGCACACGCTCGGTGAAATAGCGCCTCACCGCGGCAGCGTCCAGGCGGGCCCCCGCGAGCCCGACGTGCCCGTCGGGACGCAGCAGATAGAAGGAAGGCCGGGGGATCCCCGCCCGCGCCAGCTCGCGTTCGTTGGCCGGTTC
>Ga0210073_1000267_pt1 | contig 10497 bp, 14 predicted proteins | sample Browns_ThreeSqC__2_FD_184853 | JGI IMG/M metagenome (GOLD analysis project Ga0210073, IMG submission 184853) | Wetland microbial communities from San Francisco Bay, California, USA, that impact long-term carbon sequestration - Browns_ThreeSqC_D2... | ecosystem: Environmental > Aquatic > Marine >...
CCGCCTGTAAATGAAAATCTAATCCAGACACTATCAATAATTTCAAAGGCTAGAGAATTTGGAACTGAAGTAATAGCAGTAGTACCATACATGGGTTATGCTCGTCAAGATAGAGAATTTTTACCAGGAGAGGTGGTAACAATGAAAGTTATTGCCAATTTATTCAAAAGTGTGGGAACTTCAAGGATTATTGTTATAGATATACATAGTATAAGAGGGCTAAAATACTTCCAAATCAAATCAAGCAATATAACAGCAATTCCAAATTTGGCAAAATATTTTTCAAAATTAAAATTAACAAATCCTTTGGTTGTTTCTCCAGATCATGGCGGAAAAGCAAGAGCAAAAGAATTTGCAGAAATTTTGAATAGAGAATTCATAACTCTTGAAAAACAAAGAGATAGAAAAACTGGAAGAGTGAAAATTAAAGCTAAAAAAATTAATGGTATAACAGGAAGAGATTTGATTTTAGTAGATGACATGATTAGTACAGGAGGAAGCATAATTAAAGCTACAGAATTTCTTAAAAAACAAAAATGCAAACGAGTTTTTGTAGCTTGTACACATGCATTATTTGGAGATGAAGTTGGAAAAAAAATTAAAAAAGCTGGAGTTACAAGAATTATTAGCACAAATACGATTCCTGGAAGAACAGCTTTAGTCGATATTTCAGGGACAATTGCAAAGGCAATAATATAATGCCAGAAAGTTTTTTTGTTTTATCCAAAGATAATTTAGAAATTGCAATAGATGAAGTAATTTCAATTGCAAAAATCTACGATAGATTTGCAAAAGTGAAAATATTGTCAAATTTAGTAATTATACAGTCAAAAACTAGTTGGGAACAAATTACCAAACGTGCAACTTTTGTGAAAATTTCTGGTCAAATTTTACGTAAAATGTCAGGATTATTTTTAGATGAAGAAAATTTTGAAATTTTAAAAAATGCCAATACTTTTGTTTGTAGAATAGTCAATTTATCATCAAATCAATTCAACATACCAGAATTAGAAAGAGCTATGGGTGACATGATAACAAAATTTTCCAAAGCTCAAGTTTCTTTTAAAAATCCAAATATTACCATATATCTTATTTTTACAGAACAAGAAAATTTTTTTGGGTTTTCCAGAAAATTTGAAAATAGAAATAGACCAAAGAAACTTAAAAAATATCCACATGAATTGGACTGGAAACTTACAAGAGCAATGATAAATTTAATCGGGTTAAAGGAAGGAGAAACCGTTTGTGATCCATTTTGTGGCACAGGAACTACTTTGCTTGAAGCTGAATCAATGGGAATTCATGCAATCGGTATAGATTTTGATGAAAAAATGTATAACATTTCAAAAGAAAATTTAGATGTAAATGGGTATAAATCAAAAATAATTAAGGCTGATTTTAATCAATTAACAACAATGATCGATGATTTTGATGGTATCGTTACAGATTTACCTTATGGAACTGCATCAAAATCATCAGAGAAACCTGAAGAATTAATAAAAAAATTTGTATCAATATTACCCAAACGTAAGAAAATAGCTATTATGTGTAAAAAAGGATTTGAAAAAAAATTGAAATTTATTCCTTTAAAAAAATATGAAATTTATAGACACAAAAGCTTAACCAGGACAATTTTGATAAAATGAAACTGATATTTTTAGGAACTTCTGCTGCTCAACCTACAGAAAAAAGAGGATTGTCATGTATTTGTCTGGAGAAAAATGGTGAAATTCTCATGTTTGATGCGGGAGAAGCTTCACAGATCTCGTATATGAAATCAGGTTTGGGTTGGAATAAAAAAATGAAAATTTTTGTAACACATCTTCATGGTGATCATTGTATTGGTTTGCTAGGATTAGTTCAAACAATGACCATGCAACATAGAACCGAACCTCTAGAAATTTACGGTCCTAGTGGGATTGAAGAATTCGTTGCTACAAATATCAAAATATTAAATTTTGGATTATCATTTCCGATTATGATTACAATAGTTAAAGAAGGAAAGATATTTGATTCAAAAGTTTATTCAATACATGCATGTAAAGCAAATCATTCAGTTATTACATATGCTTATCTTTTTAAAGAAAAAGATAAACCTGGTAGATTTAATTTAGATAAAGCCAATGATTTAAAAATTCCCAAAGGCAGGTTATGGAAACAATTACAAGATGGAATTGAAATTAAGATTGGGGAAAGAATAATTTCCCCAGAAGAAGTATTAGAAGAAAAAAGACCTGGAAAAAAGATTGGAATTTCAGGTGATACAATGCCGACCAAAGAATTAGAAGAATTCTTTAAAGATTGTGACTATCTTGTGTTCGACTCAACATTTTTAGATGAAATTAAAGAGAAAGCAGAAGAAACACGTCATTCCACAGCAAGGCAAGCAGCATTATTAGGTAAAAATGCAAGAGTAAAAAATCTAATTCTAACACATTTTTCTGCTCGATATAAAGATGAAATTAAACATTTAGAAGAAGCAAAGCAACTTCATAATTCAGTTATCACGGCAAAAGATTTTTTGGAAATTGAGATAAAATAAGTAGAAAATGTTTGAATCCTTTAAAGCAAAAATAAGAAATGCTAAAAAAATTGTATTTGTTACAGGTGCAGGAATTTCTCAAGAAAGTGGGATTCCTACTTTTAGAGGACAAGATGGTTTATGGAGAAATTATGATGCTATGAAATTGGCTACAATTGATGCTTTTTATGATCATCCAAAACTAGTATGGGAATGGTATATTGAGAGACGTAAAAATATTTTTTGTGCAGAACCTAATTTAGGACATAAAGCAATTGCTGAATTGGAAAAATTTGTTCAAGTGATTGTGTTAACTCAAAATATCGATGGGCTTCATCAAAGGGCTGGAAGTTCAGACGTTTTAGAGCTGCATGGAAGTATCATAAAAATAAAATGTACTGTTTGTGATTTCAAGAGTGAAATATTAACTAAATTTGAGTACATTCCACCATTGTGTAAATGTGGGAATATTTTGAGACCTGCCGTGGTGTGGTTTGGAGAAAGTCTCCCTCAAAAGATTTGGCAAGAGGCAATTGTTCACGCAAGTAAATGTGACGTAATGATAATTGTAGGTACATCGCTTGCTGTATCACCTGCAAATACTTTACCAATTTATGCCAAACAAAATAACGCAACTCTAATAGAAATAAATCCCGAAGAAACAATAATGTCTTCAAATATGGATTTGTCAATAAGGAGTACTAGTGTTATTGCATTACCAGACTTGGTTTCAATTTTTAAATGAAATCTAAATTGTAAATCTAAAAATTTCACTAACCTCATAGAAAATATGAATTTAGATTAATGCTGTTAAATTTAATTAGGTTCCAAGAATTAGCCAATCTATTATTTTATCTATATTAGTAGAAGTTAGAATTACTTTAATTGGTCCTAATGGAGATTCTTCTTCCTCTTCACAAAGAGCTATATTTCCTACATATGCAGCCTGTTTATTTAGATAAAACCAAGTAGAATCATTTTCTAGATTTTTAACAAGTTGTCGTTGATAAATTTTTTGAATTTGGTTGGAATTAATGGTTTCATATATTTTTGCTAATAAATGTAAATCTTTAGAATTTGATGTAATAGAAAAATTATCAGTTTTGATTTTTGCATTTGGAAATATATTTAAAATTGCTGTTTCAATTTTTTTTGGATCTTCAGATGGATTTATTAAAGAAAATATTTCAATTTTACAACTTATGTTAGGAGATCTCATTCTATCCAACCTTCAATAATTTTGAAGGCATGGTCAATCAATTCATTTTTTGTTAAATTATTATTAGAAATTGTTTCATCTGATAAAGCAATTGAGTTGCTGATACCAATGTCTATTTCTCTGTTGTCTCTTTCTTCAAAATTTTCTTTTGTTTGAGGATCATCAGATCTTCCTCTTTGTTTTAAAAATCCAAATCTTGTATTGGTAGATGCGTGTACTGCAAGAAGTTTAACCGTTCCGTATTTACGTAAAACTTCAATCTCTGCATTTGATCTTATTCCATCAATAATTATTACATTGGATTTACAATTTTCAATTTGTGGTACAACTAATTTTGCTATAGCACCCTGTCCATTTTTCTCTCGTAATTCAAGCATCAGTTTACCGAGATTAACCCCAGTTGGCTCAAGGTTTCTATTCTTAGCCTCTGATCTAACCACATTTCCCATGTTAATTACTTCATAATTTTTGGTTTTTAGACCATCTGCTATTGTTGATTTACCTGCACCAGGCATGCCAGTTAAACACACAATTAGCTTTACCAACATCTTAACAAAAATATGCCTAATCTATGAATTTACCGGAAATTATTATAAAACATAGCTAAAAGAAAATTATAATGCGTGTTTTTGTGGCTATTGAAATTTCTTCTGAAAAAATAATCAAATCAATTTCTAAATTACAATCTGAATTTAAGATAAATGCTAAACCTATTGAACCAAATAATCTTCATTTTACATTACAATTTTTAGGTGAAATATCACAAGAGACTATGGAAAAAGTAATGAAGTCATTAAACTCTGTTAAATTTTCTAAGTTTCAAATAAATTTCAAGGGTGTTGGCGTTTTCCCTAAATTAAAATTTCCAAGAATCATTTGGATAGGAACAGATGAAAAAAGTAGTATTTTATTAGGAGAATTATCAAAAAAGGTGGAAAATGCATTAACTCCCATAGGTTTTTCTGTTGATAAACCCTTTAAACCTCATATCACAGTGTTTAGAATTAAAAATGCGGTTGGAGATATTAGTGAAGAATTGGATAAATTTAGATCAGTGGAATTCGGAACTCAGGAAATTACAGAATTCAAACTCAAACAAAGTATTCTCAGTTCAAAAGGTCCGGTCTATTCTGATTTAATGGAGATAAAGGCAGTATTATGAAACAAGTAATTTCCGAAATTAGAAAATCTGTAATTCCTACTAAAGAGACAAAAAAATTAAAAAAACAAATTGCTGATGAAGTTTTTGCTTTAGTTGAAGAACAAATTAGAAAATTTCCTGAAATAGTAGGATTAGAATTTGGCGGATCCTATGCTAAAGATACATGGTTATCAAAAGAAGCAGATATCGATATTTTTATCAAATTCAAAAAATCAATTTCCGAAGATAGATTTACCGAAATTTCAAAAAAGGTTGGTTTTGAATCAATGAAAAATTATAATCCTGATGTTAGATATTCTGAACATCCTTATGTTGAGGCCAGAATTAAGAAAACTAAAATCAATATAGTTCCATGTTATGATGTAAATCTAGGAGAATGGAAAAGTTCCGCGGATAGATCTCCATTTCATACCAGGTTTATGCAGAATGAGCTTACCCATGAAATGAGGGATGAAGTAAGAATTCTCAAAACATTCTTAAAATTAACTAAAATTTATGGGGCCGAAATTGCAAAGCAAGGTTTTAGTGGATATGTTTCAGAAGTTTTGATTTTAAATTTTGGCACTTTTGAGAATGTCATAAAATCAATCGCCGAAATTCAACAAAACCAAGTAATTGGGAATACATCAAAAGTTTTTGAAACATCTATTGTGATCATAGATCCTGTTGATAGTAATAGAAATTTGGCTGCAGCAATTTCTGATGAAAACATTGGTAAATTCATTCTTGCTTGCAGGTCTTTTCGAAATAATTCTAAAACCCAATTTTTTAAATCTAAAAAATTTAGAAATAAGAAATATAATTGGGAAAATGTTCTTGTAGTAAAATTCAATTTTAAGAAAAGAAGTCCAGATATTATTTGGGGACAAGTAAAAAGAGCAACTGCTTCAGTTGTCACTCAATTAGAATCAGGAGGTTTCAATGTTTTACGCAGTAGATCGTATTCAGATGAACAAAATGAAGCCTATCTTTTTTTTCTTTTAGAATCAATTAAAATTCCAAAAAATTATACAAAAATTGGACCTGATTTTTTTAGAGAAAGTGATTGTAATAGTTTTATATCAAAAAACATTACTAAAACTAAATTAATGTGGATTGGTGAAGACAAAAAAATTATCTCACTTGAAAAAAGAAAACAAAAAGATGTAGTCAAATTTACGATAGAATTACTGAAAAATAACCTCCAAACAGGCATGCCAAAAGGATTACAAGATGACCTTAAGAAAGGGTTTAAGGTTTTTGTTGGAAATAAAAATTTAAGCAAATCAATTAAAGAGGCGATTTCGGATTTTGTTTCAACTGATGATACAATCTTTTATCCCAATTAAAAAATTTACAAAAGAACCATATTCAACAATTCTGGGTTACCCAAAAGCTAGTTTACGTCAACTTCAATCAAGAGTTTCTGAATTAGAGAAATTAAAAATAAAATCAATATCATTATCTGGACAAACTACAATTGGCAGTTTGAGAATTTTGGGAAAAGGATACGTTGGAGTAGTAGTCTTAGCAAAAAAAGGAAAAAACATAATTGCATTGAAGATTAGGAGATTAGATTCTCAAAGAAATGAGATGCAAAGTGAGGCAAAATTACTTCGATTAGTAAATACAATAAATGTTGGACCCAAACTATACGATGCGAGCAAGAATTTCTTGATAATGGAATATCTTGAAGGCGATAAAATTAGAGATTGGATACAATCCCTCAAAGGTGTTGGGAGTTCAAAGAAATTAAAATTTGTGGTTAGAATCATTCTAGAAGATTGTTACAAATTAGATCAGATTGGACTTGATCATGGTGAATTAAGCAGTATTTCTAAACATGTGATTATTGGAAAATCAAAAATTACTCTAATAGATTTTGAAAGTTCTAGTGTTAGTAGACGAGTATCAAATGTAACATCTGCAACTCAGGCGATTTTTATTGGTTCAGGTATAGCCAAAAAGGTTCAGAAAATTTACAAAATTCCACCAAAACAAAAAATTATTGATGTATTGAGAATTTACAAGCAAGAGCAAACAAGAGAAAGTTTTGATGATGTTTTAAACATATTAAAATTGTAATGGGGCCGGCAGGAATTGAACCTGCGACCACTAGCCCCCCAGGCTAGTATCATACCAAGCTAGACCACGACCCCTAATGAGGGAGGCACAAAATGAAATTATTAAATCGTCGGGTTTTTACCTATTATTAATGAAAATTTGTAATGTCTGTCACAGAATTTCTGCAACTGATGAGGATCATCTAGATTGCATTCAAAAAATTAGAATAAAATTTGATGATGAAGATTTCAAACGGAATATTCCTGAGAAATTAGAATTAGCAAAAGATTCTAAAAATTTGAATGTTGAGGTAAGAGCCATTTTAGAATATCTTGCAAAAGAAAATCAAAAAGAGGAATCATCATAACCATTTTGAGAGTCTCTCTTTCTCAAATTGTATTTTTTCTTCAAGATGTTTAGCCGTAAATTCAGTTAGTTTTGCTGTTGGTTTAGATTCTGAAAACATATCTACTTCAATTAATGATGCAGTATCTCTTCCTGATTCGATAAAGCATCCACCTTTTCCATTAAATAATGAAGATTCTTCTTTAGAATTTATTTTTGAAATAATGTTTTGTGCTACTGTTATTGCCTCTCCTTCAGCAAATACTCCTGCTTTTGGAACAGTCATTGCATCGGTAACTGTCAGGGTAGTAACATCACCTACGGCATAAACATTTTCAATTGCTGTTTTACAAGATCGGTTAATTGGAATAAATCCACCTTCCTTAGCTAATCCTGATTCGTAAACTACCTTAGGGGCAACATGGGGAGGTATTGCAAGAAGTAAATCAAAATTAGCCTCTTTCTCGTTTTGAAAAATTAATTTATTTTTTTCTATTGATTTTATTTTGCAAGAATCATGAAAAACTATGTTCTCAGAATTTATCAAATTAAGAATCTGCTGACTAACTTCTGGACCTGCTGCAGGTAATGTAATTGCTGCTGGACTATAGAAATGAATTTGTATCGATTCTCTGACTCCTTCTTCTTTTAGCATAGAATTTATCAATAAACTAGCCTCAAACGGTGCTGGAGGGCATTTGTAAGGCATCCCCATAATTGATATTACGAGGTTGCCAGACTTCATTTTTTTTAGTTTATCATGGATTTCAGTGAGTTGTGTATGATCATAAAGATTCATTCCATTTTCTGATAATCCTGGAATTTGTTCAGGGGCTAAAACAGCGCCCATTGCAATAATTAGGAAATCATAAGATAAAATTTTATTTGTAGTTTTAATTTTTTTATTTTGAAGATCAATTTGTAGAACCTCCTCCTTTACAAAATTAATTTCTTTTTTTGAAAGTTCGGTTAGTAAACCTATGGAATTTTCAAATGTTCGTGTTCCCTTCATAATCCAAAGTTTAGTAAAACCAACCATGAACCAATCTTTTTTATCAATAACCGTAATCTTAATTTGTGATGATGAAAGATTATTCCTAATTTCATTTGCTGCCGATAATCCTCCAAAACCTCCACCAAGAATTAACAGATGTGGAATAGACAAGTCAACGTTCTTGGGTTGTAGGCCTAATCAGAATTTCATTAACATTAACATGATTTGGCGATTCTACAGCGTAAACAATGGCATTGGCAATATCTTCAGCATGCAAAGATTCCATTTTCTTGGCATTTTCCACAAATCCTTGTAATGATTCATCTGTAATTGTATTTGTTAGTTCTGTTGCAACTACTCCGGGTTCAATGCAAGTAACACGAATATTTTTTCTTAGGCTCAATTCTTGTCTTAATCCTTCACTAAAGGCAGTAATAGCGTGTTTTGTTGCACAATAAACACTACCTGCAGGAAAAACTATTCTCCCTGCTACTGATGAAATATTAATTATATGACCTGATTTGTTTTCAAGCATTTGGGTAACTACTGCACCCGTACAATAGAGTACTCCTTTAATGTTAACATCTATCATTTGATCCCATTCATCAATCTTCAAATTTTTAAAAAAACTTAATGGCATTAATCCGGCATTATTTACTAAAATGTCTACTGTACCCCATTTTTTTATAACATTATTAACAAAAGAGACGCATTCGTTTTTTTTAGTAACGTCTAATTTTTGAGAGTAAACTTCACCTCCATTTTCTTTAATTTTTTTTTCCAATTCAGAGAGCATATCAGTCCTTCTTGCGCCTATGGCAACTTTAGCTCCTTTTTTAGAAAGTGCTAAGGCCGTAGCAAAACCTATTCCACTACTTGCTCCGGTTACTATTGCTATTTTGTTTTTAATCATTAGAATTCTCTTAACTTTTTTTAATTTCAACATCGTAAAAATGTTTACTTCAATTTTTTAAAAATGAAATTCAAAATAGGATGAACACAAGTTTATTAGAAGAAAATTCATAGAATAATTATGAAACCTGAAAAGTGTGCTTATTGTGGAGATATGGTAGATATGCCTTTTCAGTGTAATTATTGTAAAGATCCATTTTGTTCCGAACATAGACTACCAGAAGAACATAGATGTGTGAAATTAACTCAAATTAGAGCTCGTAGATTTGGTGAGAAAAAAGTAATAAGAGATGGAGGGCCAAATAAACAAAATGTATTCAAACGAATATTTCGAAGATTCAAAAATTAGTTAAAATCTAATATTGACTTTTGCTAGGAGATATTTTTGCACGCCTACCTTGATAAATCAATGCAACGGCTAGTGCAAACATTACCAATCCAGTTAATGGAAAATTTTGAGGTGCAGGTAATACAAACCAATAATAGATACCAAAACCTGTTGACACTGCAGCTTGTATCCATAGCTTAATCCATTTTGGAGTTCTAGTAATTCTGCTAATCAATTCTACAGCAAAGATCCCAATTACAGGGTAAATTGTATAAAAGAGAAAATCAATAACATCAACACCTGTGTGTGTCATTAAATGAAGTTAATTGAGGTATAATTTCTATCTAATCTTCCCATCGAATTTTTGTTGCAATATTTTTAGCAATTAATGCCTGAGCATTTTCATATGGAAGGGTAGCAATGTCTTCTATTTTGAAGGGACCATATTTTTTCAAGTCAACGCCTATAATTTCATCTACTTCTTGAAGAAATCTAATAACAATAGTCTTGGTTTTATGATTTTGTGAAATGGATTCAAGGAATTTTGATTTCCCATTAATAGTAGCTGAGAGAATCATTTCGGTGCGTTCTCTTTGTTCTTCTCCTACATCAAAAATGAATTTTTCTTCATCTAAAAGATTTTTTAAATCAGTATCAGGTGATTTTGAAATTTTATCAAGTCTAATTTTGATTAAAAGCGATGTTAATTCTGTAGCTGATTTAATTATTGCTTCTTTGATCCTTCCTTCTATATTATCAAATTCTTGTTTTCTTAGATTTCCAATAAAGTCAGCAAGGTTCCTATAAAAATCTGGATTAATTTCTTGTATTGAATCATTTTCAGTTTCTCGAAGGACTAAGTGATGTAATTTGTTAATATCAATTTCATTTGTTTCTGACATTTCTTACCTAATCCTTAAATCTCGGATGTATTTGTGTTTGATTGAAGCACAAAATTGCCCTATAAAGTTAG
>Ga0210073_1000270_pt1 | contig 10385 bp, 7 predicted proteins | sample Browns_ThreeSqC__2_FD_184853 | JGI IMG/M metagenome (GOLD analysis project Ga0210073, IMG submission 184853) | Wetland microbial communities from San Francisco Bay, California, USA, that impact long-term carbon sequestration - Browns_ThreeSqC_D2... | ecosystem: Environmental > Aquatic > Marine >...
TGTGTTCGTGTCCGATACTGCCCGCCAGCGCGATCACCCTTATCCGCCCGGTAACCTGCATTCCGCTACTACCGAGGTGCCGGACCGAGGCGAATGTGGTCAATCCAGAGGAACGAGCACCGGTGCATTTTTTCAAAACAATACTCCTGGCAATGGTGGCATTGTTGACTGCCCCGACTCTAACCCAGGCCGCAACAGGCGGATTCGTAGCCCCTGATCTGACCCGGACCAGTATCGGCCATGCTTCACTGCTGGTGTTCTTCATTGCTTACCTTATGGTCATGGCTGAAGAATTCACCCACTTGCGCAAGTCGAAGCCTGTGATCCTGGCGGCTGGCGCAATCTGGGGGATGATCGCCTTCATCTATGCAGACCTTGGCGACAGCCACACGGTTGAATCGGCCTTGCGTAACAACCTGGTCGAATTCTCCGAACTGTTCTTGTTCCTGTTGTCGGCTATGACGTATGTCAACGCCATGGATGAACGCCTGGTGTTCGAAGCACTGCGGTCCTGGCTGGTACGAAAGGGTTTTGGCTACCGCAGTCTGTTCTGGTTGACGGGTGGAATGGCATTCCTTTTGTCGCCGATACTGGACAACCTGACCACGTCGCTGATCATGTGCGCCGTACTGCTCGCAGTCGGCAAGGATAACAACAGATTCATCACGCCGGGCTGTGTCAATATCGTGATTGCCGCCAACGCAGGCGGGGCGTTTTCACCCTTCGGGGACATCACCACGCTGATGGTATGGCAGGAGGGTCTGATCAAGTTTAACGACTTCTTCCTGCTGTTCATCCCTTCCCTGGTCAATTTTCTTGTGCCGGCGGCTTTCATGCACTTTGCCATTCCCTCCGGACATCCACCGGGCAAGGAGGAACAGATCAGGGTACGCCGGGGTGGAAAACGCATCATGATCCTGTTTGCCGCCACCATCCTGACCACGGTATGTTTCCATAACTTCCTGCATCTGCCGCCCTTCCTTGGCATGATGACGGGGCTTGCCTACCTGCAGTTCTTTGGTTACTACCTGCGGAAATCGCACCGACCGACAAACCAGGACACGGATATCATTGGCGATATAAGCCAAATTGCCATGCAAGGCAAACCATTCGACATCTTCCGGCGCATGGCACGTGCCGAGTGGGACACATTGCTGTTTTTCTATGGCGTCGTACTCTGCGTCGGCGGCCTGGGATTCATCGGCTATCTCGGATTGCTGTCCCAGATCATTTATGTCGACATGGGTCCGACGTTTGCGAACGCTTCAGTTGGCATCATCTCGGCCATTGTGGACAACATACCGGTCATGTTCGCGGTACTCTCCATGAACCCGGACATGTCGCTCGGTCACTGGCTCCTGGTCACCCTGACTGCCGGCGTCGGCGGGAGTCTGCTGTCTATCGGTTCGGCGGCGGGAGTTGCGCTGATGGGCCAGGCGCAGGGCAGGTACACCTTCTTCGGGCATCTCAAGTGGGCGCCGGTCATCCTGCTGGGCTACGCCGTGTCTATCCTGACTCACATGTGGATCAATTCCGCGTCTTTCCATCTGCCCCCCGCGGGTTGACCAGGAGATCGCCCGACTTTTCGGCTACTCCTCCAGCCGGCGCCAGACACAGGCGCCGGCATGCGCCCGGTCAATTGCATCAAGACGTGTACTGTGCGCGTCAAGTTCCTCGGTGCTGGCGTGAATAACCCGCAAGGGAGACCGGTCTGGTTGCACACGTCGTATGGACGTCTTATCTCCGTGCATATCGCTGCGGCTGTCCAGAGACAGCGTGGCCTGTCCACCGGTCATCGCCAGATAGACATCGGCGAGTATTTCGGCATCCAGAAGCGCACCGTGCAATTCGCGCTGTGAATTGTCTATCTGGTAGCGTTTGCACAGGGCATCAAGGTTGTTTCTCTGCCCGGGATGCAAGCGGCGTGCAATCGCCAGGGTGTCAACGATCGTGCAGTGATCCGAAAGCGGCGCCATGGATTTCCCGAGCAGGGAAAATTCGTGGTTTATGAACCCGACATCGAATGGTGCATTATGTATGATGAGTTCCGCACCGCGTATGAACGCCACAAATTCCTCGGTGATGTCGGCAAAACGCGGCTTGTCGGCCAGGAACTGATCGGTTATCCCGTGCACTTCCCGGGCGCCTGCATCGATTACGCGATCCGGTTGGATGTACTGATGATAGGTGTTTCCGGTAATACGCCGGTTCACCAGCTCGACGCAGCCGATTTCAATAATACGGTGCCCGTCGGATGGCTCGAGACCTGTGGTCTCGGTATCAAGTATGATTTGTCGCATTGTTCATCCTGAAGGATCTGTCCTGGTTAGCTAAATAATCCACCGCAGAGACGCTGAGGCTACAGAAAAGATTACTGTTGCGAAATCAATCATTGGAATAATTCCGTGAATTATCGTTTCATGTTACCGGTGACAGTAAATCTGCACGGTTACTGGCTTCTTGTCCTCTGCGTCTCTGCGGTCAAATGCATTGTCACAGAAGCTCATCGATCGCCTTGTTGGCAAGTTCATCCGCCAACTCGTTCTCGGGATGACCGCTGTGACCCCTCACCCATTCCCATTGTATCTGGTGCCCTGCGATGGCCGTATCCAGTCGTTGCCAGAGATCGGCGTTCTTGACCGGTTTTTTCGCGGCGGTCTTCCAGCCATTGCGTTTCCAGTTCGTCATCCATTCCGTGATTCCCTTCTGGACATACTGCGAGTCGGTGGTCAGCCGCACGCGGCAGGGACGCTTCAGACTTTCGAGCGCACGAATTGCCGCCATCAGTTCCATGCGGTTGTTGGTGGTGAGTGGTTCGGCGCCGTACAGGGTCTTTTCATGCCCCTTGTAACGCAATACCGCGGCCCATCCTCCCTGCCCCGGATTGCCTCGACAGGCGCCGTCGGTGTAGATCTCAGCTTCTGCAGACACGCCGGATGTTTCTTTGGCTAGAAGTGGGAATGCCGACCGGGAATAATTGCCGCCGCCCGTTGCGCACCGCTTTGAGCGGCGTCATGATCACCGTGCGTTTCCTGGCGACGAGGATATAGGCTCCGGCCAGCAGCATCCGGTCATTGCCATGGGTCGGTTCGAGAAACTGCAAACGACCCAGCATGCGTGAATTCCGGATCGGTGGCCGCTGAAAAAGATATCGGCAATGCAAGGTATCGAATCCCAGCAGGCTGAGCCAGTCCTTGATCCGGTGCATGCTGAGAAAACGCGCATTCCACGGCATTTCCTGCGTGCGCCACGACAACAGGCGACGCACTCCCCACAGACTCCATGGATTGAATCCGATAATTATCAGGTGTCCATCCGGTATCAGACTGCGCTCAGCCTCGCGCAGCACCTGATGTGGATCAACGGTTATCTCGAGGGTGTGCGGCAGGATAATGGCATCCAGGGTATCCGTCATCACTGGCCACGTATCGGTATGACCAACGATGCCAGTGTCGTTGTCGGAATCCCTCTGTATACGCTGAATAATATGATGCGGTATGCGACTGTCTGTGAGGGTACAGGTTTCCCATGGTGGATCCACCACCATCAGGTGGTAACCAAACAGTCCGGGAAGCTGCTCGGCAAGTGCAGACAGCTCGACATCGGCCAACAGCTTTCCCAGCGGATATCGGTACCAGTCGCGCAGCGAGGAAGCTCTCGATGGTATGGATAACGGCGTGTTCATGACGAAATCATACCGTATCCGTTGAAGGGATGCCGGCACCGAGCGTCATAAATCCGACATTGACCTGATTTGGCGATCCTGTCAGCATACGCCGCTTATTGCATGCCGGGACACGGGGATTCATCGGTAGTTGTCTAACGGTATTCTCCGGCATGTGACTCAGCTCACACTTATTCTTTAAAGACCGATGTCGCAGGCGTCGCTAACAGCCTTATGAGAACCGCGAGAGAGACTCTTTGCGTCGTCGTCATTCTACTGACCTCCGGTTGCGCATCGCTAAACACCCCGCCCTCCCACTCCCCCTACAAAGACAGTAACAGCACCACCCTCCACACTGAACGTTATGCTGATTCCGTACAGGAACCGGATGATGCGATACTGGACGATAACGTACAAGAGCAAAGCGGTGGCCAATTCTGGCAGCAGGTGCGGGAGGGATTTCTTCTGTCCACAGGGCCGCGGCAAGCGGTTACCAGACAGATAGATTTCTACGGTCGCGAGCCGCGTCAGGTAGAAACGATCCTGCAGCGGGGTGAACCCTATCTTGCTTATATATACGAAGAGGTCACCAAACGCGATTTTCCCAGCGAAATCGTATTGCTGCCTTTTATCGAAAGCGGATACGACCCCTATGCCTACTCTCAAGGACATGCCGCCGGCCTGTGGCAATTCATTCCCGGCACGGCTACGCACTACGGGCTCAAGCAGGACTGGTGGTACGACGGACGCCGGGATGTGGTGGCTTCGACGGATGCCGCGCTGAATTATCTCGACAAGCTGCAGCAGGATTACGATGGCGACTGGCTGCTGGCGCTGGCCGCCTATAACGCCGGTGAGGGCACGATAAATCAGGCGATAAAACGCAATCAGCAGAAAGGAAAGCCGGTTGATTTCTGGCATCTGGATCTTCCACGGGAAACTTCAATTTACGTCCCCAGATTGCTGGCGATCAGCGCCATCATAAAGCGACCGGAAAAATACGGTGTGGAACTGACACCTGTCGCCGAATCCCCCGCTTTCACTGTCGTCAATACGCACACTCAACTCGACCTCGCGGTGGCCGCCAGGCTGGCGGAAATCGACACGAAGGAACTGCAACTGCTTAATCCCGGGTTCAACCGCTGGGCCATGCATCCGCAAGGCCCGCACCGTCTGGTCGTGCCCGCGGATAAATCCGATATCTTCAAGCAGAACCTTGCTGCCCTGCCCGTCTCGCAACGCGTCAAATGGTTGCGTCACAAGGTACTGCGTGGCGAGACCCTCAGCCATATTGCGGACCACTATGACACCACGGTAGCCGTCCTGCGCACAACCAATGAGCTGCGCGGCAATACCCTGCGCACCGGCCAGCAACTGATTATCCCGGTGGCTGCCCGGGACAGCACGCGTTACGCCTCTCTCGACAAGGGCAAACCGGCGCCGGCGAGCGGGAAAGAACTCAAGTATCGGGTGAGAAACGGTGACAAGCTCTGGGTGATTGCACGCACCTACAACGTCAGCGTCAAACAGCTTATGCAATGGAACAATCTCGCCACCGGTACATCGATCAGGGCGGGACAGCAACTCGCCATCCGGCAGCAACCGAGCCCGACGCTGGCCAACAGCACCGTCAGGCCTGTCAATTACACCGTACGCAAGGGAGACAGCCTGTCTCTCATCTCGCAGAAGTTCAACGTCAGCATCAACGACCTGAAGGAATGGAACGCGCTTGAGAAGGAACAGTTCATCAAGCCCGGGCAAAAACTCAAACTCTATATCGATGTCGCACGGCTGTCACAGAACAATCAGGGTTGACCGCCACCTGACACCGACGGCATGAGCGTCATTAGACTTCGCCCTGGCGGCACCATCACCTGACGCATACTTGCCGAAACAAACGCGGATAAAGTACCGCGATGCCTCAATTCCGATCCAGAACCGCGACACCGAGGACCTGACTCACCGGGAATTCCGCTGGCGCCCTTGATATACAAATCATGGAGGACGGAGTTACACCTCGGGCCGCATATGAGGAAACAGCAACACGTCGCGAATGGAAGGTGAATCGGTAAACAGCATGACAAGCCGGTCGATACCGATGCCCTCCCCCGCCGTAGGTGGCATGCCATGTTCGAGGGCCCGGATATAATCGGCGTCGTAGTGCATCGCTTCCAGATCGCCAGCGGCCTTCTCCTCGACCTGTCTGCGGAAACGATCGGCCTGGTCCTCCGCATCGTTCAACTCGGAAAACCCGTTCGCGATCTCGCGCCCGCCCACGAAAAACTCGAAGCGATCGGAGACGAACGGGTCAGCGTCGTTGCGCCGGGCAAGCGGTGAGACCTCGGTCGGGTAGGCGGTGATGAAGGTCGGATCGACGAGCCGCTCCTCCACCGTCTTCTCGAAGATTTCCACCTGGATCTTTCCCAGGCCGTAGCTCTCCTTCAGCACAATGCCCAGGCTGGTGGCCAGTTTCCGTGCGGCATCCGGATCATCGATGTCGGCCGGCGTGAGGTCGGGATTGAAATGCAAAATCGAATCCCGCACCGTCATGCGCTGAAATGGCTTGCCGAAATCAAACCGCTCTCCCTGGTATTCAATGCTGGTCGTCCCCAGCAGATCAGTAGCCATACCGACCAGAAGATCCTCGGTCAGGTCCATGAGGTCATGATAATCGGTATAGGCCTGATAGAATTCCAGCATGGTGAATTCTGGATTATGGCGGGTCGAGAGTCCCTCGTTGCGGAAATTGCGGTTGATTTCGTAGACCCTTTCGTAACCGCCGACCACGAGTCGCTTCAGATACAGCTCCGGGGCGATGCGCAGGAACAGATCCATGTCCAGGGCATTGTGGTAGGTGGTAAACGGCCGCGCCGTTGCCCCCCCCGGTATCGCCTGCATCATGGGCGTCTCGACCTCCAGGAAGTCCCTGTCATTCAGGTACTGGCGGATGTACTGAACGATCCGGGTGCGCGTGCGAAAAGTCTTGCGCGAGACCTCGTTCATAATGAGATCGATGTAGCGTTGACGGTAACGCGTTTCCTGATCTGCCAGGCCGTGGAATTTCTCCGGCAGCGGCCGCAATGACTTGGTCAGAATCCGCATCGACTCGGTCTTGATGGACAACTCGCCGGTTTTGGTCTTGAACAGCACGCCTTCGGCGCCGACGATATCGCCGATGTCCCAGCCCTTGAAATCCTGGTAGACACCCTCCGGCAGGCTCTCTCGCTGCAGGAACAGCTGAATTCGCCCGGACATGTCCTGCAACTGGGCGAAGCTGGCCTTGCCCATGACACGTTTCGCCATCAGCCGCCCGGCGACTTTGACGCGCACGTGCGATTCTTCCAACTGATCATTACTCTTTTGATCATATTCTGCGTGCAACTCACCGGCGATGGCATCACGCCGGAAGTCATTCGGAAACGCATTACCCGCCTGCCGCAGCGCGTTCAGCTTGGCGCGGCGTTGGGCGATAAGGGTGTGTTCTTCCTGGTCATTCATGCAATCGTCCTGGTTTCAGCAAAGAGCCTGTCGGAACCACAAAACGGGAAGCATCGCCCACGGCTCGTGGCAGGGACACCCGTATCACAATCCGCTCTTCAGACTGGCCTCGATAAACAGGTCCAGATCGCCATCCAGCACGGCCTGGGTATTGCCTACCTCGACGCCGGTGCGAAGATCCTTGATGCGCGACTGGTCCAGCACGTAGGAGCGTATCTGGCTGCCCCAACCGATGTCGGACTTGGTATCTTCCAGCGCCTGCTGGTCAACGCGACGTTTATGCATTTCGAGTTCGTAGAGCTTGGATTTAAGCTGCTTCATGGCCGTCGCCTTGTTCTTGTGCTGGGAACGGTCACTCTGACACTGCACCACGATGCCACTGGGTGCATGGGTGATGCGCACCGCCGATTCCGTGCGGTTCACATGCTGGCCGCCGGCCCCGCTGGCCCGGTAGACATCGATGCGCAGGTCGGCCGGATTGATATCGATGTCGATGTCGTCCGCGATTTCGGGAGACACGAACACCGCCGCGAATGAGGTATGACGACGGTTGCCGGAATCGAACGGCGATTTGCGCACCAGCCGGTGGACGCCCGTTTCGGTACGCAACCACCCGTAGGCATACGGCCCCTCGAATTTGACTGTCGCGCTTTTGATACCGGCGACCTCGCCCGGGGACGCCTCGATCAGTTCGGTTATGAAGCCGTGGCGCTCGCCCCAGCGCAGATACATCCGCAGCAGCATCTCCGCCCAGTCCTGCGCCTCGGTACCGCCGGATCCTGACTGGATATCGAGGAAGGCGTTTTCGGGATCCATCTCGCCGGAAAACATTCGCTGGAATTCCAGCCGCGCGATATCCGCTTCCAGGCGACCGACATCCTCATCGATCGCACTGATACTCTCCTCGTCACCTTCTTCGGCGGCGACCTCCAGTAATTCGTCGGCGTCTCGTAACGCCTGGAACATCCGGGTAAGGGTATGCACCACCTCCTCCAGGCGGGCGCGCTCACGCCCGAGTTCCTGCGCGCGTTCCGGGTTGTTCCAGATGGCGGGGTCTTCCAGCTCCCGGGTGACTTCCGTCAGCCGCTCACTCCTGGCATCGAGGTCAAAGATACCCCCTAAGGGCGGCCGAGCGTCCGTCCAGGTCCTTGATCAGGGACCGTAAAGCATTGAGGTCAGGCATGTGGAATCACGTCAGCAGTGTGAAAAATTTCAAGCCGGTCATGATACAACTGTTATCCAGGAGAGACCAGCAACACCCGGACAGTGGCGACGAAGAACCGGCTCGTCGGAATCGACTCAAGCGGGTTCGATATGCTCAACGAGCAACTGAACATTCTCGACGCCCCGGTACTCATTGACATCGAGGCGATAGACCAGGTACACCAGCCCGCCAGTCACGGGTTGAACCTCGCAATTGAACGCTATCCCATCGAGATGCCGGCTGCCATCCCTCGGTTTCAGGACCATCTTCAGATGACGTTCACCGACCACGCGCTGTTCCAGAATCACGAATTCGCCCTCGAATTGCGGCGCAGGAAACCCCTGCCCCCAGGGCCCTGCTTCACGAAGCAGTTTCGCGGTCGTCAGGGAAAGTTCCTCCTCGGGAAGCGACCCGTCGGTATGGATGACATCCTGCAGATCATCCTCGGAGAGCACCCGAGACACCTCCGCAATAAAAGCCGCCTCGAACGCCGTGAAATTCTCCTCGGCCAGCGTCAGCCCCGCTGCCATGGCATGACCGCCGAAATGGCTGAGCAGTTCCGGGTGACGGGCAGCGATCGCATCGAGGGTGTCCCGGATATGCAACCCCGCAATGGATCGGCCCGATCCCTTCAACTCGCCCTTGCCGGCCCTGGCGAAGGCAATCACCGGGCGATGGAAACGCTCCTTGATGCGGGCCGCCAGGATACCGATGACACCCTGGTGCCAGTGTGGATCGAACAGGCAGAACCCGGTCGGCGGTTCCCGTGTATCCAGTAGCAGTGACTCAATGATAGCCAGCGCCTGCGCTTGCATATCGGCCTCGATTTCCTTGCGGTCGCGATTGAGCGCATCGAGCCGAGTGGCCATAACCCGTGCACTGGCGTCGTTGTCCGTCAGCAGGCATTCAATGCCGAGTGACATATCCTCCAGGCGCCCGGCGGCATTCAGACGCGGGCCGATGACGAACCCGAGGTCAGCCGAAACAGTGCGCGCAGTCACCCTGCCACCGACCTCAAGCAGTGCCCGTATGCCCGGCAGACAGCGCCCGGCGCGAATGCGCTGCAGCCCCTGCTGCACCAGCAGTCGGTTATTGCGGTCGAGCGGTACCACGTCGGCCACCGTTCCCAGCGCGACCAGCTCCAGCAACACACCGAGGTTCGGTTCGGAAAGCCCCTGCCGGGCGAACCAGCCCCGCGCGCGCAATCCGGCCCGCAGCGCCAGCATGACATAAAAGGCCACGCCGACACCGGCGAGGTGCCTGCCGGGAAATTCCTCACCGTAAAGACTGGGATTGACGATCGCGTTTGCGGATGGCAGTTCTGCGCCGGGCAGGTGGTGATCCGTGACCAGCACCCGGATTCCGCGCTCCCGTGCGGCCGCAACGCCCGCCAGGCTGGAGATGCCGTTATCCACGGTGATGAGGAGATCCGGACGCCTGGTCGCGGCAACGGCGACGATCTCGGGAGTCAGGCCGTAACCGTATTCGAAACGGTTGGGAACGAGATAATCCACCCAGGCCGCACCCATGCCGCGCAGGGCGCGCAGGCACAGCGCACAGCTGGTCGCGCCATCAGCATCAAAGTCGCCCACCACGAGTATCCGCCAGCTTGCCTCGACAGCTTCTGCCAGCAGATCGACAGCCGGCTCCAGACCGCCCAGGCGATCCGGCGGCAGTAATCTGTCCAGCGAGTAATTAAGATCACCCGAGGATTCGATGGCACGCGCCGCATACACCTGCTTCAGGACCGCCGGCAAACCCGGCGGCAACTGGTCCGGGCTCGTGATCAGCGGACGGGAGAGGATGCGTCTAGACATGCCCGCAGTGCCATGCCAGTGGCCGGTCGGGCTTCCAGAACTGTCGCAAACGCCGCCGGGTAATCTCGTAACGTCTGGCGCCGAGGGGGTAGAGATCCAGGCGATCGATACGCCCCTGCATGAGCAGATCCAGCAGTGGTCTGAACCAGGTTTGCTCCATCTGTCTGATCCCGTCGGACCAGGCTTCCACCTCCCCATAGCG
>Ga0210073_1000272_pt1 | contig 10370 bp, 10 predicted proteins | sample Browns_ThreeSqC__2_FD_184853 | JGI IMG/M metagenome (GOLD analysis project Ga0210073, IMG submission 184853) | Wetland microbial communities from San Francisco Bay, California, USA, that impact long-term carbon sequestration - Browns_ThreeSqC_D2... | ecosystem: Environmental > Aquatic > Marine >...
GCTCAGACTGAGGTACTGGCCGCTCACGCCGATGCCCACCTGGGCAGCGCTCACCGAGGCGCCAATCAACGCGAGCGCGAACAACACCGCAACGAACTTCCGAACCATGGTGCCCCCTATTGTGAGGTCTGTTCGATCATGGTGAAACCGCTCCAATGAATCGAGCGACGCCGACGGTGTCAATGGGCGGGGACCATCTTCATCTCGGGGTGTTGCGTCGATGCCACAGAGGCGCCGGCCGGAATCGAACCGGCGAATGGAGGTTTTGCAGACCTCTGCCTTACCACTTGGCTACGGCGCCCGGAATCGGGGTAAGCTCGCATCGGGATGGCCGTTCATCAACCCTCAGGCCTTCGCCACCTCGCTCATCAGCGCCAGGGCGTTGCCTTCGGAATCGGTGAAATCGGCCAGATAGAGATCGAAGGCGGCGAGCCGGGCCACGAGGTGCGGCAGCTGGCGGAACGTGACGCCGCGGGCGACGAGCGTCTCGTGGGCGGCCGCGATGTCGGCCACCCGGTAGTAGATGATGGACGCGGGGTGGTCGAACTCCGGTGCGTCCGGGATGCCCAGCATGAGACGGACGCCGCCGCAGTCGAAGAACGCCATGCGGGGCACCCGGAACAGGAACGGGAGACCGAGCGTGTCGCGGTAGAAACGCACGGCGCGGTCGAGGTCGTGCGCGGTGACGTAGATCTGGCCGATGCGCTCGATGTTCGGTGGGGCGGCGGTCATGGGTCCTCGCTGGACAATAGTTAGCACTGCTAAGTATATTGGAGGCCCATGCCCCATCGCGCAAGGGCCGTCGCCGACCGGCTGCACTCGGCCGCCATCCACCTGCTGCGCCGGGTTCGCCGCCACGATCCGGAGCTGGGCGTGGGGCCCGCCGCCCTGTCGGCGCTCTCGGTGCTGGTGTTCGGCGGGCCCCGGTCCGTGAGCCGCCTGGCGGCGGCCGAGCAGGTGCGTCTCCCAACGATGAGCCGCATCGTCGGGGGGCTCGAGCGCGCGGGCCTTGCCCGCCGGGAGCGCGACCCTGCGGACCGCCGAGCCCACGTGATCCACGCCACCCCGCGGGGGCGCGCCACCCTGCGGCGCGGCCGCCGGCGCCGGGTGGCGGAGCTCGTGGCGCTCCTGGCACCGCTCGACGGCGGCCGGCTCGCAGAGCTGGAGCGGGCGGCGGCGCTGATCGAGTCCCTGGCAGGAGAAAGGAGGGGATAGTTGACTATATAGCTATATGGTCATATAGTTGGTCACGATGCGATCACGCCGACCCGCGCGTGCCTGGTTCGTCGCCGCCCTTGGCCTCGCGGCCACGCCCGCCGCCGCGCAGCAGCTCTCCCTCGCCGAAGCGCTCCGCCGCGCCGACGCGGGTGCCTACGCCAACCGCATCGCCGCCGGGCAGCACACCGAGCGCGCCGGCCAGCGCCAGATGGCGCTGCGCGGCATCCTCCCGACCCTCCGCGCCGAGGGCGGCTTTGTCCGCACGACCGAGCCGCTGGGGGCGTTCGCCGCCACCCTGCGCCAGCGCACGGTCACGCTGGCAAGCTTCGACCCGGCCCGCCTGAACTACCCGCCGCCGACCGGGAACTGGGGCGCTGCCCTGGTCGCCGAGGTGCCACTCGTCAACGTCGATGCCTGGGCGGGACGGCGCGCCGCGGACCAGGGTGCCGCCGCCGGGGCGGCCGCGGGCGAGTGGACCCGCCTCGGCACCCGCACCGACGTAATCCGCGCCTATTACGGCGCCGTGCTCGCGATCGAGCGCGTCGCGACGCTGACCGCCGCCGCCGCCGCCGCCCAGGGCCACGTCCGCCAGGCCGAGGCGATGGTGCGCGAGGGGCTCGCGACCCGATCGGACGCGCTGCTCGCGGCCGTGAAGGCCGGCGAGATCGAGGCACAGCTGACGGAGGCGCACGCCGACGCCCGGGACGCCCGGCGCCAGCTGGCCGTGCTGGTGGGCGCGCCGGCGGAGACCTCCTTCGTGCTGCCTGTGAGCCTGCCGTCGGCCGATCGCATCCGCCTGATCGCGGCGCCCGATACCGTGGCCGCCGTGGTGGCGGCCCGCGCGGATGTGGATGCGGCCGAGCGCGGGCTCGCCGCGGCGCGGGCCGACGCGGTGCGCGCCAAGTCGGCCTATCTGCCACGCGTCAACTCGTTCGCGCGTCTCGACTGGAACTCCCCGTCCGGCCTCTACGCGGGCGACGACAGCTGGTCCGTGGGCCTGATGCTCTCCTGGACGCCGTTCGCGGGCGGCTCCGAGATCGGCGACATCCGATCGGCCGGGGGACGCGAGGCCGCGGCGCGCGCCATGGCCGAGGCCGCGGCGGCGCGCGCGGGACTCGAGCTGGCGCAGACCCGCGCGGCGCTCCAGGTGGCGCTCGCCCGTCTCGACATCGCGGAGCGCGCCGTCGCCCAGTCGGCCGAGGCGCACCGCATTGTGACCCGCAAGTACGAGGGCGGCCTGGCCGGCGTGGTCGAGCTACTCGACGCCGCCGCCACCGAAACGGCGAGCGCGCTCGGATTCGCGCACGCCCGATTCGCCGCCATTGCCGCCGCCGCCGCGCGCCGTCAGGCGACCGGTGGCGATCCGGGCACGCTCGCCACGCTCGATGCGGCCGGCCCGGGAACCGAACCATGACCACGAGGAGCCTTCGATGACGCCATCGGCATCCGTCACACTCCTCGCCGCCGGAGCGCTGCTCGCCGCGGCCTGCGGCGGCCCGGGCGGCGAGGTCCGCACCGCCGCGGCGGAGCCCGCGGCCGGCGCGACCTGGGTCGTCCCCGACACGATGATCGACGCGGTGCTGGAGGCCGCGGGGGTGGCGGGGCCGTTTGCGCAAGCCACGCTCAGCACGAAGCTCATGGGTTCGGTGCTCGCGGTGCTGGTGCGGGAGGGAGATCGCGTCGCGCCCCGTCAGGCGCTCGTCCGCCTCGATGCGCGCGACGTCGCCGCTCGGCGGACCCAGGTGGATGCCGCGGTGGCCGAGGTGGAAGCGGTCTTCCGCGAGGCCACCACCCAGGCCGGCCGGATCCGCGCGCTGTACGCCGACAGCGCGGCGACCCGTGCCCAGCTCGACGCCGCCGAGACTGGCCTCGCGCGCGCCGAAGCCGCCGTCCGGGCCGCACACGCCGGAGCCGCGGAGCTCGCAGCACTCGACGACTACACGGTGGTCCGCGCGCCTTTCGCAGGCGTCGTCACGCGGCGGTTCGTGGACCCCGGCGCCTTCGCCGCGCCGGGCGCGCCGCTCGTCGCCGTGCAGGACGACTCCCGCCTGCGGGTGACCGTGATGGTGGCACCGGACGCCGTGCGCGGCGTCGCCCGCGGCGCGCCGGTGACCGCGACCATCGAGGGCCGTCAGGTCCCGGCCACCGTGGAGGGCGTCATTCCCGCGGCCGCTGGGAATCTGTACACGGTGAACGCGGTCGTCGGCAACCGGGACCGGGCCCTGCTCGCGGGCAGCGCCGCCACGCTCGCCCTGCCGCAGGGCCGCCGGCCGGCGATCGTCGTCCCGGTCGCGGCGCTGCGCCGCGAGGGCGATCTCGTCGGCGTCACGGTCCGCGGCCCGGAGGGCGACGACATCCGCTGGGTCCGCATCGGCGCGCCGCTCGGGGACCTGGTCGAGGTCGTCGCCGGCCTGCGCGCCGGCGAGCACGTGGTGGTCCCCCGCGCCGCGACCGAAGGCCGCTGATCGTGGGGATCTCGGGCGGCATCACGCAGGCGTTCCTCCGGTCGAAGCTCACACCGCTCGTCACGGCGGCGGCGCTGGCCGTGGGCCTGCTCGGCATCCTGGCCACGCCGCGCGAGGAGGAGCCGCAGATCTCGGTCCCGATGATCGACGTGCTGGCGGCGCTGCCGGGCGCGTCGCCCGCCGAGGCCGAGAACCTGCTGGTGCGCCCCATCGAGCGGCGCATGTGGGAGATCCCGGGCGTCGAATATGTCTATTCGACCGCGGGCGAGGGGTGGGCCATGGTCACGGTCCGCTTCGCCGTGGGCGAGGACCAGGAGATCAGCGTCACCAAGGTCCACGCCAAGCTGTTCGCGGCGATGGACGAGGCGCCCGCGGGGGCGCTGCCGCCGCTCGTGAAGCCGCACTCGATCGACGACGTGCCGGTGCTCACGCTGACCCTCCACGGCGGCGGCTACGGATCGGACGAGCTGCGGCAGATCGCCGCCCATCTGGAGGACGAGATCCGCACCGTCCCGGATGTGTCGGAGACGGTGACCGTGGGCGGCCAGCCGAAGCGGATCCTCGTCGCGATCGACCCGGCCCGCCTCGCCGCGAGCGGCGTGACCCCCAGCGAGGTGGCCTTCGCCCTGCGCGGCGCCAATGCCCGCCTGCAGGCCGGCGAGTTCGCCAGCGCGAACGCGGTCTATCGCGTGGACGTGGGCGCGCCGCTCGGTAGCGCGGACGACGTGGGCAGCGTCGTCGTGTCGGCGCGGGGCGGCCAGCCCGTGTATCTCCGCAGCGTGGCCGCGGTGCGCGAGGCCTTCGACGAGCGCAGCACGTACGTGTCGCACGCGGCGGGCGGCGGCCCGAGCGAAAGCGCGGTCACGATCAGCGTGGCGAAGCGGCACGGCGCCAACGCGACGCGCGTGACGCATGCGGTCCTCGCCCGGGTGGACGCCGCGCGCGGGCGCGTGCTCCCGGCCGGCGTCGGCCTCGAGGTGACCCGGGATTACGGCGAGACGGCGGCCGAGAAGGCGAGCGAGCTCATCCTCCACCTGCTCATCGCCACCCTGTCGGTCACGGCGCTGATCTGGCTCTTCCTCGGCTGGCGAGAGGCGGTGGTGGTGCTCGTCGCGGTGCCCGTGACCCTCGCCCTCACCCTGTTCGTCTACTACGCCTTCGGCTACACCCTCAACCGCATCACGCTCTTCGCCCTGATCTTCTCGATCGGCATCCTGGTGGACGACGCGATCGTCGTGGTGGAGAACATCTACCGCCACCTGCAGATGGGAGACCGGGCGCCGGAGGTGGCGGCGGTCGAGGCGGTGGACGAGGTCGGTAACCCCACCATCCTCGCCACCTTCACCGTGATCGCGGCGATCCTCCCGATGGCGTTCGTATCGGGCCTGATGGGACCGTACATGCGCCCCATCCCCGTCGGCGCCTCGGTGGCAATGCTCGCGTCGCTCGCCGTCGCCTTCATCATCACCCCGTACCTCGCCCTGCGACTGCTGCGGGGTCACGTGGCGCCGACCGCGGCCCCGCACGACCGGGCGCACGAGCCCGAGGCGACGGGCCGGTTCGCGGCGCGCTATCGCCGCATCATGACGCCCCTGATGGACCTGCCGCGGCGGCGGCGCGCGTTCTATGTGGCGGTCGGAGGCCTGCTCCTCGGCTCGATGGCCCTGGTGCTCGTGCGGGCGGTGTCGGTCAAGATGCTGCCGTTCGACAACAAGAGCGAGTTCCAGGTCGTGCTCGATCTCCCCGAAGGGACGACGCTGGAGACGACACAGGCGCTCGGCCAGGCCGTAGCGGCCTACCTGCGCACCGTGCCCGAGGTCCGCAGCACCGAGGTGTACGCCGGCACGGCCGCCCCGTTCAACTTCAACGGACTGGTGCGGCATTACTTCATGCGCCGCGGGCCCAACGTCGCCGACGTGCAGGTCAATCTCCTACCCAAGGGCGAGCGCGGCCGACAGAGCCACGTCATCGCCGTCGCCGTGCGTCCGGCGATCGATGCCATCGCCCGCACCTACGGCGCCTCGGCCAAGGTGGCCGAGATCCCGCCCGGGCCGCCGGTCCTGTCGACCCTGGTCGCGGAGGTCTACGCCGCCGACGACAGTACCCGTCTCGAGACCGCCCGGCGGGTGAAGGAGATCTTCGAGACGACGCCGGGCGTGGTGGACGTCGACTGGACGGTCGAGGCCTCGCAGGCGAAGCGGACCTTCCGCGTGGACCGGGTGCGCGCGGCGCAAGCCGGCGCCAGCGTGGAGCAGATCGCCCAGACCCTCGCGCTGGCGCTGGGCGGCGCGCCCGCGGGGACGGCGAGCTCGGCCACCGCCCGTGAGCCCACGGCGATCGTGCCCCGCCTGGCCCTGGCCGACCGTTCGACGGTCGAGGGGCTGCTGGCGCTGCCGGTGGCGACGGCCACGGGCCCACAGCCCCTGGCGCGGTTCGTCACCGTGGTGCCGGGGACGCGCGAGAGCGTCCGCGTGCGGAAGAACCTGCGGCCCGTGATCTACGTGACGGGGGACGTGGCCGGATCGGTCGAGTCGCCGGTGTACGCGATCGTCGCGATGAACAGCCGGATCGACGAGGTGCGCGTCGCGGGCGCGCGCATCGCCCGCTACAACGCCGTCCAGCCGGCACGGCTCGACGAGACGGCGGTCAAGTGGGACGGCGAGTGGCAGGTGACGATCGAGGTGTTCCGCGACCTCGGGCTCGCGTTCGCCGGGGTCCTGGTGCTGATCTACGTGCTCGTGGTGGGCTGGTTCCAGTCGTTCCGCATCCCGCTCGTCATCATGGCGCCGATCCCGCTGACGCTGATCGGCATCCTGCCGGGGCACGCCCTCTCGGGCGCGTTTTTCACGGCCACGTCGATGATCGGCATGATCGCGCTGGCGGGGATCATCGTCCGCAACTCGATCCTGCTGGTGGACTTCATCCAGCTCGCCGAGGCCCGTGGGCGCACCCTGCGCGAGGCCGTGCTCGAGGCCGGGGCGGTCCGGTTCCGGCCGATCGCGCTGACCGCGGCGGCTGTGGTGATCGGGGGACTGGTGATGGTGCTGGACCCGATCTTCCAGGGGCTGGCGGTGGCACTGATGAGCGGCGCAGTCGTCGCCACCCTGCTCACGATGGTGGTCGTACCGCTGCTGTACTGGGAGCTGCGCCGCCGGGAGGCGCCGGCCACCGCCCCGACGGGGGAGGGCAACCGATGAAGATGGTGTTGATCATCTACAGCGGGTCCGACCCGCGGCTCGTGACGGACCTGCTCGACCGGTACGGCGCCGGTGGCTACACCACGCTCGAGCGCGGCCGGGGCGCGGGCACGACCGGGCGGCGCGAGGGCACCCGCGCCTGGCCCGGTGACGCGACGCTGGTGTTCAGCGTCGTGCCCCCCGAGCGCGCGGCCGATCTCGAGGCGGCGCTGCGCGCGGCGGCCGCCGGGCTCAAGCCCGGCGAGCGCCTGCACGCCGCCGTCCTGCCGATCGAGACGTTCTTCTGACCGATACGACGAAAGGAACACCGATGTGCCGTGAATCGCTGATCCGCCGGGTCGCCGGCGTCTTCGTCCTCGCCTCGCTGGCCCTCGGGTGGTGGGTGCATCCGGCGTGGCTGCTGTTCACCGCCTTCGTCGGCCTCAACCTGTTCCAGTCGAGCCTCACCGGACTCTGTCCGCTCGAGCGGATGCTGGGGCGGGTCCGGATGTTCGGCTGCACGCCGAACCGGAGCGTGGGTGCCCACCGGTCCGCGTGACCCTCAGGAATCGAGAAGGCGGCGGCGCTGCCGCGTTTCGGTCGCGACCCGGCCGCACATGATGTCGCACAGCCGGACCACGGCGGGGTCGGCGAGCCGGTAGCGGACGTACAGCCCTTCCCGGCGGCGCGCCACCAGGCCGAGGCGGTGCAGCAGCTGAAGGTGCTTGGACAGGTTCGCCTGACGCAGGCCGGTGGCGGCCGCGACCTCGGTCACGGTGCGCTCGCCCTCCCGCAACGCCTGGAGGATCTCCAGTCGGGCCGGCTCGCCCAGTGCCTGGAAACGTTGGGCGACGAGGGCGAGGAGCGCGGGCGACAGCGCAGCCGCGGCGTCGGGGGGGGGCCGTTTCATATTGCCTGATAGTAGTGCAGTCACCCCGCCCCGCCGCCCCCGACGCGAACGGCCCCCGTGACGGACTAGTGAATCGTCAGCCCGAGGCTTAGGGTGGCGGCGTTGTAACCGAGCCCTGAAAGGAGGGTCGTTCCCTGATACTGCAGGTCGCGGGGGCCGCCGAACAGAAAGTCGAAGAGGGCTGTGAGCGAGGTGTTGGGGGCGAACCGGAGGTCGTACCCGATGCCGACGGTCAGCCCGAAGCTCTCTCCATTCGCCGGCTCACCGCCACTGGACAGCTCGAGCGCCGAGAGCCCGGCGCCGCCCTTGAGGAATAGCCCGCCCATCTCCATCGGATAATACAGCGCCACGAGGCTGGCGTTGCCTACCCAGTAATTGACCTTCTCGATGTCCTTGTTCCACATCGTGATGTCGCCGCCCAGCAACAGCTTCTGGCTGAGTGTCCAACCCACCCGCGCAGCAGCGGTGAGGCCGCTCTCACGGTCGATGGTGCAGCCATCACACGTGAAGTCCGTCGACCCGTAGCCGACCCCGACGGCCATCCAGAAGCCCTGGCGGGTCTGGGGCCGCTGCGCGGCAGCCCACCCCGCCCCGAGCACGGCCAGGGCGGCGATCACGGTGAGCACCCGGGTCACTGCCGCATACGCGCCTCCCTGTACGCGGACGGACTAGTGGAACGTGACGCCCAACCCGACCGTGAACACGTTCATGCCCACGCCCGACAGGACGGTCGCCCCGCTGTACTGGAGGTTGCGCGAACCACCGAACAGGAAGTCGGCGATGGGCGTGATGGAGATGTTGCGACCGACGCGGATGTCGTAGCCGACGCCCGCGCTGAGGCCGAACGATTCGCCGCTCGCGGTGTTGCCACCGTTCTCCAGCATGATGCTCGAGAACCCGGCCCCGCCCTTGAGGAACAGCCCGCCCTGCTCCATCGGGTAGTACTGGGCGATGAAGCTGACGTTGCCGAGCGACGCAGTGGCCCCATTCTCGTCCTTCGCCCATGCGGTGATGTCGCCGCCCAGCAGCAGCTTCTGATTGAGAGTGCCGCCGAGCCGGATATGCCCGGTACCACCCCCTTCGCGCGAGCCCGTGCAGCCGTCGCAGGTCACGTCGGCCGAGCCCCACCCGAAACCGAGCGCGATCCAGAAGCCTTTGCGGGTCTGGGGCTTCTGCGCGGCCCCGACAGTCGCCGCGCACAGCGCGAGCGTCGTGACGAGTGTGATGACGCGGATCGGTGTCTGCATGGTCCGTCCCTCGTTGGAAGAAGCGATCGTGCCGGACCCCATAGTATCAGGCCCGCCCCGTGAGGGGGTCAAGGCGGGCCCGCACATACCTCAGTCGGCCGGCACCGACGCGCGCTCAGCTCGGGGCCGCCGTCAGGGATCCAGATCGACGAAGCGGAAGGCGGTCCGGATGGCGAGCGCCCAGCGTTTGGCTTCCCAGCCGGTGCCGAAGCGCCAGCCGCCCGCGATCTCCACCGTGCTCGCGCGTGCCGACCGCGTCGGGCCAATGCGCAGCGCGAGCCCGGCGTTGCCAGCGAGGCGCCGGGGGTCGGCCGCGTACCACGCGCCGCCCCACTCGGCGAACGGGGCCAGGCCGACGCCCATCAGTCCGAGCCAGTCGTCGGCGACCACGATCCGGTCCTCGAGCACGGCCCAGGCCCGTCGCGTCCCGGTGAAGACGTGGGCGCCGAACAGCCGGGGCCCGCGGCGCGTCTCCCACAGGTCGTACTCGCCGCCCGGTACGGGATTCTCCGCCGCGCCGCCTTCCAGGTGGAGGACGACGGTCTGGCGCGGCAGGAACTGGCTCGCGACGGTGGCCGCGGCCTCGATGCGGCCCGAATCGAGCCCGGCCCCGGTGAACACGCCAGAACCGCGGGCCCGGAGCACCCCGAACCCGCGGTGCCACACGGTGCTGAGTTGACCGGCGAAGGTGGGGCCGACCCCCGCGCGATCGCCGGGATACCCCCAGGCGCTGGGGGCGGCCCAGACCCCGACACGCAGCACCTGGGACAGGTCGATGTCCTCGGAGCGCGCGTACGAGTCGAACTGTTCGACGACTCGCAGGCGGACGTGGACCGCCTCGAGCCCGCCGCCCGCGCTGAGGAACAGCGACCGGCCCGGGATCGCGCTGACGGTGTCGGGGGCGTAGTCCTCCCGGCGCCACAGCAGACTTCCCCACAGCCGGACCACGTTGCGCGTCGTGGCCGTAAGCGCGAACCCGCCGCGCACCCCCACGACGGTGCGGTATCGGCGCTGGGTCGATGCGAGCACGCCTTCGCGGAAGACCAGCATGCGCTCCCGGCCGTCGACCGTGTGGCGTTCCAGCTTGGCCACATTGTGGGCGACGTCGTACAGCAGCGTCAGGCCCAACTGCTCCCACGGCCGGCCGAATACCCGCTCGAAAGTCATCCGCGCCGTATGCATCAGGCACTGCCGGTTGGCCCACGCATAGTTGGCCGCGCAGCGCATCGCCGCCAGGTAGGCCTGGCCCGTCTCAGAGGCCACCGGCGCGCACGCCAGCTGCCGGTCCGGCACCGACAGGCCGTGGGCGGCCATCGCACGGCCCGTCGCCTCCAGGGAATCGTCGCACACCTGG
>Ga0210073_1000274_pt1 | contig 10348 bp, 7 predicted proteins | sample Browns_ThreeSqC__2_FD_184853 | JGI IMG/M metagenome (GOLD analysis project Ga0210073, IMG submission 184853) | Wetland microbial communities from San Francisco Bay, California, USA, that impact long-term carbon sequestration - Browns_ThreeSqC_D2... | ecosystem: Environmental > Aquatic > Marine >...
GGACCCGGGCGGCCGAGGAGGCCACATTGCTGCTGGGCCAGGCGCGGCTGCTCCAGGGCCAGCCGCAGCAGGCGATCGACGTGCTGACGGGATTCGCCGGGTCGGCGGGCGACGCGTACCGGGCGCAGGCCTACGGGCTGCTGGGCGCGGCCTACGAGAACGTAGCGAGGCCGGCCGACGCAGGCGCCGCCTACCAGGGGGCGGCCGACGCGGCCGACCTGCCGTCGTTCGAGGCGCAGTTCCTGAGCGACGCGGGACGGGCCTGGGTGGCGGCGGGCGACACCGCGAAGGCGGTGGCGGCCTATCAGCGCATCGTGCGCGACCTGTCGGAGACGGGCGCGGTCAACGAGGCGACGGTGCGGCTGGGGGAGCTGACCAAGGGCGCGGTGACGCTGCCTGAGCCTGCGGCCAAGAAGCCGTAGGCTGTCTTCGGGCTGTAATGTAGTGCGTATAAGATATGTTATGTTAAGTTGTGCTGTTGGTAAGTGTGGACAAAGGACCCGAGATACCCACACCGCCCCACAGGCATTCCCCACAGCGCCCACACGACACCAAGAAACGCCCCCGACCTCCTGGCGGAGATCGGGGGCGCTGCCGGGAGGGACCCGAACACCATCGCCTCCCAGCGTGGGACCGTGCAGTCGGGTCTCTAGGAGGGGGATGGGCTCAAACGGGTACGATGCGCCATGACGGTGCCCCCCTCTCCGAGGCCGTCCACTGGACTCATATGTGACCTGCCGCACGGAAACGGTGCAAGGAACCGGCCAGCGCGCCGGGGCTGTCGCAGACGCCACCTCGGTCGCGGGTGCCGATCGGCTAATCGCTTGGGAAGGATGGGAGTAGGACGGGCGTGGCCGCCCGCGACACGGTGCGGCGCCGGCGCTGGGAGGTGATCGCGGGACCAGCGCGGCGCGACACGGTGTGGCGTCCCGCCGCCACGCAGGGCTAGGCGAGCACGCCCCGGAACACGAGGTGGGCTTCGCCCGCGAGCCACACGTCGTCGTAATGTCCCGGTGCCGCCTGCCGCGCCCGGACCCCCAGGGGCCGGCCGGAGCGCGACCAGACCGTCAGGGGGAGGTTCGCGAGGCCCCAATCGCTCAGCGCGCACGCCGCGGCCACCGCGCCCGTGCCGCAGGCCAGGGTCTCCGCCTCCACGCCCCGCTCGTAGGTGCGCAGCGACCACTCGCTCGGGCTGCTTCCCCGCGACACGAAGTTGATGTTCGCGCCGCCGGGTGCGAGGGCGGCGTCGAAACGCAGGTCCCTGCCCCGCGTCGGGACATCCACCGTCGCCACGTCGTCCACCAGCACCACGACGTGCGGGACGCCCACCACGCCGAGGGCGATGCGCTGCTCCCCCGGCGCGGGCACGAGTCCCGGAACGTCGGCTGGGGTGGTGACGGGTGCCAGGTGCAGCTCGGCTTCGGCCCCGGCGCCCGCGCACCGGCCCTCGTAGACGCCGGCGTCCGTCTCGAGGCGCATCCCCTCCGCGGGTGCGATGCCGAGCCGCGCGGCGAGACGGGTCGTACACAGCGCTGCGTTGCCGCACATCGGGGCCCGCGAGCCGTCGGCGTTGAAGTAGACCATCCGCGCCGCGCGCGCCTGCGACCCCGGGCCCACGAACACCAAGCCGTCCGCTCCCACGCCGGTGCCCCGCCCGCACACCGCGCGGATGTCTGCCGGCGTCCACTCCCCCGGTTGGGACAGCCGCGCGTCCACCATCACGAAGTCATTGCCGGACCCCGACATCTTGTAGATCGGCAGCCCCACGTGCCGGTCCCGCAGGACCGGCGCCGCGGCGGGCACGCCCGGCGGCCGGCTCACGGGCGCGGGGGCGGGCGCGGCGCGGGGCGCGCGTTCGGGCGGGCTGAGCGGTGCTTTCTTGGGCATGGGATCGTCGATCGGGTGACTCCTAAGGTCGGCGAGGGCGCGCCCGCGGTCAACTGCGCGCTCCGCGAGTGATGCGCGCCGTCCTCAGAGCCGCCCGAACCACCGCATCAGGCGGAGCCGCGGCACCATCCAGATCGCCTCGCGGACGATGGCGCGGTTCATCTTGCTCTGTCCCTCCGCGCGGTCCACGAACACGATCGGGATCTCCGCGATGCGGAATCCCTTGCGCCAGGCGCGCACGTTCATCTCGATCTGGAAGGCGTAGCCGTTGGACTCAACTTGCGACAGGTCAATGGCTTCGAGGACCTGGCGTCGAAAGCACTTGAAGCCGCCGGTGAGGTCCCAGATGCGCAGTCCGGTCACCCAGCGGGCGTACACGTTCGCGAAGTATGACAGCAGCAGCCGGCTCATCGGCCAGTTCACGATGGTCACCCGGCCGTCGAGGTAGCGGGAGCCCAGCACCAGGTCCGCCCCGGCCACGGCCTTGAGAAACTCCTTGAGGTGCACCGGGTCGTGGGAGAAGTCCGCGTCCATCTCGAAGACGTAGTCGAAGCCGTGCTCGATGGCCCAGCGGAACCCCGCCAGGTACGCCTTCCCCAGCCCCTGTTTGGTCTCGCGGTGCAGCACGTGGACGCGCGGGTCGCCCCCCGCGAGCCCGTCCGCCAGGCGGCCGGTGCCGTCCGGGGAGTTGTCGTCGATCACCAGCACCTCGAGACACGCATCCTGGGCGAGCACCTGAGGCAGGAGCTTCGGGAGGTTGATCGCTTCGTTGTACGTCGGGATCAGGACCAGGGCCCGCTCAGGCACGCCGCCTCCGCGCGAGCACCGGGGGAACGACGAAACCGGCGAGCACCACCGCGAGCGCCACGAAGCCGACGGCCTTGCCCCGGGCGTAGCTGGCCGAGCGATACGTCAGCTCGACGCGGCGGGCTCCCGCCGGCACGGGCACCGTGATGAGGCTGTTGTCGCCGCGCAGGACCTGACCGGCCGCACCGTCCACCATGGCGTGCCAGTCGACATACCAGTTCTCCGAGACGAGGACGTAACTGTCTGCCGGGGGCGCGGGGTCGAGCTCGATCGTCATCGCCCCCGCTCGCCACGCCGTGACCCGGGCGCGCGCCGGACTGGGAGGCGGCCAGCCGGTCAGGGGCGGCGCCGTCACCGGCGCGTCCTGGGGCACGAGGACCACGCGATCGAAGCCCGGGAACCGCGGATCGGCGAGCACCGCCGGCGTCCCCTCCTCATCCACCTTGGCGGCGGCGGGCACCACCCGGGCGTACGGCGGTGGCGTGTCGGCCTCGTACAGGTGAGCGCGGGCGCCTGCGCCGGTCTCGACCGGCCCCAGCACATGATGGTAGCCGGGGAGCGGGACGGTGTCGGGGGTGACGACGAACCGCACGCCGAGCAGGTCCCAGAGCTTGGTGGACCCCAGCAGGTAGCGCCATTCGTTCTTCCCACCGAGCAGTTCATCATAGTAGCGGAGCTCGAACCCGAAATAGCCCAGCACCTGCGGGACGTCGTGACCCTGCAGCACGTTCAGCGGGTAGGCGCTCGCGCCCATCACGGCGCTCAGGTCGAGCACCCGGTACGGCAGGGGGGTCTGGGTCACCCGCGTGACCAGCGCATCGTCGCGGTACAGGCCGGCGCGCGCCGGAGGCTGGAAGTCCCAGAACTCCCGGCCGGCTCGCCACAGGTCGGCGCCCACGATGAGCGGCAGGGCGAGGGCGAACGCCACCGGAGCGACGCGGCCCCTCAGGCGGCCGATGGAGAGGAGGGCCACGGCGGCGAGGGCGACGCCCGAGACCAGCCCGCCCAGTCGGATGGCGCCGGCCGTCGCGCGCGCCGCGGCGATCTTCTCCGGCGGTGCCAGCGCGACGGCCATGTTCCCGAACGCCCCGGCGAGGGCCAGCAGCAGGACGGCGCCGGCCAGCGGCAGCCAGACCTTCACGTGGGCCTTGCCCTCGCCCCGCTCGATCCGGGCCGTGCCCAGCGCCGCGACCACCGCCGTCAGGAAGGCCACGACGAAGAACGCCATCCCCGGCGCCCGGGTCTTCTTCACGAGCGGCATCACGGTCCACCACAACCGATAGAACGGCGTGCTCGCACCCAGGCTGATGAGCAGAAACAGGAGACCGATCGCCCCGAGCCACCAGATGAGCCGGCGGCGGCGGTCCCCTGCCCCGAGCACTGCGAGGGCGAGGGCCGGCAGACCCAGGTATTCGGAGTGCAGCTTCAGGGGATTGGTGCCCCAATACCGCTCCCCTTCCCCGCTGAACCCCCCGATGAGGAACTCGGGCACGTGATCCCACGGGATGGCGTACGACGCCGATTCCGCGAACCCGCGCATCCCTTCGGCCCGCGGCGAGTGCGGCAGGTACTCCATGAACGGGAGGAGCTGGGGCGCGGCGATCCCGAACCCGACGGCCACCGCCGCGAGCGCGAGCGCCAGACGGGTCAGCCGGCGCGACACCGGCTCCGGGTCGGGCTCGCCGACGGTGCAGTAGAGCGCGAACAGCCCTGATGCCACGAGCAGGTAGTACGTCATCTGGACGTGCGGGCTGAGCAGCGAGAATCCCACGACGAGGCTGAGCAGGGCGTAGCCCCACGCGTGGCGCTCGCGCACGCCGGCGTGCACCGCGAGGAACGCCAGCGGGAGCAGGGCCGAGACGAACAGCTTGCCGTCGTGGCCGGGGTTGGGCAGCGAGATGAGGATCCCCGAGAGCTGATAGGCGACTCCACCCACGACGGCGCCGAGCCAGGTGACTCCGAGCCGCCGCAGGAACAGGTAGGTGAACACGCCCGCGAGGATGGTATGCAGCACGAACGAGACGCTCAGGACCAGGTCGGCGGGAAGCACCAGGCGCAGGAATGACGTGGGATAGAACACGTCGCCATGCCCGACGGTGGCCACGTACGGGAGCCCGCCGAAGATCATCGGGTTCCACAGCGGGATCGCTCCCGTCGCGCGCCACTGCTCGGCCGCCCAGGCGCGGACCGCGTACCCGCCCGCGTACTGGTCGCTCCACGACCCCGCGAGCCATTGCCCCTGGAGGAGCGGCAGCGCGAGGATGGCGACGAACACGACCAGAAAGCCGATGGCCGCCAGGGTGGGCCGCCTAGGTTCGTACACTCAGGTCCTCCTTGCCCGCGCGCGAGACCAGCAACACGACGAGCGGGGCGACGACCTCGGTCACCGTCAGCAGGATGCGGGAGGCCACGCTCAGCGCCACGGCGCCGCCGTTGCCGAGCGCCGGCGCGAGGAGGCCGATCAGCACCACCTCACGCACCCCGAGGCCACCCGGCGCGAAGAGCGCCAGCAGGCCCAGAATGTACCCCAGCGGGAAGACCCCCGCCGCCGTCACCACGGAGAGCGTGTCGGGCAGTCCGAGGCCGCGGGCGAGCAGCCAGAAGGCCACTCCGTGCGCCACCCACGCGAGCACGCCCAGCCCCGCACTCTGAGCCACGGCGGCGACCGGGAGCGGCTGGAACGCCGCCGTGCTGCCCATGATGCGTGCGATTCGGCGTGCTGCCCACCCCCACGCCAGCACGGCGATGGTCGCGACCGCGACGAGCGCGGCCGCGCCGAGTCGGAGCGGGGACGCGGCGGAGGGGGTCGCGGCGGCGACGAGCGCCACGGCGGTGCCGATGGCCACGGCCTGGATCGCGACGGCCGAGGCTCCCGCCGCCCACGGCGCGACGCCCGCGCGCTGCGCGAGGACCATGAGTCCGGCCACGCTCCAGACCTTGCCGGGGATGTAGCGACCGAGATTCGCCACGAGCCAGACCTTCATCGCGCGGCCATAGGCGAGGTGCTGGTCCCAGCCCGAGAGGATCCGTCGCCAGGCCTCGACGCTGATGGCGTAGCTCAGGAAGACCGTGAGGGCCGACAGGACGATCCACCCGGGCCGCAGCGAGAGCGACACCTGCAGCGACTGGAATTCGCCCCAGTTCCTCACGATCGCGGCCCACACCATCCACGCCACGACGCCCCCGACGGCGACCTGGAGGGCCCACCAGGGCCACCTATGCGCGCGCCGCACGTGCCCCCCGTGAGACCACGCGCTGGTACAGCGCCGCGAAGCACTCCGCCACGCCGGCGGGCTCGAGCCGCCGCCGCAGTGCGGCACCCGCCACCGCCGCGAGCCGCCGCGCGTCGGGGTCGCCCGCGAGCTCCCCCATCGCCCGCGCGAACGCCTGGGGATCCGCGGTCACCAGGCGTCCCGGCCCACTCTCCGGCACGATGTCGACGACGCCGCCGCCGTCGCTCGCGGCGACGACCGGTACGCCACACAGCAGCGCCTCCGCCGCTACCAGCCCGAATCCCTCGCCCAGCGCCGGGAAGGCGAACACGTCGGCATCGCCGATCGCCCCGGGGATGTCGGGCGGAGGGATCTCACCGACGAAGCGCACCTGTCCGGCGATGCCCAGTTCCGTGGCGCGGCGCTCGAGCCGCGGCCGCTCGGGGCCGTCCCCGACGATCGTCAGCGGCAGGGCCCGACCGGCGGCACGAACGAGGGCCAGCGCCTCGAGCAGCACGTCGAAGCGCTTGCGGGGGACGAGCCGCCCGACCGTGACGACACCGCCCCCGCCGCGACTGGTGCGCGTGAACCGCTCCGCGTCGATCGGCATCGGCTGCACGAGGATCCGCTCGCGGTCGATCCCGGCCGCACGCGCGGCGCGATCGGCCAGGTCCGAGGACACCGCGGTCACCGCCCGGGCGCCGTGGAGCACGCGGCGCGCGACCAGGCGCGCCGCCGCCGACTGCTCGAGCAGCACCACGTCCATGCCGTGCAGCGTCACGATGTAGGGGCGGCCCGCGAGCCACGCGCTGACCCCGCCCGGCACCCACCAGTTGGCGTGCACCAGGTCGAGCCGCTGCTCGCCCCACAGCCGGCCGATGGTGCGCGCCTGCCGCCACATCAGCGAGATGCCCCAGACGAGACCGGCGGGCGAGCGTGCGGTCGCGACCGCGGTGCCCCGGTAGGCGAGCGTCTCGCGGCGCGCCGGGGCGTAGCGGACCCGCGTGATCGGCACTCCGTGGCGCGCCTCCCGCCCTCCCCTGCCCTCGTCCGCCGGCGCGACGACGTGCATACCGTGACCGCGCGCCACGAGCTCGATCATCAGCCGCTCGAGGAACGCGCCGGCGACGTCGCCATCGTAGCGCGGGTACGCGTGGGTCAGGACGCCGACGTTCACGGTCGTGGCGGGATCGAGCGGTGCGGGCGGCACCCTAGGCCGGCACGAGGGTGGGGATGCGGCGGGCCGGGACGAACTCCAACGGCGTGCCGGACTCGGCACAGGCGCGCACCACGGCCTCGATGTTCGGCCGGACGTTTCTGAGGTCGTACAGCCCGCTGCGGTTGGGGACCAGCTCGTCCGCGTGGAAGTGGGTCTCGAACACCAGCGGCCCCGTGGTGGGGCGGCGGCGAAGGACGTTCCGCAGGTGCGTGACGAGCGGCGCGAAGAGCCCGGGACGGGCGGTCACGTTGATGCAGTAGGTCGGCCGGCGGACGCCGTCCCAGAGCTGCGCGACGTTGCCGGTCTTGCGGACCAGCTGAGCGCTGGCGACCAGCCCCCACGCCCGCGATGTGGACACGAAGCACGGCACTTCGAGCAGGCGCCGGGGGCGCTCGCCGCTCCGTGCGGGACGCCGGTAGTCCGCCGGCGACGGCCGGTAGGGCGCGGGTGGTGTCGAGTGCCAGTCGAAGAGGTTCTCCCCCCTGGTGGGCGGGTTCCCGCCGAGCGTGCGCAGGCCCGGGATGGCCGACAGGTCCACGGCGATCCCCAGGGCGTCGAGGGCCTCGTAGGTGCTGTTGCTGTGGTACGACCACCCCATGCGGACGCTCTGCAGGGGGCCGGACAGCGCCGCCGCGAGCGCGCGATGGGCGCCGCGCAGCATGTCGCGCTGCCAGGCGACGTCCTCGATCTCCTGGAACCAGCGGCGGGTCCGGGGGTCCAGTCGCCAAAAGTGCGGATGCCAGCCCAGCTCGTCGCCGCTCTGCTGCAGGGATCGCAGCAGGGATGGATGGGCGTGCACGAACCACTCGTACGCGCCCTGCAGCGCACGGATCTGCTCGTCGGCGCGCACGAACCAGGTGAACACGGGCTCCCGCCCGCCGGCGTCCGTCACGCCGCGCACGGCGTCCTTCACGGCGGGGATGCCATCGGTCACGCCCCGCCACGTGAGCTGGCCGGGAGGAACACCGTCGAGCAGCCGCTCGCGGTCGGGGTCGACGTCGCAGCTGATGACTAGGTAGACCGTGCGCACCGGATTCCCGCGATGCTGCTGCCTCGCACGCTCACCACAGATTGTCGAGGTCGGAATCGAAGAAGCTCACGCGGACTCGACCATCGACGCCGGCCGCCAGGACCACCGGGTACGGACGGGCGACGTACATCCCCATGGATCGGAACTCCGCCGCTTCGGCAACGGAGCTCAGGCCGACGATGCCATAGGTGCCCGGCGCGTCGGCGATCGCGAACCGCATCGCTGCGGCGAGCATGTCCAGTCTGGCGGTGCGGGATCCCACGAAATCGCAGATCTTCACGACATCGAGGTCCCGGACCCGATGTCGGGCGCGACGGTAGACGATGTACCCGTCGATCACCCCCGCCGGATCGCGATGCAGGTGGGTGAAGTACGTGCGGTTGGGCTGGGCCAGCTTGTAGTTGAGGAATTCGGCGTCGCGGTGCCCGTAGAGCTCGTAGTGCTGTTTCAGCAGTCCGTTCCAGATGGGGTCCCACTCGGGGCGGAAGCGGGTGATGGCCTCGAGCGAGCCGAACCGCGCGCGCGTCCGCGGGCGCAACAGCGCGTTCCCCAGCGCCACGAGCGGCGCCAGGGCCGTCGGCTTCTTCCAGTACGCCAGCGCCTTGCCGGGCTCGAAGAACCGGGCGTAGTAGCTGCAATCCTGCCGTTTGATCTGGTGGCCGCGACGCAGATACGCCGGCTCGATCGCCGGCACGACGCCGACGGCGGCATAGCGCACGCCGGGCGCGTCCTCGCAGGCCTTCAACAGTCCCCGTCCGGCGGCCTTGCGCGTGGCGTCGTCCGACATGTCGAGGACGAGGGTGATGCCCCAGCCGAGGGTCACCGGCGGGCGACCGTCGGCGTGGCGGAACTCGTGCGCGATCTGGGCGATGTGCCCGACGACCTTGCCATCGGCCATCGCCAGGTAGCGGGTGCACCGCTGCCAGTCGTACAGCGATCGCTCGCCGAGCTCCGGATGGTCGGGGCTCCACTTGACCATCATCGCCAACGTTTCGGCGAGGTACGACGGGTCGAACGGGACGATGTCCACTGTCGCCATAGCGCGACAATCTACCTGCGGGCGCCCCAAAGCAGCAGGGGCGCGCGCGACCGTGGATCAGCGGACGAAGTACACGGCGTTGCCGGACTGGCTCGCGATCACCGCCGTGGTGCCGTAGCGGTCGAAGGCGATGCGCCGCGGGTCGTTGATCGGGATCGACCGCACCAGCCCCCGGGTCGCCCGATCGATCACGCGCACGGCGTCGGCCGACGGGATGCCGGCGTAGAGGTGCCGGCCATCGGGCGACAGCCGCAGCCCGAAGGCCCCCGCGGCCGCCGGCACCTCGGTGATCAGGGCGCCGGTCGGCGCGCTGCGGATCTCGAGGTCGCCGTTCTCCTTCGCGATGTACAGCTCCGAGCCGTCGCGCGCGACCGCGATGTCCTGGAGGATCCCGGTCGTGAGCACCGCACGGGCCGAGTCGGTCACCGTGTTGATCTCGAACACCAGGCCGCCTGTCGTCGTGCCGTACAGCAGGACGCCGTTGGGATGGAAGGCGATGCCGTTGCTGGGCGCGCCGAGGCTGTACGCCGCGTACATGGCTTTGGACGGCAGCTGGACGACCAGCAGGTTGCCGGCGTTGTCGGTGATGTACAGGCGACTGCCATCGGGTTTCACCAGCACGCGGAACGGGTTGCCGGGCACGGGGATCACGTCGATCTGGGTGTTCGTCGCGACGTCGACGATGCCCACGTTGCCGCTGGCCTGGTTGGTCACGTAGGCCCGGGTGCCGGTCGGATCGAATGCCACGTCGGTCGGTTGCGCGCCGACGGGAACCGTGATCGCGAAGGTGGTGTCGGGCAGGTCCGCACGGCCCAGCGCTCCGGCGTCGGCGATCGTGACGTACGCGACGCCGGCGCGCGACACCGCGACGCCGTACGGGCGCCCCGCGAGCGGCGTGCCGGCCACGTCCGTTCCCCCGGGGTGGCCCAGCACCGTGACCGGAACCGCCGCGAGGGCGGGCATTGCGGTCACCGTGATCGTCGCGGGGCCGCCGCCCACCCCCGTCACCACCCCGGCGGTGCTCACCGTGGCGACGGCGGGGTCGCTCGTCGCGTACGCGATCGGGGCATCGGGGACGACCGCGCCCGCGGAATCGCGCACCACGACGACCAGGCCCAGGCTGGCCCCCTGTGGCACTTCGGGCGCGGCGGGGG
>Ga0210073_1000275_pt1 | contig 10337 bp, 10 predicted proteins | sample Browns_ThreeSqC__2_FD_184853 | JGI IMG/M metagenome (GOLD analysis project Ga0210073, IMG submission 184853) | Wetland microbial communities from San Francisco Bay, California, USA, that impact long-term carbon sequestration - Browns_ThreeSqC_D2... | ecosystem: Environmental > Aquatic > Marine >...
CGATGCCCATATAGACCGCCTCGCCGAGGCTCGCGGAATTGGCGAACAGGAAGCCGAACGAGCCACCGACCGCCGCGTTCAGAGCGAGCGTGAGGCCTAGGGTCACGGCGGCCACGGGGATCACGATGCGCGCCTTTTCGCGGTTCCGCTGCTTCAGCCGCTCGCCATAGCGCCACGCCGCCAGCTCCACGCGCGGCGGCCGGCCCACCCGCACCAGGTCGTAGGTCTGCCAGCGGATCAGCGCGACCTGTTCCGTGCTCGCGAGCAGCCGGCCCTCGGCCGCGAGGCGGGCCAGGGTCTCGATGCGCTCGAGCCGGTCGTCGAAGGGGGTGAGGTTCCAGCGGCTGCATTTGGGGCACACGACCCACAGCCGGGCTTTCCACTCGTCGAAGGCGAGTCGCCGCCCGACGCCCAGCCCGGACGGGCCGCCGTCACCATCGAGGCGGCCGCTGCAGAACGCGCAGGTCGTGAACATCCGCGCCCCCGGGCCGTTCCGTGCTCAGGTCCGGGGCCGCATCGCCGTCCAGTCGATCTCCGTCGGCTCCGACTGGAGCAGGGCGCCGATGATCTCGCCGGTGAGCGCGGCCAGGAGGATCCCCGATCGTCCGTGTCCGGTGGCGTACCACAGGCCCTGGAGACCGGCGTCCGGTCCCACCGAAGGCCTGCCGTCGGGCGCGATGGGGCGCAGGCCCGCCCAGGACCGCGTGAACGGGCGGTCGGCGAGCCACGGCAGCAGCCGGCCGATCGCGACGCGCAGGCGGGCGAGGCCCTCCTCGGTCACAGAGGGGTCGAAGCCGACGTGCTCCATCGTCGAGCCCACGATCGCCTCGTCGCCGCGGGCGAGCGCGTACGAATGGCGGTCGAACACCACCGCGCGCGGCGCGCCGCCGGGCCAGGGCAGGCTCGCCAACTGGCCGCGCACCGGGTCCACCGCCAGGTCGACGGGGAGCCCGGCGATCTGGGGCGCCCAGGCGCCGGCCGCGAGCACGACGTGCGCCGCCGCCACGTCGCCGGCCGTGGTCGCGACGCCGGTGACCCGCGCACCGTCCTTGCGCACGGCCGTGACGCGCACCGGGCGCCGCTCGGCACCGTGCCCGACGGCGTCTGCCATGAGCGCGCGATGCAGGGCAGCGGGGTCGAGGGCGCCGTCCTCGGGAGCGAACAGGCCGCCGAGGCACTCGGGAGCCACGCCGGGCCAGCCCTGGCGGATCTCGCCGGCCGTCAGCCAGTCGCACCGCAGGCCGGCCTGGCGCTGGCGCGCCACCTCGGCCTGCAGCGCGTCCGCCCGGGCCTCGTCGAAGGCGACGGAGAGGATGCCGGCGCGCCACAGGCCGATGTCGATGCCCGTCGCTTCGCGCAGGTCCGCCGCCAGCGGGCCGTAGAGGTCGCGGGCGCGCACGGCGAGTGCGAGCATCGCATCGTCGTCCGGTTCGATCTGGGCGGCGAGCATGCCCGCCGAGGCGGGTGACGCCGCTCCGGGGAGGGGACCCGGGTCGCAGACCACCACCCGGAGCCCGCGGCGGGCGGCCGATCGCGCGCACGCGGCCCCGATGATGCCGCCGCCCGCGATCACGACGTCGGTCCCGCTCAAGCGCTGGCGCCCTGTGGAAACCTCATATACCGTTCCCCCGTAGGGACGATACTACGTCTGTCACCTCGGAGACGTCTATGTTTCGGAGTATCCTCGGGTTCGCGATCCTCGCCGTGGTGGCGTGGCTCGCGCTCAAGATCTTCTTCGGCCTGCTCTCGGGGTTCATGGGCCTGGCGGTCACGCTGCTCTGGCTCGCGGCGATCGGCTTCGTCGTGTACCTGGTGCTGCGAGTGCTCAGTCCGAGCACGGCCAACAAGGTGCGCGACATGATCAAGGGGCGGCCCGCCGCGTCCTGACGATCACGATTCCCAGGGGAGGGGCTGGCTGGAGTGCATGTGCACGATCCTCCACCGCCCCTCCACCAGTTGGCACACCACGGTCGCCCTGCCTGTCGCCGTGTTGTTCGCCTGCACGTTGACCCACCGGTAGTCCAGCAGCACCCACGCGAAGCGCCCTTCCATCGTCGCCGATGCCGACGCGACCGTGATGCGGCCGCCATACCCGACGCCAGCGAGGCGCGGGGTGCGGACCCGCACGCGGGCGTTGGCGACGACGAGGGCCCCCGGGGTGTAGAGCGTGTCGGCCGAAGGGTCGCCCGCGGCGTCGGCGCGCAGCGCCGCCCGGACGACATCCTCCACCGCGGCCGACGTGCCGGGTCCGCTCAGCGCCGGGACGATGGTGGACGAGCGCTGGGAAACGCAGGCGGAGAGCGCGAGCGCCAGCAGCGCCGTCACGCGGCGCGGTCCCTCAGGCGGCATTGAGACGGTCGAGCACCGCCCAGCAGAGCAGGGGGAGCAGGATCTCGTGGTGGCCCGTGAGCTGCACGCCCCGACCTCCCGCCTGGGTGGGGCGCTCGACGACGTTGACGCGCGGCCGGTAGTGGCGCTGCATGTCGCAATCGACGGCGGTGAACCCCACCGGGCGGCCGCCCTCGAGGTTGCGCGCGATGGTCAGGGCCTTGAGGAACACCTCGGGCATCATCACGGCGCTCCCGAGATTGAGGACCACGCCGCCGTCGTGCAGCGCGGGCAGGGCGCCCGCGAGGCGCCGGAAGTCGCGGTGCGACGTCTCGCCCAGCACCGCGCCGTCGGCGGTGGGGTGCTGGTGGATGATCTCCGCCCCGATGGCGGCGTGGACCGTCACCGGCACGCCGTGGAGCTGGGAGGCGACGAGGATCGAGGCGTCGCCGCCGGGGAGGGCGGGGCGGGCCGACAGCGCGCGCGCCAGGGCCTCGCCCGCGCCGGCGTCCGCGCGCGCGCCGGCGGCCAGGGCGGCATTCATCTCGCGGCCGGTCTCCTCGGCCATCCCGAAGGTGCCGTCGCCCAGGCCGGCGGCCACATCCTCGCTCGTGCCGCCGAACGCCGCCAACTCGAAGTCGTGGATCGCCGCGCTGCCGTTCATCGCGACGTGGGTGATGACCCCGCGGCGCATCAGCTCCCGCAGCAGCGGCCCGACGCCCACCTTGATCACGTGCCCGCCGAGCATCGCGACGACGGCGCGGCGCCCCGCGGCGGCGACGATCCGATTCGCCACGAACCGCAGGTCCCGCGCCGCGAGGACGTCGGGCAACGCGTCCCAGAACGCGGCGAAGCGCCGGTCCGCCCCGGGCAGGCGGGCGAGAAGCGAGGGATCGACCTTGTTGGCCCGCTGCGCGATGGGGACCGTGCGCACCCGCGAAAGGTCCGCCTCGCGGTAGTCCGTCACGAGGGCTCCGGGATGTGATACCGCTTGAGCTTCAGCGTGACGGTGCCGAACGAGAAGGTGGACACGATGGCGAGCACGACGTGGGGCTGTTCCTCGGAGATCCAGATGCGGGCATCCGCCTTCTCGGCGAAGATGCCCCGCCCGTGGGGGATGACCGGCCGCACGACGAGCGCCTGCCACTTCCGTCCCGCGACGCTGATCTCCTCCCGCTTGAGCACGGTGAGGATCACCGGGTTGCGGTCGGGCCGGAAGTACCGGGCATACTCGTACCGCTTCCCGACCTCGAGCTCCAGGGTGCGGATCCAGTAGAGAAAGGCCGCATCGTCGAGCGGGTCCGCGACCGTGGCGAAGGTCGTGTCCCGGCCCTCCTCCCGGTAGTAGCCCGAATCGGGGAAGATCTCGTAGGCGCGCACCCGCTGCTTGCCGCGCTCTTCCGTGTCGGCGCGATAACGCCGGGACCGGAAGTCGTACAGGCCGACCCATGACTCCTGCAGCTGGGTCAGCTGGTACCACAGGGCGCCGCCCTTGATGTGGAACCGGAAGCGGACGGTCTCTTCCCCCCGCACGGTGTCCAGGCCGGCGACCTCGATCGTGGACTCGCCCACGCTGAACGGTCCGAAGCGCGCCTGGTAGGTGAACCGCTCGCCGACGGGGAACGGCACCGCCACCACGCGGGCCGGCGCAGAGTCGGCGGCGGCGGAGTCGGCCTGCGCGCCGAGCGGGAGCACCACGGCTGCGGCGAGCACGAGACCGGCGGCGACCGACCGGGCGGCGCGGATCACCGAGCGTGCGCGCCACGCCTCCCGCAGCGCGGCCAGGGGCCGCACGCGGGACGGCCGCTGGCGCAGGTCGTAGCGCGCGGTCGTGGACACCGATTCGAGGCGCCGGGCATGGGGCGCGAGGCGCGCGAGGAGCTCCGCGTTCGCGCACCAGCCGTCGGTCGCGAGCAGGGTCCCGTCGCCCGCCTGGCGGATCGCCTGCCGCAGCGCGACCAGCCGCAGGGCCAGGAACCCCGACATGGTGTCGCGCACGCCGGCCACTCGGAGGAGGCGCGGCGCCCAGCGTCGGGCCCAGCGCAGGGCACGCGGCGCCTCCCCGGCCTCGCGCGTGACCTCCGCCACCACCAGATCGGCGCCCGATTCGAGGCGCTTCGCCATCTCTTCCATCGTGTCCGGCGGATGCTGGAAGTCGCCGTGCAGGGTCACCGCGCAATCGCGCTTGGGGCGGTCGGTCCGCTGCAGCGCCATGCGGAGCAGCTCCTCGAGACTGCGCGCATAGCCCTGTCGCTCGCGGTGCGTGACCACCGTCATCGGCAGGACGCGGGCGTAACGGCCGAGGACTTCCGCGGTGTCGTCGGTCGACCCGTCGTCACACACGAGGATCTGATACTCGCGCGGGAACGTGGTGAACACCTGACGCACCTTCCACAGGACCAGGCCGGCCGTGGGGGCCTCGTTGTGGACGGGGATGCAGACGTAGATCATCGCGCCGCAATCTACTGCGGTTCCGGGGCGAGTGCCCCGTACAGGGCGACAAAGCTCCGGGCCAGGGCCGCGGCCGTGCAGCGCTCGGGGAGGGCGACGGAGGGCGGCGCCGCGAGGGCGTCCGTCACCGCCCGGGCGAGAGCATCCGGATCGCGCGGCGGCACGAGGCACGCCGGCGGCAGCACCTCGGGGATCCCGCCGACGCGCGTCGCGATGACGGGGGTCCCGAGGGCCAGGGCTTCCAGGACCACGTTGGGGAGTCCCTCTCCCACGGATGACAGGACCACCACGTCGCTCTCTCCGATCAGGGCCGGCACGCGCTCCACGTGTCCCAGGAGGTGCACCCGGTCCGCCAGGCCGAGGCGGTCCCGCTCCGCTTCCAGCGGACCGCGTCGCTCGCCTTCCCCGGCGATCGCCCAGTGCAGGTCGGGCCGGGTGGCCCGCGCCCGGTGCGCGGCGCGGATCAGCGTGAGCTGGTCCTTCTGCCCCACCAGCGCGCCCACGTTCGTGGCGACCGGCGTCCCGGGGGCGAGCCCCAGCCGCTCGCGGAGGCCGAACCGTGGTTCCGCCGCCCGGCGGAGCTCTTCCGCGTCTACCCCGGGCGGCACCGTCGTGATCCGGGAGGGCGGCAGGCCCACGGCCAGGAGCACGGCCCGCACCGCGTCGGAGACGGCGGCCACGTGGTCGGCACGGAACCAGTTCGATCCGGGGCGGACCGGGAAGTCGACCAGCCGGTACGCGAGCACCTTCGGGCGCGGGGCGCGGGCGACGCGGCGCGCGACGAGTGCGAGGGCCAGGGCGTGGCTGTCGTGCGCGTGGAGCACCTGCGGCCGCCAACGCCGCACCTCGCGCGCGAGCCCCCAGAGGGCACGCGGGTCGAGGCCGATCGTCCACGGCACGGGGGTCAGGGGGAGCCCTTCGGCGCGGGCGTGGGCCGCGAGGGGGCCGGTGGCGCTGGTGACGAGGCGCACGGCGATGCCCGGCAGGCCCGCCAGCCCCCGGGTCAGCAGCCGGACCTGGTTCTGACCGCCGCGCCACTCCCGGCCCGCGTCGATCTGGACGACGCGGACCGTGTTCACGGCGTCCGGGGCTCGTCGCCCAGCACGCGGCGGAGCTCCGCGAGCGCGAACGGCTTGTGCAGGAAGGGGCGACCGAGGCCCTCGAGGAACTGCAGCGTATCACCGCGGACCGTATCGCCGGTCGCGAAGATGACGCGGGCGGCGAGGTCGGGGTGCTCGCGGGCGAGCGTATCGTAGAGCTCGCGGCCGCCCAGCTGCGGCATGCGCAGGTCGCAGATGATCAGGTCGAACGGCTCGGTCGTGGCGCGGCGATAGGCTTCGCGACCGTCGCGCGCCACCTCGACCGTGTGGCCCCACGCCGTCAGCGTCGCGCGCATGTAATGCAGGATCGGCTCCTCGTCGTCCACGACGAGGACGCGGCGCGCCCCGCTGCCGAAGTTCGTCACCGCCGGTGCGGCGACCACCGGTGCGGCGCCCGCGGTGCCCGGCAGCTCGACGGTGAACGTCGCCCCACGGCCCGGCGCCGTCTCGAGGGTGATGCGACCGCCGTGCTCCTTCACGATCCCCTGGCTGATGGACAGACCGAGCCCCGTGCCCTGGCCTTCAGCCTTGGTGGTATAGAAGGGCTCGAACACGCGCTGCGCCACCGGGTCCGGCATCCCCGGTCCGTCGTCGGTCACGCGCACCGCGAGGCCCTCGAGCCAGGGCCGGACCTGCACACGGATGGAGCCCGGCCGGCCGGTGCTCGCGATGGCGTGCACCGCGTTGCTCAACAGGTTGAGGAACACCTGTCGCATCTGGTTGGCGTTGAGCTCCAGCTCGGGCGCGTCCGGATCGACCGTCAGCGTCACCTCGACGTCGTGCGCGAGGAACTCGTTGCGCAGCAGGGCGATGGTGGACTCGAGCAGCGGGCCCACCGCCTGCCGCTGCCGCTGGGCTTCCTGGCGCCGGGCGAACGAGAGCAGATTGCGTACGATGTTGGCCGCCCGCTCGGCCTCCTGGCGGATGACGCGGAGCGGTTCGGCCAGCCCCGGCGGCACCTCGACCGACTCGGAGAGGAAGTCGGCGAACCCCACGACCGACGCGAGCGGGTTGTTCAGATCGTGCGCCACACCGGCGATCAGCTGCCCGATGGCCGACATCTTCTCGGACTGGATCAGCTGTTCCTGCAGACGGCGCTTGTCGGTGACCTCGTCCAGTAGCACGAACGCGCCCCCGAACATCGCCATCGGGAAGGCGGAGGCCTGGAACGTACGGTCGCCGATGCGCAGCTCGACCGGCGGCCCGCCGGGCGCGGCGAGGATGCCGGACAGGGGTTGCGCCCAGGCCGCCGGCACGAGGGCGGTCCACGGCCGCCCCGGCAGCGCGGTGACCGGGGAGTCGATGAGCGAGGCGAACACGCGGTTGCCGCGCCGCACCGTGCCGTGCGCGTCCACGATGCAGATCGCCTGGGGGATGCTGTCGACCGTGATCTCCCACTCGTACTTGCCGATCGAGAGCAGCTCGAGCAGATGGGCGTTCTCGAGGGCGACCGCGACCTGGGCCGTCACGGCGGTGGCGTAGAGCAGCTCGTTGTCGCCGTAGGCGTCCGGGCGGTCGCGTCCCAGCGACACGGCCCCGATGGCCCGGCCGGCGGCCAGCAGGGGGACCCCGATCCAGGACCCCGGAGGATCGACGGCGTCGACGCCCCGCTGGCGGGCCGCGGCACGCACGTTGCTTGGAAGCACCAGGGGGCCCTCCCGGAAGGCGAGCTGCAGGAGGGGGTCGTCCACGGCGGTCGGCGTCGGCGCGCGGTCGTACACCACGCCGAGCTGCCGGCTCGTCGCATCGAACAACAGCACCGTGACGCGGTCGGGAGCGAGCAGGTCGGAAAGCGCCCGCACCGTCAACTCGACCAGCGGCGCGACGCGGAAACTGCCCGCGAACTCGCGGGACAGTGCGCCGAGCCGGGCCAGGATCCCGGCCGGGTCGAGGGGGGTATCGCGATCAGCGGAGGGTGTGGAAGCCATGATCCTCGCCAACGTTCGCTCTCGTCTGCGCGCGGCCGACCTCGAGCTGGCCGTGCGCGCGCTCGGCCACCGTCATCCGGAGCATCGCGCCCGCTACGAGGAGCGCCTCGCGGCCGATGGACCCGACGCTGTCCTTGACGAACCGGACCTCGTCGCCGCGCTGCGGGAGCTGCGCTCGCTCGCGGAGCCGTCCGCGCCCCTGTTCGTGTACGTCGCCGTGCGCCACACCCTGCGGACCGGTGGTCTCGACGACCCGGAGCTGGCGGACTATCTCGCGGCGCTGGTGCTCGAGTTCGCCGATCACGACCGGCACGCGCGCATCGGGCGCCACGATGACCAGAGCTACCACTATCTCGTCGACCTCGTCGCCGACCTGGCGACGGACGAGGGCGAGCGCGGCTTCCTGCTGCGCGTGCATCTCGGCAACTACAGTCTCTGGCTCGCCGGGCTCTTCCCCGACCGCATCGCGGCGCGCCGTGCCCGCGCGGGCGGCCCCGACCTTCCATACTACGACGAGCTGGGACGGCAGGGCTACGACCTGGCGGCCCGCCATCCCCTCGCCGACCGGTTCGGCACCGCCGCCCTCTACCGGTCGGTGGCGGACCGCTTCCCCGCGCTGCGTCAGGCGCTCAACCGCCTCAGCGACCGGGTGTTCTTCCCGGACGTCGTCACCCCGGACAAGATCCTGCGGCTGATGTGACCCGGCCTAGTCGTCGGGGAACCGGGTCGGTACGCCGGCGATCGCGCCGACCAGGGCGTTCGCCGAGCGGGCGTGCCGCAGCAGGACCGCGAGCGAGCCGGTCACGGCGAGCCGGCCGGTGAGGAGGCCCGCCGCGGGGGTCATCTCGCGGCGCAGGATGCGCTTCCATTCCGCGTATTCGGCGGCGAGGACGAAGGCGGCGGGGGGCGCGGCGGCGGCGAGGGCCAGCCGCGCGTCGCGGCATGCGCCGCGGTCGAGATCGAGCCAGATGGCCAGGGGCTCAGGCTCCACGCGGTCCGGCAACGCCCGGATCAGCAGCGTCACCGCGCCGTGCACCCAGTCGGCGCCGGCGGCGCGGTACTCGGCGCTCGCATTCACGGCGGTCGCGCAGGCCGCCACCCAGGCCGCCGACGGGAACGCGAGCAGCCCGCCGGCGGGGCCGCTCAGGAGCGGCCCGCCTGGGCGGTGTCCCCCAGCAGCGGGCAGCGCGGGTTGCTGACGTCGATCCACGAGACGCGCACCCCGAACAGGGGGACCGAGCGCTCGCCGCCGGTCACGTATCCCAGCTCCGGGCGGCCCTTCGGCGCCACGGCGTCGTAGATGAGGATGCCGACGACCCGCTGCGACGTATCGTCGACCACGAGCAGGCCGAACCCGACCTGCGGGTCGACCGGGAACCCGTCGCCCGTGTAGCTCGCGGCGAGCCGCTCGTCGACGTACGAGACCGCCACTCGGGCTTCGCGCTGTCCCACGACCCGGGCGGGGAGCTCGCCGGGCAGGCCGATGGGGGCGGCGGTGAGGAGCTGGCGGGCGTTGTCCAGCTGCTGCTGGACGATGGCCGGCCCCGCGAGCTGCGCGATGCCGCACGCGGCGGCGCGGTTGCGCTCGCCCCCGCCGCACGCGGCGAGGGTCGCGAGCAGCACCAGCGCAGCGCCCCGGGCGGAGGGCCGGGTGGTGGTCGGGATGGCGATCATGCTCAAAGCTAATACGCCCAGGTGAGGGAGAGCGTCCCGGTCCGCACCGGGGCCAGGGTCTCGGGCACCAGGTTGTAGGCGTAGTTGAGGGCATTGGCCACGAGGACGCGGACGGTCCACGGGCCCTGCCGCCAGGCGGCCCGGAGATCGAGTACGCTCGCCGCCACGCGCCGCCCGTCGACGTAGCCCGCGGCGACCAGCTGTTCCAGCTCGATGTGTTCGACCCGCGACGAGTACCGGAAATCCGCGCCCACGCTCGCGGGGCCGACGCCGTAGTCGGCACTGAGCGTGAGCAGGTGGCGCGGCCGGAAGGCGAGCGGCTGCTCCGGCACGGTGTCGTGCGCCATCTGGCGGGTGTACAGGAACATGTAGGCCACCGTGCCCTTCAGACGCGGCGTGAATGGCGCCGCGGAGAGAGCGGCGTCCAGGCCGGCGAGCCGGGCGCGGGTCACATTGCGGAACTGGATGTGTGCCCCACCAGCGGTATCGAGCGCCGGCTCGATCAGGTCGCTCGCCTCGGTCCAGAAGAGCGCGGCGTCGAGCAGCGCGTCACGGCCGATGGCGAGGGTATTGCCGACCTCGAACGACCAGGCCGTCTCGTAAGTGAGGCCCGGGTTCGGCACCACCGGGATGCCGACGGCGCTGGTGGAGACGAATCGCTCCGCCAGGGTGGCCGCGCGGAAGCCGCGGCCGACCGATGCGCGCCAGATCCCCCCCCGGCTCTGGGTCACGGCACCCACACGCGGGCTCACGACGGCGGTCAGGCTGCCCCCGTCGACCGCGAGGAAGTCGATCCGTGCGCCCAGCGTCAGGCGCACGGAGCCCGCCCGCTGCTGGCTCTCGCCGAACGCCGCGT
>Ga0210073_1000277_pt1 | contig 10326 bp, 10 predicted proteins | sample Browns_ThreeSqC__2_FD_184853 | JGI IMG/M metagenome (GOLD analysis project Ga0210073, IMG submission 184853) | Wetland microbial communities from San Francisco Bay, California, USA, that impact long-term carbon sequestration - Browns_ThreeSqC_D2... | ecosystem: Environmental > Aquatic > Marine >...
GTGGATTAAAAATAACGCTGGTTGGTGGGCAGAAAACAAAATAGGCGATAGTGACTTTGTTCAAGGTATACAATATTTAATTAAAGAAGGAATTATGAAGATAAAGTCATAGGTTTTTAAATTAATTTCGTAAATCAATAGTAATGAAAGACATCAATGAAATAATGCCAAAAATTCCAAATATGAGATGGGGAGCTTTGATGAACAAAGCACCAACAAATGACAAAGTAGAGGAAATGAATAAAATTTTTCCAAACAACGGAAAATGGCACACAATCTTTGAAGAAAATGACCAAATCACCATTGATGGGAAACAAATTTGGAAAAAAGATCCAAAAAAGTGGACTTGATATTTCCACTCTTCATCAAAATTAGATCCAAGTAATCTGTATGTTGAATTCAAATATGGAAATTTTTGAATGATTTAATCTAGATTTTTAAATAGACCGCTGATAATTGTAGTCATATTTGGAAAAAAAAATTTTTAACATTTTGATTTTATTAATAATTCCAATAATTTCTACGATAACAATTGAAAATTGTTATGGTCATGGAGTGGGTAGTGAAATTTTTCCGCCTATATCTCTTAATGGAAAGCAAATAAGTTTAGAGATATCATCATCTACCAAAAATCCAAATGAAAATAATAAACAACCAATTACAATTTCTCTAATAGATTTTGATTCTAAAATTACTTTACGAAACGTTACTTTTCTTATAAAATCAAGTCATGGAGAACAATTTCTCTTTGAAAAAGAATTCACCAGTGATAATGGTTCAATTGTTCTAAATTTCATTTCTGAAGACACTGAAACGATTAAAATTGAAGAAGAAGATCAACAAGGAATTTTTGATTCAATTTTAGGATTTCATACTAAAATGATAAATGTTAAAGGCCTCAAACTTAGCGATGGAGGACTCTATAAACTTGGTATTAGCATTCTTACCCTTGATGATTACTCTAAGAAATTAGATAAACCATTATTTTACAACGCAGGAATTTCTATTGCTCAAACATCAAATCATGAGATTAATGATCCAAATTTTGGAATTCAAAACATTCAAACCATTACATATTATGATGAAATAAGCAATTTTAATTACAACCCAAGTTACAAAGAAATTTCATTTTCAATGCCATTTGAATGGACTGCCGCAAACATCAATCAGACCTCAATAGTACATGAAGAATTAGGGATACCAAAAACATTTGGAGATTTACTTGTATCCGGATTTTCCATTTACATAAATGGAATAAAATTATCTGACGATGTAGTTACAATAGATGATTTTTTTTCTGATAAAAGGGTAGTTCATTTTATTATAAATCCAAAAGAGTTATGGAATGTTTTTAATCATGATCCAAATCATAATGACATAAACTTCCTTATTAAACCAAATTCAGATAAAACTCAACTTAGTTCAGTAACTGATAATGGTCAATTTCGAATTCTTGTTTCATGGGAACCACAAATTTTAAAATCAAATTCTAAAGCAACAATAAATTTTGATATTACTGACATCTTTCTAAAAAATAAGCCAATAGCAGTAAATTATGAATTTTCATTGACCCAAAATGATAGAATCATTTTTCAAGAAAATGGAATTAGTACAGATTCTAAAGAAAAACATAACACAACAGAATTCACAATTCCAAACGATGTGACTGGAATTGTATATCTAAACTTCAAGAATCTTGGAGATAACGATCTTGCAAAAACTTCAATTCCAATTGTTATCAATCGAATAATAAATGAAAATAATAATATCGTGATACCTGACTGGATTCGAAACAATGCAGCTTGGTGGTCAAAAGGACAAATAGATGACAATACATTCATTCAGGGAATTGAATTCCTTATTAAAAATGATATTGTTGTTATCCCAAAATCTCAACAATCATCATCAGAAATTAAAGAAATTCCAACTTGGATTCGAAACAATGCTGCTTGGTGGTCAACAAATCAAATTGATGATCAAACTTTTGTCAAGGGATTGGAATTTTTATTACAAAAAGGAATTATAAGGATATAATCTCTATAAAATTAAAAATTATCAAGTTAAATTATTCCTAAACTAGATATAATTTTAAAACGTGAGAAGTATAGATTAATAATTGAATGTAAAGTAATATTATTACTTGAAAGAGAGGTATTCAAATTTGAATAAATCTATTTACTCTGATTTATTAAAATCAAAAATTCTATTATTGATAATCATTTTTGGCTTTACAATACTAATATTTCCTAAATTGGTATCAGCTGAAGTTTTCATAGTTCCACATGAATATGTAGGCTATTTTGATTCAAATGGAATTTACACGGTTGTTGGAAATGTAAAAAATGAAAATAAATTTGCGGTTATTCCTACCATTTCGATTTCTGTAATTGATGATTCCAAAACATTTTCTAAAACAATACAACATGTTCCTCTCTCCGCTGGCGAACAAATTCCATTTAAGATAAAATTTCCTGAAGTTTTGGGAAAAACTCCAGTTTTAATGCCGGCTGAGTTGAAACTAGAAAAAACAAAAAAGGATGCAACATCATTAAAAGTTCTGTATGATAAAACTTTGATAAAATTCAAAGATGGTCATCTTACAGGTCGAATTCAAAACACCGGAAACTATACCATCTATTTTCCCAAAATCTATGCAGTAATCCACGGATATGATAAAGTACTAGACGTTGTCCAGAACATTGAATTAATTAACAAAATTGATCCTGGGGAAATTGCCAATTTTTCAATGTACAGGGACCCTTCTATTCTTGATGATGTTTCTTATTATAGCTGTTTTGCACCTGTGGATACTACAGTAATTCCTATCTCTGCCAAGAAAAATGGCGGAGATTTTAAATTTCGTTATGATTCAGGAGCTTGGTATTCAACACCACAATTCAATGAGGATGGAACAATTTTGACAATAAGAGGATACAATAGTTATCCTCTGGAGACTTATGCAAACTTTGAGTTTCAACCAATTTCTGGCAAGGAAAAATTTAATGTTACAATAAATGATAAACCTATAAAATTTATCCAAAGTGAAGATGAGACAGGATTTTGGCATGTTGCATTCAAGGTTGAACCAACATCACAAGGGATTGTGAAAATTAGTGGTTTTGAGAAAGGATTGCCGCCAGAAATTCCTAAAGTTCCACAATGGATAAAGACTAATGCATCCTGGTGGTCAACAAATCAAATTTCCGATTCGGAATTTCTAAAGGGAATACGTTTCTTGTTTGACCAAGCAATTGTTTTTGTACCTGGAAAAGATCTTTCGCCAGAATCCAACTGGAAAATTCCATCATGGGTTAAAACAACAGCAGCTTGGTGGTCTGAAGAAAAAATCTCAGATGATGATTTTCTAAATTTAATTAGAAATTTAGTTGAGCGAAAAATAATTGTAATTTAATAAATCTTATTATACAAACTTTAATTATTCTAAATATCTAATGTTTCCTCTAAGAGATGAAAATCCTCATCCTCCAGGATTTAAACCATATGTAACTTATTTACTAATTGCAGTTAATGTTCTCGTATTTTTTATTGAAGTTGTTTATACTGGCCAATTTTTTGAATTTACAAATAACAGTGCGTATAATTTATTTTATGACTGGGCAGCTGTACCAAATTGTGTTACAGGGGCCACTGTCTCAAATTTAGATTTTGGGGGAGGTCCTCAATCAGTTTCATGTCCGAACTCTGCTTTCATTACTCTTCTTAGTTCTACATTCTTGCATGGTGGTGCACTGCATCTTGGTGGTAACATGTTATTTTTGTGGATATTTGGTGATAACATCGAGCTAAAATTTGGCAGATTCAAATATCTTGCAATTTATTTAACTTGGGGAATTATAGCGGGCATGACTCATATACTTGGAGATCCAACTAGTGTAATTCCTTCTTTAGGGGCATCTGGTGCAATATCTGGAGTTTTAGGAGCCTACCTTGTAATTTTTCCAAAAGCCAAAATTCAAACTGTAATGATGATGGGGTTCATGATGAGAATGATGCATATTCAAGCAAAATGGTTCTTACCATTTTGGCTCGTTTTTCAAAATTTACTCCCATTTTTCATAGGGGGATTTGGTGTTGCAGGAGGTGGAGTTGCATATCTTGCTCATATTGGTGGATTTGTGGCAGGTCTTGCAACAGGTTACTTATACAAGAAAACTCATAGTTCAGAGTTTTCATATGGAACAAGATATGGATACAGACCAAATTAAATACTCTAAAGAATAAATCAATGAAACTTTATCAAATTAATTATGCCGTTGATTACAGTATCAATGTACCCAGGAAGAACTCAACAACAAAAAGACGAATATGCAAAAGCAATCACAAAATCAGCAGTAGAGATTCTTAAAACTAAAGAAACTCATGTTATTGTAGTTTTTGAGGATAATCCAAAAGAAAATTGGTTTCTTGCAGGAAATCAACTTTAATTATTTTTTCAACATGATTTTATTAAATTCTTCTAAAGAAATTAGTCTACAAAAAGAATGATTAATTTATAATTGATCTGAAGATTTTAATTAACATATTTTTTTTGTATAACTTTATCCTTTTATTCCTATTAATAATTACAACTTTTATGAAAGTTGGAGTTGTACAGCTTAAGGCGTCTATCAACAAAGAAATCAATTTAAAAAAAATCATAAACTATATTTCTAAAGCTGGTGAAAACGATGCAGAACTAGTTGCATTTCCAGAATTTATGATGTTTTACACCAACTCATCACAAACATCAAATCAACTTGCAAATTTGGCTGAAACCATTAATGGAAATTTTGTGAATACTATTGCAAATGCTGCAAAAAAAAATTCCATCCAAGTGGTGGGATCGTTTTACGAAAAAAGCAGAAAAAAAAATCGAGTATACGATACTTCATTTATAATTAATAAATCAGGCAAAGTAATTTCTACATATAGGAAAATTCATCTTTACGATGCATTAGGATTCAGGGAATCAGATAAACTGTTATCTGGTTCAAAAATTACAAAACCTGTAAAAACTTCAATAGGAAAAGTAGGCATGATGATTTGTTATGATTTGAGATTCCCAGAGATGTCAAGATTGTTAGCTGTTGCTGGTTCTGAAATTTTGATTGCTCCATCGGCATGGGTAAAGGGGAAAATGAAAGAAGAACATTGGATTACAATTAACAAAACAAGAGCAATTGAAAATGGATGCTATGTAATTGCGCCTGATCAAGTAGGAAATATTTATTGTGGAAGAAGCATCGTAGTTGATCCTTATGGAAAAATTTTACTTGATATGAAAAAGAAACAAGGAATTAGATATGTCAACATTGAATTAACAAAAATAAAACAAATTCGTACAATCTTGCCCTTATTAAAAAATAGAAGATCCGATATTTACTCTACTCTAAAGGCTTAATTTTTCTACTATTGCAATTAAAATTAGCACACTGTTTAGTCCATTTTTGATTTCTTGAATAACGAAAAATCACCATTGGCCATTTACAAATTTCACAGGAAATCTTTGTTGCTCTAAGTCTTGCTTTTTGTAAAAGTGGAGATGAAGCTTTACAGCCACCGTAAAAATTGGAACAACCCATGAACCTCTTTTTTGTAGATCTAGATCTAATCACCATTAATTGACCTAATTTACATTCTGGACATTCAACTAGACCATTTTTTGGATAATTTGTCCCTAAAATCATATATTTTTTATCTTTGGATGACCAAGAGAGATAACCATTAGTGTCCAAGTATTGAATTATCTCTTTTTTGAATATGTTAGTATTTGATTTTGTTGTTTTTACAACATGTCTTGTTCTTTCCTGTATAATTTGCAGTTCAATTTTCTTTAAAGGCATTTCTTGCAATTAAAGTACTAAAACGATTTTTATAGGGAATCTAGTCAGCGACATTAGTGGAAAAGGTCTGTGTTCTTGGTGCTGGAAGCACAAAATATGGAAAATTATCCGATAGCATAGCTGATCTTACCACCCAGGCATCGGTAGCAGCCATAGAAAGTGCAGGGATAGACCCCAAGGATGTAAAAGCAGCGTATATTTCAAATGTCTTTGGAGTTGCTGATAAACAAGTACACCTTGGACCAGTCTTGATGAGTAATTTAGGAATTTCAGATAAACCATCATTATCGATAGAGTCAGCATGTGGAAGCGGCTCTGTATCATTTAGAGAAGCCTTTGCAAATGTTGCAGCAGGATTTTATGATTGTCTTGTAGTAACAGGAGTTGAAAAAGTAACCCATACGGGTACCGAATGGACAACAACTTATTTTTCATATTGTTCAGATTTTTTCTATGAAGGTCAAGCAGGAGCATCATTTCCTGGATTGTTTGCATCCATGGCAAGAGCCTACTTGACAGAATTTAATGCAACAGAAGAAGATTTTGCCAGAGTTGCAGTAAAAAATCATGATAATGGAATTTTAAATCCAAAAGCTCATTTACAAAAAAAAATTACAATTGATGATGTAATGAAATCAGCAGTTGTCGCAAGTCCATTAAAACTTTATGACTGCTGTCCTTTTTCTGATGGTGCAAGTTCTGTAATTCTCTGTTCTGAAAAATTTGCAAAAGAAAGTGGGAATGACTACATAGAAGTTATAGGTTCTGGTAGAGGTGGATCACCTGCAGCTTTACAAGGACGTGAACGGATGACTACAATACCAAGTACAAAGATTGCAGCTGAAAGTGCTTACAAAATGGCGGGAATTACTGCAAAAGATATAGATTTTGCAGAAGTACATGATTGTTTTACAATTGCAGAAATTGTTGATACTGAAGATTTAGGATTCTTCGAAAAAGGAAAAGGTGTAGAAGCTGTTCGTGAAGGTCGAACAAAATTAAATTCAGATATTTCAATAAATCCATCTGGCGGTCTTAAATCAAAAGGGCACCCAATTGGAGCTACAGGTGTTGGACAGGTAGTAGAAGTATTTGATCAGCTTACTGGAAAATCTGGAGCACGAACAGTAAAAAATGCAAAAATTGGATTAACTCATAATTTTGGTGCAACTGGAGCTAGTTGCGCTGTTCATATTTTCCAAAGTGTGTAACATGTCTATCAAAGAATTATTAATTGCAAAAGTAAAAGAAGGTAAAGTTCTTACTCATAAATGTACATAATGTCATCATCTACATCTCTCTAATGTCTATTATTGCGAAAATTGCGGTAGTAAGGGATTTGAAAATGAGATTTTAGAGGGTACAGGCTCAGTTGCTACTTATACAATAATCACAGTCCCTCCAGCAGGTTTTGAAAAATATACCCCTTATGCATTCGTAGTCTTGCAGCTTGACAATACTAACCTACGGATTTCTGGTTTTATGGCTGGAATATCAACCCCATCAGATCTTCCAGTAGGAACTAGAGCTAAAATTGTCGGTTTTGATGAACGGGGTATAATACTCAAAAAGCAGTAAAATTATTTATTTAAATAATTAAAAAAAATCATAGTCAGTTCTTAATTATTTTATAATTATGAGTACTTTCATGTCTGTGGAAGTAGCATGTGGGAAATGCGGAGAAAAGATCACCAACATGAAAATGCTAAAATCTTTAAAAGATGTAATGAATCCTTATAATGGAAAATGTCCGTCATGTGGACAAAAATTATCAACATCTGAATTTTCCCTTGATGTACAAGAAAATTGATCTAAAAATCTTTCTATATTTTTATTAATTAGGATCTAATGCAAACATTTGAATTTTCCCTTGATGTACAAGAAAATTGATCTAAAAATCTTTCTATATTTTTATTAATTGGATCATGGCATTAACTATTTTAACTTTTTTTTATTGGTTCAAAAAATTGATCCGAAATATTAAGATATGATCTAGTCATAAGTCTTATTTACCCCTTTTCTTGTCAGAGAGTCATGGAATTAGATGAAGAAATAGAAGAACCAAAGCGAAGTGGAATTCTTCAATCTACCTCAAAGCGGGTAAGAATGATCTTTTCTGTAATGGCAAGTCCAAACAGAATTGATATTTTAAGAATTTTAAATTCAAAGGGCCCATTAACCTATTCAGAATTAAAATCCCTGGCAGGATTCAAATCTAAAAAAGAGAGTGGCAAATTTGCATATCACTTGAGAAAATTATTGAGGCAATCACTAGTAGCTCTAAACAAATCTGAGAGAAGATACACAATCACAAATCTAGGGAAACTCGTATTGAGCTTGGCAAGACAAATTGAAGAAAGATCAATTATTGAAAGTGGAAAAATGTATGTCAGAACATCACATGAATCAATTGAAGAATTCAATTCTCATAAAATTATTCAATCACTTGTACGTGAAGGAAGCCTTCCATTAGAATTAGCTCAAAAAATTACCGAAGAAGTTGAAAATAGAATTTACAAATATCAGACAACCTATCTTACAGGGTCCCTTATCAGAGAGATGGTAAATTCTGTCCTTTTGGAACATGGCCACGAAGAATATCGCAATAAACTCGCACGCCTAGGCATCCCTGTGTATGACGTTCAAGAGATGTTCACAAACCTAGATAATGTAGATAATGGAACAGAAGGATTACTTTTCAATACTGGACAGCGAGTATTTGCTGAGCATTTACTAACTAATATTTTACCAAAAGACGTTGCTGATTCTCATCTTTCTGGTGATTTACACATTTCAAATCCTGGAATTTGGTCAATGATACCTGATACAATATTTGTAAATATTAAAGAACTGATTGAAGATGGAGTTATCCTTGGTGGAAAATATCTTGATGTCTCTAGAATACCATCATCCAAATCTCTTGATGATATCACCTCTTCTCTTTCAATAATCATTTCATTGCTCTCCAAAGAAGCTTCACAGGAAATAGTACTTGATGGGTTGATCCAACTCTTTTCCAAACACTCCAAGACTATTCCAGAACTTGAACAAAAATTAACAGATGCATTTGCAACTGCATCAACTACATCAAAATATAGTACAAGGAGTACTACTGTTTCAATTAAAATCCAATTAGGATCTGATCTAAAAATTGTTAATGCAATAATTAATGCGTACAAAAATTATACAAAGATAACACCAATACCAAAAATTGGTTTGATTATAGATTATGATAAAGGAAAAGTTACTGATGTGTCAGAAACATTAGCTGAAATTATTTCAATTGGTGGAAAGGTCATGTTTGCAAAAGGAGAAGTGTCAAGTTATGGTATCATAAATGATTCCACAAAAACCTCTGGTCCACTTGCAATAACACTACAATCTGTTTCTATTAATCTTCCAAGACTTGCATTTGAATCCAATAAGGATGAAACATACTTTAGAGCAAGACTTGCATTACTAATGAAACCTGCATTATCTTCTATGGCTTTAAGAAAGAAAGATATTTCTGATCTTACTCGCAGAGGATTAAATCCAATTCTTGCAAAGAATACACAATACATGCAAAGAAGTTCTGTATCGCTTATTGTTAATCTCGTTGGCTTGAAAGAATCTGTTTTCAACATTCTAGGATTTCAGGATAACAAAGAGGGAAGAGATGTACTCAACAAAGTAATTGAAACTGCTGTTGATGTTGCAACCAAAAAAGGAAAGGAAATAGGTGATACTGTTGCTATATCTATGGTTGAAACCGAAGGCTCTGCTAGATTCGCAAATTTGGACGGTGAAAAATATGGTAAAAATTCAGCTCTTAGTTCGTTAGACCGTGACTCTTATTCGCAAGGAATAATCATAAAAGCATCCGAAATAGGTGAATTAACGACCAAAAGCGAAATTATATCTGAGTGTAATAAGTTAACTAAATTGTTAAATGGAGGCTTGTTAGTTAGCCTTGAAATTGACAAAAACTCTAGTAATGCTGAAATTAAAAAATCAATCGAGAAAGCAGCAGAACTAACAAATTCATTCAAGCCTGTGAAGAAAATTGCAATTTGTGGCGAATGTGGATTCAAAGATCAACCCTTTGTAGACAAGTGTCCAAAGTGCAAGTCTCCATATGTAATCTGAGATTCGTAGATGAAAAACTAGTTCCGATCATTTTTAATTTTTTTTTGATCAGTTTCGTATGCTCGATCTTTTTCTCTCTACGACTAATATTAAACCAGTATGAGTTTCATATCACTGGTGTGAAGAAATTGACTCATCAAAGGGATAAGATCAAAATTTTTCGAGCACATAAGTTATAACCACAATATTCCTAGAGTCTGCGGGGAGATTATAATTGGATAAATCACAAATAGAAAGTACGATCAATGAGATCCGAAAGCGCAGTGGCGCTGTAACGGCTTTCAATCAAAATAAAATTTCAAACGCTATATTTAGGGCGTTGGCAGCCACCTCTAAAGCCGACCGTGGCCTGGCC
>Ga0210073_1000278_pt1 | contig 10307 bp, 9 predicted proteins | sample Browns_ThreeSqC__2_FD_184853 | JGI IMG/M metagenome (GOLD analysis project Ga0210073, IMG submission 184853) | Wetland microbial communities from San Francisco Bay, California, USA, that impact long-term carbon sequestration - Browns_ThreeSqC_D2... | ecosystem: Environmental > Aquatic > Marine >...
TGTTGAGACTCGCGCGCGAACCACGCCAGTTGTCAATGTGATACTTGGTGAACGGCAGGCCGGTCAACTCGAAGAAACGCGGCCAGCCGATGCGCTCCACCCACTCGCCCACGCGTTCCCAGGCATGAGCGTCCTTCTTGTAAACGCGCAGAATGTTCGTCACGATCGCGGCGGCCTCGGGCCAGCGCGGCGGATTGTTGGGAACTCCCGCGGCCACGAGCTTGTGAAGCATGGGCTTGGAACGCGCGTTCGAGTTCTTGCCGCCGACCCAGATGGCGATCTTGGAATTTTCCGGATCGTTGATCTGCATCGGCGGGCAGGGCGGATAACAGGCGCCGCAACACATACACTTCCGCTCGTCGACTTCCAGCGTCGGTTTGCCGTTGACCATGGCGGGCCGGATCGCCGCCACCGGGCAGCGCGCCACGACGGTGGGGCGCTCGCAGAGATTGGCCACGATGTCGTGATTGATCCTGGGCGGCTTGGTGTGTTGCACGTTGATGGCGATGTCGCCCTGGCCGCCGCAGTTGATCTGGCAGCAGGAGGTGGTGATCCGCACGCGGTTCGGCATTTCCTCGTTGATGAACTCCTGGTGCAGCACGTCCATCATCGACTTCACGACGCCGGAGGCGTCGGTGCCCGGGATATCGCAATGCAGCCAGCCCTGGGTGTGCGAGATCATGGACACGGAATTACCCGTGCCGCCGACCGGGAAACCCTCCTTTAACAGCACGTCGATCAGCGGTTTCACCTTCTTTTCATCCGTCACCATGAACTCGATGTTGGAGCGGATCGTGAATCGCACGTAACCGTCGGCATATTTATCCGCGATGTCGCACAGCTTGCGGATCGTATACACGTCCATTTGCCGCTGGGTGCCGGCGCGCACGGTCCACAGCTCGTCACCGGTGTGTGCTACGTGATGCAGCACGCCGGGACGCGGGCGGTCGTGCCACGCCCATTGGCCGTAGTTGCGCTTCATGGCGGGATGCAGGTACTGGAAATGATCCGGCGTACCGGATTCGATGGGCATACGCGGTTCTGCAGACATGGAATAACCTCCGTTCAATTCAGAATATTCGTTATTTCTCAGCCGGCCTTGGCCTGTTTCAGGCGCGCCACCTCGTCGTCCCAGCCGTCCATGCGGATATACGGATTGGTGCGCGGATGATTGACCATGTTCGGGTCGACCTCCATGCCGAGACCTTCCAGCAGGTTATTGAGGCCGATGCGTTCGATCATCTCGCCGCAACGCTCGTGCTCCAGGCCGTTTTCGGCCCAGAATTCCATGAGGTTCTTGCTCAACTGAACCAGTTTCTCGAAATCCTCGTCGGTTTCCAGCTTCATGAACGGCACGATCATGGTTCCCAGAAGATCGCCGATTTTGAGCGTGCGCTTGCCACCGGCGAGGATGGTGACGCCGCGATCCTTGCCCGGCGACAGCGCCCTGGTCATGACATTGATGCAGTGCATGCATTTGACGCAGTTGCGGTTGTCGATTTCGAGGGTATCGTCGGCTTTCAGCTTCAGGCTCTTGGTCGGACAACGCGTGATCACGTTGTCCACCACGTACTCGCGGCCCTTCTTCTTGACGAAATTCTTGACTTCCGCCTGATTGACCTGGATGTCGTCACGCCAGGTGCCCAGCACGGCCATGTCGGAACGCTGCACGGAGTTCATGCAGTCATTCGCGCAGCCCGAGAATTTGAACTTGAACTTGTAGGGAAGCGCCGGCCGGTGGATGTCGTCGATGAAACTGTTCAGCACGTCGCGGTGGGCGCGTCCCTCGTCGTAACAGGAGTGCTCGCAGCGCGCATGTCCCACGCAGGACATACCCGTGCGCACCGACGGTCCGGCTCCGCCCATGTCGAAGCCCAGATCGTTGAACTCATCGAATGCGGGCTGGATTCTTTCCGTGGTGCAGCCCTGGAGCATGATGTCGCCGGTCTGGCCGTGCAGCGCAATCAACCCGGATCCGTGCTTCTCCCAGATATCGCAGAACTTGCGCAGGATATCGCTGGTGTAATGCATGCCGGGCGCCGGCATGATGCGGATCGTGTGGAACTCCTTCGACTCGGGAAATTTTTCGGCGACTTCGGAGAAACGCGGTATCACGCCGCCTCCGTAACCGATGACGCTGGCGGTCCCGCCCTTCCAGTAACCCTTGCGGGTCTTATAGGAATGCTCCAGCTGACCGAGCAGATCGACAGCCATGTCGTTGGTCTTGGCCAGACGCTTGATACCGGTAATGAAGCTGGGCCAGGGGCCGCTTTCGAGCTGATCCAGCATGGGCGTTGCGTGCATTTTTTTGCTCATTTGCTTTCTCCACCAATCAGGAAGAATGTCGACTTGGGTACGGGCCGGCGTGCGGTTGAGGCGGCGTAGAATGGTCAGCAGATGGCCTCACTCCGGAAATGCCGTTTCCGAGGCGGTATATTAGGAAACGTGGCGCGCATTAGTATGATCTACGTCAACCTAGCGCCATGCGGCACGCCCCATTGGGGATATCCCCCTATCCCATTGCGGCAATCAACAATTTATGTGCAGGAATCAAACAGGCAAACCCGGGTTATCCGTCGAGAATATCGGCAAAAATACCCCTGTCGCGCCTCACGCAACAGGATCACGACGTCCGCGCCCGGGCCACATGGCGCGATAACAGACATAAATGAACAGAAATCCTCCGGCGATGGAGATCAGGCCGCCCACCCCCATGAGACCCATGCCGGTGACGCGGCCGACGCTGTCGAGCGCCTGCGCCGCGCCCGCGACCTTGCGTTGCACGCCGTAGCCGCCCGAGATCACCAGGCCCAGCACGTGCAACAGCTGGCCGCCGCCGTAGAGCCAGGGCTGCAATCGTGCCGGTTTCAGTTCCGGCGACCGAAAACCGAGTTGCGGCAGGAGCAGATAGGTCAAGCCCATGAACGCGAGCGTCACGCCGACGATATTGCCGTGATAGTGCGCCGGGATGGTGACATTGGTGCCACTGATCAGGAAGCCGATCACGCCACCCGCGCCAAACAGGATCATCGAGGTAATCAACGCCGCCCGCAGCGGCTGGCCGCTCCCGGTCGCTTTGTCCGCATGCCATAAACCATGCAGCAAGGCGAGGCTCAGCGGCAAGGCCGCGAGGCTGCCGCCGTAGCGCATGAGCCAGGTGAAGAGTTTGATATGCTCCACGGACGTTATCGGGTAGGAATAATAAATAATCGGCGTGAAGAAAATCGTAATCAAACCGAAGCCGAAAAAAATCAGCACCACGCGCGGACTGAGCGTCACCGGCGCGCCCGAGGCCCAGGCCAGCCACAGCCACGCGACCAGCATCAGTAACGTATAGGTAAATTGCAGCACGTGGCCGCCGCCCCAGAACAGCAATTCGTAATAAGGCTTGCCGTGCAGAAATTCCGGCATCGTGAAATACGACCAGGCGAAGGCGATGAGCGCCAGCATGGCCGAAACCGCGGCGGTGTTCAGCCCGAAACGCAGCGCCGCCGCGCCTTCGATCCACGGGCCCACGGGCGGAATGGCGCCCATGGCGCGCAAGGTCAGCACGGCGAAACCGGCGGCAAACAGCAACAGCCCGGCCAGGAACCATGTCTGCTGCAACACCGGAATGTAATTGCTCATGAGCGCCTCCCCGGCGCCGGTGAAGGGCGCGGACGCGATTACCAGGGTGCCGAGTGTGGTGAGCAACAGCGCCAGCCGGCCGGCGCCGAGAAAGCGCGGCGTGGAATTGAGGCTCCACAGGGCACCGCCGAAGGCGAGGAACCACACCAGTACCGACAGGTCCACGTGCACCACCAGCGCCGTGTGGAAAAAATCCACCCATGGGAAAAAATTCTGGACATAGGGTGTGCGCGCCAGTACCAGCAGCACCGAAAAAATTCCGGATCCCAGCAACGAAGCCAGACCCAGCATTAACCACCCGCCGGCAAGCTGACGGCGGCCGTTCTCCGGGACGGGCAGGGAATAATCGAAGCTATTCATGCTTCACTTGAATATGAATCCGCCGGTGCGCGCACTGAACTCAACGACGAATACCTGCGCCGGCGCCAGTTCGACATCCGCCTCCTTGACATAGTTGTAATCCGGCACGCGCACGCTGTCTTTCAGCCGCGCGCGCAGATGATGCCGCCCGGCAGGCACCGGAAAACGCTGATAGACCGTGGAAACGCCATCGCGCGAAAGGCCCGACGGCGGCAGTTCGGCCCGGAAAACTTCCTTGCCATCCAGCGCCAGGTCGAACATCACCGGCGAGCGCTCGCGCCCGCATTGGACCGGCACGCGCATGTTGGGCGGCAACTTCGCCAGTTCGTCCGCGGTACGGACATGACACTCCTCTTTCGGCTGCCCCGCGTGGCTGAAGCTGGCCTTGATCAGGGCCATGTCCTTCGGGAAATGCACATAGGCCGGCGCGGACGAGAAATAGCCGATCACGGCGACAAACAGGCCGTAAAACACCGCCTGCCCGGAATACTGCATGATCTTCTTCAACATGTTCGATCCTCGTGTCGTTGACGATTTCCCGTGCCGGCGCCGGCTTCAGTCCAACCGGCGGTGCAACCGCGCGTCGTGGCTGCGGAAATGACCGGCAAACCATGCCTGCAGCTGTTGCGCGAACAACTCCTCGCTGAACGATTCCCCATCCTCGTAATCGTCCATCATATCGCGGATTTCGTCGAGCAAACGCTCATGATCCGCCTTGTGCGCGTCATACTGATCGTAGTGGCGGGCGCGCATGATGTTTTCTTCCAACGCAAAGTGCGCGGAGATACGCGCAAATATCTCCCCGAGAAAGTCCATGACTGCCTCCGCGGCGCCCGGGTGCATCAGGCGATCATGGGCTTCATTCACCAGACTGATCAGTTCACGGTGCTCGTGATCCACGGCCGCGACACCGACGGAATATCTTTCATCCCACTCGATAAGAGACATCGTGATCCTCCGGGGGGCGGGATGCAGGAGAAGCTGGTGGCGGCGGTGAGCCGTGGCGATACGGGCCCATGGCGCGCAATCGCGCGCGGAATGCCGCGATCTCGCGCGCCAGGCCGGCGTCGCCCGAAGGCCCGGCCCATACCATGGCCAGGCGCTCGCGCGGCACCCGCCGGCGCAGATAGGGATCGCGTTGTCCCGCCAGACGCTGCTCGGTCCACTCCACGCCCAGGCGTTGATAACAATCGCCGGCGATACAGCCCGCGAACAGCACGCCGACGGCGTGACGGCGGCTGATGACAAAATCGATAAACGACGGCGGCAGCGCCGCGAGGCAGGGCAACACCAGTGTCGCGATTCCCGGTTCCCGGAGCGCGGCGAGATCGGGACCGGAACGACAACCAAACACCATGACGCGGTCGGTTCCCGTCAGCGCCGCGGTGGCGGACAGGATACGCGCGCGAATATCGCGCGTCGTGAGCGACGGCATGTCGATGCCCGGAATCAGATCGCTCACCCGGCGGAATGGCGTGGCGGTGGGACAGGCGCCGACGCAGATCCCGCAAGCCGTGCACAAACCCGGTTCCACCACGGCCTGGCTGTCGAACGGCAACCCGTCGCGCCGCGGCTGCAGGATCACGGCGCTGTAAGGACAGTCGGCGAAGCAGCGACCGCAACCGTTGCAGTTCGCGAGGTCGACCACGGCCGCCGGCGCCTCCCGCCGGCGCGGCAGCCACGAGAGCAGCATCAGCAACAACGTCCCGCCACCCGCGAGCGCCCATACGGCGCCCGGCGACCAGAGATCGATCAAAGGATACATGGCGAGATAAAACCAGTCGGGCTGCACCCGGCTCACCAGCTTGTCGAGATCGGCCGGCGCCTGGCTGAGCGCCGGATAGATCAGCGACACCACCATGAGCGCCAGCATAGTGCCGATCATGATCGGACGCGGCGGATTGGTTCTGGCGCGGCTGATGCGCAGAATGTGAATCCACATGCCCAGCAGCAGAAACAGCGGGATACCGATATGCATGAATACCAGCAGCGAGAAGAAACGATCGTTGACCGAAGTGCTGTTCAGAAAATTGCGTGCGATCGGCTCGGCAAAAATCGGCAGCCAGTCGAACCACTCGGTGGTCACCACCGCGACATACTGGGCGAGACGGTCCCACACCAGCCAGTAACCGCCGATACCCGAGGCGTACAGGAACCACAGCAGGATCACGCCGGTCAACCACGCATACCATCGCACGCCGCGGTAACGGTCCAGCACGAACTCGCGCGCCAGATGCAACAGCACGGTGATCACCATCGCATCCGAGGCGTAGCGGTGCAGGCTCCGCGCGACGCCGCCCGCGTACCATTGGGTGTGCGTCAGGTATTCAACCGAGCGATAAGCGCCGTCGATGCTGGTCTCGAAAAAAACGTAAACATAGATACCGCTCGCGGCAACCACCCAGAAAAAGAAAAACGACAGCGCCCCGAGGTGATAGAACGGATTGATCCTCGGGCCAAAGGCCGCATCGAAGGCATGCTCGATAAACGAAAACGCCCGGCGGCCCGCACGCTGTATCGTCTCATTCAAAACGGGTCTCCAACAAGATTTGCCACAACATGCCTTCCCTGACGCGGTGTCACCAGTTTCGCTCAGCCCCAGCCCGGCCTTCCATGGCCGGGCGTTCGGCGGCGCGGAGACACGTCAAGTACCTGCGCGACCACTCCGCCTCACCCTTAGCACTTTACCGGGGGAAAAGAATATGACTCAGGTCAAGCTCGCGCCCGGCGGCGATTACGGCGCCATTCACGGATCAACAGGAAACTCACGGTCCCGATGGAGGCGAGGCCGATGAGAAACCCGATGAAAATGGAGTAATCGAAACGGTACTGATCGGACGAGGGATCGTAGACGGTGCAGAACAACTTGATGCGGCTGCTCAGATTCGACAGCAGCGAAGGCGAAGTCGGCGCGCCGAAGACCAGTTCCTTGAGCGGTTCGACCAGCAGCGGGGTGTCGAAAGTCATGCCATACACCTGGCGGTATATCTTTCCCTGCGCGTCGACCACCGTGGCCTGGATGAGGTGATCGAATCCGTGCGGCGCGCGGTAAGCGATGAAACCGAGCTCCCGGGTCAGGCCGGCCATCGCCGCGGCATCGGCGCTCAGAAATTCCCAATGCGCGATGTTGACGCTTTGATCCCGCGCGAACTGGCGCATCGCCTCCGGCGTGTCCCTGGGCGTGTCGAAGCCGATGGTCAGCACGTTGAAGCTGTCCGGCCCGAGCGCGGCACGCGCCGTGCGCACCACCTTGGCCAAATGCTGCGTGGTCGTCGGGCAGATGTGATAACAGCTGGTGTAAATGAGACTGATCACCAACGGCTTGCCGCGAAACTCGGACAGGCGCAGGTTGCGGCCGTCCGCCGCCGTCAGCGTGTAATCGCCGAGGCGCTTGCCGATCACGCCCTGGCTGATGGCCAGCGACGTCTTCGGATCGAATTTCGATATCGATCCTTCCCCCGTCGTCTGTGCCGGACCGTAGCCGGTAGTCTCGTGCGGCGCGGCCATGCCTGACGACGCCATGAAACCGGCGCCGATCACACCGAGGAACACGATGAGTGATTTTTTGACACGCATGGCGGAATCATTCATACCGAAAAGGAACAGCCGGGCGGGCTTGCGCCCGCCCGACCTCCCGCTCGCGGACCGGCCCAGAGGCCCGCGTTTCTAAAAGAAGCGAGACTTGTCTCGCTTCTTTTAGAAACAGCCACCCTAATTACCGACCCCCACCTGTCCTCCCCCTACACCAGGGGGAGGAACCGGGATTGCTGCAGTTCTAGCCAAGCCCCCAGACCTGGGACAAATATTTCCAGTTGACGAAGTAGTACAGAATAAACGTCGTCAGGAACACCAGTGCCAGCACCAGCGTGCCGGGCACGGAGATGCCGCCGATGCCGATGCCATGGACGCCCGCCGCCACCGGTTCGGCGATGATCGGGGTCGCGCTCTTGACCTCGCCCCGGCGCCGGCCGAACAGGACCGACGCAACGATCTGCAGAACGAACAGGCCGCCGCCGACGATTGCCAGAATGCCGCTGATGGCCATCAGGCCGAGCATCAGATACGCGACTTCCGGATACTGGTACTGGAACAGGGCGTTGGCGAATGAGATGTCCCAATGACGCCGCGGGACGCCCAGGGTGCCGGCGCCCATCATGAACAACGTGAAGCCGATCATGCCGAAGCCGAACAGATAAGGCTGCCACTTGGCGAGCTTCGGCAGGACCACGTCGCGCTGGAACAATACCGGCACCAGCCAGTAGGTCAGCGCCATGAAGGCCATGGTCGTGCCGCCGACGACGGTGGCATGAAAGTGGCCCGGCACGTACAGGGTGTTGTGAATAATCAGGTTGATCTGTTCCGTGCCCATCACCACTCCGGTGATGCCACCGAGGAATCCGAAGATGATCACCGACAGGAACATGCCGGAGAAGGTCGGGTTGCCCCACGGCGCCTTGCGCAGCCATTCAAATAATCCCTTGTTGAAGCCGCGCTTGCGCTGCGCCGCCTCGATCGCGCCCGGCACCGTCAGGCCGTGGATCATGCTCGCCAGCACCGCCAGGTACATTGCATAGCTGGTGTTGAAGACCTTCCATTCCGAGCTGAGTCCCGGATCGCCCAGCAGGTGGTGAGCGCAAGCCAACTGCAGGAACAGGATGTAGAGCAGGAACGCCACGCGCGAAACCTTCTCGGACAGCGGCTTCGCGCCGAACACCACGCCGGCAATGAGATACCACACGGCGATGTGGGCCGACACGTTGATCTGCTGCGAGGAATGGCCCATCCCCCACCAGATGATGCGATACATCAACGGGTCGATATAGTTGATGATCCCGACCTTCCACAGGAAGGTCGGGATCAAAATAATTGCGCCCGAGGCAATGGTAAAGATGGCGATAATGCAGGCGGTCAGCGCACCGAAGGTCACCAGCGGAATGGATCCCTCGCCGTACGTTCGCTCGGCGCGCGCGATAACCAGCGTGCCCAGGAACACGAAACAGCCGATCAGGGCACCTACCGCGAACAGGATAAGACCCAGATAGAAATGCGGCTCGGCCGACATCGGAACATAGGAAGTCATCATGACGCTCGAGCGCCCTTGAAAGATGGCGACCTCGGTCGTGATGGACCCGATGACCATCAGCGCAAACCCGAGCCATGCCCAGCGCGGCGCCGCAAGGCGCGATCGCAACAGGGTACTGGAGGCGAAGTACAACACCGCGATTTCGAAGAAGATGATCCAGAAGATGAGCACGCCGAGGCCGTGCGCGGTTAACAGCATGTAGAAAGAGTCCGCCTGCAGCAGGTGGACCGTCGGCCAGCGCGTCAGGATCATCAACAGGCCGATCAGGCCGCCGCCCAGCAGGAACACGATTCCTGCGACGGCGTTCAGTTTCATCAGGGTCTCGGCCGGCTTGTGGAACAGCAGGCCGGTGTCGGGACAGGTACGGAATTCTGCACTATTCGCCATGGGCCGCTCCTCCTACTTCACATAGATTCTGCCGGTCATCGTGTGATGCCCGATACCGCAGTATTCATTGCACACAATCGTGTACTCGCCGGCTTTGTTCGGCGTGATCTTGATCACCATTTCGTAGCCGGGGATCACCTGCACGTTGATGTTTTCCGGCTGCAGCGAGAACCCGTGCTGCCAGTCCATCGACGACAGGTGCAGACGGTAGGTCTTGTCGTTTTCCAGCTCCAGAATCGGATACCACTGCCACAGGCGGGCCAAAATATAAACATCGGATCCCGCGGGCGGATGCACGACCGGTATCTGTTGCGCGGTTTCCTTGCGCACGGTGTATTGATCCACCATGGCCTTGACTTTGTTACCGTACATCTCGGTCGTGGTGCGATAGGCTTCGTTGGAAAGATTCTGCTTACCGTAGACATGCCAGTACGGCATCATGATGAACATCACGATGGCCCACACCAGCGCGATGGCGACCCAGAAAAGCTCGACGCCCTCGATCGGCTCTTTCCACCAGATGCGTTCGACAGGTGGTAACAGGCTGCTCATATCGGCATCTCCAGATTGTTATTTGGCCAGAGGAATGGTGATGACTTCCATGATGCCCCACAGGATGTAGAACACCGTGGGAACCACGACGCCGATGAATAACAGCAGAAACGGATTGTCGAGCACCCGTTGCATGGCCGGGACGGCTTGATCCCGGCTTCCCGTACCCGTGTTGTTGGCTGCGGCCATGTTTAGTTCTCCTATGCAGACAAAAAACGTTTGGTTACATTCGCCGGCCTGCTGTACGGCACCCGGCATCATTATTCTTTTCGCTGTGGCATTATGTCGCTGTCAATTA
>Ga0210073_1000281_pt1 | contig 10277 bp, 9 predicted proteins | sample Browns_ThreeSqC__2_FD_184853 | JGI IMG/M metagenome (GOLD analysis project Ga0210073, IMG submission 184853) | Wetland microbial communities from San Francisco Bay, California, USA, that impact long-term carbon sequestration - Browns_ThreeSqC_D2... | ecosystem: Environmental > Aquatic > Marine >...
CTTGTGTACCTCTCTGATCATATCACCTCCACCATGAAATGGATTCATTGTTTGTAGAATTTCTTTTCGTACCCAAAGAATCCCAATTCCTGTTGGACCAAGCATTTTGTGCCCAGAAAATGCAAAAAAGTCACAACCTAATTTTTCAATGTTCACAGGCATGTGTGGAACCGCCTGTGCTCCATCAATTAGAGTTAATACCCCTGCCCGTTTACATTTTGAAACTATTTTTTCGACATCAGTAATAGTACCAAGAACATTTGACATTAGACTAAAGGTCACAAGTTTGACTTTACCTGTAGCAAGATATTTGTCAAGATCCTCTAGGATCAATTCACCGTTATCATCCATTCCAATGTATTCTAGTTTGGCACCTTTTTCTTGAGTTAAGAGTTGCCAAGGCACTATATTGCTATGATGTTCATATTCAGTGGTAACGATAATGTCATCCTTTTTCACATTGGCTCTACCCCATGCATATGCAACCAAATTTATTGCCTCAGTAGTTCCCCTAACAAAAATAATTTCTTCTCTATTTTTTATGTTAATGAAATGAGCAATCTTATCTCGAGCTTCTTCATAAAGTTCAGTTGCTTCTTCGGCTAACGCATAAACTGCTCTGTGAATATTTGCATTGTGATTTCTATAGTAATCAGTAATGGCATCTATTACTTGGTTGGGTTTTTGTGTTGTAGATGCATTATCCAAATAGACCAGTGTTTTGTTATCCCTTACAGTTCTGCCTAATATAGGAAAATCTTGTCTCAAGTTTTCAAAAGAGGTTTGTGCACTTTGCATAATTTCTAAATCTCCACATAAATTTCATTGTGTTCTATTTTAACATTGTATATTTTTAATGGAATTTCTGCAGGAAGATTTTGTGGTACTCCATTCTCTAAATTAAAAACAGAGAGGTGTAATGGACATCTTATACCTTCATTACTTAGAAATCCTGTTGAAAGATCAGCCTCGGCGTGAGTACAAATTAGATCAGTTGCATAAATTTTTCCGTTTTGGTTTGCTAAAAGAATTTTTTTGTCATCATGAGAAAAACCAAGTAGCTGACCTTTTTTTACTTGATCTAAATTACAAGCTTTAACCCACTGACCCAATTTATCACCTATACTTGTAATGCTGCTCTATTTCGGCATCTTCATTATAACGAGTTTCTTCAATTTCGACAAATTTTGTTAATTCCTCATCAGTGTTAATAGTTAATTCACGAGATTCCCATTTGGATTCAATCAAATAAGAAATCCATGCTCTAACCTGATAAGACATTTTTCTAGACAAAGGTTCCAAAAACCCTTCAATGATTGTTCTTTCAGCCTCTTCTTTGGTCAAACACCTTGTTTTAAGATAGAAAACTTGTTCTTCATCAATTTGGGCCACTGAAGCAGAATGAGTTGCCTTAACATCATTGGTAAAAATCTCTAAACCTGGAATGGAATCAGATTTTGCATCTTTATCAAGTAGTATGGAGCGTCCAGACAGAAATGAATTTGATTTGGTAGCATTTTCTTTTATTCTTATCATTCCCTTGAAAAGAGATTTTGATTTATTCCTTAAAATTGATTTTTCAATAACTTTACCTTCTGTAGATGAACTCTCATGATTTACATTGGTTTGAATATCAAAGGATTGGTCATTATTTCCAAATATCACTTCAGAGTCATTGGCAGAAGCGCCCGAACCGTTAAGAAAATATTCGATTTTGTATCGGCTCAACATTGAACCAAATAAACCAGAGTACCAATTAATTTTGGAATCTTGAGCCAAGTCGGTTCGTCTAGTAGAGAAATTAACAGTGCTTTGATCCATCATTTGCAAAGTTGTAATATCAAGTTGCGCGTTTGGAGCAAGGCTTGTATTCAATAATTCAAGATACGCTTGTTGTTTTTCTGCCTTTGAGGAATACAATTCTTGGACAATTGTTGCCTTGCTATTTTCGTCTGCAAAAATAACATTTCTAGAAATTGCAGATATACCATCATCAGATAAGCACGATAGAATATGAATTGGTTTTTGTAGCACCAAATTACGTGGTATGTGAATAAATATTCCAGAATTAAATGCGGCATTATTTAACGCAGTAAACCTGTCTTCTTTTGAATTTGATGCTTCAAGTGCTTTTTTGATTAATTCAGGATTTTTTTTTATTGCATCATTAATAGATGAGATCACTAGCCCTTTTGATTGTAATTCATCAGAAATGTTGATTTTATGGATATTGGTACCGATTTGGATAATGCATGTTTCTTTATCTAATTCACCTAATCTTTTTTTAAGAAAAGATGGAACTGAATTAGTCGTAGAGATTGAAAAAGAAACTTGATGTGGGTCCATTCTTTTTGCATCGGTGTATTTATTGTATAATGGTGACGTTTCTATTGGAAGAGTGTCATAGATAGATAATGAATTCTTACGATATTGTTTTAACCATTCAGGCTCGTTCCTTGAAGAAGAAATTTCTTCTATGTGGCCAGAATTGATTTTTGAAAGGGTTTCTTGAAACATGATTAACCAAAATTTAGATTTGGAGGATTACCCTACCGAGTCATCCATTTCTAGCTTGATGAGTCTGTTTAATTCTACAGCATATTCCATCGGTAATTCTTTAGTGAAGGGTTCCATGAATCCATTTACAATTAGAGATAATGCTTCTTCTTCTGTAAATCCTCTAGTCATAAGATAAAATATTTGCTCATCGCCAATTTTTCCGACTGTGGCTTCATGGGTAATTGTAGCGTCTTCTTGATTAATCTCCATGTATGGATAGGTATCAGTTTTTGAAGTATCATCCAATAGTAATGCATCACATCTTACAGTAGCTTTTACATTCGTAGCACCTTTTGCAACATTAAGTAATCCCCTATAGGTAGAACGACCATCCAATCTACTTACAGACTTTGAAGTAATTTTTGAAGTGGTGTTGGGTGCAAGGTGAACCATTTTAGCACCAGTATCTTGATGTTGTCCTTTTCCAGCAAATGCAATAGATAGTGTTTCACCATATGCTCTCTCACCCATCAAGTAGATTCCAGGATACTTCATTGTAAGTTTGCTTCCAATGTTACCATCAATCCATTCTACTGTTGCACCTTCATATGCATAAGCTCGTTTTGTAACTAGATTGTAAACATCACTACTCCAGTTTTGAATTGTCGTGTATCGTAGCTTTGCATCTTTATGTGCTACAAGTTCAACGACAGCAGAATGTAGCGATTCAGATGAATATACAGGAGCGGTACATCCTTCAATATAATGAACTTCAGAACCTTCATCAGCTATTATTAATGTTCTTTCAAATTGTCCAATATTTTCAGCATTAATTCTAAAGTATGCTTGAAGTGGCATGTCAACTTTGACGCCTGGAGGAATATAGATAAATGAACCACCGCTCCACACAGCGCTGTTTAGTGCTGCAAATTTGTTATCCTCTGGAGGAATTATTTTACCAAAATATTTTTTGAAAATTTCAGGATATTGTTTTAGGGCAGAATCTGTATCTAAAAATAAAACGCCTTGTTTTGCCAAATCTTCTCTTAGACTATGATAAACAACTTCGGATTCATATTGTGCCCCAACACCAGCCAAGAATTTCTTTTCAGCTTCTGGAATACCAAGTTTGTCAAAGGTAGCTTTTACTTCTGCTGGTACATCATCCCAATTTTTTTCAGTCTTTTCAGTTGCTTTTGCATAGTAGTAGATGTTTTGGAAATCAATTACGCTTAGGTCTCCTCCCCATGTAGGCATTGGTTTTTTCATGAAAATCTCAAAAGAGCGCAATCTAAAATCAAGCATCCATTGTGGCTCGTCTTTCATTTTGCTAATTGCGATAACTGTATCTTTTGAGAGTCCTTTTTTACTAAGGTGCACATACAAATCAGTAGAGTCTTTAAAATCATATTTAGAATAATCCATGTTTAGATTTTCAGTTGCCATGTTCAATACAACATCGTTATATTATAAATACATGAGGAAAAATAGGCACAGCTAAATAGCTTTAGCTAAATTTTTGGAAATTTGAAAATTGAGGCAAAATTTCATAATTTCTCTTAATTTTGGCAAGGAGGTAAATTTTGAATTTTAATTTATTGAATTAATACAAAACAACGAGAAAATATTGGAAAACTATAACGAAATTTTTCTTCCAATAACATGATGTTTTCCTTCTCTGTCAGTCTACGACGCAGAAATGACAGTTTCTCGTTGGTTATAGTACGTCAAAATAATACTTAAAGATGTCCATTTGTAATATCATATTTTTACATTAGGTAATGAAATGATGCATTAAACGTCTTGGTTATTGAACTGATAAACTTCTTTACCGATAGAATCACATTGTTATTATGATTAATCCAAAAGATCTAGTTCCATCATTTTTTAACAATACTGCTAATTCTTATGATAAAATAGTAAAATGGACCACATTTGGAAAAGATACAGTTTGGAAAAAAGAGATTCTAAAACATTTATCAAGTGAAAAAAAAATATTGGATCTTGCATGCGGTACTGGTATTCTTACAAAACAAATAGCGGAAAAATTCCCAGATGCTAAAATCACAGGTGTGGATATAACAACAAATTATCTTGAAAAAGCAAGAGGAAAATTAAACATGTATCAAAATATTTTATTTGTAAATCAAGATGCCGAAAAACTGAATTTGGGAGAAAAATTTGATTGTATAACTGCATCATATTTACCAAAATATTGTGAATCAAAAATTTTGATTAAAAATTGTCTAGAACATCTTAATGCCGGAGGAAAAATAATTTTGCATGACTTTACATATCCTAAAAACAGATTTGTGAGAATAATGTGGAATTTTTACTTTGACATACTTAATTTGATTGGATTTTTTATTCCTGATTGGAAAAAAGTCTTTGTGGATTTACCCCGTCTTATAAGGGAGAGAGATTGGGTAAACGAATATGAAAACACTATGAAAAATATGGGATTAAAGGTCTACAGACGAGATTTAACAATGGGATCTTCAACCCTCATTGTTGGAACTTGAGATTATTTACATTGATTTCTTCTAAAATTTTAAACCAGACAATTCCATTTCTGATTATTTCGTATTCTCTAGAAACAATATTCCCATCAGAACTATGATTCAGGGATATTATGTTTCTAGTGGCATTAATTTTATTTATATTTAGGATGGTTCCTACCCCCCGCTTTTTCTTTAGTAATTCATCCAAAATTGCTTCAGGTAGAACACTAGCATCAAATTTTACAAGAGCCTTGATAACAGGTAACCCATTTGCATCGATTGTAATTTTTCTTACAAACTGATGAGGAGCAACAGCATTTTGCTCTATTACATTTAAGTCGACGACACAATTTAGAGACTCACCTAGGACGACAACAACTTGTCCAACAGGAGCATCCAGTATTTTTTTTACTAGATCTTCAGATTGAATCACGTTATATCATCACAATTTTAATCAATTAAAGTTGTCTTATTATAAAAAATAAAACAGTAAAGGAAATCACAGCAATACTAACAATTTTTAGAATATTTTCTTGTCTGTAAAATATTTTGTAAGAGGCATTTTGTTGCTTGAGGATTTTGTATTTTCTAGAAGTTATGATCAAAAGATAACTTGCCAGACCTGCAAATACAGAAAATACCAAGGTTTCAAATGAGATGGAATTTGTTTGGATTGCAGATCCTGCAAAAACCGGCAATACCCCCCAGGATAAAACAAATGATGCATTATTGTGAAATTTACCATGAAATAGTTCAAGATTATATGCAAAAAGGAAAAATCCTTCCAGTATACCAATTGGAAACAACAACCATGAATCCAAAAATGCATAGTACAACCCAATTGAAAATGAAATGATTAGTGAGAATATAGAAATGAACCAAAGAGTTTTGTGAGATATATTTCCCCAGGGTTTTTTTGGACTTCCCAAAGCATCAAGACAATGAGCAGAGATTCCCATCGCAAAAAAATAGAGTAGGCAAATAGATATTATTCTACCCATGCTAAATTCTTCTGATAGAGAACCCCATATAGCAAAGGATAACACCATGCCAGTGTAGGGCAAAAACAAAATTCCTATAGATATTCTAAAATTTTTAGATCCAAATTTAGGAACAAACCATTCAGATAACCTATCATTGTGCATTGATTTTTTTATCACAATCTTGCTTAAAGGATTTAAAACAAAATCAACTAAAAACTATCAAAATTATTGGATTTGGCCTTGTGAAAATTAAATAAAAATTCATTAGAGTTATGAACTAACAAATTAGAAAATTAAAATTTAGTAATTAAGATTGTCTTGCAGAGGCAATTGCGTCTGGTGGAGAGTTTACTGGATCAACAGTGATGGTCACACTATCAGTAGCTTCTCTGCCATTATCATCAAATACTTTAAGTTCAAAGACTAGAACCTTGATTTCACCATTAGCTACTATTGGAGAAGTAAATGATGGTGTAATTGATGATGTGGAGGATAATACAACGGGTTCGCCTGAGACTTGAGTCCACATGTAGGAGAGTTTTTGACCTTCAGGATCATTGCTCATGCTTCCATCTAGGGAAACTTTGACAGCTTCATTTACAATTCTATCCAAGCCTGCATCAGCTACTATTGGAAGATTCAATACATTGTTAACATTAATCTTCATACTATCAGAGCCAGATAATTTACCATCGGATGCAGTACAAGTCATTGTAACTACTTGATTTGCTACAACACTTGGAAGTTTAACACTAGTACTTGCAGATGAGCTGTCGGCGATTACAGCTTGATCACTAGATGAAGACCACATGTAACTAACTGCATCATGGTCAGGGTCATATGCCGAGCACAATAAATTCACTGAAGTATTTTCATCAGCAGTAACATCAGCTCCTGCATCGACAATTGGAGCACTGTTTTCAGGAACTACAATAATAATTACTTGATCTGAAGCACTCTGATTTGCAGAATCTGTTGCTGTTAATTGGAATATCATTCGCTTGTTTTCTCCTGACACTACAGAAGGTGCCTTGAATGAAAATGACAATCCAGTATTATCAAAGGAGACGGATTCTCCAGCGATTTGTTTCCATGAATGAGTTAAAGGACCATTTTCAGGGTCTACTGCAGAACCAGTAATAGTTACATCAGAATCACCTAATACTTTTTTATCTGGACCAGCAGAAACTCTTGGAGGTAAATTAACGGTATTTTCTGTTACAGTAACAGTATCTTTACCAGTATTACCCATTGAATCAGTGACTGTTAACTCAAAAACAAATTTCTCAGATTCAGTGGTGATCTTAGGTGTAAAGAAATATGTTGAAAAAGTATTCTGTTGATACATTTCAACTGGCATTCCAGAAACTTGTTTCCATGAGAATCGTATCTTATCATTATCTGGATCACTACCAGTTCCAACTAATTTTACTTGAACATTTTCTGGCACAGTTTGATCTGGACCTGCATCAGCTATAGGTGAACCATTTGCAGGAATTACTTTGACAAGAGCTAAAGCACTTGCCCAGCCATTGCCAGGAGAGTATCCTGATACTTGGAAGGACAACATCATTTCCTGTTCTTCAGGCAATTGTGGGGCTGTAAAATGTACAGAAGGTCCATTAAATGAGCTTAATGTCACACTGGTTCCAATTAGTTGGACCCAAGAGTATGTAATTGGTTGACCATTTGCTGTTGTTCCTGTTGCACTAAGTGTTACCTCTTCTCCCTCGTGCACTATTTGCAATGGTCCGGCTTGAATGTGGATTAGTCTATTTTCAATTAGGCCAGATAAAGGATATACATTGACGGTATCACTACCAGAACCTCCAAATCCATCTTCAACGGTTAATTCAAAAGTTAATGGATCAGTTTGTGAGAAATCTAAAGTCTGTGGAAGAATTGTTAGATATTTTCCATGAATGGATGATAATTCTATAGGTTGACCCGCTATTTGCTTCCAGGTATAGGTTAGAGGGTCACCATCAGGATCTACAGCACTACTAACCAATGTAATAACATTGACTGTATCATATGTTACCTGATCCCTTCCTGCACTAACAATTGGATCATGATTTACTGGGTTTACTACGATTTCTACATTATCAGTATCACTCTCGCCAAGTGGATCAGTCACTGTAAGCTGAAATGTGAGGACTTTGATTTGTCCATTAGCAACATCAGGGGCCATGAATTCTGGTTCGGCAATATTGTAAGATGATAAACTGACAGGTTCTCCATCAAGTTGGACCCATTGAAACTTAAGATCATTGCCATCTGCATCAATTCCTTTACCAACAAGTGTAACCATTCGATTTTCGACTACATCTACAGAGTTGTCCTCTGCAAAAGAGTATGATGTAAAACCTATTAAAAATAGACTAGACACTAATGAAAATAATATAAATTGCGAATTCACTATCATAGCCTAAAAATTTCTAATATATTAACTATTCACTATCTTGAAAAAAAGCAAAGGGTGAAAGTTCAACACATAATGACAATTATCGATCAGAATTTTAGAAATTCTAGATTCTTTTTGAAAAACAGACCATTCAGAGAAATCAAAAAAGTAAATTCAATAGATTTTGATAAAAAGGTATTTAGAAAATATTTAGGAATATCTAGGTAATCGAAAGAATGTTTTTGACAGTATCAAAAGCGCCTGAAACTGTATGAACTTGAGAAACGATATTTTCGACATTGAATTTTTTTAATTCCTCGGCAGTAAATGGTCCAATTGCAACCACTGGTATTTTTTCCAAATTACTCAACAAGGAATTTTTATCATAATCATTTGACATTATCTCAAAAAATGCTCTTACAGAAGAGGCACTGGTAAATACAATACTATCAATATTATTTTGAGAAAATAATCCTCTAAATTCATTCCATTGGGAAGCATCTCTAAAAGCGCAAACATCGTAAAGATGAATTTCTTTAACATCAATTCCTATTTTGTTAAGTAATTGTTTTAAAAACGGGGTTGAGGCTCCACTTCGTGGTACGATTACTTTTTTTCCTACAGCATGTAATTTTGTAAATAATTCTCCAACTCCTACAGATGAGTAGATAGTGGGCATGTAAGCAACTCTAATTCCTTCCTTTTCAATAGCAACCTTGGTTTTTGGACCTACTGCAATAACAATTGTATTGGCTACTGCAAGTTGCAATTTTTGAAATTTAGAAACTTTTTTTGCAGTATCAAAAAGAAGTGTCACAGCTTTGGAACTCATAAAAACAGAATAATCAGGATTATATTGTTCAATTGATTCTAAAAATTCATCTACAATCTTTTCTCCTTTACTAACCAATTCAATTGTGGGTAAAGGAATTGGATGAGCTTTATTTTTTGTAGCTAATTCTATGAATTCAGAAGAATCATCTTTTGAACGAGTAATCGCTATAATTTTCCCTTCAAGCATTTTTTTTCCACCCTATGATATTTGACAAATCAACAACTTTGCCAATTATAATATTACTTGGAGCTTTGATTTTGTGAATCTTTACAAGCTTCCCAATATTAGACAGAGTTCCTTTAATCATTTTTTGTTGTGGAGTAGTACCATTTTGAATCACAGCAACTGGTGTTTTTGAATCCATACCACCAGCAATAAGCTGCTTGCAAATAACATCAATTCTTGAAAGTCCCATCATAATAACAATAGTATCAACAGATTGTGCAAGACGTTTCCATTTCACAACTTCGTATTTTTTTTCAGGATCTTCATGACCAGTAACAAATACAACTGAAGATGAATATTTTCTATGAGTAAGCGGAATCCCTGCATAAGTTGCAGAACCAATTCCAGAAGTAATACCCGGAACTATCTCGTATTTTATTTTATTTTCTCTAAGATATTCGGCTTCCTCGCCTCCTCTACCAAAAATTATTGGGTCACCACCTTTTAATCGAACAATATTTTTCTTTGAATTTGCAAATTTTATCATTAGTTCATTAGTGTTATTTTGATGTGTGGTGTCATCACCTACCTCCCTTCCGACATAGATTTTTTCAGTAGATTTTGGAATCATAGCAATTATTTTTTTGCTCACCAGTCTATCGTATAAGACCACATCAGCCTTTTGTAGTAGTTCAAGTGCCCTCAAGGTAATTAATTTGCTATCTCCTGGACCAGCTCCAACAAGATAGACTTTTCCGGTCATTGTTTGTTCCACTCTTCCACTTTTTGTCTCCAATTTATTGCAAGGTCATTTACGCCTTTTTTATGTAGTTCTTGACCAGCAATTTTACCAAGTAATTGAGGATCGCTTTTGGGTCCTGATTTCTTTA
>Ga0210073_1000283_pt1 | contig 10253 bp, 8 predicted proteins | sample Browns_ThreeSqC__2_FD_184853 | JGI IMG/M metagenome (GOLD analysis project Ga0210073, IMG submission 184853) | Wetland microbial communities from San Francisco Bay, California, USA, that impact long-term carbon sequestration - Browns_ThreeSqC_D2... | ecosystem: Environmental > Aquatic > Marine >...
AGGAGTTTAGGCTTGTCGCATGGAGGGTGTCAAGGCATCCAGAGGTCCCGGCGATCTGCTTGACTCTCCAGACAGAGGGGACTACCTTTCCCGCACCGACAGAGTTACTCCTCCCATGGGCCAACAGCCCGGAGCCGGTGTGATGTCAAGGCCCCGATGTCCGCAGGAGTACCGCTGTATGGTTGCAGTCCAACGCTGATGCGGTGCCTGGAATGTGGGCGCGAGAACCGGGCCGGGATCCGCTTCTGCGAAGAGTGCGGAGCGGGGCTGGAGCAGGTCTGCCCGTCGTGCAGAGCCGCCGTGCCGCTCGACCGGCGCTTCTGCGGCAACTGCGGCTGGGCGCTGAGTCCTGCCTCGCCGCCACCGACTTCCTCTGTCGCACCGCAGGCGTATACGCCCAAGCACCTTGCTGAGAAAATCCTCACATCCCGGAGCGCCATCGAGGGCGAGCGCAAGCACGTGACCGTGCTGTTCGCCGACCTGCGAGGGTCCCTTGAGATGGTCAGCAACCGTGACCCGGAAGATGCGCGCAAGCTCCTCGACCCCATCCTTGAGCGGATGATGCAGGCCGTGCATCGGTACGAGGGGACGGTGAACCAGGTTCTGGGTGACGGGATCATGGCGCTGTTCGGCGCCCCATTGGCCCACGAAGACCACGCTGTGCGCGCCTGCCACGCCGCCCTCGAGATGCAGGGCGGCGCCCGCGAGCTCGCCGAACAGCTTCGCTCGACGCTCGGTGCCGAGATCAAGATTCGCGTCGGGATGAACTCCGGCGAAGTGGTGGTTCGATCCATCGGCAGTGACCTCCGTATGGACTACACCGCGGTCGGCTTGACCACGCACCTGGCCGGCCGGATGGAGCAGATGGCCCGGCCGGGCACGACCTTGCTGACCAGCGCCACCGCTCGGTTGGCGGGAAGTTTCGTGCAGGTTCGGTCGCTGGGTGTCCAGGATGTGAAGGGAATGACCGTTCCCATGGAGGTCTACGAGCTCGTGGGCGGGGGGCCGTTGCGCACCCGGCTGCAGGCCTCTCGCGCGCGGGCACTCACGCGCTTCGTCGGGCGCGCGCCCGAATTGGGGGAGCTCCAGCGCGCCGCCGAGCGGGCGTTGAAATTCAGCATCAGCCTTACCGATGTGCTCGCGATGGTACGTGAATTCCGCGACAAGGACAAAACCACGCCGGTGGTACTGATGGGTTATCTCAACCCCGTCGAGGTCATGGGCTACCCGCGTTTCGCCGAGAAGGCGGCGGCCGCCGGAGTCGACGGCGTGCTCACGGTGGATCTGCCACCGGAAGAGGCGCACGAGTTCCAGCCGGCGATGAGGGCACAGGGGCTCGACACGATTTTCCTGCTGGCGCCGACAAGCCCGGCCGAACGCATCAAGCTCATTGCCAAGGCTGCGAGCGGATTCATCTATTATGTCTCGTTGCGCGGCGTGACCGGGGCCGCGAATCTCGATGTGCGCGAGGTGGCCGCCAAACTCAAGGAAATCCGGACCTATACCAAGCTGCCGCTCGGCGTCGGCTTCGGCATCGGCAGCCCCGAGGCGGCCGCGCAGGTCGCCGAATTCGCCGACGCGGTCATCGTCGGCAGCGCCGTGGTCAAGCGCATGGAGGAAATGGCGGCAAAACCGGATAAAATCCTGACCGAGGTCCCGGCTTTCATCGACCGCCTGCGCGAGGCGATGGACCAGGCCGCCCAGGCGCCGACAACCGCCACCGGAGCAAGACGATGAACTGGTTCGACAAGCTGGTCCCGCCCAAGATCAAGAGCCAGGGCGTCAAGAAGGCCTCGGTGCCCGAGGGCCTGTGGAAAAAATGCCCCGCCTGCGGCACGGTGCTCTACAACGCCGAGATTGAAAGTAATCTCGACGTCTGCCCGAAGTGTGCGCACCACATGCGCATCGGCGCGCGCCGGCGGCTCGATATCTTCCTCGATCCGCAGCCGCGCGACGAGATCGGGGAGACGCTGTTCCCGGTCGATCCGCTCAAGTTCAAGGACACCAAGAAATACCGCGACCGTCTGCTCGAGGCGCAGCAGACCACCGGCGAACGCGACGCACTCGTGGTCATGGAAGGCGCGCTCAAGGGCATGCCGCTGGTCGCCGCCGCCTTCGAGTTCGCCTTCATGGGCGGGTCCATGGGCGCGGTCGTCGGCGAGCGTTTCGTGCGTGGGGTCAATGTCTGCCTCGAAAAGAAGATTCCGCTGGTGTGTTTCACCGCGAGCGGCGGCGCGCGCATGCAGGAGGCGTTGTTGTCGCTGATGCAGATGGCCAAGACCAGCGCCGCGCTCACGCATCTGACCGATGCCGGCATTCCCTATATATCCGTGCTGACCGACCCGACCATGGGCGGCGTGTCGGCGAGCTTCGCCATGCTCGGCGACATTATCGCGGCCGAACCGCGCGCGCTCATCGGCTTCGCCGGACCGCGCGTGATCGAACAGACGGTGCGCGAGAAGCTGCCCGAGGGATTTCAGCGTTCCGAATTCCTGGTCGAGCACGGCGCGGTCGACCTCATAATAGATCGGCGCGAGATGCGCGATAAACTCGCCAACCTGCTGGCGCTGCTCACGCGCCAGGGAAACCCCGACCTCCAACCGCGCGAGTCGTCGGAAAACGAATCCGGCTTCACCGAATCCCCCTGAACGGTTAATTTGAATACGGCAAGTTAACCGCCAAGACGCCAAATCGCCAAGGTGTTAAAAAATGCCAGTGTGGTTTTCTTTGCGTTCTTGGCGGTTCCAAAATTAGGCTGAACATTTGAAAACCCGAACGCTTTCCGATTGGCTCGCGTGGATCGAGACGCTGCATCCGCGCGCGATCGAGCTCGGGCTCGAGCGTGTGCACGCCGTGCTCGATGCCATGGGCCTGCGCCATCCCGCGTTCGCCGCGATTTGCATCACTGGCACCAACGGCAAGGGTTCGACCGTGGCGATGTGCGAGACCATCCTGCGCCGCGCGGGATACCGGGTTGGCGCCTATACCTCGCCGCACCTCATTGCCTATAACGAGCGGATCCGCATTGGCGGACGGAACGTATCCGATGATGAGCTTTGCGCCGCCTTCGAGCGCATCGAGGCCGCGCGCGGCACGGTGCCGTTGACCTATTTCGAATTCGGCACCCTCGCCGCCTTCGACCTGTTCCAAGCCGCGAAGATCGACATCGCGGTACTGGAAGTCGGCATGGGCGGGCGTCTCGACGCGGTGAACGCCATCGACAGCGACGTGGCGATCGTGACCGCGGTGGACATCGACCACACGGCTTGGCTGGGCCATACCCGCGAGGCGATCGGTTACGAAAAGGCCGGCATTTTCCGTCCGAACCGGCCGGCGATCTGCGGCGACCCGAATCCGCCGGCGATCATCGCTGCGGAGGCGGCACGAATTGGGGCGCCGTTGCTTCAATACAACCGCGATTTCAGGGCGGAGCGTTCCGCAACCGAGTGGACCTGGCGCTGCGGCGAGCGTCTGCGCAGCGGCCTGCCATACCCCTCGCTGCGCGGCGATTACCAGTTGTTCAACGCCGCCTGCGCGCTCTCTGCGCTCGAGGCGCTCGCCGGACGTTTCCCGGTGACCCAGGCCGACGTGCGCGAGGGGCTCATTGCCGGCGTGATTCCGGGAAGGTTTCAGGTGCTGCCCGGCAGGCCGGTACGCGTGCTCGACGTGGCGCATAACGCGCAGGCGGCACGTTCGTTGGCCGCGACACTGAAACAGCAGCGCGTCGAGGGGCGCACGCTGGCCGTGTTCGGCATGCTCAAGGACAAGGATATCGCCTCGGTGGTCAGGCCGCTGGCTGGTGTCGTGGATCGCTGGTTTCCGGCAACGCTGCACGTATCGCGTGGCGCGACCGCGCCGCAGCTGATCGAATCGCTCGCCGCTGCCGGAGTGCCGCCACCGGCGGCGGGATACGATGACGTGCCTCAGGCCTTCGCCGCCGCCCTGCGTGATGCCACCGATGCCGATCGCGTCGTCGCCTTTGGTTCCTTTCACACGGTCGGTGATATACTAGCCGGCCTCGGCAAGGCATGATGACCATGGCGGACAGAAACGAAGCCCGTCCCGATTTCAATCCCAAGCATCGAATCGCCGGCGCGGTGATTCTCGTCGCGCTGGTCGTGATCTTCGTTCCCATGCTGCTCAATGAAAACGAGCCGCCACCGGAACTCAAGGGTGTGCGCGAGATACCGCCGCGCGGCAACATAGAGACCAAGGTGATCGTGGCGCCGATCGCGGGCGAAGAGGCCAAGCCCGGGCAAACCCCCGAAGCGGCGACGAAGACGGAAACCGCTTCCGTGGCAACCGATAACGCCCCCAAGCCGGAAACCAAAACTGCGCCGGTGGAAAAGTCCGCGAAAGTCCCCGCCGTGGCGGAAAAAATAACGCAAGGCTGGGTGGTGCAGGTGGGCACGTTCTCCAGCGCCGACAATGCCAGTCATTTGCGTGACAAGCTCAAGAGCCACGGCCACGCGGTGCTGACGGAATCGGTATCACTTTCCGGCAAGAAGGCGCAGCGGCTGCGCGTCGGACCGTTTCGCGACAAGGAACAGGCCGTTAAGGCGCAGGCGCAAATCCACAAGGAATTGCACGTCCAGGGTGTGGTGCAGTCGTATCCATGACGGCTTATGAATAGTTTCGATTTGATCATTCTCGCGGTCATGCTGGTGTTTACCGTGATTGGCGCGTGGCGCGGCCTGGTCCACGAGATCATTACCGCGCTGACCTGGGTGTTATCTTGCCTGCTTGCCTGGTTATTCGCGGGATCGTTTTCGGGGATTTTCAAGGGAATGGTGGACGATCCCTCCTTGCGCTTGTTGCTGGCTTTCATGCTGATTTTTATCGTTGTCTTCGTGCTCGGCATGGTGGCATCGTGGTTCATCCACAAACATCTGCCCGGCAAACGCGGTTTCCGCATTGCCAATCGCACGCTCGGCGGCGTGATTGGCGCGGCACGCGGCGCGGTGGTCGTAATCGCGTTTTTCCTGATTGCCGGTTTGACGCCTTTTCCGCAACGCTCGTGGTGGCGCGAGGCGAGTTTCGCGCCGTATTTCGAGCGCGCCGCGGTCTATGTGGCGGGTTATATGCCGCGTGATATTGCCCGCAGTATCCGCTACGGCTAGAATTGGATTTTATTGATCCGGCACGGATCGATTTGCAAGCGACTTTCCATACGTTGACTTCCGGCGGCTTCGTTAAAGGTGCGAACAGGCCGGATCAATAAAAAAGATATCTTGATGATTATCTGGATTATTGAGGCGGCAAGAAAGTCGTGGTTCCGGCGGAGCACGTAATCACGCTTCCCCGGTCTTGAAATCGACTTGTGCCGCCTCAATAATCCTCACAAGAGGAAATCCCTGCATGTGCGGCATTATCGGTATTCTCTCCCAAGCGCCGGTCAATCAGGCCATTTACGATGGCCTGCTGGTTTTGCAGCATCGCGGCCAGGATGCCGCGGGCATTCTCACCTGCGACGACAAGCGCATCCATTTGCGCAAGGACAACGGCCAGGTGCGCGACGTGTTCCAGGAGCGCCACATGCTTGGCCTCAGGGGCAACATGGGCATAGGCCACGTGCGCTATCCGACCGCGGGCTGCGATTCCCCGGCCGAGGCCCAGCCGTTTTACGTGAATTCCCCCTATGGACTGGCGCTGGCGCACAACGGCAATCTCACGAACGCCGATCAGCTGAAGGATGAGCTGTACCGCGAGGACCTGCGCCACATCAACACCGATTCGGACTCCGAGATCCTGCTCAACGTTTTCGCGCACGAGTTGCAGGCGGTCGCCAAGTTGCGCCTGTCGCCGGATCACTTGTTCCGCGCCGTGTCCGCCGTGCACCGGCGCTGCCGCGGCGCCTATGCCGTCACCATGCTGGTGACGGGCTTCGGCATTCTCGCTTTCCGCGACCCGTACGGCATCCGTCCGCTGGTGTTCGGCAAGCGCGAAACCGAAAAGGGGACGGAATACATGTTCGCCTCGGAGTCCGTCGCGCTCGACGTGGTGGGTTTCGAATTCGTGCGCGACGTTGCCCCGGGCGAGTGCATCATGGTGGACCTGAACGGCCAGGTGCACAGTCAGCAATGCGCCGAAAAACCGGTGCACGCGCCATGCATCTTCGAATTCGTGTATTTCGCGCGTCCCGACTCCATGATGGACGGCATCTACGTGCACAAGACGCGGTTGCGCATGGGCGAGCGCCTGGCCAACAAGATCAAGCGTGTCTGGCCTGACATTGATATCGACGTCGTGATCCCGATCCCGGATACCTCGCGCACGGCGGCCTTGCAGATGGCCTACGAACTCGACCTGCCGTACCGCGAGGGTTTCATCAAGAACCGCTACATCGGCCGCACCTTCATCATGCCCGGCCAGGCGGAGCGTAAGAAATCGGTGCGCCAGAAGTTGAACGCCATCGACGTCGAGTTCCGCCGCAAGAACGTGCTGCTGGTGGACGATTCCATCGTGCGCGGCACGACCTCCAAGCAGATCATCCAGATGGCGCGCGACGCCGGCGCCCGCAAGGTGTACTTCGCCTCGGCGGCGCCACCGGTGCGTTTCCCCAACGTGTACGGCATCGACATGCCGTCGCGCGACGAGTTGATCGGCAACGGCCGCACCGAAGACGAAATCGCGGCGGTCATCGGCGCCGACAAGCTGATCTACCAGGACCTCGACGACCTGATCGAGGCCGCCCGCGAGGGTAATCCCAAGATCCAGCACTTCGATTGCTCCTGCTTCAACGGCGAGTACATTACCGGCGATGTGACGCGCGATTATCTCGATCGCATCGAGCATCAGCGCAACGATTCCGCCAAGACCAGTCGCAGTACCAGCGGGCAGGGGGGTAACGATCTCGTTACCGCGGAAGTGTTGAGTTTTCCAAGGTAATTTTTCCTTTCTCTTAAATGTAGGGCGGGTTAGGCGATTTTTGCCGTAACCCGCCGGATGAAAACAAAAGCCGCCGAATGGCGGCTTTTGTTCTTGTCGTCATGCCCGCGAAGGCGGGGTGACGCGGGGTTTTCGTGAACACACTTAACGTGTGTTCACGCCGCCGAACGGGTGCAACTTGTTTTGTTGCACCTTGGGCAGCAACAGGCCTTGATTGGTATCGTGCGCTTCGCGCGCGATCTCTACTGCTAATTGCGGTTCCCCGCACCGCGGGCGGGTTTCTTTCTTTGCTCGTGCAAAGAAAGAAACCAAAGAAAGCACGCCCCGGAGCCGCCGAATACTCCCTGTGCTTCTCGGGAAAATCGGCGCTCGCCTCAACTCGCCGGACGCAAACTACGCGTCACGGGCTCAAACACGAGGCTCGCTGTTCCCGATTTTCCCTGCGATGCTTGGCGGCGGCTACGGGGACCCTAAAACACCAGCTGCCATAGAACCCTGCTTGACTCATGTAGCGAGAAGCACAACTATTCAGCTCGAAACTACGGCAGACCGGCCCTTACTAGATATGACCGGCTTAGAGGCGGCGAGACTTCGTTTCGATGAATTCGGCCAAGTCTCGACCCAGATGTCGAAAGACGAGTACGAAAGGCTATATAAAGCAGCGGAAATAAATGAAAAAATGCTCCGGCTCGGAAGACGCCGGGATTTGATCGGACACATCTGTTTCTATTTGAATTTAATTCCTGAAGCAATAAGAACAACGATATTGAATTTCGGTAAAAAGCAATTAGATGGCGCTGTTACTTTCTATCAGTTACACCGAAATTCTATCGAGAACGTACATAAAGAACTGATCTCCGATACGACGGTAATGGTGACATTTTATAAAAAGAAACCAGTAGGGGAGCGAACACGGCATTAGGACAAGCTAGCTTCGACCGGCACCACATTTTCTTATTGACACAGCTGGGTCGGTGGTATAACTTTTGTTCCGATTGGCGCCGATTTGAGCTTCAGCTTGCGGGCGCGATACAAATGCCGCTAAAGCGAGAGTATCCCGCTCTAGCCGCATTCGCGGCTTTTTTATTGCCCGTATCCCAGCGCAAGCCTGCGCCGTAACCTTGAATTTGAGGAGCAGCAGGCATGTCCGACGATATCGACCAATGGGGTTTCGACACCCGCGCGGTGCGGGCGGGACAGCACCGTACCAACGAGGGCGAGAATTCCGAACCGATCTTCGCCACGTCCAGCTACGTGTTCAAGAGCGCGGCGGAGGCGGCGGCGCGGTTTTCCGGCGCGCAGCCGGGGAACATCTACTCGCGTTTCACCAATCCCACGGTGCGCACCTTTGAGGAGCGCCTCGCGGCGCTGGAAGGCGGCGAGCGTTGCGTCGCCACCTCTTCGGGTATGATCGCGATCCTGTCGACCTGTCTCGCGTTACTCAAGAGCGGCGATCACATCGTTTCGTCGCGCAACATCTTCGGGGCCTCGGTGTTGCTGTTCAACAACTACCTGGCCAAGTTCGGGATCGAGACGAGCTATGTGTCGCTCACGGATTACGGCGCCTGGGAAAAGGCGATCAAGCCGAACACCAAGCTGCTGTTCCTGGAAACGCCCTCGAATCCGCTGACGGAGATCGCCGACATCGCGCGGCTCGCGAAAATCGCCCACGCCAAAGGCTGTCTGCTGGTGGTGGACAACTGTTTCTGCACGCCAGTGCTGCAACTGCCGTTCAAGCTCGGTGCCGATATTGTGATTCACTCCGCGACCAAATATCTCGACGGGCAGGGCCGCTGCGTCGGCGGCGCCGTTATTGGCAACAAGGAACTGGTAGGCGAGAAGGTTTATGGCTTTATGCGCACCTGCGGACCGTCCCTGAGCCCGTTCAACGCCTGGGTGTTTCTCAAGGGACTGGAGACGCTGAGCCTGCGTGTACGCGCGCATTGCGCCAATGCGCTGGAGCTGGCGCAATGGCTGGAAAAGCAGAAACACGTGAAACGTGTCTACTATCCCGGTCTGGCTTCGCACCCCCAGCACGAACTCGCTAAAAAACAACAGTCGGGTTTCGGCGGCATCGTGTCGTTCGAGCTGGATGGCGGCAAGGACGCGTCGTGGAGGCTGATCGACCATACGCGGGTGATTTCCATCACCGCGAACCTGGGCGATACCAAGTCCACCATCACCCATCCTGCCACGACCACGCACGGGCGCCTCACGCCCGAACAGCGTCTTGATGCCGGCATCAGCGACGGCCTGATCCGGATATCGGTGGGACTGGAGGATGTAGAGGACTTGAAGAAGGACCTTACGCGCGGCCTTTCATGATGCGAAGCGGAGTATGCTGAACAAACCGGCAGTACACGAGGTAGAATGACCCGGCATGCGCGTTGGCCTGTTCGTTACCTGTCTTGTGGACCTGATGCGACCGAGCATCGGATTTGCCGCCTTGCGCTTGCTGGAAGCGGCCGGTTGCGAAGTGATCGTGCCTCCGGCCCAGACCTGCTGCGGCCAGCCGGGTTATAACTCGGGAGACCAGAAAGCCGCGAAAGCGCTGGCGCTGAAAGTTCTCAAGGAATTCGACGGCTGCGATTACGTGGTCCTGCCTTCCGGTTCCTGCGCCGGCATGATGCGCGTGCATTACCCACAGCTATTTGCGGATGATCCGATCGCGCTCGAATCGGCCAAACGGCTGTCCGCGCGCACTTATGAATTGACTGATTTCCTGGTCAATGTCGCCAAGCTCCAGAACGTTCCCGGCGACTATTCCGGCTCGCTGACCTATCACGATTCCTGCTCCGGCCTGCGCGAAATGGGCGTGCAGGCGCAGCCGCGCGCGCTGTTGGCAAAGATGCCGGGTGTGAAACTGACCGAAATGCGCGAATCCACCACCTGCTGCGGTTTCGGCGGCACTTTTTCGGTCAAGTTCGGCGATATCTCGGCGCGCATGGCCGACAACAAATGTGAATTTATCGCCCAGACCGGCGCCGGCGCCATCGTGGCCGGCGATCTGGGTTGCCTGATGAATATCGAGGGCCGCCTGCGGCGCCGTGGCGATCTCGATACGCGCGTGCTGCACATCGCCGAAGTCCTGGCCGGAGATGACGCATGCAAGTAACGGCGATGCATTTCAAGCGCAAGGCGGGCGAGAACCTGCGCAATGAAAAGCTGCAAAAGGCGCTGGAAAAGCTCCAGACCAAGTTCGTCGACGGCCGCGCGGTAGTGATTGCGGAACTGTCGAACTTCGAGGAAATCCGCGACGCCGCCGCGGACATCCGCGACAAGGTCATCGGCAACCTCGACCGTTACCTGCTGCGCTTCGAGCAGGAAGCGACCGCGCGCGGCGCGGTGGTGCATTGGGCCGAGAC
>Ga0210073_1000287_pt1 | contig 10108 bp, 8 predicted proteins | sample Browns_ThreeSqC__2_FD_184853 | JGI IMG/M metagenome (GOLD analysis project Ga0210073, IMG submission 184853) | Wetland microbial communities from San Francisco Bay, California, USA, that impact long-term carbon sequestration - Browns_ThreeSqC_D2... | ecosystem: Environmental > Aquatic > Marine >...
CAGCCACAGCAGCAGACCGGTGGCGGTGGTTCCGAGCAACAGCCAGCCCGCCAGTTCGAAATCACCGGCGACCCGGAGCACAAGTCCCGCCAGCGCCGCGAACGCCAGCAACAGCGCGAGCCACGCCGAGGGAGGTGGCAAAGCCAGATCGCGGCGCAGCACGCGCAGCGGGGGGACCCGCGTCAGGGTGAGCAGATAGGGTAGTGCGAATCCGCCAACCGTGATCAGCCCGGCGCCCACGCCGGCCAGCACCGGCCACACCGAGGCCGGCGGCAGCGCGGAGGTGAACCAGTGTGCCAGCAGCAGCACCAGCAGCTCCTGGGCGAGATATCCGAGCAGGCAGCCGGCCAGGCTCGCACCCAGCGCCAGCCGCAGCAGTCGGACGGCGTAGCGGCGGAGTATCATGCGGCCGCTGGCTCCGAGGCAACGCATCACCGCGCTGGTGTCGGCCTGGCGTTCCGCGTAATGATGCGCGGCGACCGAGATGGCTGCCCCGGCGAGCAGTACCGCGGTGATGGCGGCGAGACCGAGGAACTGCCGTGCACGGTCGAGCGCCAGGCGCAGTTCCGGACGGGCGTCGCGCACGTCCTGGAGGCGTTCACCCGGCTCAAGCTGTTGCGCCAGCCGGTTACGGTATGCCGTGATCGTCGCTTCCGGTCCGGCCAGCAAAAGGCGGTAGCTCACCCGGCTCGCAGGCGTGATGAGTCCGGTGGACGGGAGGTCGGTTGCATTCAACAACACACGCGGCGCAAGCTGGAACAGATCGCCGCCGCGGTCCGGTTCGTAGCTCACTACGCGGCTTGCGATAAAGCCGCGCTCGCCGAGCTGGATCACATCACCGATGCCTGCACCCAGCTGCTGCAGTACGCGTGGCTCTACCCAGATCTCGCCCGGCGCGGGAATGCCCTCAGCGATGAATTCCTCGCCCATGGGCTGTTTGGCCAGCCTCAGCTGGCCCCGCAGCGGGTAACCTGCGCTGACGGCCTTGACCTGGGTGAGCAGAGTCTTGTCCTGGTAGAGTGCGACGCTGCCAAAGCTCACCGTTTCCGCCACCTGCAAGCCAGCCGCGCGGGCGGACTGACGCACGGTCGTGCGCGGTGCGTCGGACGAGACGATGACCAGATCCGCACCCAGCAGCTCTGTCGCCTGCTCCGACATCGCGCGTTGTACACGGTCGGTGAAGAAGCCTACGGATGACAGCGAGGCCACCGCCAGCACCACGCCCAGCGCCAGGATGCGCAGCTCCGGGGTGCGCCGGTAGCGGCCGGACAGGACGCGCGCGAGCGGGGCGGGCAGCCTCATGCTGTGGCCAGTGTCCCGTTGTCCAGACGGTAGCGGCGCTCGCAGCGCTGTGCAAGCACGGCGTCATGCGTCACCAGCACCAGTGCGGTGCCATAGCGGGAGCGCAGGGAGAACAGCAGTTCAATCACCGGATCGCCCGTCGACTGGTCGAGATTGCCGGTGGGTTCATCGGCGAACAGCACCTCGGGGTGTGGCGCGAAGGCGCGGGCGATGGCTACACGCTGCTGTTCCCCGCCAGAGAGTTGCGATGGGTAATGGTACAGTCGCCGGGACAAGCCGACCATGTCGAGGGCTTCCCTTGCGCGGGTCTGCTGGTCCCGGCAGCCGGCGAGTTCGAGCGCCAGGCGTACGTTTTCCAGTGCGGTCAGGGTTGGCAGCAGCTGAAAGGACTGGAATACAAAGCCGACCCGCCCGGCGCGCAGCGCGGCACGCGCGTCCTCATCCAGAGCGGGCAGCGACTTGCCCAGCAGAATGACGTCGCCGCCGCTGGGAGAATCCAGTCCGGCAAGCAGGCCGAGCAGGGTGGATTTGCCAGAACCGGAGGCGCCGAGGATCGCCACCGCCTCATGTGCGTTGATTTCGAGATCGACCCCGCTCAGGATATCCAGACGTCCCTCGGGTCCCATGACCCATTTGCCGAGATGACGCGCCTGCAGCAGCATCGCGTTACAATCTGATTCCATGAGGCCTTTTCTCCTGCTGTTGCTGTTATGCCTGCCGGATTGCAGTCCAGGCGCCGATCAACCACCGGTGATCCTGGTCGTGGGCGATAGTCTCAGCTCGGCCTACGGGATCGATACGGAGCAGGGCTGGGTCCGCCTGCTGGATAAGCGCCTGCAATCCAGGTCCTATCGATTCCGGGTGGTCAATCTGAGCATCAGCGGCGAGACGACGCGCGCGGCCGTTGCGGTTCTGGACCCGGCGTTGCCAAAGTACCGGCCCGCCGTTGTCATCGTCGGTCTGGGCGGAAACGATGGCCTGCGCGGCATCAATCTCGGCGAGATGCAGAACAACCTCGCCCATCTCGTCAGCACCAGCCGGGAACAGGGCGCGCAGGTGCTGTTGCTGGGCATGCGCCTGCCGCCCAATTATGGCAGTTATTATGCCGGGAAGTTTCACGAGGTCTATAAGCAGATAGCCGCGGAGCAGCACGTTCCGCTGGTGCCGTTCTTCCTCGTCGGGGTTTCCGAAGACCGGCGCCTGATGCAGGAGGATAACATTCATCCAAATGCCGAGGCGCAGCCGATACTGCTCGATACGCTCTGGCCTTACCTGGAGCCGTTGCTCACACCTGGAGGCTCCGGCGTAGCCGGTGCCGCCCCGGCCGGGTCGTTCGAGAGTAAATCGACCGAACTTCCGTAACCTGCGCATTGTCCACTATCAACCAGGAGTTGCCGGAAAATAAAGAACCATGTCCCAGCCGATTGATCACGCACGTTCGTACGCCCGGGTTTCACGCCGCTGCCGGCGTGCCGCGTTACTGCTGTTGCCGTCCATCCTATCCGGTTGCGCAGCCGTTATGCCGCCTGCTCAGATGAAACCGCACATGACAGGTCACCATACCGCCACGCCGGTAACCGTCACATCGCAAGAACACCAGTTGCCGGAACTTACCACGGCGCTGGATCTCAACGCCGCAACGAACCTCGAAGGCATTATTCCCGTGCTGGCGGAAAAACGCGTGGTGCTGGTCGGTGAGACTCATGACCGCTACGACAACCACCTGATGCAGCTGGAGATCATTCGCCGCCTGCACGCCGTGCACCCGCGGCTGGCAATCGGCATGGAGATGTTTCAGCAACCCTTCCAGACTATCCTCGACGACTATATCGCAGGCCGGTTGGACGAGAAGCAACTGTTGCGCGATAGCGAATACTACCGGCGCTGGCGTTTCGATTTCCGCCTGTACGCCCCGATCCTCGAGTATGCGCGTGAGAACCACTTGCCGGTGGTAGCACTGAGCCTGCCGGCCGAGCTGACCAGCAAGGTCGGGAGCGAAGGAATTTCGGGATTGACGGCGTCGGAACGCAAGGAACTGCCGGATGAAATCGACCGTTCCGACACGGCCTATGAGGCGCGCCTGCGCAAGGTGTTCGAGCATCACCCCGGAGTGAACGGGCACGGCTTCGAGAATTTCGTTGATGTGCAGTTGCTCTGGGACGAAGGGATGGCGGAACGTGCCGCCGACTACCTGCGCGCCCACCCCGATTACACCCTGGTGGTGCTTGCCGGCACCGGACACCTCGCCTATGGCAGCGGCATTCCCCGGCGTCTCACACGCCGCCTCGATGTGGAGAGCGCCATCGTTCTCACTGACTGGGACGGCACGCTGGAACCGGGACTGGCGGATTACCTGCTGCTGCCGCAGGAGCAGTCATTGCCGCCATCAGGAAAATTCGGCGCCCTGCTCGATGAGGATGGCGGCATACTCAGGGTTGACCAGTGCCTTCCTGACAGTCCCTGCAAACTGGCCGGTCTTCGGCCCGGTGACCAGATCATCGCCATCAACGGCGAGGCCATCGCTGATCTTGCCGACCTGCGCGTGGCGACCTGGGACAAGCTTCCCGGCGAAAGCGTCACGATCAAGATCCGACGCCAGCACTGGTTCCGGTCGCCGCAGGAACTGAGCTACCAGATCACACTGCGATAACAGCTGGCGCGGTATCCGCTCAGGACCGGATCGGGGGGTAATCCGCCTGTTGATGCTACGGCAGCGAACAGGTGTGTTGCTTCCAGGGAGAACCGGTTATGGTCATCGCAGGTCGCGGCACGAACACTCTATATGTAATATAATTATAACAATTAGTTAAAGGAAACTCCTCCAGTCATTTATTGATGTACTCCAGGCAGTCTCACAGCTGACTCCCGCGCACCCGCTGTGTCATGGTTTTGCGGATTCCTGATGGTACGACCGGCTTGCCCTGGAAGGCAGCGGATTCGTACCGCCCGGGTAGCTCCCGATCATTCAGGATACTTACAACCCGGTCGATACCCTTGTTGATTACATGGCCATAAACCCGGTCGCAGGTCTTCGAGGCGTATGAACATTAAGGAAGTTTCAATGTGGCGGCTCATCGGCAGTGCCCGGGTTTTCCGGCATTGGCTCTGCCGCATGAGATTTCAGAAAACCTGCGCCAGGAACGGTGTTCACGAGCTGACATAGTGCATGACATTTTTGCAGGGGAAGGATAGATGGCTCACATCCAGGTATTTTACAGGGATCTGCTGAAGGACGAGGTGGAACTGCTCTCCGACGTGACCACGATCGGACGCAATTCTGACAGCAATATCAAGATCGATAACGCGGGCGTATCTGCGCATCACGCGAAAATCGTCAAAGAGGGTGACGATTTCATCATAGTGGATACCGAAAGCAGAAACGGTACCTTTGTCAACGGCAAGCGTATTTCACGACATCTGCTTACCGACGGTGACGAAGTCATCATTTCCAAACACATCCTGAAACTGACGAACACGGAATCACAGGTAAATACCCATCGAACCTCGAGCGATGATTCCGAACAGGTGGTTCTGGGTTCAACCGTAGAAGTCGATGTTTCCAATCTCGGCGAGTTGATGAAGCAACGCCAGGCGAAATATGCGGCCTATCTGCTGTTGACGGGCATGGAGCACCGGCGCTCCAAGTACCCACTGACCAAACTGAATTTTAAAATCGGTAAGGCCATTGACGCCGATATCTCCACTCCGGGCTGGTTTGCGCCGCGCGTGTCCGCCAGGGTCGTATGCAAGAACGACGGGTTTTATGTTGTCCCCGAGCGACGGGGGAGGGTCCGGATCAACGGCATGGGAGTTTTCGCGCCGATGAAGCTCGAAGACAGCGACCGGCTATCTGTGCGTGGTTTGTCCCTGACGTTCTATAACCGGCCCGCAGATAAACCGTAAACCATGACGCTGAAGATCCCTGGCTACAGGATTCTGCGACCGATCGCTGAGGGAGGCATGGCCTCCGTCTATCTGGCCGTTCAGGAATCGCTCGACCGGAGTGTCGTTCTGAAGCTGCCGAAAAAGTTCAACGATATCTTCCAGTCCGCCCGCTTTGTCAATGAGGGGCGAATCATCGCCTCACTGAATCATCACAATATCATTACCATCTACGACATCGGCGTTGCAGGCGAGCGGCATTACTTCACCATGGAATATCTCCAGGGCGGCAATCTCGAAGATCGGATAATCAGGGGTATGAGTCCCGAGGAGGCCCTGGATCTGGTGGAGGCGATCGGAGGCTGCCTGGCATATGTGCACAGAAAAGATATCATTCACCGCGATATCAAGCCGGCAAATATCCTGTTTCGCCGGGATGGAACACCGGTACTCACCGATTTCGGAGTGGCCAAGCAAACCGAGGCTGACAGCCGGCTGACGAAGGACGGCACCGCACTGGGAAGCCCCTATTATATAAGCCCGGAACAGGCCGAATGCAAACCGCTGGACGGGCGCGCGGATATCTATTCGCTTGGCATCATCTTCTATGAAATGTTGACGGGCAAAAAACCCTATACGGGTAACTCGGACATCCAGATCATTATTGCGCATCTGTCCGATCCCATTCCTGCCCTGCCGGGCGAACTCAGCCGGTATCAGGACCTGATCGACCAAATGATCGCGAAAAACCCCGAAGACCGTTTCGCCACGGCCGGGGAGATGATCGAATACATCCAGCAGCTCAGGCATCCCGAATCGTCCGCCTCCATGACGTCCATGTCGACGGGACACACCTCTGGCGGGCGGTCACAAGGGCCGGCCGGGATACCGGGCGCCAGCAATGGTGCGCGACTCGCATTCAGGAAATTCAATGCACTCTTGCTTGACGAAAGCACCCTTCGCTTCGCGGGTGCGATGACGATACTGCTGGCTATTGCCCTGGTTTTCCTCAAGACCATGCCGTTGATGGTGTCGGCGTTTGACAGGCTGCTTTCAGATACGCCTCCTGTGGCGGTGACGATGAGTAAGCAGACGGCTGCGCAGCACCCGCAGGAAGAATTCGCACCGCAGGTTGAGCAGTATCTGGCGAGGGCCCGGCAGTCGATGGAAAAACTCCATTACACGGAGCCCGAACATGACAATGCCTACTACTATTACCAGATGATCCTGAAGAAGGAACCTGGCAACGAAGAGGCATTGAAGGGGGTGGCCAGAATCGCGGATACCTATGCCGACCTGGTTGTGTGGGCGCGCGACATTCTCGAATACAGAAAGGCGGAAGAATATCTGCATATCGGGTTGAGAGTTGATCCGCATAACAGCCGGTTGCTTGAACTTCAGAAAAGTGCCGTCAACAAGTGATGTCGCCTGCGGATTGTTGTCATAATCGGGCCATGGCCGGAAATTCGATGATGCCGCAGCGCACCAGGGACGAGGAGGAGGCGTGAATCATGCCATGGCAATTTAGTTTGGCCTCGAACATCGGCGGGCGTTCCGAGCAGCAGGACTGCCTGGATTTACTGAGTCTGGATGGTGGCGATTCCCATCTGGTTGTGGTGGCCGATGGCATGGGGGGGCACCGGGACGGTGCGCTGGCGGCGCGGACGGTGATCGAGACCGCCCGGGGCCGTTTCAACGCCGGGTCGATTTCCGATCCCCGGGCATTTCTTCAGGACCTTTGTCTTCAATCCCACCAGGGAATCAGCGACCTCGGAGGGAATGAGCCGCGGTCTCCGGGCAGTACCTGTGTGGTGCTGTACCTGAACGGCCCGGAAGCCTACTGGGCCCACGTCGGCGACAGCCGTTTGTATCACTTCCGGAATGGCAAGCTGATCAACCGGACCCAGGACCATTCCGTCGCACAGCTCATGGTCGCCCAGGGGCGACTCAAGGAAACAGACGCGGCGACAAGTGCGCTGCAGAACCAGCTTTATATGCGTCTGGGCGGCAACGAAGCGCCTGAACCCGATTTTGGCGCCTCGGAGGTCGAGGCGGATGATATTTTCATGCTCTGCAGCGACGGCTTCTGGTCCCACGTCGAACCGCAGGAGGTAGTTACGAGTCTGGAAGGGATTCCCATCGATAACGAGGGCGCGGAACATCTCGTGGCCATGGCGAGGGAACGCGGGGGAGCGACGGGGGATAACATCAGTCTGGCACTGATGCAATGGATCCCCTGCAGAGTACAAGCGGACAAAGGCATATTGGCCAGGGTTCTCGGATTGATGACGGCGGATAGCGCTGCAGCTGCCTCGATCAGGCATTTCCGGCACCGCCTCCAGTCACTGCTCTGTCGCTAGAGAAGGTTCGCCATCCCTCATCCCCGCAGTGCCGGGTTAATTTTCCCCTGAAGAGTCTACAGTTCCCGCAACGCCTGGGTGACCGGCAGGTTTGAAGCGCGCAGCGCCGGAAACAGCCCGCCGACGAAACCGATGGCGAGCGCCCACTGCAACCCGCGCAGCAACAGCTCAGGGGTCACCTGAAAGCGGAACACCACCTGACTGAAGTTGGCGCCAAGGGTAGACACCGTATAGCCATTGAAAACCGCCCAGGCGATACCGGCGCCGAGTACGCCGCCGGCGAGCGCCAGCAGCATGGTCTCCAGCATCACCGATACCACCACCGGCAGGGAGGAGAAGCCGAGCGCGCGCAGGGTGGCGATTTCACGCGTGCGTGCGGCGACTGCGGCGTACATGGTGTTGAGGGCGCCAAATACGGCGCCCAGGGCCATGATCACCGAGACGCCCAGGCCGATAGCGCGAATGACCCGTGTCAGTCGCTGCGACTGCTTGCTGTAGTAAGCGCGCGTGGTCTCTACGTCCACCCGCAGGCGGGGATCACCCGTGAGCGCGGCCTTGAAAGTCTCGAAGGCGTCCGTGGTTCGCAGGCGTACGCTCACGGACTGAAAGCCCTTGCGCCGGTAGGCAGCCGCCACCGATTCCGCATCACCCCAGATCTCGGACTCATGGCTGTCGCCAGAGGCGAATATGCCGGTCACCTTCCAGGCCTGGCCGTTCAGTTGTACCGTGCTGCCGGTCTCGAGTCCGCGAAACTGCGCCAGCGCGCCCTTGCCCACGATCAGCTCGCGCAGTCCCGGTTCGAAGTGGCGGCCGCTGACGATGCGTACTTCCGGGCGCAGTTTCCACACCTGCGCTCCCACGCCGCGCACTTCCACGTTCGCATCGGTGCCCGTGGAGCGCTTCGGCACGTTGCTGACCACCACCACTTCGGCCGAGGCCACCGGTACGTCATGTGCGTCATGGCGTATGCCCGGCGCCTGTGCGATGAGGATCGTCGCGGCGCGATCAAGACCCGAGGACAGCTCGGCATTGGCACCGGCGCGCAACACGATGGCGGTCTCCTCGTTTCCCGCGCTCTTGAGCGTTGCCTCGAACCCCTGGGCCATCGCCAGCAACGCGACCAGCACGCCCACCACGCCGGCGATGCCGACCACGACGACCGAGGTCGCGCCGATGCGCTGCGGGACGGTGGCGAGTCCGACCCGGGTCATGGCCAGCGTCTGACGGCCGCCGGGAGTTCCAGACAGCCAGAGTGTGAAGAGCATGCCGGCGAGCAGCGCGAGCAAGGGGACGGCGATCACGATGCCGCAGGCGGTAAGGACAAGCAGTATGCCCGTCGCGGCGCGCAATGGTTGCGTGATACTGCGCACGGATCAGTGGCCCGCCAGCGCGTCGACGATGCGCAGCCGCATGGCGCGCAGCGCCGGCGGCAGGCCGACGATAAAACCGATGAGCAGCATGAGACACAGACCGAGCAGCCAGCTCTGCGTCGGCATCACCAGGTCGAGCTGGCCGGAACTGGCTGCGCTGATGAGCGGCAGGCCCAGACGGGCGAGCAGCAGACCGGCGCCGCCGCCCAGCAGCAGCAACAACACCGATTCGCTGAGCACAAGGAGCAGCACCGCGCGGTTGGTAAAGCCGATGGTCTTGAGCACCGCCAGTTCGGGTATGCGTTCACGGATGGACTGTGCCATGGTGTTCCCCGTGAGCAGCAGCAGGGTGAAGAATACGGCGCCCATGATGGCGGTGACGATCAGGCCGATGTCGCCGATCTGCTTGGCGAACGAGAGCTGGAATTCACGCTCGCTCTGGGTTTTGGTTTCATCCGAAGAGTTGGCGAACAGGTGGTCGATGGCCTGCGCCACCCGATCCGCATCGGCCGGGTCTTCCACCTTGACGATATACCAGCCGACCGTACCCTGTCCGAACTGGCGTCCCTCGTCGAAGTAGTCGTAACGGAACAGCAGCTGCTGCTCGATGCCGCGCAGTTCCGGCTGCGCGGCGTGGTAGATGCCGACCAGGTCGAAGGTCCAGACATTGCCGCCGTTCCTGTGGGGAAAGATGGTGGCCTGCAGCGGTATCCGGTCGCCGATCTTCCAGCCGAAGCGCCGCGCCAGCGATTCCCCGACCATGGCACCCGTGCGTGTCGTGAGGAATGCCTGCTTCTGTTGTTCAGGCAGCACGATGTCGGGATAGATGTCGAGATAGGACGGCAGGCTGACGGCGATGTTGGCAAAAAAATTCTTCGGGTCCTGGTACACGCCGCCGAACCAGTTGGCGTAGGCGACGGCCTTGACGCCGGGAACCTTCTCGATGCGCACCAGATAGCCGTAGGGTAACGGTTGAATGATGGAAAAACGCGAGGCGACGACCAGGCGGTCGATACCAGCCACGCTCTGCGGAGCGTTGAAGGCGACACGCACCGCGTCCAGCATGCCGAAAAGGGTAAAGGCCGCGGCTACCGACAGCAGCGTCAGGACGGTGCGGGTCTTCTTGCGCAGCAACGCAGAGAGGAGCAGCGGCAGGTATTTCATGGCGGTGGCTCAGCGGTCCTGTTCGACCAG
>Ga0210073_1000288_pt1 | contig 10108 bp, 6 predicted proteins | sample Browns_ThreeSqC__2_FD_184853 | JGI IMG/M metagenome (GOLD analysis project Ga0210073, IMG submission 184853) | Wetland microbial communities from San Francisco Bay, California, USA, that impact long-term carbon sequestration - Browns_ThreeSqC_D2... | ecosystem: Environmental > Aquatic > Marine >...
CCCCGCCGCGAGGCAGGCGTTGCTCCATGACGCGGGGCCCAGCAGCGCGACCGCGCCGAGCACCGCGAACGACATGCCCATCAGCGGTACCACCGGCACCGACAGGGCGCCGCCCGTCATCACGCCGGTGCCGTAGAGCAGCAGCCACATGCCGGGGATGAGACGGACCATCCCGGCGAAGTAGAGCGGGACGGTGAGCAGCGCGCCCGCGGCGAGCGGGGGAAGGAACGCGAGGCCGAAGCGGCGCGCGACCCGCGATTCGAGCGGCGTGTGGCCCGCGCGGGCCTTGCGCGCCACCGCCCAGCCGCCGATCGCCAGCGCGAGCGCGGCCTCGACCAGCCAGACCACGAGCCACGCCAGCGGCGTCGCCTGGCGCGCCGCCACCCAGGCCGCGACCAGCGCGGTGAGGCCGATCGCCACCTGGCCGCGGCCCGGCACGGCGGTGAACGAGCCCGCCCGCTCCATCGTGTCGCGGATGAAGCGCAGGTCGGCGGCGGCGCGGTGATGGAGCGGCTCCGGATTCGCCATTGACACGAACCTACAACCTCAGGGGAGATAGGTCAAGTACTTTGTGCCCTAAAGTTACTGCTGCCATCTGCTGTCTGCCATCTGCTATCTCTCTTTGATCCAGCGCACGATCTGCGTGACGACCTCCCCGTCCACGGTGCCCGGCCGGCCGTACTCCGCCCCGGTCGAGGCGCCGGCCACCCGCATGAAGAGGTGGTTCAGGTCGGGCAGCCAGATGGCGAGACCGAGACCGGGGGCCTTCCCGGCGAGGGCGGCCTGGACGCGCTCGTAGTCGGCCCGGGTGACCTGATAGTCCTTCCCGCCCTGCAGCACCAGCACCGGTACCGGGAGGGCCCGCAGGACGTCGAGCGGCGCCTTTGCGAACAGGTCGCGCCAGTAATGCGCCGTGGCCCCGAGGACCACCTCGGAGTCGGCTGCGGCGCCCGAGCGGACCCGCGCGAATGCCTGCTCCAACTCCGCCGCGCGCGCCGCAATCGCGGAATCGGGCTGTCCGGCCACCCGCATGCGGAACGCTGTCTGCTCGACGATGACGGAATCGAGTGGCCGGGCCCCGGGGGCGAGGAGGATGACGCCCCGGAGGGCCGGGCCGAGACGCTCGGCGATGAGCGGCGCGAGCGTGCCGCCGAGGCTGTGCCCCAGCAGGAAGGTCCGCCCGGCGTCGATCCCCGGTTGCGCCCGGGCGAAGCCCACCGCGGCGACGGCGTCCGCGATCACCTCCTGCTCCACGGTGAACGTCGCGAGGTCGATCGCGCCGCGCCGCGCGAAGGTCCGCTTGTCGTAACGCAGGCTCGCGATCCCACGGGCGGCGAGTCCGTATGCGATGTCGCGGAACGGCTTGTTGGGGCCGATCGTCTCGTCGCGGTCGTTCGGCCCCGAGCCGTGGGTGAGCACCACGACCGGGACGGGGCCGGCGGCGCGCGGCACGCACAGTGTCCCGGGCAAGGAGTCGGCGCCCGCCGGCAGCTGCACGTCCCGCTCCTCGCACGGGGGTGGGGCGGCGGGGGCGACGGCCGTGGCGTCGTCCACGTATCCGTCCCGGACCAGCTCGACCTGCTGCACCGGAACGGTGACGCGCAGCAGCCGTCCGTCCGCCGTCGCGACGACGTCCAGCGCGATGCCGCCGGCCTCGAGCGCGTAGCGCCGAACGGCGATGGGGCGGCCGTCGAGCGTCCCGGTCCCTTCGCCCGCCGGCACGATGGTGCCGCGCACCGTGGTGAGCGCCTGCGGCACGACGAAGGTCCACCCCTCGCCCCGCGACGCCTCGGGCTCGGCGAGATAGCGGTCGAGCAGCGCCTGGAAATGCGAGGTCACGAGGTTGTCGAGGAACAGCGTGCGGGCATTCACGGCGACGCTGCGCGTCTGCTCTTCGGCGCCCGCCGCGGCCCGGATGCGGACGGTGTCCCCTTCGCGCCAGCTCTCGATCGACTGCGTCGTGCCGCCGGTCGTCACCGTGAGACGATAGTGGCCGGGGCCGCGATCGGGGGCGAGGAACGTGTTCTGCACCAGCTCGTAGCGTGCGCCCCCGCGGGTGAACTCGGCACGCCCGGTGAGCTGGTAGCCCCCGGGGGCCATCGCGATGAGCGTGAACTCCTCCCAGCCCGACACGACGCCGCCACGGACCGTGACGCGGAACCGCACGGGCTGTTGGGCGGCGGCGGTCATGCCGAGTGCCATGCCGACCCCCACGAGGACGAGGGAACGGGAAAGGTGGTCGACCATGAGGCGCAAACTACGTGGCCGGATCGGGGGACGACAGCGGCGGGCTTCCGACGGAATCATCCGCGCGTGAGCTTGCGGTACTTCAACCGGTGCGGTTGATCGGCCGCCGCGCCCTTCCGGCGCTTCAGGTCGGCGTGATAGTCCTGGAAGTTGCCCTCGAACCAGTACACCTCGCCGTCGTCCTCGAACGCGAGGATGTGCGTGGCGATGCGGTCGAGGAACCAGCGGTCGTGGCTGATCACCACGACGCAGCCGGGGAAGCGCAGCAGGGCATCCTCCAGCGCGCGCAGGGTGTCCACGTCGAGGTCGTTCGTCGGCTCGTCGAGCAGCAGGACGTTGCCGCCGGACTTGAGCAGCTTGGCGAGATGCAGTCGGTTCCGCTCGCCGCCGGAGAGCACACCGACCTTCTTCTGCTGGTCCGCGCCCCGGAACCCGAAGCTGGCGCAGTAGGCGCGAGCGTTCACCGGGCGCTTGCCGAACTGCAGGATGTCCTGGCCGCCCGCGATCTCCCCATAGACCGTCTTGTCGGGATCGAGCGCCTCGCGGGACTGGTCCACGTAGGAGAGCCGAGCCGTCTTGCCGACGGTGAGCGTACCCGCATCGGGCCGCTCCGCACCGACCATCATCCGGAACAGCGTGGTTTTGCCGGCGCCATTGGCGCCGATGATGCCGACGATCCCGCCGCGCGGCAGGCTGAAGCTGAGCCCGTCGAACAGCAGGCGATCGCCATACCCCTTCTTCAAGTCGGTGGCGATCACGACGTCGTCGCCCAGCCGCTCGGGCACGGGGATGAGGATCTCCGCCGTGTCCTCGCGGGCCTTCTCCTCCTCGGCCAGCAGCTGCTCGTAGGCGGTGATGCGCGCCTTGCCCTTGGCCTGCCGGGCCCGCGGCGCCATGCGGATCCACTCGAGCTCGCGCCCGAGGGTCTTGCGGCGCGCGCTCTCGGACTTCTCCTCGGCCGCGAGCCGCTGCTGCTTCTGCTCGAGCCACGAAGAGTAATTGCCCTTCCAGGGGATCCCCTCGCCGCGGTCGAGCTCGAGGATCCACCCGGCGACGTTGTCCAGGAAATAGCGGTCGTGCGTCACCGCGATGACGCACCCCGGGTACTGCTGCAGGTGCCGCTCGAGCCAGTACACCGACTCGGCGTCGAGGTGGTTGGTCGGCTCGTCCAGCAGCAGGAGGTCGGGCTGGGAGAGGAGCAGGCGGCACAGCGCGACGCGCCGCTTCTCGCCGCCGGACAACGTGGTCACGTCCGCCTCGCCCGGCGGCAGGCGCAGCGCGTCCATCGCGACATCGATACGGTGGTCCAGCTCCCAGGCGCCGGCGTGGTCGATCCGCTCCTGCAGGGCGCCCTGGCGCTCGAGCAGGCGGTTCATAGCGTCGTCGTCCATCGGCTCGGCGAACTTCGCGCTGATCGCGTTGAAATCGTCCAGCAGGGCGCGGATGTGGCCGAGGCCCTCCTCCACGTTGCCGCGCACGTCCTTCGCGGCGTCGAGCACCGGCTCCTGCGGCAAATACCCGGTGGTGATGCCGTCGGCCGGCCGCGCGTCGCCGATGAAGTCCTTGTCCACGCCGGCCATGATGCGCAGCAGCGAGCTCTTCCCCGCGCCGTTCAGTCCGAGGATGCCGATCTTCGCATCGGGAAAGAAGGACAGATAGATGTCCTTCAGGATCTGGCGGCTCGGCGGCACGACCTTGCCGACGCCGACCATCGTGTAGATGTACTGAGGATTGGCCATGGGCGGGGCAAGATACCCGTGGAGCGGTGGGCCGTGGGAGGCCCCGCGCCCGGTCAGCCGGCGGTCAGCAGGACGAGCCCGTATTCCCCGGCGCGACGGAATCCCAGGGCCTCGTAGGCACGGCTCGCTGCGGGATTGTCGGTGAACAGGACGGCGCGGGCGGCGCCGGCGTCCCGGGCCGCGAGCAGGGCGCCGGCGGTCACGCTCCGTCCATAGCCGCGGCCGCGCAGGGCGGGGGGGGTCCACACGCCGCCGATCTGCACGATGTCGGGGAGGCGGGCGTTGTAGGCGGCGAATGCGACCGGGAGGCCGTCGACTTCCAGCACGAAATCGGCGCGCTCCCGCCGTATCAGCACGATGTCCGCGTGCGATTCCTCGCGCAGGGTCGGGCCATCGGTCGCGCCGAGCGCTTCGCGGTCGTAGGCCACGCGCCAGCCGGTGAGCAGGTCCTCTTCTTCAGGGTAGGCATGGCGGCAGGACCATCGACCGGTGGCGAGCGGCTCGGGCACCGCGAGATCGGGGAGGGGCAGGGCGTACAGGGTCTCGCGACTGGCCTTGTCCGCGGCGCGGTCGGTCGCTTCGAGGGCAGTGCGCGCGGCCTCCACCTGTTCCCACGGCCCTGCGAAGCCACGCAAGTCGCGGCCCGAGTGGGCGACGGCGGCGCGCGCGAGGGTGCCCGCCTGCTCCGGGGCCTGCAGGATGACCATGCCGTTCCAGTAGTGCGCCGCGACCGCGACGATTGCGGAATCCGCGAACGCGGCGACGTAGCTCCCCTGGAGCGCCGCCCCCCGGTCGGCGAGCCCGGCCCGCCAGGCGTTGGAGCGGAGGAACATCGAGCTGTCGGCGTGCCGGACGAGGAACGTCTCGAGGGCCGGCTCGTCTCCCGGGCCGAGGGGACGGACGGTCAGGCGCGGCGGGCCAGCCACTTGCGGGCCTCCTCGAGCACGAGCAGGGCGGCGGCGAACGGGACCATGTACGCCCAGGCGGCGGCGGGGAGCGGCGCCGCCCCCAGCAGCCGGTTGCCGGAAGGGGTGTAGGCGATGAACAGGATCAGGACGATCTCGAGCGCGATCCCCGCGAGGATCAGACGGTTCGAGAGCAGGCCGAAGCTGAGCGCCGAGCGCCGAGCGCTGCGGCAGTTGAACACGTTGACCACCTGCATCATCACGATCGCGGCGAGGCAGGCCGTCGTGCCCTGGAGATACAGCGGCGTCGCCCGCCCGAGGGGCTCGCCCAAGGTCCAGCCGCCCAGCCGCAGGACGAAGAAGAAGGCGGCCAGGGCGGCGGCGGCCTCGAGCGGCCCCAGGAATGCGTAGGCGCGAGCGAGCAGTCCCGGGGTGAGGAGCCGGGTGGACGGGGAGCGGGGCGGACGGCGCATCACGTCGGGATTCGCCCGTTCGGCCCCCAGGCCGAGCGCCGGCAGCAGATCGGTCCCGAGATCGACCGCGAGGATCTGGATGATCGTGAGGGCGAGCGGCCACCCCAGCAGGGCGTAGCCGAGGTAGGGGACGAGCTCCGGCACGTTCGACGTGAGGATGTACGTGAGGAACTTGCGCATGTTGCTGAACACGGCGCGTCCCTCCTCCACGGCGGCCACGATCGACGCGAAGTTGTCGTCGGCCAGCACGATGTCCGCCGCTTCGCGCGCCACCGCGGTCCCGGTCGCGCCCATCGCGATCCCGACGTCGGCGCGCCGCAGGGCGGGCGCGTCGTTCACGCCGTCCCCCGTCACCGCGACGGTCGCGCCCTTGCGCTGCAGGACGGTGACGATGCGCAGCTTCTGCTCGGGCTCGATGCGGGCGAACACGACCTCGGGCGCGTCGAGCGCGAGCTGGAGCTGGGTATCGGACATGCGGCGCAGCGTGTCGCCGCGGACCACGCGGGGGTCGGTCGTCGTGACCAGGCCGATCTGGCGGGCGATCGCGACGGCGGTCGACGGATGATCGCCGGTCACCATGATGACCCGGATACCCGCCTCGCGACAGCGACGGACCGCGTCGGGGACCTCGGGGCGCGGCGGGTCCTCGAGGCCGACGAGCCCGCACAGCACGAGGTCGCGCTCCAGCTGTTCGGCAGCGACCCCGTCGGGGGCGGCGCGCCACGCGAAGGCGAGCACCCGGTACCCCTCGCCGGCCAGCTGCTGCTGGGCCGCGAGCAGGTCGGCGCGCCGCTCATCGGTGAGCGGCGCGACCCCCTCGCCCTCGGCGATGCCGGTGCAGTGCGGCAGCAGGGGCTCGAGCGCTCCCTTCACGTACAGGGCCAGGCCGTCCGGTGCCCGGAGGAGGACGGCGAGACGCTTGCGCTCGGTATCGAACGGAACCTCGCCCGCCCGCCACGGCGCCCCCGCTTCGTGGATGGCACGCCGCGCCGCCTCGACCAGGGCCATCTCCATCGGGTCGCCGTGCACTTCGGTGCGGCCCGCCCGCTCCACGATCTCGAGGTCGTGGCACCACAGCGCGCCCTCCCACAGGCGCCGGGCGGCGAGACCGTCGCGCGCCTCCGGCGCGGCCACGTCGTGCCACCGCCCGGCGAGCCACAGCCGGCGCACGGCCATCCGGTTCTCGGTGAGCGTGCCGGTCTTGTCGGTGCAGATGACCGATGCCGCCCCCATTGTCTCGACCGCCGGCAAGTGCCGCACCAGGGCGCGGCGGCGCGCCATCCGCTGGGCCCCCGCGGCGAGCGCGAGCGTCACGGTCGGCAGCAGCCCCTCCGGGACGTTGGCGACGATGATGCCGACGGCGAACACGAGGTTGCCCCAGAACGGCAGGCCCAGCAGATGGCCGGCCACGAAGCATCCCACGCCCACGATCGTGGCGAGCGCGGCGACGATGCGGCTCACACGCGCGATCTCGCGCTGCAGCGGCGTGGGGGGCTCGGGTGCCTGGCCCGTGAGCTCGGCGATGCGGCCGAACTCGGTGTGCATCCCGGTCGCGAACACGAGCGCCGTCGCCCGCCCGGTGAGCACCGGCGCGCCGCCGAGCAGCACGTTGCGGGCGATCGTGATGCGCTCTTCGGGCACGGGCGCCGGCGAGCGGGCGAGCGCCGCCGCCTCGCCGGTGATCGCGGCGAGGGAGATGCGCACGCCCTCGCCCGCGACCATGCGGCAGTCGGCGGGGACGACGTCGCCGGCCTCGAGGTGCACCACGTCGCCCGGTACGAGGGCGGCGGCAGCGATGCGTGCGGCACGGCCGTCCCGCAGCGCCGTGATCTCGTCGGGCAGCAGGCGCTGCAGCGCCTCGATCGCCCGCTCGGCGCGATACTCCTGCCAGAACGAGAACGCGGCGTTCACCGAGATCACGCCGACGATCGCCGCGGCCAGCGCGCCCATCCCGCCGGCCGGGTCGCGCCACGCGGCGAACCAGGCGAGCCCGGCGGCGATCCACAGGATCAGGGCGAAGGCGTGGGTGAGCTGGCGCAACAGGCGCAGCACGAGCGGGGTGCGCCGCACGTCGCGCAGGCGGTTGGGCCCGAACTCGATGAGGCGCTCGCGGGCCTCGGCGCCGGTGAGACCCTCGGGCCGGCTGCGCAAGCTCGCGAATGCAGCGGGGAGATCGAGCTGCTGGACGCGCACGGCCCGGGACGGCTACTCCCTCGGACGCTGGCCGCCGAGCGACCGGGCGAGGATCCCTACCCCGGCGGCCTGGCCATCCCGCCGCGGCAGCATGCGGTAGATCGTGACCAGCGCGATCCACGTCAGCCAGGAGATCCGCTCGGGCCAGGAGAGCGTCCGCAGCATCCCCCACGCCTGGGACGGAGCGGCGTCCCACGCCGGGCCGCGGTCCTGCCACAGCGCCAGCGGCCGCGCCAGGACGCGGTTCGCCTGCACCCCGCGCGCGCCCGGTACCGTGAGGTTCCACACGCAGGTCACCATCCCCCAGCCGTGGCTGTCGCTCGCGCCCACCAGCAGGAGGTCGTGCTGGCGCGCGAGGCGCACGACGCCGGCGCGGGCGGCGGAGTCGAACCCGATCGCCTTGGGGGCGCAATTGACGATCTCGAACCCGTCGATGCCCCCGGCCGCGAAGCGCTCGAGGTTCTCCCGATGATAGCGCCAGTACTCCGGGATGGAGCCGATGGCGAGCGCGCCCTGCTGGTGCAGCGCGTCGAACACGCCCATCAACTGCTCGAGGTCGCCGCTGTAGCGCGCGCGGTCGAAGTCGCTCACGTGGCCGATCGCGAGAAGGTGGAGCTGATACAGGCTCCACTCGACGCCCGGCAGGAGCGGAATGGCGGCGTCGTCGCTGCCATTGAAGACGCGGTTATGATCGGTGATGTATGTCGCCGTGAAGCCTTGCCGCGCATGCCACCACGCGGCGCGCGTCGGCGTCCACCCCGCCCGCCCGTCGTGCGATACTTGCGTGTGGACGTGATAATCGATTACCGCTGCGGCGGGATCGCTGTGGACGATGCGCGGCACGGGGCGGGGCAGCAGCACGGCCGCCGCGGCGAGCGCGACGAAACCGAGCGGCCACAGGACGGTCCGCACGAGGCGGCGCCGCCAGCCGCCGCGACGCAGCGCGCCCACGATCGCGAGCGCCGCGAGGCAAGTCGCGACGAGCGCCTGGGCCCGCCCCACACTGAGGAACGTCAGGGCGTCGAGGACGTTGGACACTGGAGCGGCGAGCACGTACCCGAGCGGACGGACCAGCTCGACGTCGCCGGGGGCCGCCCCGGTCACCGCGTCGATGACCGGTGGCACCGCCGACCGGGCGGACCACAGCACCGCCCCCGCGACGAGGAGCGCGATCAGGTGGCGGGCGAGGAATCTCACCGATAGGTTGCCGACATGGATCGCACGGAAGGTATGGCCACCCCCGCCGGGTGTCACGGGCATACGCCGTGAGCCGCGTCGTCGACTTCGAGCACGTCGTTCTCGGTCCGCTCGCGGGCCGGCCGGAGGGCGACTGGCAGCGGGCGCCCGCGGGCAAATGGACCCCGGCGCAGATCGTCGAGCACCTGGCCATCAGCCTCGAGCGGAGCGCCCGGGGGTTCGAGGCGCCGCAGGGCGGGCAGCGCCGTCGTCCGCCGACACTGATCGAGCGCGTCGCCCGCTGGCTCGTGTTCGGACTCGCGTGGACACCGCCCGGCGTCCGGGCGGCCCGCGGGACCACGCCCGCGGCGCGGGTCGAGGCAGGCGACGCCGAGCGTCACTTCCGGGATGGACTGGCCCGCTGGGCCAGCCTCGAATCCCGGCCGGCGGAGGTGAACCCCGGCACGTTCGTTCGCCACCCGCGGCTGGGTGACCTCGATCTCGAGGAGTGGATCCGTTTCCATGTGTGGCACTGCCGGCACCACGCGAAGCAGATCCGCAGCCGGTTGGCGGGATGAGTCCCCGGAAGAAGCAGCCCGCCACCGTGCGGGTGCCCAACCCCGACGCGCCCGTGCGTGGTCGGCTCAAGACGCCGGCGCACAAGGTCCACCGCTCGAAAAAGGGCTATCGGCGACGGGCCAAACACCCGAAGAGGGGCACAGAGTAGGCAGAAGGCAGATGGCAGTGATCCTCGGTGCGCTCCTCGGCCTGCTCGCCTCGCCACCCGGCAGCGTGCAGCAGCCCTCGCGGTGCGCCTCGTGGGCCGATTCAGTCGAGGCCGTGCTGGGTGGCGACCGCGGGCGGGCACTCGGGTACGCGCGCCGCATCGAGCGGGAGTGCCGCAACGACTTCGAGGCCCTGTTCCGCGCGGGCCGCGCGATCAACCGCGCGGCCGGCTTCGAGCAGGTGCGCGAGGACCTCCCCCTGCGCGAGGCCGCGTCCCGCCTGCTCGACCGTGCAGTGCAACTGCAGAGCCGCAACGCTGCCGCGTGGTTCGAGTGGGGCATCGCGATCAAGAAGCGCGGCGGTGTCCAGATCGACGCCTTCCGCGCCATCGAGCGCGCGCTCGACCTCGTGGACCACTACCCCGAGGCGACACCGCCGCTGTTGCGCGCCGAGATCCAGTTCCAGCGCGCGCGCCACCTCCAGGATTGGGTGGATCGGTTCCGTCACCTCAGGCGGACCACGGCGCTCGGCATCAGCACGCCCACCTGCGCCGACCAGGGGTTGTTCTGCGAGAACTACGCCCGACCGGCGGAATTCAACGAGCGCCTGCTGCTGGCGGCGCCGGCGGCGCCGGACCTCCGTACGGACC
>Ga0210073_1000290_pt1 | contig 10081 bp, 11 predicted proteins | sample Browns_ThreeSqC__2_FD_184853 | JGI IMG/M metagenome (GOLD analysis project Ga0210073, IMG submission 184853) | Wetland microbial communities from San Francisco Bay, California, USA, that impact long-term carbon sequestration - Browns_ThreeSqC_D2... | ecosystem: Environmental > Aquatic > Marine >...
CATACAATATAATGAATTATAAACAGCTGTTGACGACGCTCCCGGCAACTCTCTACCATGGCTCAAAACCATGATCTACCCAGACGGAACGGGTTCAGTTAATGACCTATTGTCTTGCCATTACGGTCGATAAAGGCCTGGTATTTGCTTCGGATTCACGCACCAATGCCGGTGTCGATCACCTGAGCACCTACACCAAGATGTTCACCTTCGGTATCGAGGGTGAACGCGCCTTCGTGGTGCTGACCGCCGGGAATCTTGCCACCACCCAGTCGGTGATTGCCCAGCTCAAGCGCGATATCAAGCAGGGCAATCAGCCGAATTTCAATTCGGTGCAGGATATGACCGAGGCCGCGGAATATCTGGGGCGGCTCAGCTCCGCACAGCAACAGAAGCACGTACAGACAAGCGCCGGATCGTCTTTCGACGCCAGTGCCTCGTTCATACTTGGCGGTCAGATCGCGGGTGACAACCACCACGTGTTCATGATCTACCCTGAAGGCAACTTCATCATGGCCACGCCCGAGAATCCGTATCAGCAGATCGGCGAGATCAAGTACGGCAAACCGATCCTGGATCGCATCATCGCCCGCGAGACCAGTCTAGAGGAGGCTGCGCTGTGTGCGCTGGTATCGATGGATTCGACCATGCGCTCGAATGCGACAGTCGGGCCGCCACTCGATATCCTGCTCTACGAGAAGGACAGCCTCAGCGTGCGTCGCCATTTCATTTTCCAGGCAGACGATTCCTACCTGCTGGAACTCAAGGCCGCCTGGGACGAGAAGATCAAGGAAGCCTTTTCGAAACTGCACAGTTTCAACCTGAACGAGCCCGAACGGGTAGTGGCAAACTTGGAATAACCCGGGTCTGCGCAGGGATGTCGTTTGCCCAGTCGCTGGTTGTGGCAAACAGCTGTGGAAGAAGAAGCCTGATTATTTGTTTATTCGGTGTGCTTCCGTGGCCAATTTTCATTCATAACGGCGATATCCCTTTATCGGGTCTGACATGTGTTCCACTGAACACGCACGGTCAGGCCGGCTGATCCGGCACGGGCGCGAACCAGGTCTGGACGATCTCTTTGTGCAGCCCGCCGAGTTCCAGCTGCAGCTGGTCAAGAAATGCGTGTAGTCCCTGCGGGTAGAGCTTGCCGACATCGGAGGCCAGCACCTGCCGCGACAACTCGGAGATACTCTTCAAAGTTTCCTCGTGATGCGGCAACAGGGTAATGCAGGACTGGATCTCGCCCAGCGTGTGGGCCATGGCGCGCGGGAAATGCATATCGTGCAGCAGGAAGCCGAGCACGATATCCGGCCGGATCTGCCGCCTCACGTACTGACGGTACATCTGGTGGGCACTGAGCGCGCGCAGCAGATAGGTCCACAGGCGGCCTTCGAGGCGTTCCAGCTCGGCGCCCCTTGCCAGTAGTGTGGCGGAGCCCACGTCGATGATGCGCGAGGTCATGTCAAAACGTTCCAGGTTGCGGCCGATGCGCATGAACTGGTAGGCATCGCCATGGCTCATGGTGCCTGCCAGCAGGCCGGTGATCTGCTGGCAGCGCATGATGATTTCGGAAAGAAATTCGTACAGACCCTTCGGCAGGGTCTTTTTGGCGAGTTTTTTCCTCGCGAACAGATACAGCTCGTTGACATGTTCCCAGCCCTCGCTTGGCACCAGGTCGCGGGTGGTGCGCATGTTCTCACGCGCCATGGACAGGGCAGAGATCAGCGATCCGGGGTTTTCCGGTTCGCTCAGGATGAAGCGCATGACATTGCGTTCGCCTGAGGTGCGGTGATGCTTGCGGTAGAGTTCCTGGTTGCCGGTGATGTCGATCAGCTGCTGCCAGCTCAGACCGACGCCGTTCGGCAGGTCGAGCATCAGGTAGCTGTAGACCCGGGCCAGCCGCGCGGTGTTTTCCGCGCGCTCCAGGTAGCGCGCCATCCAGTACAGTCTTTCCGCGACCCGTGACAGCATGTTAGTTGCTCCCCGTTTCCAGTATCCAGGTATCCTTGCTGCCGCCCCCCTGCGAGGAGTTGACCACCAGCGATCCCTTCCGCAGGGCGACCCGGGTGAGCCCACCCGCGGTGACATAGGTGCGTTCGCCCTGCAGGATGAACGGACGCAGGTCCAGGTGGCGCGGTTCGATGCTGCGCCCGCAGATGGTCGGCGCCGTTGACAGTGACAGGGCCGGCTGCGCGATGTAGTTGCGCGGCGTGCGCTCGATGAGACCGGCGAACTTGCTGCGCTCCGCCGCGCTGGAGTGCGGGCCGACCAGCATGCCGTAGCCGCCGGATTCGTTCGCCGGTTTAACCACCAGCTTCTCCAGGTTGGCGAGGATGTAGTCGCGCTGTTTTTTGTCCTCGCAGCGATAGGACGGCACGTTGGGAATGATAGGATCCTGGTCGAGGTAGTACTTGATGATATCGGGCACATAGGTGTAGACCACCTTGTCATCCGCCACGCCGGCCCCGGGTGCATTGGCCAGTGCGACCTTGCCGGCGCGCCAGGCGCGCAGCAGTCCGCGTACGCCGAGCACCGAATCCTTGAGGAACGCGTCCGGATCGATAAACTCGTCATTGACACGGCGGTAGATGACATCGACCTGCTGCAGGCCGTTGATGGTCTTCATGTAAACGCAGTCATCCTTGCAGACAACGAGATCACTGCCCTCGACCAGTTCGGCGCCCATCTGCTGGGCGAGATAGGAATGTTCGAAGTAGGCAGAATTGAAGATGCCCGGCGTCATGACCACGATCTCGGGGAAATCCAGTGGTCTTGGCGACAGTGAGGAAAGCATGTCGAACAGCTGGGCCGGGTAATCATCAACGGGCAGAATGCGGTGCCTGCGAAACAGCTCCGGGAACACCCGCTTGGTGACGCCGCGATTCTCCACCATGTAGGAAACCCCGGAAGGAACCCGCAGGTTGTCCTCCAGGACATAGAAGGTACCGTCCTTGTCACGCACCAGATCCGAACCGCAGATATGGGCCCATACGCCGTACCGCGGCCGGAAACCCGCGCATTGCGGCAGGTAGTTCTTGGAACTGAGCAGCAGTTCGCGTGGAAATACCTTGTCGGTGATGATCTTCTGCTCGTTGTACAAGTCGTCGATGAACAGGTTGAGCGCGGTGACGCGCTGCACCAGACCCTCCTGGATCCGCGACCACTCCTTCTGGGCGATGACCCGCGGAATGATGTCGAAGGGCCAGGCGCGGTCGATGTTTTCTCCCTCGGTGTAGACCGTGAAGGTCACGCCCATCTCGGCGATGGCCAGGTCGGCGGCGCGCTGGCGGCGGGCCAGTTCCTTTTCGCTGAGTGATTGCAGGTAGCTCGCCAGCCCCCGTGATGCGGTTCGTGCATTACCGGGCGTGCTGATCATTTCGTCGTAGAGATTTCCGGGATTGTAGGTTTTCCAGTCGATCTTCATGCAATCAAACCCAATGGAGCCGCGCAGCCGCAGGTGCGACCGGTCGTGATGAGGTTATGAAATGGCGATCCGGCAACTCCTGTTGCGGCGCACCGTGCGTAAACGTGCCGAGTATGCCTACTCTGCATAGCCGTGCAAAGAGGCGGCAGGAAATACTCTTCTGCAGCGCAGTCGTATGCTACATCGGAGTGCGTGATGCACCATTTTGGTGAGTAAAAAACAGCGGTGGGGTGATCTGGCGTGTGTCATACGACGTCCGCCGCACCAGCGTATTTCCAGGTCAGTTCGCCGGCATCAACGAGTGGATCACTGTCCCAGGGGTATCGCTTCCAGCAGGCTCTTTCTGCGATAGTCGCGGTAGCCGTTGAACAGGCCAGTGTCCAGAACCTGGCCGGATACGCCGGCGACCGTGAACTGCTGGCGGCTCTCGTAGTCACGCGCCGCGACCGGCACCCCCTGCAGTCCGCTCAGCATCAGCCGGGTGCTCTCGGTCAGTCCGCCGGTCAATTCCTGGGCCATGCCGGCCGCCTCCCGCATGAACTCCATCATCGCCATGAGGGTGGAAAAATCGGCCGGGGAGACGCCCGCCTCGGCGGCGGAGCTCAGACAGACATCGCCAACGGCCTGCTGTTCATTCAGCAGCAGATGCAACTGACAATGAAAGCCGGCGATGACGCGGGTGCCGCGCGCAACGCTGTGCAGCGTATCGAGGTTGGGCATACCGTTATTCCGGGGCATGCCCATCAGGCCGCCCATGTTCTGTTCAATCAGGGCACGCTGCGCTGGCGGCAGCATTTGCAGCTGTTCGCGCATGGCGGAAGCCATCCCTGCGTATTTCTCCAGCGTCGTTCGGTCGACTTCGATAAAGGTCTTGCTGGCGGTATCGACATAGATGCCAAGGTTGCGGCTTTTGTCGTAGAGCACATAAGCCGATTGACCGGAAGGCGCGAGGCGCGCCATATTGCCCTTGACCTGGATAACGGCGTTCGCTGCCTCTCGTGATCCGTCCAGCCGGATGGTCGTATCGGCCCGGCCGGGCGGCGCCGGCAGCAGGGTCGTCAGCAGGATCACTGCCGCTGCGAAGATTCTTGTCGCCATGGTCTGTTATCTCCTTAAGATGCGGGTTCGGGCCGGCAGGCGGGGGTAGGAAGGATTATCTGCCGGCGGCAATTCTCTCATAACTGGCCCGATGACGGCGTATTCCTGCACGGACGGCATGACGGCGAAGCGCTTCCGGCGGAGTTTCCGACCACGTCAGACTCGAAAATTCAGGACAGCACCCCATATCATGTAATGATAAAGGCCATGCACCGCACACAGCGTCCCGGTAAAATTCACAGGGCTGCTGGCGGACAGACGGCAAGTGGGAGTAATTCATGGAGTTCAAAGACTATTACGGCGTCATGGGTGTTGCGCGTGACGCTACCCAGGACGAGATCAAGCGTGCCTACCGCAAACTCGCGCGCAAATATCATCCGGACGTCAGCAAGGAAACGGATGCGGAAGCGCGCTTCAAGGAGCTGGGCGAGGCCTATGAAGTTCTCAAGGACCCGGAGAAACGGGCCGCCTATGACCAGCTGGGCGCCAACTGGAAGGCGGGACAGGAGTTCCGGCCGCCGCCGGACTGGGATGCCGGTTTCGAATTCAGCGGCGGCTATCAGGAGAGCAGCGCCTTCAGCGATTTCTTCGAATCCCTGTTCGGACGCGCCGGGGCGGGGCATGCCGGCGGACCGGGCTTTCGCGCCCGCGGCGAGGACCACCACGCGAGAATCCTGATTGACCTGGAGGATGCCTTCCAGGGTGCGACCCGCACCATCACCCTGCATGCTCCGCAGCTCGACGGGCAGGGCCATGTGCGGACCCGTGAGCGAACCCTGAATGTGCGCATACCCCGGGGCATCAGGCAGGGCCAGCACATCCGTCTGGCCGGCCAGGGGACGCCGGGATTCGGCGGCGGGGTGGCCGGTGATTTGTACCTGGATGTGGAATTCAAACCGCACCGTCTTTACCGGGTCGACGGGCGGGATCTCTATCTCGACCTGCCGCTCGCGCCCTGGGAGGCGGCGCTGGGCGCCAGGATCAAGGTTCCCACGCCCGAAGGAATCGTTGACATGACGATTCCTTCGGGTTCGACGGCAGGCCGTAAGCTGCGCCTGAAGGAGCGCGGCATTCCGGGGAAGCCGGCCGGCGACCTCTACGTCGTGCTGCAGATCGCCCTCCCGCCGGCGGAGAGCGAGGCCGCCCGGCAGTTCTACCGCACGATGCAGCAGGAGCTGGCGTTCAATCCACGCACCGGACTGGGGGTGTAGGAAGCCATGGGTGACGAGAAGAGACCTGTGATTAACGGTTTTGTACTGGACGAAACCACGACAGTGACGCTGGATGAACTCAGCTGCGCTTGTTCCGTGCGAGTCGAACGCATTGTCGAACTGGTCGACGAAGGCATACTGGACCCCGTGGGCAGCGAGCTTGGCGAATGGTGTTTCCCGGGCACCAGTCTGGGGCGTGCCCGCGTCGCGATGCATCTGCAGCGTGATCTGGATATCAATGTCGCCGGAGTGGCACTGGTGCTGGACCTGCTGGATGAGCTTGAATCGCTGCGCGCGCGACTGCGACGACTCGAAGAGGGAACCTGAAAGGAAGACAAGTCATGAACGACTCATTTCATATCGTCTGTCCCCGGTGCGGTGCCGTGAACCGGATACCCGGCGCGCGGCTCGGCGACGGCCCGAAGTGCGGCAAATGCCATGAGCTGCTGTTTACCGCCCATCCGCCGGAACTGACCGGCGGGGATTTCCACAAACAACTTGAGCGCAACGACATCCCCGTGCTGATCGATTTCTGGGCGCCCTGGTGCGGACCCTGCAAAATGATGGCGCCTGCTTTCGTGCAGGCGGCAGCGCAGCTTGAGCCGCAGGTGCGTCTGGCCAAACTCAATACCGAAATCGAGCAGTCCATCGCCGCGCAGTACGGTATCCGCAGCATTCCGACCCTGGCCCTGTTTCACCGGGGCCGGGAGCTGGCGCGCCAGGCCGGCGCCATGAGTGCTCAGGACATCGTGCGCTGGACCCGCGCGCACCTGCCTGGCTGAGGTGGATATTATGGAAGACTCACAACCCGTGGTCATGCAGAAATCCAGCGACACCACCCGTAATCCCCGGCTGCTGCGTCTGGCCACCCATGCCTCGGTGGCGACCGCCGCCATTCTGATCGCCGCCAAACTGGTAGCCTGGGTGATGACCGGCTCGGTCAGCGTGCTGGCATCTCTGGTCGACTCCATGATGGATGTCGCCGCTTCACTCATCAACCTGTTCGCCGTGCGCTACTCGCTCATGCCCGCCGACCATGAACACCGCTTCGGCCATGGCAAGGCCGAGTCGCTGGCCGGACTGGCTCAAACGACCTTTATCTCCGGCTCGGCGGTGTTCCTGATCCTGCAGTCCGTCGATCGGCTGCTGCACCCGCGTCCACTCGAGGATGTGGGTATCGGTGTGGGGGTCATGGTGTTCGCGATCCTGGCGACCCTGGCGCTGCTGATACTGCAGCGCCACGTGATCCGGGTGACCGGCTCAACGGCGATCAAGGCGGACGCCCTGCACTACACGACCGATGTGCTGACCAATGCCAGCATCATCATCGCGCTGCTGCTCTCGGGATTCGGCTGGCAGGGCGTTGACGCGCTGTTTGCCCTGGGTATCGCGGCATACATCCTTTACAGTGCCTGGCACATCGGCCACGAGGCGTTCCAGTTGTTGATGGACCGGGAACTGCCTGATGACCAGCGCCAGCGCATCCGCCATGCCGCACACTCCCATGGCCAGGTGCGCGGCATTCACGATCTGCGTACCCGCCGCTCGGGACATGACATCTTCATTCAGATGCATCTGGAGCTCGACGACGAGCTGTCGCTGTTCGAGGCTCATGAGATCGCCGATGAGGTCGAGGCACGCATCAGGGAAATCCATCCCGAGGCGGATATCCTCATTCACACGGACCCGCACAGCCTGGAAGAAAACGTCGCATTCCGGTGATGCGTCCAACCCCTCGGATTACGCGGCTCGGACGGTCAGCGCGGGCCGCCAGCTGTCCGCCTGCTGCGGGAGGGCCGCCGTCCGAACAGGTAGGAGGCGGACGGAATGACCAGGAATCTGTCCTCCATGGCGAGGCGTCCCAGCAGCATGCGAAAGCGCATGGTGTCCCGGTTGGTCAGTGTCAACTCGACCGGCCAGGTAACATCACCCAGCGTTGCCTGAGTCTCGATCACGTAGCGCATTTCCCGGTGACCGCCCGAATCCGTGACGTTGCGCCGGTCGAGCACCGGTGCGGTGCACTCGATGATACTGTCCGTGCGCCGCTGCAGGGGGTGGATGCCGAAACGCACCATGCGGACACCCTGCTCATGGAACGGTTCCACATAGCAGGCATGCAGGGCCGAGGTCCGAGCACCGGTATCCACCTTTGCCTTGAGGTGTGGTATTCCCAGTTGCGGAAGCGACAGCCATTCACGCCATCCGATGGCGGCCAGGCCGGTGGTTGCGCAATCACTCATCGTGGCGGTGGTCAGCGGTCTGTGTGCGGTTGCCGGAACGGTTTCTGCCCGGGGTCAGGGTATATTAAGATAGCACAGACAGGTCGGAGTCCAGCGATACCCTGATGATGGCCGTTGGAGATGTATTATTGTCGTCACATAGAAAAGATCGTTGCAGGAGGGGAGGAGCGATGTCTGCATGCAAGATACACGGGATAGCCACTACGCTGGCATTGGCCGGTATATTAGCAGTCCCGCCGGTCGCGACGGCGCTTGAAGCGCAGGAGTACGCCAATATTCAGTCCCAATGCCGGCGCGAAGCGCAGGACTATGGCATTGCACCGGAACAGATCGAGGAGTACGTGAACGGCTGCGTCCAGGCTTACGGAGGAACGCCGGAGGCAGCACCCGAACCTGAAGCGCAGCCTGTTGATGCCGATGCTGAAGCGCCCGCAACCGATGAACAGAACACGGGCGCCGTGGTCGAATAGCCGGGGTAGGGCGGCAACAGCGTAAGGCAAGTCCTCCGGGACCCCGTTCACGGGATGATAATAGTCTTCCCCCTTGCCTGCAGGTCCCGGTTGAGACGGATCTTGCCATAACCGGATGTCTCTGACGGCCGGTTGGAACACTGGCAACGCAATCATTCGATTCTCCTGCACGTCATGCGGCCGGTTCGAGGACTGTGTCGTCACGCGGGCTTTTCCAGGGTCCAGGGAATAAATACCGGGCAGTCGTAATCTCCGGGGCGGCGATTCGGTATGATGCAGGCATGTGCCTCCCGGCCGGATTGCCGCCGGTGCCTGACGGATACACGGCGGTAATGGAACACTGGACCGAATACACACGATTTTTCACCGCCCTGCTGGTCATCCTGGACCCGTTCATGGCTGTGCCTATCTTTCTCGCCCTGACGCACACCTATACCCCGGCCGAGCGCCGGCGGGTGGCAAACATCGCCTCGCTGTCGGTAGCGTTCATTCTGGCCGTCTCGGCCTTTAGCGGGGAAGGTCTGCTGGTTTTCATGGGCACGAGTCTCGCCTCGTTCCGGGTCGGGGGCGGTATCGTTCTGCTGCTGATGGCGTTGTCAATGTTGCGCGCCCAGCCTGATACCCTGCGTACCACAGAGAACGAGGCGAAAGCGGCGGAAGGGGTGCAGAGCGTTGCCGTCGTACCGCTCGCGATTCCACTGCTCGCCGGGCCGGGCGCGATCAGTACCGTAATCATCCAGATGCACCGATCCACCGAGCTGCTGGATCCGTTGCTGGTCATGGTGTGCATTTCCCTGGTCTGTGCTGTCTTGTGGGTCGTGCTGCGGCTGGCAGCGCCCATTGGCAACGCCCTGGGAGAAAGCGGTCTGAACATTATCAATCGCCTGTTCGGGCTGATCCTCGCCGCCATTGCGGTCGAGGTCATGGCAAACGGATTGCGCCAGTTGTTCCCGGTGCTGGGTGGTTAGCTTGTGTCCGTAAATAAAGCAATAAACACGCAGCAAAGACCGCAAAGTGGTTGCCTGTTTTCGTTAAATAATTACTCAGCGTCCTTTGTGTCTCGGCGCTGAATACGATGTTTATGGATGAATACTAGTTAAAATGGCCGTACCTGCCTGACCGGAAGGGGCGAGCGCTGCCGCTCTCCTTCAAAGACCTGTCCGGCATCGAATCCCTTTATCAACCCTGCGGTGATGACATGATCGGCAGTCATTCGATAAGAACCTTTCGCCACCAGCCTGTCCTGGTCCCGTGGTCTGTCCTGCTGGTGCTGTGCGTACTTTGGTTTCCCGGCGGGGTCGTGGCCGAAGACAACCCGCTAACGGTTGCCGAACAGCAGCTGCGCGACATCAAGCAGGAACTGGAACAGGGCGTCGCAACCGGTGACCGCTATGATGCGATGAAGCAGGATATCGATCGCGTCCAGAAACAGGCGCAGGCGTGTATCGATGATGCCGGCCAGCAGGGAGACAAGATCGCCCGCGACCTCGAGTCGCTCGGCGCCGCGGTGGCGGGAGAGGATGCCACGGTCACCCGGGCGCGCCGCGACCTGGAAAAAAACAAAAGCACTGTCGAGAAGAAGCAAACCGTCTGCCGTTTGTTGCGCGTCAATGCCGATGAACTCGCCGCGACGATCGC
>Ga0210073_1000291_pt1 | contig 10076 bp, 10 predicted proteins | sample Browns_ThreeSqC__2_FD_184853 | JGI IMG/M metagenome (GOLD analysis project Ga0210073, IMG submission 184853) | Wetland microbial communities from San Francisco Bay, California, USA, that impact long-term carbon sequestration - Browns_ThreeSqC_D2... | ecosystem: Environmental > Aquatic > Marine >...
GTGTGCTGCTGACCGCGTCGGGCGGCCCGTTTCGCACGCTGCCCCTCGAGCGGCTTGCTCACGTGACACCCGACGAGGCCTGTGCGCATCCCAACTGGGTGATGGGACGCAAGATCTCGGTCGACTCGGCGACCATGATGAACAAGGGCCTCGAGGTCATCGAGGCACGCTGGCTGTTCGACATTTCGCCCGAATGCATCGAGGTGGTCATCCATCCGCAAAGCGTCGTCCACTCGATGGTGGAATACATCGATGGATCCGTGATCGCCCAGCTGTCCAATCCGGACATGCGCGTTCCGATCGCGCACGCTCTGGCGTATCCGGAGCGCATCGATTCGGGCGTCGACCCGCTCGATCTGGGCGCGCTCGGTCAGCTGTCGTTCGAGCCACCGGACACGAAGCGCTTCCCCTGCCTTCGACTCGCCTACCAAGCGCTCCACGCGGGCGGCACGACGCCCACTTACCTGAATGCCGCCAACGAGCTGTCTGTAGAGGCATTCCTGGCCGGCCGTCTGCGGTTCACGTCGATCCCCGAGGTCATTGCGGACGTGCTGGACCGACTGCCGGCGCGGCATGCGGCGAGCCTTGACGATCTGCTTGCGGCCGATGCTCTTGCGCGGCGCGCTGCGGCAACCGCAATCGAGCGCATGCAGGCGCGCGCGGCATGAGCCTCTTGTGGACCGCGGCGGCTTTTGTCGTTGCGCTGGGCGTGCTGATCGTCGTGCACGAATACGGTCACTACCTCATCGCGCGTCTATGCAAGGTCAAGGTATTGCGCTTTTCGGTTGGGTTCGGGCGCCCGCTGCTGGTCTGGCGCAGCCGCACCGGTACCGAGTGGGTGATCGCTGCGGTGCCGTTCGGCGGGTACGTCAAGATGCTCGACGAACGCGAGGCCCCGGTGATGCCGGAAGAGCGGCCGCGCGCGTTCAATCACCAGAGCGTCTGGCGACGCACCGCGATCGTTGCCGCCGGTCCAGTGGCGAATTTTCTCTTCGCCATCGTCGTCTACGCCGGCATGTTCATGTACGGCTTGCCGGAGGCGCGCCCGATCGTGGGCGCACCGCCGGCCGGAAGCGCCGCCGCGATCGCGGGGTTGCGGGCCGGCGATACGGTCGTCTCCATCGATGGCGAAGCGGTATCGACATGGCAGCAGCTGCGCTGGCGCGTACTCAAGGGCGCTTTGCAGGGCGAGCAGCTGCGGCTCGAGCGCATCAGTGAAAAGCGCCATCTTTCCGCGGTGACGCTGGATTTGCGGCGATTCGCAGGCGCCGACGCAGAGGGCGACTTGCTGGCGGCGATTGGCTTGCAGCTGTTTCGGCCACCGCTCGCCCCGGTGCTCGGGCAAGTGGAGGCCGGAAGCGCCGCGGAGCGCGGCGGACTGCGTGCGGGGGACCGCATTTTGAGCGTCGACAACCTGGCGATCGACAGCTGGAGCGCGTTCGTGGATGCCGTGCGAACGAGCCCTGGCAGGGCACTCGATATCGCGCTTCAGCGCGAGCGGCGCGAGCTCCATCTGACGGTAACCCCGGAACCGCGCGAGGTCGATGGTGCGAAGGTGGGGCGGATCGGCGCCGCGCCGCAGGTGCCAGCCTCGCACCTGGAGCAGATCGTCGTGCGAACCCAGTACGGGCCGCTAGAAGCCGTCGCACGCGCGACAGACAAGACCATCGACATCGCCGTGTTCAGTCTGCGCATGCTCGGCAAGATGCTTCTCGGCGAGGTGTCATGGAAGCATCTCTCGGGCCCCGTGACGATCGCGGACTACGCGGGGCAATCCGCGCAGATGGGATGGGTCTCGTATCTGACGTTTCTTGCGCTGATCAGCATCAGCCTCGGCGTGCTCAATCTGCTTCCCATCCCGCTGCTCGATGGAGGCCATTTAATGTACTATGCACTCGAGGTCATCAAGGGGAGTCCGGTTTCCGATCGAGTGATGGAACTGGGTCAGCGGGTAGGCCTCACGCTGCTGCTGATCATGATGGCCTTCGCGTTCTACAACGACCTCAATCGCCTGTTTTCGGGCTGACGGATGCGGAACTGCGCCGCTGCGTTTCTGGGCTGGGTACTGCTCGCGTTGTCGATGTCCGCAGGTGGGCAGGCTTTCAGCCCTTTCGTCGTCAAGGACATCCGCGTCGAAGGCCTGCAAAGAACCGAAGCGGGCACGGTCTTCAGTTACCTGCCGGTCAAGGTCGGCGAGAGAATGACGCCGGAAAAGGCGCAAGAGGCGGTCCGTGCGCTGTTTGCGACGGGGTTCTTTCGCGACGTCCGGCTCGAGGTCGAGGGCGACGTCCTGATCGTCTATGTCGACGAGCGCCCTGCGATTGCGCAGATCACGTTTTCGGGTGTCAAGGAATTCGACGATGAGGTTTTGCGGCGCGCTTTGCGCGAGCAAGGACTCGCCGAAGGCCGCATATTCGACCGGGCGCTTCTCGACGCGGCGGAACAGGAGCTGAAGCGCCAGTACCTGTCGCGCGGCAAGTACGGTGCGCAGGTGCAGGCCACCGTGACGCCGCTCGAGCGCAACCGTGTGAGCATCAGCTTCGCAGTTACCGAAGGCGATGTGGCCAAGATTCGCTCGATCAACATCGTCGGCGCGCACGCTTTCGAGGAAAAGACTCTGCTCGAGCTGTTCGTGCTGCGTACCCCGGGCTGGCTGACCTGGTACACGAAACACGATCAATACTCGCGCCAACGCCTTGCGGCGGACCTCGAGACGCTGCGCTCGTATTACCTCGATCGCGGTTACCTCGATTTCGCGATCGAATCCACGCAGGTTTCGATCACGCCCGACAAGCGCGACATCTACATCACCGTGAATATTCGGGAGGGCGACAAGTACACGGTCAGCGGGATCGCACTGGCCGGTACGTTTCTGGTGCCCAAGGAGGAACTCGAGAAGCTGATTCAGGTGAGGGAAGGCGACGTTTTTTCCCGCGCCAGGCTCAATCAGTCGACCAAGGCGATCACAGATCGGCTCGGCAACGACGGCTACGCCTTCGCAAACGCGAATGCCGTTCCGCAGGTCGACAAAGACAAGCGCACCGTCGCGTTCACCATACTGATCGATCCGGGACGCCGCGTGTACGTGCGCCGCATCAACATTTCCGGCAACAGCAAGACGCGCGACGAAGTGGTGCGGCGCGAAATGCGCCAGCTGGAAGGTTCTTTCTACGATGCATCGAAGATCCAGCTTTCGCGGCGCCGCATCGATCGCACGCAGTACTTCAGCGACGTCTCCGTCGAGACGCAGCCCGTAGAAGGCATCCAGGATCAGGTCGATGTCAACTTCACGGTCAAGGAGAAGCAGACGGGGGCGATCCTATTCGGCGCCGGAGTGTCGAGTTCCGAGGGATTGGTGCTGTCGGGCTCGATCAGCCAATCGAACGTCTTTGGCAGCGGCAAATTTCTTTCGGCGAACATCAGTTCAGGCAAGGTCAACCAGGTCTACTCGCTGTCCTATCTCAACCCTTACTTCACCGTGGACGGCGTGAGCGCGGGATTCGATGCTTACAAGCGCAAGATCGACGGCACGGAAACCTCGGTCTCGCCATACAAGACATCCACCCTCGGCGGAGGCGTCAAGTTCGGCTATCCCTTGTCCGAGATCTCTTCGGTGAACTTCTCGCTCGCCGCGGAGAACGTCAAGACGACTGTGTTTGCCAACAGTTCGCCGTCGTACCAGCAGTTCGTGCAGGAATTCGGCAACGAGTACCGCTACGTCGCCGGCAGCGCGGGTTGGGCCCGGGACACGCGCGACAGCCTCATTCTGCCCCGCGAGGGCATGCTATCCCGCCTTGGCGCTCAGGTTGGTGTGGGCGATCTCAAGTACTACCGGCTGCAGTTCGAGCAGCAGTGGTTCTATCCTCTCAGCCGTACGTTCACGCTGTTTCTGAATGGCGAGTTGGGTTACGGCCAGGGATATGGTGGCCTGCCATTGCCGTTCTTCAAGAACTTCTATGCGGGCGGGCCCGGTTCGGTGCGCGGCTACAAGCCTTTCACGCTCGGTCCGCAGGACATCAACGGCGATCCCGTGGGCGGCGACCGCAAGATCGTCGGAAACGTGGAGCTGCTGTTCCCGATGCCGGGCGCGGAGCAGGACAAGTCGCTACGCCTCGGCGCATTCGTCGACGGCGGACAGGTCTACGGCCAGGGCGAAGACTTCGATCTGGGCAACCTGCGCTACTCGGCGGGAGTTTCAGTTTCTTGGAATTCCCCGTTCGGCCCGCTGCGCCTGTCCGCCGCGCTGCCGCTAAACGACAAGCCGGGCGACCGTCTTCAGCAGTTACAATTCCAGTTCGGTACAGGGTTTTGAGGCGAATGGTACACACCTTGGCTCGCTTCGTTACGCACGTTCTGCTGCTCGCCGCATGCGTCGCCTTGCCATGGCCGGCGCACGCGCAGGGCAAGATCGGCTTCGTCAACACGGAACGGATTCTGCGCGACTCGGCACCAGCGCAGCGCGCACAGAAGAAGATCGAAAGCGAGTTTCAAAAGCGCGACCAGGAGCTCGGCCGCATGGCCGAACAGCTGAAGAAGATGCAGGACGAGATGGAGCGATCCGCCGTCACCCTGTCCGACAGCCAGCGCCGCACCAAAGAGCGTGACTTCGGTGAGTTGAACCGGGAATTTCAACGCAAGCAGCGCGAATTCCGCGAAGACCTCAATCAGCGACGCAACGAGGAGCTGGCGCGAGTCGTCGAGCAAGCGAACCGCGTCATTCGGCAGCTCGCGGCGCAAGAAGATTTCGACGTTGTGGTGCAGGACGCCGTGTTCGCCAGTCCTCGCATCGATATCACCGAGAAGGTGATCAAGGCGCTCGCCGACAAGTAGCTCGCGCGGACATGCGTGAGCCGCTTACGTTGTCCGAGATTGCCGCGCGACTGGGCGGCCGAATCGTCGGCGACGCGAACTGCAGAATCGCTCAGATCGGATCGCTGGCACGTGCCAAGGGTGATCAGATCGCCTTCCTGGCGCACCGGCGCCATCTCGGCGAGCTTGAGCGAACGAACGCCGCCGCAGTAGTCTTGTCGGCGGATTTCGCAGACAGAACCGCGCTGCCGAAAATCGTAGCAGACGATCCGCAACTGTATTTTGCGCGGCTTGGACAACTGTTCAATCCGAGACCCGTCTGTACTCCTGGCATTGATCCAGCAGCGCATGTGCATGCGCTGGCCAGGGTGGCGCCGAGCGCGCGTGTGGATGCGGTTGCAGTCGTCGGAGCGCGCGCGCAGATCGGCGAGCGAGCCTGGGTCGGCGCGGGCTGCTATGTCGGAGAAGACGTTCGCCTGGGCGAGGAGTGCCGCTTGTATCCGACTGCTGTCGTCTACGACCACTGCATTGTCGGCGCCCGCACCGTCCTGCATGCCGGCGCAGTCGTCGGCGCCGATGGTTTCGGCTATGCCAAGGGTCGTGAAGGATGGGTTGCCCTCCCTCAGATCGGCCGGGTCGTGCTCGGTGACGACGTCGAAATCGGGGCCAATACGACCATCGACCGCGGCGCGATGGATGACACCGTGATCGAAGACGGCGTAAAGCTGGACAATCTGGTTCATGTTGCGCACAACGTGCACATCGGAGCGCACACGGCGATCGCGGCCTGCGTGGGGATTGCGGGGAGCACGCTGATTGGCCGAAATTGCGAGATTGGCGGCGCGGCCATGATCCACGGTCACATCCGGATCGGCGACGGCGCGCGCGTTTCGCCGGGCACTCTGGTATCCCGCTCGGTGCGCTCCGGAACCTATACCGGGATCTATCCATTCGACGACCACGCATCGTGGATCAGAAACGCCGCAGGTCTGCGTCGGCTGGCCAGTCTCTTCGACCGGGTGCGCGCACTCGAAAAGTGGCTCATGCAGAAGGAAAAGAACCGTGACTGAGATGGATATCCGCGAGGTACTCAGCTACCTGCCGCACCGCTTTCCGTTCCTGCTGATCGACCGGATACGCGAATGCGAACCCGGTAGGCGCATCGTCGCGATCAAGAACGTAACTGCAAACGAGCCCCATTTTCAGGGGCACTTTCCGGATCGCCCGATCATGCCCGGCGTGTTGATTCTCGAAGCGATGGCTCAGGCTGCCGCCGTACTCGGGTTCCGGACGATGGGACGACAGCCCGATCAGACGTCGATGTACTATTTTGCCGGCATTGACAGTGCGCGCTTTAAGCGGCCGGTCGTACCCGGCGATCAGCTCGAGATCGAGGTTTTGGCCGGAGTGTCACGGCAGGGAATCAGCAAATTTTCCTGCACCGCTCGAGTCGACGGAGCTCTGGTGACCGAAGCCGAGCTCCTGTGCGCGTTGCGTCCGATCGCCCCCCCCATCGGAAGATGATCGACGCCCGGGCGATCGTTCACCCGGAGGCAAGGCTCGCATCCGGAGTGTCTGTCGGGCCGTTTAGCGTGATCGGCCCACGAGTGGAGATCGGTGAAGGATCGCGAATCGGAGCTCACGTGGTGCTGGAGGGCCGCACCCGCATCGGACGCAACAACACCATTTATCACCACGCCACCGTAGGCGGCCCGCCGCAGGACAAGAAGTACGGAGGCGAGGACACCGCACTCGACATCGGGGACGGCAACACGATTCGCGAGTACGTCACCATCAATACCGGCACGGTACAGGACGTCGGCGTCACGCGACTCGGCGACGACAACTGGATCATGGCCTATGTTCACATTGCGCACGACTGCCAGATCGGCAGCCACACGATTCTTGCGAACCTTGTGCAGCTCGGGGGTCACGTCGAGATTGATGATTGGGCCATACTCGGCGGCGGAGTGCTGGTACACCAGTTCGTCCACATCGGCGCGCACAGCTTTCTGGGAATGCAAACCGCAATCGGCAGCGATGTCCCACCCTACGTCAAGATTTCCGGCTCACCGCCGCGGCCGTTCGGACTGAACGGCGAAGGTCTGCGCCGGCGCGGTTTTACGCCCGAGTCGATCGAAGCCCTCAAGAAGGCCTACCGCGTCCTCTATCGATCGGGGCTGCGACTGGAGGATGCAACCCGCGAGCTCACACAGATGGCGCAGTCGCATGCCGAGATCAGGCTGATGGCGGATTTTCTCGCGCGCGCTCAACGCGGGATCGTGCGTTAGAAGCCCGCACCGTGGAGGGAAAGCCGATATGCATCGGCGTGAGCGCTGGCAATGCCGCCGACGATCGGTTTGGCGCCCGGCTGATCGCGTCCCTGAGACGACACCGGCCCGAGCTGCGCTTCGTGGGTGTCGCGGGCCCGAACATGCGCGCGCAGGGCGTGGAACCTTGCGGTGATATCGAGACCCTGTTCGAGTCCGAGCGCAGTGCTGCGCGTGGCCGCAGGCGCTTGCTGCGAGGCGCCCGTCTGCGCTCGGTTCAGGAGCTGCTCGCCGCGCAGCCTGCGCTGTTCGTCGGCGTGGGTGCACCCGAATTCAATCTGGAAATTGCACGTCAACTCAGGCGCGCGCATGTGCCTACCGTTGAGTACGCTGGGCCACCGGTCTGGAATTGGCGCACGTGGCGCATCAGGCGCATCGCACCCCGCCTGAGTCACGTGCTCGCCCGGTTTCCCTGCGAAGGAGATGCCTACGCGCGAGCCGGTGTCGCCGCGACATTCATCGGACATCCACTGGCCGAGAGCGTGCCGCTGAACGTCGACAAGGCCGCGGCCCGCACCCAGCTGCGCCTTCCACAGGGGAAACTGATTGTCGCGCTGCTGCCTGGCGACCACGAAGTCGAGTTTCAGGCGATCGCCGAGATCTTCGCAAAAGTGGCGCACCGCTTTCTTGGCGAGTGCAGCGATGTTCGTTTCGTGGTCCCGGCCACCTCGAGGCGCAACCGTGAGCTGTTCGAGTCGGCTCTGCGACTGCACGCCGATGGCGAGCTGCCCGTGACGCTGCTGTTCGGTCATGCGCACGAGGCGCTCGCGGCGGCGGATCTCGCCCTGGTTGCGAACGAGGAGGCGGCTCTGGAGGCAATTCTGCTGAAAACTCCGATGGTCATCGCGGTTCGCGCTGTGACAATGGCCCGATGGTGGTCACGTCCGCTGTCACAGGTACCCTATGTAGGACTGCCCAACCTCCTCGCCGGGGAACAGGTCGTTCCCGTATTCCTTCAGGGGCAGGCAACGCCCTGGGCGCTGGCGGCAGCCCTCACGCTGCTGCAGCGGGACGCAGATGGACGACGGCGTCAGATAGATCGCTTCGAAGACATCCACCGAACGCTGCGCCAGGACTGCGTGACCCGGGCCAGTGAAGCCATTCTGGGCTTGCTCGAGAATGCAGCGGCCTAAGCGGCGAATCTGCGGCGTGGACGAGGCGGGCCGCGGGCCGATCGCTGGTCCGGTGGTGGCAGCCGCGGTCATACTCGATCCCGACCGGCGGATTCAGGGTCTTGCCGATTCGAAACTGCTCAGTGCATCACGCCGAACCGCGCTTGCAGCGGATATACGGCGCGACGCGCTCGCCTGGGCAGTCGCGGCCGCGAGCGTGGAGGAAATCGATGCACTGAATATTTTGCGCGCGACGCTGCTGGCGATGCGCCGAGCGGTCGAGGCGCTTCAGCAGGCGCCGCAGGAAGCCTGGATCGACGGCAACCGCTGCCCCGAACTTCACTGTCCTGCGCGCGCAATCGTAGGCGGCGACCGGCTGCACGCGGCGATCTCTGCCGCGTCGATCCTCGCGAAGACCGTGCGAGATGCGCACATGCTGGACCTCCATCAGCTGCATCCTGAATACCGCTTCGACAGGCACAAGGGCTACGCCACACGCGAGCATCTGCGCTTGCTCGAGCAATTTGGTCCCCGCGCACGCGTTCATCGCCATTCCGTTGCTCCGGTCATGCGTCTGCTGCAGCGCGACCTGCGTGCGATCGACCCTGTCGCCTGAGAGCGCTTGCGTGACGATCCTGCGCTCACGGGACAATCCTCGCATCCGCCGCTGGCGGCGGCTCATCGCGGACCGGCAATCGCGCCGTCGGGCGCGGCGCGCATGGATCGAGGGAACTCGTCTGATCGCCGCATTCCTCGATACGGGCCGCACTCCCGTGGCGCTGATCCTGAACGCGCAGGCCGGCGCGAGCCCGGACGTCAGCCGTCTCGTTGCGCGCGCGGGAATTGCGCCCGTGCTGCTTTCGAAGTCCGTGTTTGCGGAATTGGCTGACACCGAAACGCCGCAGGGGATCGCTGCCGAGATCGAGATTCCGGACCCTGCCGTTGAAAGCGGAGACGTTGCGCAGTGCGTCTTTCTCGACGGGGTTCGCGATCCCGGCAATCTGGGTTCCATACTGCGCAGCGCATTCGCCTTCGGGGTGCAGGAGATGTTCCTCGGCGGCGGCTGCGCAGATCCCTGGTCGCCGAAGGTTCTGCGCGCCGCGATGGGCGCGCACTTCGCGCTGCGCATCACCGAGACCCCGGACCTGGCGGGACGGTTCACCGCGTTTGCAGGTGAACGGATCTGCACGGTGCCGCAGGGGGGCACGCCGGTGCAGGACCTCGATCTGAGCTCACGCCACGCCTGGGCGTTCGGTGGCGAAGCACGGGGCGTGAGTACGGAGCTTGCCACCGCGGCAACGCAGCTGGCCCGCATTCCAATGGTGCAGACAGCAGAGTCTCTGAACGTCGCCATCGCGGCGGCGATCTGCCTGTACGAGGCGGCGCGGCAGCGGCGCCCGGCCGAACCGCGGCGTCAGTAAACGTGCCGGTCGATGCGCAGTTCGCGCACTTCGCCCACCTTGATCCCATTGAACCTGACCTCGCCGCCGTCGGCGAGACCGCGAACGGGATCGGTGAAGACAATGTCGTATTCGTTGTAGCCGCGGCGAAACTCCGAGTTCGCCAGCCACATCGCGAACAACATGATGAGGGCTGCGCCTGCGACGGTCGCAGCGCCGATCATGACGAAGTTTGCTTTCGTTTCCATCTCAACCTCCCGCAGCGCCGCGTCCTGCAGCCCGACCGCGCGGTCCCGAAAAATAGTCCTTCACCCAGCCCGTCGCACTGGCGACAATGTCTGGAATTATCCCGATCGCCGCGACCTTTCCGCCATAGAGCACGGCAACCCGGTCGCATATGGCATGCAGCGTATCCAGATCATGCG
>Ga0210073_1000296_pt1 | contig 9966 bp, 9 predicted proteins | sample Browns_ThreeSqC__2_FD_184853 | JGI IMG/M metagenome (GOLD analysis project Ga0210073, IMG submission 184853) | Wetland microbial communities from San Francisco Bay, California, USA, that impact long-term carbon sequestration - Browns_ThreeSqC_D2... | ecosystem: Environmental > Aquatic > Marine >...
GATAAAATCTGTTTTATAAAAACATGGCGGACATTAACGAACTTCGTAATAGAATGGACGAAATCACTATCGAAATGATTCGTATGTTAAAAACAAGAATAAACATATCGAAAGAGATAGGAGAAATCAAAAAAAATACTGGAAAAGGGATAACAGATGAAACAAGAGAGAACAATTTACGTAGCAAAGTAATCATGCTATGTGATGAGTTAGATTTTGACGAATCAATTGCCACGAGATTTTTAAATTTTTTGCTTAATGAATCAATCAAAATTCAATCAGACAATAAACAAACCCACCTTTCAATTTTTCTTAAGGCAAAGTCGATGGAACTCCAAGGCAAAAAAATTATTCATATGGAAGTAGGAGAACCTGATTTTCCTCCACCACAAATTGTGAAACGAGCACTAACCGATGTTTTCGACAAAGGTTTTTTAAAATATGGTCAAGCCCAAGGAATGCCATCATTTAGAGATGCGTTAGCAAAATATACGTCTAAAAAATTTGGCACGAATGTTTCAAGTGACAATGTGATAGTTAGTCCCGGTGCAAGATTTTCAATTTTTACGTCAATCAATACCTTGTTAAACCCAGGAGATGAATTGATCGTAATTGAACCTGCATGGCCTGCATATAAGGAATGCGCATTAAATTATGGAGTTAAAGTAAGAACAATACCTACAACTTTAGAAGGAAATTGGGAACCAACAACAGAACAAATTAAGAAAGTGATTAATTCAAATACAAAAATGATAGTATTGAACTACCCAAACAACCCAACAGGAAAGATTTTACCAGAAAAATTACAAGATGAAATTGTACATTTGGCAATAGAAAATAATTTGTACATACTCAGTGATGAAATTTATTCGGAATATTCATTCAAGAATTGGAAAAGTGTTTTAAGATACAATTATGACAAAACTATAATCACACAGTCATTTTCAAAATCTCATGCAATGACAGGATTTAGAATTGGTTATGCAATTGCAAGTCCAGGAATAATAGATAAATTATCAAGGTTACAGGCTCTTTGTCTCACAAATGTTTCTGAACCAATTCAGTACATAGCTTTGAAAGCACTAGAAGCTGACATAACAAACAACACTAATACAGTACAAACCAGAATAAAGGTATTGACTGAAAAAGCAAGAGAGATGAAATTGAATTTTGTTGAGCCAGATGGTGCAATGTATATTTTTGCTCGAATTGATCAAGAAGGGTTTAGCGGTGCAGAATTTGCAAATAATCTTTTAGATAAAGGATTAGCAGTAGCTCCAGGAGAGGGTTTTGGAAACTATAGGAATTTCATAAGAATTTCGGCATGTCAAGACGAAAAAATACTAATTGAGGGAATGAAGATACTCAGTAGCGCGATGAGAGATAAAAAATGAAGACAGTCACAGTGATTGGAGCAGGCGGGCAAATGGGCCAGTGGTTTGTCAAGTATTTTTCAGACATTGGTTTTGACGTCACAGGTTTTGATACAGAGAATAAGATTCAAGGTAAAGGAATAATCCAGTCGGATTCCTTGGTTGGAGGAATTTTGAAGGCAGATTATGTAGTTCTATGCACACCTACAAGGAGAACACCTGAGATCATAAGATTGATTGCAAAAGAGATGAAACGGGGAACTTATCTTATTGAAATTTCCTCAGAAAAATCTAAGGTAGTTTCATCCTTATTAAAAATGCCCGCAAAAATTAATCCCATATGCATTCACCCGATGTTTGGACCAGGAGCAAGATCGATCAAAGGACAAAATATAATTTCAATCCCAATCAAAGATGCCAAAAAAGAATTATCTGTAGCAAAAGAACTTTTTGATGGAGCAAATTTCATAACAATTGATGCGGTAGAACATGATAAAAAAATTGCAGTGATACTTGGATTGACACACTTGATAAATCTTGTATTTGCAAACATAGTTTCAAAAGATGAAAAAATATCATTAACAGAAAAAATGTCTGGGACCACTTTTAGAGTGCAAAAGACTCTTGCAGAAAGCATCATGACAGAATCTCCAGAATTAATTGAAACAATAATAGCAAATCCCGAAATAAGAAGAGTTGCAGAAGAATTCTGGAAAGATATAGGAAAATTACTCACAGCAGTGCAAGAATCAAAAACAGAAGAAGTGATCGATTATATTAAAACGTGTCAAGATAGACTTTCCGCAAATACAGATCTAGAGGCATCATATAAAAGATTGACTAAAATGGTAAATGCTGTTGAAAAATAAAAAATGCATACAACTAAGATTGTTACATCTTTTATTCTAGATAATCAAAATTTACTTATCTTGAAAAGAAGTAACAAAGTAAAAACCATGAAAGGGTTGTGGGCAGGAATTAGTGGAATCATAGAAAAAAATGAAGAGCCTTTAACCAGAGCAAAAATCGAAATTTATGAGGAAACAGGTATTTTTGAGGATAAAATCAAATTGATTAAAACTGCAGATGTGTTAAGAGTAAATTCTCCTCAGTATGAAAATCATGAATGGGAAATTTATGGTTTTTTGTTTGGAGCAAATAATCCAAAAATAAAACTAAATTGGGAAAATTCAGACTATAGATGGATTAAGAAAGATGAATTAACAAAATTTAGTACAGTTCCAAGTCTTGAAAAAGTATTATTCAACCTGTTGTAATTTATCGACTTTATCATACTTTCTTTGTTGTGGCAGCATCACATACACACAAGCACCACCACACATTGTACAAGGCACATTATTCCCAGGATGCTGTCCTGTTCTGCTATGAATTCTGGCCGCTTCTTCTGGATCGATTGATAGAGCAAGCTGTTCTTCCCAATTCAAAGTACGTCGGGCTTCAGTCATAGCAATATCCCATTTTATTGCTTTATCACGAATTTTTACCAAATCTCCAGCATGTGCAGCTATTCGGTATGCAATTAGACCAGCTTTAACTTCCTGGACATTTGGTAATGCTAGATGTTCCGATGGAGTGAGATAACATAACAAATCCACACCCTCGCTTGCAGACACAGCTGCACCAATAGCACTTGCAATATGATCATGCCCAGATGCAACATCAGTAACCAAAGGACCTAAAACATAGTAGGGTACATTTCCAATTAAAGATTTAGCTAACCGTACATTAGTAGCCACCTCATTTAATGGAACGTGTCCAGGACCCTCAACCATTACTTGAATATCTTGTTCATGAGCACGCTTAGTAAGTTGTGAAACATTAATCATTTCTTGAATCTGAAGTTCATCATGAGAATCAAGTATAGAACCTGGTCGTAATGCATCACCTAAACTAAATGTAATATCATATTTTTTTGCAATTTCAATTAAATAATCGTAATGTGTAAGATATGGATTTTCCTTATCATGTTTTAACATCCATGCTGCAGTGATAGTCCCACCTTTGCTAACAACTCCTCCATATCTTTGAACTTTCAAAATTCTTTTTGCAATCTCTTTTGTTATCCCACAATGAATGGTAGTATAATCAACCCCATCCTTTGCATTATTTTCAAAGGCATTCAAAAAATCTTCCTCGGTCAGATTTAATGGATTTTTATGAACTTCCACAGCATAATTATATGCCTCATAAATTGGGACGGTTCCAAAAGTTATTGGTGCCGCTTCTAACAAAGCTTTTCGTATTTTTTTGATATCCCCTCCGTCGCTTAAATCCATAATTGTATCAGCATGATATTTTACTGCAATCTTTGCTTTTTCAATTTCCTCTTCCAAATTTACATTCAGAGTAGAAGTGCCAATGTTAACATTCACCTTAGTTTTAAGGCCTTTACCTATCCCAACGTTATGAATTTTTTGTGGCCTGACATTGTTGCTTGGGATAATAATTGAGCCATTAGCTATCTTAGGGATCAACCACTCCAAAGTAACACCTTCATCTTTTGCCACCCTTTTCATTTCGTCAGTAGCAACACCCCTTCGTGCTGCACTCATTTGCGTTCCCATAGCATTACCTATCTTTTAGTCAGATTTAAACAATAATGATGATTTAACAATATAATTGATAAAAGATATCAAAGTCATCGCAAGATTGAAAAATTTCAACAAATAAACTCGTGAAACCAACAGTAACAAAAAAATCCTATTTTGAAGAGAATCCTATTTTTAAGATCGGTTTTCATGAATTTTCTATTTAGATGCACTCCAAGTTTCTTTCATATTGTATTTATCAGAATTTTCTGAGACAAAATATTTTTTGCCACATTTGAAACATTGCCAAAGAAAAGTATCATTCCATTTCTTTTGATATTGCATGGGAAGTAAACAGGAATTGCAAAGCAGTTCTTTAGTAGTATCACGTATTAGAGGAATTTTATCATCGTTCAAATTAATAAATAAAAATTATTCTACATCTATAAATTTCATATATCTTGGTTGCATTAATTAGATAATAAGATTGAATGAGGTTTTTACAAAAATAGAGAAAATAAAATTAAAAGGAAAGGCAGATTAGGACAATAGTTTTTAAAATTCATTATGAATTTGCTTTCAATCGGAGGTTCTGATCCATCATCAGGTGCGGGCATACAAAGTGATATCAAAACATTCGATTCTCTAAATGCCTATGGTTTAACAGCGATTACAGCAATCACTAGTCAAAATACCTCAGATTTCGGAATTGTTGAACCAATATCAAAAAAAATAATGCAAAGTCAAATGGATTCTGTTTTTTCTGATTTTAAAATTGATGGGATAAAAATTGGAATGGTGTACAATTCAGACATCATAAAGGTAATTCATAAAGAAATTAAGAATGAAAAAATTCCAATTGTATTAGATCCAGTCATAAAGTCTACAACAGGAGGATTATTGATAGAAAAATCTGCAATGATAGATTTTAAAAAATTTTTAATTCCGTTAGCAACAATAATTACACCAAACAAGTTCGAGGCGGAATTTATTTCAAAAAATAAAATTAATTCCAGAAAATCTCTTCAGAATGTTGCTCAACAAATTCAAAGTATGGGAGTAGAAAATATAGTAATAACAGGGTTAGAAATAAAAAATAACCAGATATCAGATTTCCTAGTAGAAGGAAAAAAACAATACATAATCACAGGTAAAAAAATTTTAAAAATTAATCATGGGAGTGGCTGCAATTACGCAGCTTCAATGTTGTTTGCATTAGCAAATAGAAAATCAATAAAGGAAGCAGTAGAATTTGCAAAGCATTTTACAGAGAATTCAATTAAAAATTCCAAGAACATTGGAAATGGTTTTGCAATAACGCAAGTAAAAAATAAAGATTGCATATATGCTGAATTAAATCAGGCTATTAACGAATTTATCAGAATAAGAGATGTATACAAAAAAATTCCCGAGTGTCAAACAAATTTTGTGTTTTCAAAAGAAAATCCTAGATCAATTGATGACATACTTGGAATTTCAGGTAGAATAGTAAAAACAGGAAACATGGTTACAATTGCGGGAGAATTGTCATATGGTGGATCAAAACACGTAGCGACTGCTTTAATTTCTATGAACATGAAATACCCAGAGATAAGATCGGCAATTAATTTAAAATACAATAAAGATGACATCTCAAAACTAAGAAAGAGAGGATTGAACATTTCCAGTTACAACCGAAAAGAGGAACCTAGAAGTTTAAAGAATAAAGAAGGAAATTCCATTAGATGGGGAATAAAAACGGCAATTGAAAAATCAAAAGTACAACCAGATGTCATTTATCATGAAGGAGATTTTGGAAAAGAACCAATGACAATAGTTTTTGCAAAATCACCATCTTTAGTAATTGAGAATGTGCTAAAATTATTTAATTAATTACGTTCTATGTTCATCCGTATCTTAGAATAAATAGCCTTTCTTCGAAGAAAATCTCATGAAGGCAGTAATATTAGCAGGAGGATTAGGTACCAGATTACAGCCATATACAATTTTTCTTCCAAAGCCAATGCTGCCACTGGGAGACAAACCAATTTTAGAACATCTCATAAATTGGACAAACAAAAACGGAGTAAAATCTATCGTACTGTGCGTCAGTTATCTGAGAAAACAAATTGAAGATTTTTTTGGAGACGGTACAGATTTTGGGGTAAGTATTGAATATGCAATTTCCAATAAACCCTTAGCCACAGCAGGTCAACTAAAAACAGCAGAAAAATTTCTAGAAGATACCTTCGTTTGCATGTATGGAGATTCGATATATAATTTCAATTTACGAAAAATGATAAATCAACATTATCGACAGAAATCATTCATCACCATGAGTTTGAATGAATATAAAACAAATCTTCCATATGGGGTCATAGAAACTACAAAAAATGGTAAAGTAACTGCATGGAATGAGAAACCAGAAATCAAGGCAAATATCAATATGGGCTGCTATGTAATGGAACCAGGAGTATTGGATTTAATTCCAAAAAACATACCATATGGAATGGATGATGTAATAAAAAAAGCAATGAATAAGAAAAAAATGGTCAACAGTATTGTGTCCAAAGAACCATTCCTAGATATTGGAAATAAAGCATCATACATAAAAGCAAATAAAGAATATCTCCAAAATCTTGGAAAGATTTAATGGAAAAAAATACCACCATATCTATAAGAAAATTACAAAAAGAGGATCTTTGGAATGGGTTTTTAACATCACTAGATTCTCTTCGACAAGCAAGTAATATTGATAAAAAATTAGCAGAAAAGATTTTTGATAAAATAGATCAAAATCCTGATCATGTAATTGCGGTAGCCATTATTGACAAAAAAATAGTTGGTTCAGCTACGCTTCTATTAGAAATCAAATTTATTCACAATGGAGGAAAAGTGGGCCACATAGAAGATGTAGTTGTAGACAAAGAACACCAAGGAAAAAGAATTGGGGAAAAAATTATAAAATTCCTTTTGAAATATGCAGAAGAACGAGGCTGTTACAAAACCATACTAGATTGCTCCGATGAAGTAAAACCTTTTTATGAAAAACTAGGTTTCAAACATAATGCGAATGCCTTAAGATTTGACCACATTTAGAAATATTCTTTTTTAGGACGCTTCTTATTTGTTTTAATTAGAATTATCCCAACTACCATTACAGGTATAGAAATGCCCATAAAAAGAGGTGGAGAAATTTTTACTGCGGCCGTCAAATACACTTCTGCAAGATTGGCCATCAAAGTATAACAGTAAGACATTCCAATTAATAAAATAATTCCACCACTTAGAATTATAGAACCAATTTGTTTAGACCCATAACGCTTTGATAGAATAAACGAAAACGCGGCTAAAATTGATGCAGGGGCTATTCCAATTGAAATAAATTGAAGAATTTTTGAATTTGGTTCAAATTCAATACCGAATCCAAAATTTGTTGGAATACTAGTCATAAAATTATAAATTGAAATCATTTCTCCAACAAACATTGCAAATAAACCAACACTCGCTATAGCGGCCCATTTTTCAAGAGACATGATTTAACAAAACCTAGTTGATAAATAAACTATTCAAACAATACCAACAAGATTTGCCAATTCTTTTCTACAAGAAACACCAAGTTTTTCTGCGGCCTGTTCTGGAGATAAATCATTGAGAAATACTCCATATCCTCTTTCGAGACCTGACCACGATTTAGTGATTGGATAAATTTCAATGTGCCAATGAATTTGCCGACTATTTTTCTTTTCTGGAGATAAATGAAATACCATGTTATACGAAACATCTTTTACTGTTTTTGATAATCCCCCAAGAGTAGCTCGCAATATAAGAGCTAAATCATTAATTTCTTTTTGAGTAATTTTAGAAAATCCAGTAGCGTGTTTTTTTGGAGAAATCCAAAACTCGTATGGATATGATGGTGCCCAAGGACAAAAAGCAATAAAACCTTCAGATTGAATAATTTGCCTGGGACCACCTATTTCCTCATTGACAGTTTGACACATTGGGCAAACCCCTTTTTCATTAAGAATTTTATGAGATGCCTCTGCCTCTTCTTCAATAATAGGGGGGATTGTCGAGAATGTTAAGATATTCAAATGGGGGTGAGGATTTTGACTGCCAGCAGATTCTCCTTGATCCGCGTATATTGAAACATATGAAACTCCTTTTTGTGTATATAACCAACGTAATCTATCTTGAACAACTACAAGGACATTTGACCACTGTTCAGTATCGATAGTAGCTAGTGTATCCTTTTCTTTAGGAGAAGCAACAACAATGTAATGATATCCATAAGCAGGCTCACTGTAATGAGGTCTGTCACTGTATGAATTTTCTGTCTCAATTGAGACTATAGGATTTTTACTTTCAAAAACTCTAATAGACCAACCTTTTACATAATCATCTTCACTATCTTGGAGACGCTGTAGCATTCCATCTTTGGCAACTAGGGAAAGAACAGAAGGATTAGTCATAGACTCATTTCCTGGCGCAAATGGAGATTTTTTTGGATCAATTATTTTATCGTCTTTTTTTGAAACGATCATAAAACGATCTTAAACATAATCTTTTCTCATGTCTCCCATATTTCATACTGAAAGTCTAAGCATGTTAAAACGTTTACTGATTTATTAAAAATTAAAAGCAGATATTTTGATTAAAAAATAATTCGATAAAAAATATTTTTCAAAATATAAAATATAGATTCATTAGATTCCAAAATAATTTTTCAACTTTGTAGATTATTGTTTTTTAGATCGCATTTTTTGTTGTAAGATTTAAAGGAGAGCATTAAAAAATTGGAAAATGATTAGTTTGAATAATTCAGATATCCACATGATCTATGTTCTTTTAGATGGTGTAGGAGACTTGCCACATCCAGATCTGGGTGGTAAAACTCCACTTGAGGCCGCAAGTACACCTACTCTTGACAAATTAGCCAAAAACGGAGTAATTGGAGAAGTGATTTCAGTAGGAAAAGGCATAGCTCCAGAATCAGATATTGCAGTTTTCAATATGTTGGGATATAAATTTCATCACGCAGATTATGCTGGCCGAGGAGTCATAGAAGCAATTGGAGTTGGAATCGATTTCAAGGATGGAGATCTTGCATTAAGGGGCAACTTCGCAACATTGAATGATGAAGGAGTGATTACAGATAGACGGGCTGGTAGACTCATTGAAAAAAAAGATGCGGAGGGAATTGCAGAAGAAATTGAAAATAAAATCAAATTTTCACATCCAAATTCGTCAGTTGTAGTATCACCCACCATAGGTCATAGAGTTACTGTAAGAATTAGGACGATTGGCGAAAAACTTTCTTCAGAAATTACCAATACTGACCCTGCCTATGCAAGAGTTGATGGAATGGGTATTGCAAAAGCTGTGGGTGATTTTTTACGAATAGAGAAATGCCTTCCACTTGATGAAACAACTAGTTCAAAGATTACTTCAAAATTAGTTAATGAATTTACTGAACAATCTCTAAAAATTATGAAAGAAAGCTCAATTAACAAAAAAAGAACAGATGCCAAAAAGAAAAGTCTTAGTTGTATTTTACTTAGGGATGCAGGAAACAAATATCCAGATGTAACACCAATCAACAAAATGCATTCAATGAATTTCTCTTGTATTGTTGATATGCCTGTAGAAATAGGAATTTCAAAGGTGTTAGAAATGAAAGCTTTTGAAGCAGGAGGATTAACAGATTATGAGGAAAAAGCTAGAGTAGCGGCAAAAGCAATGGAAACACAAAATGCAATTTATGTACATTTGAAAGGACCTGATGAATTTGGTCATGATGGAGATGCCATAGGAAAAATGAAAAATATCGAAGAAATTGATCAAAGATTTTTCAAAACATTGCTAGATAGTATTGATTTCAGTAAAGTTGCTGTTGTAATTTCCGCAGATCATTCAACTCCATGTATCAACAAAGGTCATAGTGATGATCCTGTACCAATCTTGGTATCAGGTGGATTCATCAAAAATGATGGGACTACAAGAATGACAGAGAGGCAAGCTAACAAAGGAAGTATTGGATTAATTCAAGGTTCAGATGTTGT
>Ga0210073_1000299_pt1 | contig 9904 bp, 8 predicted proteins | sample Browns_ThreeSqC__2_FD_184853 | JGI IMG/M metagenome (GOLD analysis project Ga0210073, IMG submission 184853) | Wetland microbial communities from San Francisco Bay, California, USA, that impact long-term carbon sequestration - Browns_ThreeSqC_D2... | ecosystem: Environmental > Aquatic > Marine >...
CTCAATGAACGGGGTCGCGAGGATATTCTGGTGGTGGACGATCTGACGGACGGCGCGAAATTTCGCAATCTCGTCGACTGCGAGATTCTCGATTTCATCGACAAGGACGACTTCATCGGCAGGCTGCAGGCCGGGACAGGGTTGGCGGAACCGGTAGAAGCGGTATTTCACGAGGGAGCCTGCTCCAGCACGACGGAGCAGGATGGCCGCTATCTGATGCAGAACAACTACGCGTATTCACGGCAGGTGCTGCAGTTTTGCCTCGAAAACAAGGCGGCGTTTCTATATGCCTCGTCGGCGTCGGTGTATGGCGCCGGTGAGGTCTTCCGTGAAACCCGCGAGAATGAAGCCCCGCTCAACATATACGGTTACTCCAAGTTTCTGTTCGACCAGCAGGTGCGGCGCATCCTGCCCGGGGTCGGGAGTCAGGTCGCCGGTTTCCGCTATTTCAACGTGTACGGTCCGCGTGAACAGCACAAGGGGGGCATGGCCAGTGTGGCATGGCACCTCAGCCGGCAACTCGACAAGGGTGAAAACCCGCGTCTCTTCGGTGGCTGTGACGACTATGCCGATGGTGAACAGCGACGCGATTTTGTCTACGTGGGCGACGTCGTGGACGTCAATCTCTGGTTCCTGGACCATGCCGACCGATCCGGGATCTTCAACATTGGCACTGGATGCTCCCGCAGCTTCAATGCGCTCGCCAGCGCACTGATCGACTGGTACGGCCGGGGCGAAATCGAGTACCAGACCTTTCCGGACCACCTGCGCGGTCGCTACCAGACCAATACCCGGGCCGACCTCACGGCGTTGCGCGCGGCGGGATATGAAAAGCCGTTCCTTTCGCTTGAGGAAGGCGTACCGCTGTACATGGACTGGCTGCATGATCGGGGAAAATGGGGACAGACCCCGCTTTCTCTGAGAAAACGGGGTCTGTCCCCATTTTCCCCGTGAGAGCACTCTATACCGCCCTGCTGTACCTGCTGGCGCCCCTGGTGCTGATGCGTCTTGTCTGGCGCGGAGTGCGTTCTCCGGAGTATCGGCATTGCTGGTCGGAACGCTTCGGCGCCATACATCCCGCCGTGGGGGAGCGGGTCATCTGGGTGCATGCCGTGTCCGTGGGCGAGGTTCAGGCGGCCGAATCCATGATCAGGGCGTTGCTTGATCTGTACCCGGAATATTCGATCTTGATGACGACCGTCACGGCCACCGGCGCGGCGCATGTCACGGAACTTTTCGATGGCGAGGTCGCGCATGTCTATGCTCCTTATGATCTGCCCGATGTGGTGTCGCGTTTTATCGACCGCGTTCGTCCACGGCTGGCCATAGTCATGGAAACCGAATTGTGGCCGAACCTCTTCCGCGCCTGTCGGCAGAAGAGCATTCCGCTGTTACTGGTCAACGCCCGCCTCTCGGAAAAATCGCTGGCGGGGTACCGGCGTTTCGGCAGTTTGATCGGCAAGACGCTTGAGGCCGTTACCCGGATTGCCGCGCGCACCCCACTTGATGCCGAGCGCTTCCGCGCGCTGGGCGCCGACCCGGACAGGATCCAGGTATCGGGCGACCTGAAATTCGAACAGCACCTGCCCGCGGGACTGTATGAAAGGGCGGCCCTGCTGCGCCAGGAGTGGGGCGTGAACCGGCACGTGTGGATCGCCGGCAGTACCCACGAGGGTGAAGACGAACTGATCCTCAATGTGTTCGGGGAAATTCGCAAGACCATTAGCGACTGCCTGCTGGTGCTGGTTCCCCGACATCCGAGGCGGTTTTCCGCGATAGCCGCACTGTGCCGACAGTACGGCTATCGCAGCGTATTGCGCAGCGAGCGGTTGGTCTGTGAGCCGGACACTGCGGTCTTTATCGGTGATTCGATGGGAGAACTGCTGATGTTCTATGCCGCTGCGGATGTGGCCTTCGTGGGCGGCAGCCTGGTTGAAGCCGGCGGGCATAACATGCTGGAGCCTGCCGCCCTGGGCATTCCGGTGGTGACCGGTCCGCATGTGGAGAATTTTTCCGCTGTCTGCGAGCTGCTGTTAACGGCAGGCGCCGGCCGTCAGGTGATGAATGCGGTGGAGTTGCAGGACACCGTTCAGTCCTGGTTGCTGGATGCCAATGAACGTCACCGCATCGGTGAAAAGGGGCGTGAAGCCGTCGATCAGAACCGCGGCGCACTGTCGATGGTGCTGGGGATGGTCGCCAACCACCTGGTGGCAGAAGAGGAATAAAAGTGAAAAGTGAAAAGCAGGATGCCCGCCCGCCCCGATAAGTAGTCAACCCCCGTCGTTTAACTTCTCACTTCCCGCCGGTCAACCGGGATAGCGGACGCCGCGGCGGGCGGCCATGGCGGCGCCGATATCTTTCAACTGCCGAGTGCTCAGGCTGCTTTCTGCGCGTGGCAGGAATTCCATGTTTTCGCGCGTGACGTGCCGGCGGTTCAACTCGCAGAAGGTATGCACCCGATTGGCAAGAGCGGCGTGATCGGTGACATCCCGCAGCCGTTTCAGATCGGTGGCTATCGATTCCCACAGGGCATCGAGTTCCCGGTGTTCCTGCTTAAGGCCGTGCACCAGGTCGGCCAGTTTCAGTGACTGGCGCGTCATCAAGGGGAACAGCTCGATTTCCTCATCCTGGTGGTGAAGCCGTGCGCTGGTCGAAAAATACGTCATAACCTGGCGCGCCGCGCCGCGATTTTCCTCTTCCTTGCCGGCGTTGCCCAGATTCGCAACCAGCTGTTCCAGCAAATCGCAGTGCGCGAGGATTTTCGTATGACAGGCACGCAGCAGCGCCAGCGGCTGATCAAAGCCCGGCAGGGTTTCGGGGAGTCCTTTTTCGTCCATCGTGTCTGTATTCAGGCCGGTCAGGTTTAGTCGAGGATAATTCTTTGAACAGGATTAAATGGCCACGGAATCCACTGAATCCACGGAAAAGGATTATGCTAAATAAACGATATGGTTTGAATAGTCCGAAATACAGCGAGTGCTGGGATCGGTCTTCAAATATATAGAAAAAATTATTTTCGTATCTTCCGTGGATTCTGTGGCCATCAACGTTCTTTACTGCAGCAGTGCGTTGATGAGGCTCAGGTCCTCTTCCTCGAGGATGCCGGCGGCCTGTTTCAGACGCAGCATGTCCAGCAGGTAATCATAGCGGGAGCGGGCATGGTCGCGTTTCGCGCCCAGCAGATCGCGCTGGGTGTCGAGCACATCGACGATGGTGCGTGTTCCGACTTCAAACCCGGCCTCAGCTGCTTCCAGCGCCTTCTCGTTGGACAGCACCGCCTGTTTCAGCGCCGTCACCTTGCTGATGCCGGTCATCACGCCGCGGAAATTATCGCGCGCCTGACGCTCGGTGGTACGCAGCTGCTGGACCTGGTTCTCCTGGGCCTGATTGAACTGGTATTGCGACTGGCGCGTGTTGGCGCTGATGAGACCCCCCTGGTAGAGCGGCAGAGTCATTTGCACGCCGATGGAACTGTCATTACGTTCCTGGCTTATACCGAAGCCGCCGAAGTCGTTGTTGCGCCAGGCGTAGTCAGCCGTCAGATCGACGGTCGGATAGTGTCCGGATCGCTGGATTTCGATCTCCTGGCGGGCGGATTCGGTTGCCTCGCGCGCTGCGAGCAGCAGGGGATTCTGGTCGGTCGCAATATCGACCCATTTTTGCTCGACGGCGGGATCCGGTGGCACCAGCGGAATCTCCGGTTGCAGGATTTCCAGTGTGCCAGGTTCCACACCGGTCACTTCCCGCAGGGCCTCCCGGGCGTCGGCCAGCAGTTTTTCGGCATTGATCTCGTCGCTGACGGCGATGTCATAGCGAGCCTGCGCCTCCAGTACGTCAGTGATGGCCGAGAGCCCTACGTCGAATCGCTGTTTGGCCTGGTCCAGGGTGCGTCCGATCGCCTCCTTGTCGCCCTTGACGAACGCCAGATTGTCCTGCGTGCCGAGCACAAGAAAATACCGAGTCGCCACGCGCAGGATCAGATCCTGCTCTGCGGCGGTCAGCTGCGCCTTCGACCGGGCAACCACACTGTCTGTTTGTTCCAGCTTCAGAAAACTCTCGCGCTGGTAAATGGCCTGGGTCAGCTGGGCACCGAAGGTCTTGTTGGTGGCGTAGCTGTTCTCAGGCTCGCCGGCCGCAGGCGAGCGGTTGTGATAGCGGTCCCGGGTGACGACGCCGGTCGCGCCGATATTGGGCAGCAGCGCAGCGCGGCTTTGCGGGATGACCTCCAGCGTGGCCTGATAAGACGCTTTCGCGGCCTGCAGCTGGGGATCCGATTGCACGGCCAGTTGATAGACCGATAGCATGTTATCTGCAAGGCAGGGTAGTGGTAAGGCCAGCCACAGGAAAAGAAGCAAACTCCGTTTGCGTATCAGACGCATGGCGATAGGTCCATGAAGAGTATCAATAGGTGGTCAGACGGGTATCGAGTTCGCGCGCCCAGGCATCGACGCCGCCGCGCAGATTAATGACCCTGGCAAAGCCCCGGCTCTCGAGGTAATGGGCGACATGCCGACTGCGGATGCCGTGGTGACAGATGACGATGATTTCCTGCTCCGGGTCCAGGGTTTCGGTGGCTGCCGGGATTTCACGCATCGGGATGAGCGTTGATCCCTCAAGGGCGGCGATGCGGTATTCCCAGGGTTCCCTGACGTCCAGCAGCAGCGGTTTCTCCGCGCTGTTTTCTATATGGGTCTTGCACTCGAAAGGCGTCAGTTCGCGCATTGCACGGTGTGAATGTTACTACAGGACAAACCGCTGTGGTTGCGTCGCATGCAACAGCGGCGGCAGTGAGGTCTCGAACAGGCTTTCCCGGGACCAGTTGCGCTCGTCAATCCGGGTGATGAGCAGCGCCTCCATCACCGGCGGTATACCGGAAATGATAAACAGGCGGCCGCCGACGGCCAGGTTGTCGTGGAATTGCCGGTGCAGCAGCGGCAGTGAACCGGTCACGGCGATGACATCGTAACGGGTATCGGAACCAATCCCATTGGCGGCGTCGCCTTCCTTGAGCGTGACATTGCGGTAACCGTGCGCCGCCAGTTTCACCGCGGCTTCTTCGCGGAATTCGGGAAAGATCTCAATGCTGGCAACATGATTGCCAAGCCGGGACAGGCAGGCTGTCAGGTAGCCGCTGCCGGTGCCAATTTCGAGGACCGAATCAGTTGCCTGGATATCCAGCACCTGCAGCAGGCGTCCTTCCGTCTTGGGCGCCATCATGACCTGGTCGTGGCCCAGGGGGATATTGATGTCGGCAAAAGCGAGGGAACGATATTTTTCCGGCACGAAATCTTCACGGGGTGTTGTGCTCATCACATCCAGCACTCTCTGGTCGAGCACATCCCAGGGACGCACCTGCTGCTCGATCATATTGAAGCGGGCCTGTTCGATATCTATCTGAACCATATCAGTTTGTGGTGAGGTTGCCAGTCAAGGCCGACAAGAGTACGGGGTTTATCGCCGAGTGGCAAGGACAGCAGGCGGATCAGATCGGCTATCGCCAATTAAAACAATATGTTATGAGTTTTCGGGTTTATTGTCTTGCTTGCAATAGCCAGCACCTTTCGCTACCGTGTAGCCAGCGCAGCTGGGGGTGCCCGAGTCGGGCTGAGACAGACCCTTCGAACCTGATCCGGCTGAACCCGGCGTAGGGAAGCTCAGGTACCTACCCGCCGCGAACCCCCCATCAAGACAGGAAGGTACCATGAGCGCCATACCAGAAGACTTCATCAGGAAGACCGCACGGCTTTCGGACGAAGTCACACGCCCCTTTCCGAGTTCCAGGAAAATCCATGTGCAGGGTTCGCGTCCCGATATCCGCGTCCCCATGCGCCAGGTGGAGCAGGCCGATACCCCGGCCAGCTTCGGCAGCGAGCAGAATCCGCCGATCACGATTTACGACACCTCCGGTCCCTATACCGATCCGGATTCCACCATCGATCTGATGCGGGGCCTGCCGGCACTGCGCGACGTCTGGATCGAGGAGCGCGGCGATACCGAGCAACTGCCGGGACCGAGTTCCGAGTTCGGACGTGACAGGCAATCCAGCCCGGAACTGGCACAACTGCGTTTCGAGCACATCCGTGCGCCGCGTCGCGCCAGGACGGGCACCAATGTCACGCAGATGCACTACGCCCGGCGCGGCGTCATCACACCGGAAATGGAATTCGTCGCCATACGCGAGAACCTGCGGCTTGATGAACTGCGCGACACGCCCCTGTTCACACAGCACCGCGGCGTCAACTTCGGCGCCAGTCTTCCCGACCGCGTCACACCGGAATTCGTGCGCGACGAGGTTGCCCGTGGACGCGCCATCATTCCTGCCAATATCAACCACCCGGAACTGGAGCCGATGATCATCGGCCGTAATTTCCTGGTCAAGGTGAACACCAATATCGGCAACTCGGCCGTCACCTCTTCCATCGAGGAGGAAGTGGATAAGATGGTCTGGTCGGCCCGCTGGGGCGGCGACACGGTCATGGATCTGTCTACCGGCAGGAATATCCATGAAACGCGCGAGTGGATCCTGCGTAATTCCCCGGTGCCGGTTGGCACGGTGCCCATTTACCAGGCGCTGGAAAAGGTCGACGGGAAAGCGGAGGACCTCACCTGGGAAATCTTCCGCGACACGCTGATCGAGCAGGCGGAGCAGGGGGTCGACTACTTCACCATTCACGCCGGCGTGCGCCTGCGCTATGTACCGCTTACCGCGAAGCGCGTGACCGGCATCGTCTCGCGTGGCGGTTCCATCATGGCGAAATGGTGTCTGGCGCACCACGAGGAGAGTTTCCTCTACACGCATTTCGAGGATATCTGCGACATCATGAAGGCCTACGACGTCTCCTTCTCGCTGGGTGACGGCTTGCGTCCGGGCTCGATCGCCGACGCCAACGATGCCGCGCAGTTTGCCGAACTCGAGACGCTCGGGGAACTCACCCGCATCGCCTGGCGGCACGACGTGCAGGTAATGATAGAAGGGCCCGGCCACGTGCCCATGCAGCTCATACGGGAAAATATGGAGAAGGAACTGGCCGACTGTCATGAGGCGCCGTTTTACACGCTGGGACCGCTGACCACCGACATCGCGCCCGGCTATGATCACATCACCTCGGCCATCGGCGCGGCCCAGATCGGCTGGTACGGCACCGCCATGCTGTGCTACGTCACGCCCAAGGAGCACCTCGGGCTGCCCGACAAGGATGACGTCAGGGAGGGGATCATCACCTACAAGATTGCGGCACATGCGGCGGATCTGGCCAAGGGCCATCCCGGTGCGCAGGTGCGTGACAACGCCCTGTCGAAGGCGCGCTTCGAGTTTCGCTGGGCCGACCAGTTCAACCTGGGTCTCGATCCCGACAAGGCGAAGGAGTTCCACGACGAAACTCTGCCCAAGGACTCCGCCAAGGTGGCGCATTTCTGTTCCATGTGTGGCCCGAAGTTCTGTTCCATGAAGATCAGTCAGGACGTGCGGGAGTATGCCGCGCGCAAGGGCATCGGCGACCTCGATACGGCGCTGGAAAACGGCCTGTCGGACAAGGCCGGGGAATTTCTGGAGCAGGGCGCGGAGATCTACCGGAAAATCTAGTTAGTCTTCGTCCATAAACTCCATATTCACCGCAGAGACGCAGAGTACGCAAAGTCGTTTAATTATTTTCATTAATGAACTTGTCTGCGTACTCTGCGTCTCTGCGGTGAGTTTATTTCTTATGGACGGCCACCGCCTGCGTCGGGTTGCCTGACGCGACAGGCCGGATAAGGCAACAGGGAACGGTTCATTTTTCAAGGGTATTTTCATGATCGACTTCAAGCAAAACTTCAGCGCGAGCATGTTGCTCAGGCTGATCGTACTCACCCTGGTCGTCGTGGCCGCTGTCCTGGCCAATATCGATTTCTTCAAGGATCTGTATTTCAGTCACCAGCTGACTTCGGCCAGTCTGGTTACCAACGGCGGCATCCTGACCCTGTTCTCGCTGGGGATGGTGAAGGTCGTGCTGTCGCTGCTGCGCTACATGCGCGAGGAGAACGCGCTCGCGAAGTTTGTCACCGCACTGGGCAGTGACAAGAATCCCCTCAAGGGGGTTAGTCCGAGAAGCCTCATCGCCCAGCGCTATTCCATCATCGTGGCGATGAGCGAGAGAAATGCCCGCATCAACCAGAGCGCGCTGGCCGCCACTCAGGCGGCTGATGAGAGCACGCGCACAAGTTTCGCGAAGTACGTGAGCAACATCCTGATTCTCACCGGCGTGTTTGGCACCTGCGTCTCCCTGTCGATCGCCCTGACGGGCGTCACCGACCTGCTCGATTCGGCGCAGGGCAGCGGGAATATGGGGCTGGTCATGCACGGGATGTCGACGGCGCTCTCGACCACCATTACGGCCATCGTGTCCTATCTGTTCTTCGGTTACTTCTATCTGAAACTGACTGATGCCCAGGTGCATGTGCTGAGCACCATCGAGGAGGTGACCTCGCTGTATCTGCTGCCGAAATTCGCGCGCGACAAGGACAGCATGCTGCACGAGGTCGCCGGCCTCGTCCATGGGCTGCGCCAGGCAGCCGAGGCCATGCGGGTCACCCAGCAGGATTACGCGGAAGCGGGCAACCGCCTGCACGAGATGCTGACGTCACTCGACCTGCGGGTGAACAGCGTGACCGATGATGTCGGGACGATCAAAAAACTGCTGCGCGATGGCTTCCGTCTTCCCGCCGAGGTCGAGTAACCATGGACGAAGGTTTCATCGATCTCCGTCAACATACCGAGACCGGTATCAGCCATGTCAGTTTCTGGCCCTCGTTCACCGATATCATGATGGTCGTGGTGGTTATCTTCATGATGGCCAGCTCGGTGCTGATATTGCGCAACATGGCCCTGGTAAGGGACCTGCGTGCGACCATCGACGCGCAGCACAATGCCGAGGAAGCGGCGCGTTCGGCCTCAGAAACCAGTGCGACCCTGGAGGAGCAGCTCGCCCAGACCCAGAATGAACTTTCCCGGCTGCGCATGCGCCTGATGCGCGCCAACGAGATCAACCAGTCCCGTACCGAGGAGTTCAACCGCCAGGAGCAGCGCCTGCTCGCCCTGGAGGCGGACAAGCAGCAGCTGACGGCCAGCCTGCAGCAGTCGCGGCGCGAGGCCCAGCTGCACCAGGATCAGCTTGTCCAGACACAGGCCGAATATACACAGTTGAGCGAGACTCATAATACCCTGAAGACGCGCCTCCAGGAGGTGCTCGAACAGTTGTCCCGGACCGAAAAGAGTAACCAGGAGCAGGCTACCGAGCTGACTGAATTCAGGCGGCAGCGTTCATTGAGCGACCAGCAACTGGTATCGCTGCAGGGTGAATTTGACGAACTCAGGAACAAATACGACAAGCTGATCAGACCGGCTCGTTCCGCCGTCGGCAAACACGTCGTGTCGGTGCGCTACTTCAGGGAAGACAAGAAGATCCAGATCAGGTTGAGGGAGTCGGATGACGAGGATTACCAGGACGTCAATCCGGATCAGCTGAATAAACGGCTGGCCAGACTAAAGGATGAATATGCCGGCAATCTCTACGTCAAGGTGATCATCCCGGAGGACAGCGGACTCTCGTACAGCGAGGCGTGGAACTTCACCTACGATCTTCTTCAGAAGTACGATTACTACCATCAGGATGAACCCTGATCACTGAGTCTTGCTTAAGAATACCTCGAGAAATCGGGGCTTTACCTGTAGGAGCGAGCTTGCTCGCGAACCTGTTGATCGTGGACACAGTGTTCGCTTAAGCCGTAATGTAGGGTGGGTAAGCGTTTTTTGCGTAACCCACCGGGCGTTGCGCAGCAACACAACGTCATTTTTATTGTGTGCCTGCCGGCACATCCGGTGGATTACGGCACACACGGCGTGCCTCATCCACCCTACATCGAGGGT
>Ga0210073_1000302_pt1 | contig 9877 bp, 11 predicted proteins | sample Browns_ThreeSqC__2_FD_184853 | JGI IMG/M metagenome (GOLD analysis project Ga0210073, IMG submission 184853) | Wetland microbial communities from San Francisco Bay, California, USA, that impact long-term carbon sequestration - Browns_ThreeSqC_D2... | ecosystem: Environmental > Aquatic > Marine >...
TACCGTCTCGCGCTGCTCACCGCGCTGGCATTCCTGCTGGTCGCCCCGCTGCCGCTGCTGGGGCACCTGGGCCATCCCGAGCGCTCGTACGAGATCTTCCTCACGCCCAATCACCAGTCGGCCATGGCGATGTTCGGTTTCGTGTACGCCTGGTACCTCGCCGTCGTGCTGCTGCTCGAGGTGTGGTTCGAGTGGCGCCGGGACATGGTGCGCTGGGCGGAGGAAAGCCACGGCGCGAAGCGGTGGCTGTACCGCGCGCTCACCCTCGGTGCCACGGACGTCTCCGAGCGGGCCCTGCGGTTCGACGACCACGCCGGCCGCTGGATCACCATCATCGGCATCCCCTCCGCGTTCCTGCTGCACGGGTACGTCGGATTCATCTTCGGGTCGGTGAAGGCCAACCCGTGGTGGAGCAGCGTGCTGATGCCGGTGGTGTTCCTCTTCTCGGCGATCGTCTCGGGGATCGCGCTCGTGCTGCTGCTCTACATGATCACGAGCCTGATCCGGTCGAAGCCGGTGGACATGCCCTGCGTGGACAAGCTGGCCACCTTCCTGTTCTACGCCATCGTGGTGGACGTCTCGCTCGAGGCGCTCGACTTCATCCATCGCCTCTACGAGTCCGAGGAGTCCATCGACATCCTGGCGCGGATGGTCGAGAGCCGCCTGTTCATCAGTCTCATCGTGCTGCAGCTCGTACTCGGCACGCTGGTGCCGCTGCTGCTGCTGGGGTTCTTCTCCCCGGCGCTGCGCCGCGGCTCGAGTGCGCGCGGGGCGGCCGAGCTGCGGCGCCTGGTCTACCTCGTGGCCGCCGTGCTGGTCGAGATCGGGATCTTCAGCATCCGCTGGAACGTCGTCGTGGGTGGCCAGCTCTTCTCGAAGAGCCTGCGCGGGCTGACGGTGTACAAGATGGAGCTGCTGGGGCAGGAGGGGCTGGCCATCGGGGTGGCCCTGCTCGCCCTGCCGTTCTTCATTTTGTGGGGCCTGGTGGCGCTGCTGCCGCCGTGGGAGCATGTCCCCGCGGCCACCGGGCCGGGGGCGGGCGTTCCCGCGGGCACGAGCTGACGCTTTTTTGACTTCGTCCCTCAGCGTGGGTAGCTTCCGCACACGCTGTGGCACGCTTCGCGCGCCCGCGCCGAGCGACGTCGAGGCGGGACTGGGAGTTGGCTGGATGGCCAAGGAAGATTCGATCGAAATGGACGGGGTCGTGGCCGAGGTGCTGCCCAACACCACGTTCCGGGTGGCCCTGCCGAACGGCCACCAGGTGCTGGCGACGATGGCGGGGAAGATGCGGCGATTCCGCATCCGCGTGCTCGCCGGCGACCGCGTCACGCTCGCGGTGTCGCCGTACGATCTCACGCGGGGCCGCATCACCTTCCGCCACAAGTGAACCGGTCGCGGGCAGCCCTGGCGCGCAAGGGCATGGTGCCGGGCGGGACGTCACTCGAGTGCCCCGCGTGCGGGCGGCGACTCGAGTTCGGAGCGGACCGCCTGGGGCACACGATGGAGTACTGCGTCTGCGGACACAGCCAGCGGGTGGGGCGACGGGCGCCCGATCCGCCGGATGACAGCCCCCCGCGCCGCGCCGCGCCCTGACGCGCGCGGGCGCGTCATCGCCGGAAATCGAAACGGCGCCCCCTGGGGGGCGCCGTTCGCGTTTCCGGGTATCGTGAGGGTTACAGCTTCACGACGTTCTGCGCCGCCGGGCCCTTCTGGCCCTGGACGACCTCGAACTCCACCCGCTGGCCCTCGGCCAACGACTTGAACCCCTGCGCCTGGATCGCGCTGTGGTGCACGAAGCAGTCCTTCTCGCCGTTCTCCGGCGTGATGAAACCGAACCCCTTCGCGTCGTTGAACCACTTCACGGTACCGGTAATGCGTGCCATCTGGTCGAACTCCTGACTAGTACTGTTCGCGGCGCCTCGCGGTCTTCGCCTTGCGGCGTGCCGCTGCCTTGTCCTTACGGCGCCGTCGAGCGGAAGGGCTCTCGTAGAAGCGGTTGCGCTTCATGTCCTGAAACAGGCCTGACTTGGCAATCCGCCGGCGAAACTTGTTCAGGACAAAGTCCAGTCGGTCGGTTTCGCTCAGCGTGACTTCCACTCAGGCCTCGCCTCGGTGAGAGACGTCCAGAAAACAAAAGAGAACCTCAGGCGATGCCCAGGTCCTCTCACAGTCGCTGGTGTTCGGCACACGGCACCATGCCGCGGCCCTGTTCGCTCGCTGATGATTATCACTCCGGGGGCCTCCAAAGTCAATGCCCGTCCCGGCTTGACAGCCGCCGCGCCAGGGCGTCAATTCGCCTGCCCAACGTCGGCCCTACCCTCCCGCCCGACCGGGCACTCCGGGCGGGCGGGTTGGATCGTGCTCGGTGGACCCGATGCCGGAGGTGCAGTGATGCGCCCGATCTCCCTTGGCGTGACCACCCTGGTGCACGGGTTCTACGCGATGGTCTGGGTGGCTCTGGTGCTCGACGTGGGCTCGCCCAGCTTCAACCTGTCGATGCCGCAGTGGAACGCCACGGAGGCGATCGTGTGGATCGCCCTGCTGTTCACCGGCGCCGCGGCGCTCGGTGTGGTCGTGCAGACCGTCTCGCGCAGCGTGTTCCACCGGTACAAGGAGATCTGGGCCCGGGAAGTGCTCCTCAGTCCGACCGTGCAGCAGCGGTTCGCCGCCTTCGGCACCGTCGAGACGTTCCCCGGGGGCCCGACGTACACCGAGGCGCTCAAGGCCGAGGGAGCCGATCGGATGCGCAAGGCCGGGGGCTTCCTGCACGCCCTCGAGTACCAGCTCCTGGCACGGTCGCCCGACGTGTGGCGGGCGATCCAGTCCTACCGCGACCAATATCGTCTGGCCCGCGGGTTCATCCTGACCTCGGCGGCGTTCGCCCCGATCCTGCCGCTGTGGGAGCCGGTACGGGCGCTCGACGGCGTCGGGGCGATCGGCCCGCTGCCGATCGTGCGCACGCAGCTGTTCCTGCTGGGCATCCTCGCGTCGGCGGTGTGCTTCGTCGCGTTCCGCGAACGCACGTTCCGCTACTCCGCCGCCAAGCTGCTCGCCTACGCGACGCTCGAGGGACAGCGGAAGAAGGGAGACGCCAGATGACGCGCCCAGTCCCAGCCGGGTTCACGCTCATCGAGCTGCTGATCGTGGTCGTCATCATCGGCCTCCTCGCCACGATCGCGATCCCGAAGTTCTCGTCGTCGCGCGACAAGGCGCTGGTCACGTCGATGAAGTCGGACCTGCGCAACCTGCTGACGCAGCAGGAGAGCCGCCTGGCGGATTCAGGCAGCTACGCGACGAGCTTCCCGACCACCATCTGGCGCCCGACGACCGGCGTGACCGGGCCGACGATCGCGCTCACTGCCGACGGGTGGACGGCCTCGGTCGGCCACCTGTCGTCGACCAAGACCTGCTCGATCTTCGTCGGCACGACGCCGCTGGCACCCGCCACCAAGGAAGGCGTGCCCACCTGCACGCCGTGAGGCGGCCGGCGGCGGCCTAGAGCGTCTTCAGGAACGCGATCACCGCGGCGCGGTCCCGCTCCGGCAGGGCGCGCAAGCGGTCGCGGGCCGGAGCTCCCTCCCCGCCATGCAGGTCGATGGCCTGCTCCAGCGACGTCGCCCGCCCGTCATGCAAGAAGCGGGTCGCCAACCGCACCCCCATCAGCGGCTCGGTCCGGAACTCGGCCGGCGTCGCCAACCCCAGGCAGATGTCGGCCAGGTCGGGTCCCATGTCGTGGAGCAGGAGATCCGTGTACGCCGCGACCTGGCGATTCCGCAGGGCCGCCGGGGCATCCGCCCCCGTCGGCAGGCTCGGGATGTGACACGCGGCACAACCGACGCTCGCGAACGCCTTGCGGCCCCGCCGTGCCTCGCGTGAGGCGCGCAGCGCCGCGGGCGGGGCGAGGAAGCGCACGAAGAACGTTGCCTGGTCGAGCGCCGTCGCGTCGATCTCGGGCTCCGGCGTGGGGTCGGTGCCGGGGGGCAGGGGATTGCCGTGCGGCGACTCCTCCGTCGGCGCGGCGGCGCTGGTGATCCCCATCTCGATGAGGAAGGCGCCGTCGTTGAACTCCCGCAGCGCCGGGACGAACGCCTTGCGGCCGAAACGGCCCACGCGCCCGTCGAGGAACCGGTTGGGCCGGCCGGAAACGCCGTCGTGGTCCCGGTCGTCGGGATCCGCGTACGCCAGGATCACCGAATCGGGCACGGCGTCGAGCAGCCCGAACCCGAAGATGTCGGGAGAGGTGCGCCGCGCTCGGGCGGCGGGCGACGGCGGCAGCGACTCGCGTTCGATGCCGAGCGCGGCGCCAAGCGCGGCCGTGACGTGCTGCTGGAACACCGGGCCACCCCGCTCCACGAGCGGATCGCACGTCGCCGTGGCCTCGTCGAACGCCGTCGCGTGATCCTCGATCTCGTCGCCCGAACCCCCGGACGCCGGCTCCTCGTGACATTCCCCGCACGCGTCCGCGTTGAACAGAGGACCGAGCCCCGTCTCGGCGGTGAATGCGCTGTCGAACACGGCACGCCCGAGGGCGAAGCGCTCCCGCTCGGCGCGACTCAGACCGTTCAGCGGGTCCCCCGGCGCCGGCGGTCGACAGGCGGCGAGCAGCAGGGCCGCCACCGTCCCCATCGCCCCGCGCCTCACGGCGCACCCCCGGGCGCCCGATCGAGCCGCTCGATCGTGTACGCCACGTGTCCCAGGGTTTGTCTCCCGCCGGTGACCCGGACCACATCGCCGGGCCGCAGCGCCGCCAGGGCGAGCGCCGCCCCGCCGGCGCTAGCCCGGGTATCGGCCGTGAGCCGGAACTCGACGATCCGCAGGGCGAGCCCCACGCCGATCGTCACGCGCAGGGCCCCGCGCGCGGTATCGATGGTGTGGAGCGTGCCGACGATCGTGTCGGTATCCGCCTGACGAACGCGGGGTGGAGCGGCGACGAGCGGGGGAGCGAGGAGCAGGACGGCGAGGAGCGAAGCGAGAGCGGGGCGCGTGCGGTAGGCCATCAGAACCTCCTGTGGCGAGGGTCCAACAGGTCTGGTACCCACCAGCGGTGTCGTGGGTGCCGTCACTGACGGGCATTGCCGCCACTTGACCACGCATGAAACAGTTCCAAAGCGTCACAAACTTGACAAAACATCATTATTGCTCCCACACTTGACGCGGCCCTCTGCGCGGAGCGTCCAACATGGCTGCGACCGATTCCACCCGTTCGGTGGGTGACACGACGACCTCCCGGGGGTACCTCGCCCTGTTGTTGAGCGACCGGGAGCGCTTCTTCGAGGAGGTTGTCGACGGCGTCGCCCTGCAGCGCAAGCTGCGCGACGGAATCCTCGCCGTGGTGGCGCTGTCGGGGTTCTTCGGCCTGGTCGCCGGAGCGTACTCCGGACCCGCGCAGGCCGTGGCGGCGGCGATCAAGCTGCCGTTCCTCTTCTTCGCCACGTTCGCGGTGTGCTTTCCCGCGTTCTTCGTGGTCCAGGTGCTGGTCGGGTCGCGCCTGCGGCTGCTCCAGGTGGTGGTCCTGGTCGTCGCGGCCCTCGCGCTCACCTCGGTGCTGCTCGCCGCGTTCGTGCCGATCACGGCGTTCTTCCTCGTCAGCGGCGCGAACTACCACTTCCAGCACCTGCTCAACATCGGCCTGGCCGCCATCGCGGGGCTCTTCGGGATGTACGCGCTGCACGACGGCCTCGCCGTGGTGTGCGAGCGGCGCGGCGTCTATCCGCGCAAGGCGCTGAGCATCATGCGGGTATGGGCGGTGCTGTTCGCGTTCGTCGGCGTGCAGCTCGCGTGGAACCTGCGTCCGTTCCTGGGTGATCGCGCCCAGCCGTTCCAGCTCCTGGGGAAGTACCAGGGCAACTTCTACACGGCGGTGATCTACGCCGTGCGGCAGCTCGGCGTGCAGGAGGCGGCCCCGCCCGCACCGCCGGCCCGGCTGGACACCACGTGGATGCGCGGCCTGGTGCCCCCGCGTGCGGATTCCGGAACGGACTCGGGAGCCCGGCCGTGACGGCGCCCGGGGACGGGCGCCCCGGACCTGCGCCAGCCGGCGAGATCCTCACCATAGAGGAAGTGGCGGCGTACCTGCGCCTCACGCCCCAGACGATCTACAAGTGGGCGCAGGAGAAGCGGATCCCGGCGGTGAAGCTGGGCAAGGAATGGCGGTTTCGCCGCAGCATCCTCGACCGCTGGATCGACGAGCGGATCCTGTCTGCCGAGTCCGGGTTCGACTACCTGCGGGCGCCCGGGAACTGAGGCCGGATCACCCGTCGCGCAGGGCCGCCCGCGCCGCGTGGTATCCCGCGGCGCCCGGCACGCCGCCCCCCGGATGCGCGCCCGCTCCTCCGAGGTAGAGCCCCGGTAACGGGGTGCGGTAGCGGGCCCACCCCGCCACGGGTCGCATGAACAGGATCTGATCCAGGGCCATCTCGCCGTGCGACAGGCTGCCCTCGGTGAGGCCGTACAGGGTCTCGAGATCGGCCGGCGCCAGCACCCGCTCGACCCGGGCGTCGGCCAGTGCCGGAACGTGCGTCCGCAGGGCGCCCAGGCCCGCGTCCGCCACCGCGCGGCGGCCGGCCTCGTCCCACGCCCCGTCGCGCAGCGCGTACGGCGCGTACTGGACGCTGGCCTGGAGCCGGTGGCGGCCGTCCGGAGCGGGTCCCGTGACGCGGAGGTCCACGGCCGGCCGGTCCGACACGCGGCCGTACTTCACGGCGTCGGCGGCGCGCTCGAGGTGGTCCAGGCTCGGTGCCGCGGCGAGGCCGGCGAACGGCGGACGCCCGGCGGTGCTCAGCTCCACCAGCGCGGTGGCCCCCCGGAACCGGATGCTGCGCACGGCGTGGAGGAACTCCGGGTCGAGGTGGTCCGGTCCAAGGAGGTCGAGGAACGTGCGCCGCGGGTCGGCGGAGGAGACGACCAGGTCGCTCGTGATCTCCTCGCCCGTGGTGAGGACGACGCCGGCGGACCGGTCCCGCGCCACGAGGACGCGGGCGGCTTCGGCGCCGGTGCGGATCTCGACGCCGTGCCCGCGCGCGGCCGTGGCAAGGGCTCCACGCAGCCCGGTGCTCTCCGACCGGAAGACGCCCGCGGGGCTCCCGGCGTGGTGGTGCAGCAGCACGAACGCCGTGCCACCCGCGCGTGGCCCGTACCGCGTCCCCGAGACGCCCAGCCCGCCGAGCGCGCCCTTCAGCGTCTCGTCCGAGAACCAGTCGTCGAGCAGGTCCTGGACCGGCATCGGCAGCCAGCGCAGCAGGTCCGTGAGGCCGGTGCGGCCCAGCCCGCGCGCGCGGCGGGCGATGCCCGCCAACTGCAGGAGATCGCCCGCGCCAGACGGGACGGGGTGCGGGGGCGGCGCGGCGTACAGCCCGGCCAGGAAGCGGGCGACCCGCGCCGCCCGCTCGCAGAACTCCGGCCAACGCGCCCCGTCGGCCGGATTCACCCGGCGGATCGCCTCGGCCGTGCGGGCGACGTCGCGGTGCAGGGCGAGCGTGCCGCCTTTGGGGAGCGGGATCGTGAGCCACGGGTCAGGCAGGGACGGAGTCCAGCCGTGGCGGTCGAGCGCCAGGTCGCGGACCAGCGCCGGCAGGACCCACCCGGCCTCCCAGTCGGGGACCGGCGTGGCGGTCCCGCGCTCGAGCACCAGCACCCGGCGCCCGGCACGCGCGAGCAGGGCGGCGGCCGCGAGCCCATTCGGGCCGGCGCCGAGGACGATCGCGTCGGCAGTCACGCGCGGTCCGCGAGCAACGCCAGGGCCGCGAGCCGGCCCGAAGCGCCCATGATGCCGCCGCCGGGGTGCGTGCCGGAGCCGCACTGATAGAACCCGCGGACGGGGGTGCGGTAGCGCGCCCACGCGGGGGCGGGGCGCAGGAAGAACAGCTGCTGCAGGGCGAGCTCGCCCTGGAAGATGTTGCCCTCGGACAGTCCCGTGATGCGCTCGATGTCCGCCGGGGTGATCACCTGCCGGTGCAGGATGGCGCGCTTCAGGTTGGGCGCGTGCTCGGCGATGGTGTCGATCACGGTGTCGCCGAGCTGCTCGCGACGCGCGTCGGTCCAGCCGCCGTTCACCGCCCAGGGCGCGTACTGCACGAAGACGGACATCACGTGCCGGCCGGGCGGCGCCATCCCCGGATCGATCATCGACGGGATGACGATGTCCATGTACGGCCGCCGCGACGGCTCGCCGTACTTGGCGTCGTCGTAGGCCCGCTCGAGGTAGTCGATGCTCGGGCTGATCGAGACGGCCCCACGCAGATGCGGTCCGGGTCCGGGCATGCAGGTGAAGTCGGGCAGCTCGCTCAGGGCGAGATTGACCTTGGCCGATGAGCCACGGAAGCGGTAGCGCCGCACGTCGGCCACGAGCTCCGCCGGGAGCTCGCCTTCTTCGAGAAGCCCGAGGAAGGTCCGGCGCGGATCGAGGCCCGACATCACAGCGCGCGCGCGGATCTCGGTTCCGTCGTCGAGCACCACGCCGGCGGTGCGGCCGCCCCGCGTGAGCACGCGGGCCACACCGGCCCCGGTGCGGATCTCGGCGCCGGCGGCGCGCGCGGCGCCGGCGATCGCCTCGCTCACGGCGCCGGTGCCGCCCCGGGCGAATCCCCAGGCGCGGAACGCCCCGTCGAGCTCACCCATGTAGTGGTGCAGCAGGACGTAGGCGGTGCCCGGCGAGCGGGGCCCCAGGAAGGTCCCGATGATGCCGCTCGCCGATTTGGTCGCCTTGAGCGGCTCGCACTCGAACCATTCGTCGAGGAAATCCGCCGCGCTCATCGTCATCAGCTTGTAGAGCGCGTGGAAGCGCTCGGCGCCGAGGCCCGCGAAGTGGCGGCCCAGCCGCAGCAGGCCCCGCAGGTCGCCGGGCGAGAGCGACGCCGGGTCGGGCGGCATCATGCTGAGGATGGGCCGCACCGCCAGCGCCATGTGGTGCATCAGGCGGCCGAATTCGTCGACCGCCTCGGCGTCGTGCGGCGAGTGGCGGTACAGCTCCCGCCGGCTGCGGTCGTGGTCGCCCCACGCGGCGAGGTAGTCGCCGCCCGGCAGGGGCGTCACCGTGCTCTCGAGCGGCAGGATGTCGAGACCGTGGCGCGGCAGGTCGAGCTCGCGCACGATCTCCGGCCGCAGCAGGCTCACGACGTAGGAGAAGACGGAGTAGCGGAACCCGGGGAAGACCTCTTCGGTGACCGCGGCGCCGCCCACCCGCTCGCGGCGCTCGAGCACCAGCACGCGCCGCCCGGCCCGGGCCAGATAGGCGGCCGCCACGAGGCCGTTGTGGCCGCCGCCGATCACCACCACGTCGTAGCGGGCGGCCGTCATGCGCGCTTGCGCTCCGGATCGAAGAAGGGGGTCGGCACCACCACCGCGGCGGCGCGCCGGCGGCGATGCTCCACCGTCACCTCCATCTCGAGCGCGGCGCCGGGCGCACCGTGGGCCCCCTCGACGTGCGCCAGCGCGATGTACTTCTTGAGCAGCGGCGACCAGCAGCCGCTCGTGGCGTACCCTACCTGGCGGTCACGAGCGTACAGCGGCACGCTGGTGCGCCACGCCACCGTCGGGAGCCTGGGCGGCAGCCCCACGGCCGCATGCAGCCGCTCGAGCGACTCCCATTGCACCTCGATCCCCACGAGTCGCCACGCCGGTCCGCGGGCCGCTTCGGCGGCGAGCGCGGTGCGGCCGACGAACCGCGGCTTGTCGAGCGCCACCGTCCACCCGAGCCCCAGCTCGAACGGGGATGATTTCTGGTCCTCGATCAGCGCGCGGTTCGCCGGCACGTAGTCCACGTCGAGCAGGATGAGCCCCGCCTCGATGCGCGCCACGTCGAGCGCGAGGATGCCGGCGGGCGTCAGGCCGTAGGGCGTCCCGGCCTCGATCACGGCGTCCCAGACCTCCACGGCCCGGT
>Ga0210073_1000304_pt1 | contig 9847 bp, 8 predicted proteins | sample Browns_ThreeSqC__2_FD_184853 | JGI IMG/M metagenome (GOLD analysis project Ga0210073, IMG submission 184853) | Wetland microbial communities from San Francisco Bay, California, USA, that impact long-term carbon sequestration - Browns_ThreeSqC_D2... | ecosystem: Environmental > Aquatic > Marine >...
GTCGCTGGTCCGCGCATGCGGCAGGGCGGACCGCGGCCCCGAGGCGACGATGGTCGGAAACGGGTGCCACTCGCTGCCCAACTGCCGAAGCGCCGACTCCAGCGCGGCCCCGATCCGCCGCTCGCTCTGTCCTACCCGGATCCCCGGAAGAATCTCCACGAGGGCGGCCTCGGCCACCCGGGCCGCCTCCCGGATCGCCTCCACCTCCTCCGGTGCCTTGACGGTCCGGAGTTCCTCGACCCACTCCCCGGCCGGCTCCAACGGCGCCGGGCAAGCGGCCCGCAGCCGCTCCAACTCCTTCACGGTCAGGACGTGGGGCTCGTACCCCATGGTCGCCACCGGCTCGACCGCCAGGATCTTCGCCAGCCGGTCCCACACGTTGACCGCTTCGATCTCCACTCGGGCGGCGTCCTGGACCTCTTCACCGGCCTGGGTGGCATACCGGAAGTCGGTGATCAGAACGGCGCCCGTGCGTCGGACCAGCAACAGCCCCGCGGTGCCACTGAATCCACTCAGGTATCGAACGTTGGGAAGGTGGCGAACCAGCAGGCCCTCGACGCCCGCTCGCTCCATCAAGCCCAACAGGGCCGCCTGCCGCTCCTCGCGCCGGTCAGGCCGCACGCAAGCGTTGAACGATGGCGTTCAGTCCCAACAGGTAGCTCTGGGGGCCGAACCCCGCGATGATGCCGGTCGCGAGGTCGGCGATGCGCGACTGCCGCCGCTCGGGCTCGCGGGCAAAGATGTTCGACAGGTGCACTTCTACGAACGGAATCTGGACCGCGAGCAGTGCGTCCCTGAGCGCCAGGCTGGTGTGAGAGAGGGCCGCGGCGTTGATCAGGGCCCCGTCGGCCCGACCCCGCAGCCCCTGCACCGCTTCGACCAGCGCGCCCTCGTGATTGGTCTGCAACCAGTCGAGGGTGACGCCCAATCGCCCCGCCTCCGTCCGAACCATCGCCTCCAACTCCTTGAGGCTGGTTCGTCCGTAGATCTCGGGCTCGCGTTCACCGAGCAGATTGAGATTGGGTCCGTTGAGAACCGCGATCCGCATCTAGCGCTTGAGGCTCTTGAGCCAATTCTGGAACTGGTCCAGATCCTCTTCGAGTCCGGATGACCGCGCCGCGCCACCCCCCCCCGCCTCCCCTTCCGCGGAGTCCGCCGCCGGCGATGGCGCTCCACTGAAGAACTGGTCGAAGGAGAAGGCCGGGGAACCGGCGCCCCCCGGCGGTCCGGATCCGGCTTCAGAACTGGGCGGAACTACCGGCCGAACCTGGGAGACCTCTTCGCCGAAGATGGCGCTCAGAGACAACGCATTGCTGGCTGGACGCGTTGGTGCGCCGGGGCTCTCGTCCTCGGGACCGGCCGCTGGCGGCACACCGGGCCCGGTCGTTCCCGGCGTGGGACGCCGAGCCAGGACGGCCTGGAAGAACGACGCGACCGATTCGCCCCCGGTCACGTTCGAAGAGTAGGCCGCCCACTGGCCGGTAATGATCTCACCGTGCCCCTCGACCGCCCGCCCCTCCGCCTCCGCCAGTCGGGCCCGAAGCCGCTCGTCGTGCGGGCTCCGAGCTAGCAGCTGGCGGTACACGCGCGCGGCCTCCTGTCGATGGCCTTGTCGCATGTAGAGATCGGCCATCGTCTCAGTCACCACCAGCTCTGGCTCGCTGACCATCCCGTCTTCGACACTCGGCGCCGGCGCGGAAGCAGCTGGGGCGCCAACTGGAGTATCCTCTGGATAGATCAGCGTCAAATCCTGGCTCGGTCTAGGGGCCTCGGCGGCGACCGGTTCGGCCTCCTCGACCGGAGCAGGAGGTGGCGGAGCTGGCGGCGGGGCGGCGGGTGGCTCGGGCGCATGGGCCTCCTGCGGCTCGCCCCGGGGCCGGAGAAACTGGTCGGAGGCGGTGGGAGTCTGGTACTCGGTGGCGTCCCCCGCATTGATCACGATCTCTTCCTGGACCTCGACGCCGAATTCTTCGCCCCCCGACCGGCGGCCCCCCGCCGGCATGTCGGGCAGTACCCCGGGCTTCCCGTGCTCGTCCTCCCGGATCACCAGTTCTTCGCTTCCGGACCCGGCCTTCGACTCGAGACTCGACTGACTCCAGCGCTCCGCCGGCGAGGGCTCCCGCTCCACGTGTACCCCGAGGTCACGAGGCGGAGCCGAGGCCGCCGCCGGCTCCGGAGGCGTCAGCGGTGGAACCAGCGGGAGTGTGGTCGCTTCGGCGAGAGCGTGCTCTGACGGAGCCGCTCCGGATCCCGGAGCCGCCGCCGCTGGAGTCAGAGGAGCCACCGGAGCCGAAACCCGTTCGACCACCAGGGTATCATCGCTGTCCTCGACCACGCCGGCCGCCGCCACCGCCGGAGCGGGAGGTGGAGAAGCTTCCTTCGCCTCGGCGACCGGCTCCGCTTCCGGCAGCGGCGCGTACAATTGAGCCGCCGCCTGCTCGCGCGACGCGGCAATGCGCTCCGCCTGCTCCCGCGCATCGTCGTTGCTGGGATCCACCGCGATCAACTGCTGGATCCACTGGTCGGCTTCGGCGTAACGGGCCTGCCGCTCGGTGATGTCCGCCAGGGCCTTGAGTGCGATCACGTTCTCAGGATCCAGTCCCAGTACGCGGGTGAACGCTCCCTCCGCGGCGGAAATCTCTTGCAGATCGAGGCAGCAACGACCGAAAACGATATTGGCGGGGATATGATCGGGATGGTACTGCAGGCCCTGCTCCAGCACTTCTCTGGCCCGCATCAACTGCCCGTCCTTGCGCAGGGCCTCCGCGAACGGGGCGAACACCGTACCCTGGGGGTTGTCCTTCCACAAACGCTCGAGCTTTTCGATCTCGCGGCTGTTTGCCATCCCGGGCCTTGTGCCTAAGTTGTTGTCGTGATTGGACAAACATTAGCAATGCTGGCCTAGCCTGTCAACGGCCCAAACCCCCACGCCGCTTGAGATTAGCTCCGCTCAGGCTTAGACTTCCCGCCTCTTTACCCCCGTTCGAATCGACTCGAGGAGCTCGACCCCAGCATGATGCAATTTTTCCGCCGATATGGCTGGCCGGTGTTCGCCGCGGCGGCCCTGCTCCTTCTGGTCTGGATGGTCTGGGAGCTCAGCGGCTTGAGCGACAACACCAGCTCCGTGCGGTCGCGCTCCGTGGGCTCCGTCAATGGCCGGGACATCGACCTGCGGCGCTACCAGGTCGAGGTCCAGCAGGAGATCGACAACCAGCAGCGTCAGGCCGGCTCGTTGACGGCCGAGCAGGTGGAGGATGTGCGTAACGGGGTCTGGGAGCGCACGATCCAAGAGTATCTGCTCGAGGCGCAGTACAAGCGGTTGGGACTCAGCGCATCGGCCGACGAGATCGCCGGCATGATGAAGAGCTCGCCTCCCTCGGAATTCCTGCGGATGCCGGAGTTCCAGACCGAGGGTCAGTTCGACCTTCCCAAGTATCAACGCTGGCTTCAGTCCAGCAGCGCCCAGCCGTTCATCCCGCAGATGGAGGCGCGCTACCGGGACGAGATTCTGCAGGGGAAGCTGGTGCAGGACGTGACCGCCGATATCAACGTCTCGGACGCCCTGCTCTGGCAGTTCTACCGCGACGACAAGGAATCCACCAAGATCGACGTGGCCGTGGTGGTTCCAGCCAACGCCATCCCGGATTCCGCGGTTCCCGTCACCGAGGCACAAGTCGCGTCCTACTACCAGGAACACCACGATGAGCTGCGCCGGCCGCGGATCGCCTATGTGAGCTTCGTGTCGGTCCCCCGGTTGGCCGACGCGGGCGATTCACTGGCCGCCCTGGAACACGCCAGGGCCCTGCGCAAGGAGATCCTGGCCGGAGCCCCGTTCGCCGAGGTCGCCCACCGGGAATCCTCGGATAGCGCCACCGCGGTCAAGGGCGGTGACCTCGGCGAGTGGAAACGCGGATCCTACGATCCCAAGTTCGAGGCCGCCGCGTTCTCCCTTCCCCTCAACGCCGTCTCGGAACCGGTCCTCACTCCCTTCGGCTACCACCTGATTCAGGTTTACGCCCGGACGGCGACCACCGCCAAGGCGCGCCACATCCTGATCCCGATCCAGGTCACCGGTGCCCACCGCGACAAGCTGGACGGCATGGCCGATACGCTGGAATCCCTGGGCGCCGAAAAGCTGGATCCGGCCGCGCTCGACACGGTCGCGCACGCACTCGGCCTCAAGGTCGGCCGGGTGAATCCGATTCGGGATGGTGAGCGGGCACAGATTGGCCTCGCGCCGGTCCCTGAGGTGTCGGTTTGGGCGTTCCAGGCCCGGCCTGGAGAAACCAGCCGCGTGGTCGAGGTGCCCTACGCGTTCTATCTATTCCGGCTGGACAGCCTGACCCCGGCCGGGGTCCCGGCATTGAGCCAGATTCATTCCGAAGTGGAGCAGCTGGCGCGGCAGCACTTCAAGTGGCCGGCCGCCCGGATCCTGGCCCAGCAGCTCGAGGCCAAGGCCAAGACGAGCTCGGTGGTCCAGGCCGCGAAGGAGCTCAAGATTCCGGAGCAGACCATGGGCCCCTTCACGCGGATCGGGGCCCCGCTCTCCGATGGACGCCTGGTCGGGATGGCGTTCGCGCTGGATTCCGGACAGGTGGGCCCGGTGCTGGAGACCAAGGAAGCGATCTACCTCATGCAGGGGCGGGGGCGGGTCAAGGCCGACTCGGCCGAATTCGCCAAGAAATTGTCCGAGCTGAAGGAGCAGCTGACCCGTCAGCTGCGCCAGCAGCGGATGCGGAACTACATCGAGGCGCTGCGGGCGTCGGCCAAGATCGAGGACCACCGGGCGGAGATCTTCAAGACCGAAGCGCAGGTGGAGGCGAACGCGCCGCGCGCGCCCGGCACCTGAGATCAAGGAATCTTTACGCAACGAGGGGCGGCCCGGCCGGGCCGCCCCTCTTCGTTTTGTTCAGCGGTTCGAGTCGTTACTGCGAGAGCCGCTTGGGATCGCCCTCGGTGGAGGGAGTCGACGGCGCATCCATCCGCCGGGTGGGCGGGAGACGATCATCAACCGGGGAGTTGATGGCCTCGTTGGCTTCGCTCATGCTCCGCTTGAACTCCCGGATCGACTTGCCGATCGAGCCGCCGATCTCGGGCAATCGCTTGGCGCCGAAGACCAGCAAGCACACCATCAGGATGAGCAGGAGTTCCGTAAACCCGATATTTCCCAGCATGGGCCACCTTCCTTAGAACAGCGAGCGCGCAATCAAGTAGGCGATCACGACACCAAGCAGACTGAGCAGCGAAACATGTAGGCCAACCGGTCCCAGGGTAAAGCTAATCACCAGGATATCCATCGAGAATGGTCCGATGGTGGGGGTCCAGGCGGCCGTGAAGAATGACTTGGCCGCGCTGTCGGGCAGGAACCGCTGCAGCAGCCCGCTCAACACACCCCCCACGACGAAACCGACGATCAGGATGAGGAGATTCCGCCCCGTCCTCGTCATCAGCGTCGTCGCTCGAGCACGTAGGGAATCGCGGCCCGCAGGCCGTCCCGGGCGCCGGAAGGCCGGAGCGCCTCGAGCTCGGCTTCGGCCAGCTCCGCCAGCTGTGAGGCCCGTTCCCGCGCGTAGGCGAGCCCGCCGGCCCGCTCCACCACCCCGATCACCCCCGCGATCTGACGGTCATCGGGCTCCGGCGTATTCCAGAGCTCGGTGATCTCCTGGCGACTGGCGGGATCCAGTCGCGGAAGGGCGAAAATCAGCGGGAGGGTGACCTTGTGCTCCCGCAGGTCCGAGCCCGAAGGTTTGCCGGTCACCGCCTCGGGCTCGGTGTAATCCAGCAGATCGTCGACCACCTGGAAGGCCATGCCCAGATACTCACCGAACCGCCGCGCCGCTTCCCGCTCCGCGGCCGAGGCCCGAAGCGCGCCGACTTCGCAAGCGGCCGAGATCAGCGTAGCGGTCTTGGCGCGAATCAGGAGATCGTACTCCTCTTCCGAGAAATTCAGGGGCTCGTGCGCCAGGAGCTGGCGCATCTCCCCGATCGTCATCTCGTTGGTGACCCGGCTCAGTACGCGAAGCGGTTCGAGGTCGTTCAAGCGCACCAGCTCGATCACCGCGCGGGAGTAGAGATAGTCTCCCATGATCACCGAGATCTGGTGGCTGAACAGGGCGTTGATGGTGGGCATCCCGCGGCGGAGCACCGAGTGGTCGACCGAGTCATCGTGCACCAGGGTCGCCAGGTGCACCAGCTCGATCACCGCCGCCAGGCTGGCGACACGGGCCTCCTCGGCCGGGGTGGTCGCCTCGCTGGCCAGGAGGACCAGCGTGGGCCGGAACATCTTTCCCTGCATGTGCAGGAGATGGGAATTGACCTCGGTGATCAGCCCGAAGTCGCTTTGGATCATGCGGCGCAACTCACGCTGCACCGCCTCCAGGCCGCCATGGACCGGAGCCTGGATCGAGGCCAACGTGACCGGAGCGGTCTCGGATCTCATGCCCGGCCGCCCAGCTTAGCCATGCGGGCGCTGGCATCCTGGAATCCGATATCGACCGCCAGGACCCGCTCGTAGGTGGAAACCGCAGCAGCGGCCTTGCCCTGCGCCTCCTGGGCCCGGGCCAGCCAGTAGATCAGTCCGATCTGCTCATCCTCGCTGGCACCCAGGCTCTCGACCGCGCGCTTGAGAATCGCTTCCGCGATGGCGAACTGGCCTTTGTCGTAGAAGGCCACGCCCAGCGCTTCCGAGGTCCGCAGCCTCCCATCGGGGGACCGCAGCGCTTTCTGAAATTCCGCAATCGCCTCGTCGAGCAGGCCCATCTCCTTGAAGGCGACCCCCAGGTCATAGTGGGACTGAAAGTCCTCGGCTTCGATGTTCTCGTCGATGCCGCGCTTGAACTGCGACAGCATCTCGTCGAAGTCCCGCTGTTCATCGCCGGTGGGCTCCTCGTCCTCCACCCGCATCCGGGTGTCCCGCGGTCCCGATTCCTCCAGAATCAGGGCCCCCAGATCGATGAAATCTTCGTCCTCGGCGGCCGGACGCCGTGGCTTCGAGGCCGGGGCGGCGGGAGCGGGCGGCGGAGTCGTCGCCGCGGCCGGCTTGGATGGGGCGGCAGGGGGTGGCGCGGCAGGAGCCTTCGCGGCAGCCGCCGGCGTGGGGGGCGGCTTCGGAGCCGGCGGGGCCGGTGCCTCTACCTCATCGACCGGTGCCAGGGTCTGCAACGCCACCAGGGCCCGCTGGTTGCCGGTATCGTGCTCGAGGACCCGGCGGTAGACCGCCAGCGCCTTGTCCATGGCCCCGGCCCGCATGAGCGCGTCGCCCAGCTCGAGGTAAGAGTCCAGCAGGCGCCCGCGGTCCCCGGTTCGATAGGCCAGCTCCACCATCTTCTGGTAATGGCGCACCGCGTTGGGCTCGAGGCGGGTCAGCTCGTGCACCACGTCCACCGCATGTTGCCAATCCTCACGCCCCTCGTAGGCCGCGATGGCCAGGTCGAGCTCGCCGGCGCCCCGCTCCGCCTCACCGCTGGCGATCAAAGCCTCGCCCAGCGACCGGTGGGTCTCCGGATCATCCGGATCGTCGAACACCCGCTCTTCCAGCTCTGCGAGCGTGGGTGCCGCCGGCGCCTCCGCCGAGAGATAAGCCAGTGAGGGACCCCGAGGAGCGGCCTCCACCTCCTCCTCGATCAGCTCGAGTCCGATGTCCTCCGAAGCCTGAACCTGCTCCGGCACAGACGGAAGCTCATCGAGATCGAGCCCCAATTCGGACCCCATGTCCGCCGTTTCAGGGACGATGGTGATCGACGAGTCGGCGAGGCGCGAGACCCGGGGCTCCGAATCCACCAGCCCCAGATCGCTCACGGCCTCCTCGTCCACGGTGAGCTCGAGCGACCCTTCGCGCTCCGTGATACGGGACTGGGAGGAGCGGGGCCCCAGCTCTACCGTGTCTGCCGGGGGAGTATCGATCTCCAGCCCCTCCAGCGGAGCAATAGCAGCCAGGTCTGCGGCGTCCATCGTGGTGGCCTCGAACCCGAGCGTCCTGCCCACGTCGAGCGAGGTCATCTCCATGACCGCTTCGTCGCTCAGCGGCTGGAGCGACTGGATGTCCAGTTCTTCTCCCGCCAGGGACGCCGTTTCGATCTTGAGGGGCTCGACCTCCACCGCTCCCGCGCTCGCGCCCATCTCCACGGTTTCGAGTCCCGCGACCGGCTCCGAGTCCCGGTGAGCCGCGGGACTGGGAACGGCCGGCTTCAGCGGCTGGGGCGTCTTCCGGGGCGGCACCACCGTCTTGCGAGGCCCCCGGCCGCCAGCCGCCGGGGTATCGAGACCAACGTCGAGGAAGACCAGGTCGGGGCCTTTGGGCTTCGGCGCCGGCTTGCCGGTTTCCCCGGTCTCGATTTGGTGGATCCGGGCCAGCGTCTTGCGCGCGCCAATCGAATCCCCCCGCGCCTCCAGGTCGCTGGCCAGCTTCTCCAGTTGCTCCTTCGCCTCTGCATTCCGGGACGAGGCGCGGAGGAGATCGCTCAACATCAACCGGATTTCCTTGTTGCCGGGGAAATGATCGGCAAAGTCCTTCATCGCCTTGAACGCCTCATCCAACTGATTAGAGGCGTTCATCCGGTCGAGGTATTCCAGCAGGTTCTTCTTGGCTTCGATGACGACGTTCTTGCGGGCGTGCAGGTGGGCGAGCTTCAGGTAGATCTGGATCCGGCCGGGATTGACCCGGAGAATCTTCCCACAGAGTGCGATCGCGTTGTTGTGGAGCCCCTGGTCGAGATAGAGATCCGCCGCCTTTTCGTAGGCCTGCACGGCGGCGGCCGGCTCATTGGCCTTGAGATACAGGTCCCCGACCCGGTTGTAGATGGCCAAGTCCGCCCCGGGATCGTTCCCAGACTCGAACTCCTGGATGGCCTTTTGGTAGACCTCAATGGCCCGCCGCCAGTCCTCCTTCTGTTCGTATTTTCGAGCCGCGTCTTTGAGCTTCTCGAAATTCATCCGGCCGGGGTGGTGAGAGGGTGATCGGGTCGAGGTGACCGCAAACTGCAAAATATCGGTCCCGCAAGCACCTAGCAAGCCAAAACCGCACGGCGCCTTGGGTTGGGACGCTCCAGGGAGCCCGGGTCCGAGGCCCCCTAGGCGATCCCCGGAACCAGAATCGCGGGATCGAGGTCGCCGCTGGCCACCAGCGCGGCGAGCTGCTCGAGGTCTTCGGCGGGGGCGCGGTCCTCGGTCAGGGGGGCGATGGCTGGTTCGGCCTCCCGGATTCGCTGGTACAACCGCCCGACACCCCGTCCCGGGGTGAGCGGCTTCAGCCATTCCAGCCCCTGCGCGCCGCACAGGAGCTCGGCCGCCACCACCCGCTGCGCGTTCCCCAGGATCCGGCGCGCCTTGATGCGCCGCACGAACTCCTCGAGCGCCCGCTCGACGGCGCGCGAGTAGGTCTTCTCGCCGGAGAGCCGCGTGGCCTCCTCCAGCAGATCCTCACGAAGCACAAGATTCGTACGCTTCATGCGCATAACCTAGCCGTCCGGCGCGGACGGACCAGCGGCACGGCCCTCGACCTGCGGCCGATTCTGTTGAACCGTCCCACCCCATGCACATCTCGATCGGCGACGTCCGGCTCTTCTTCGACATCGAGGGCGCAAAGCTCGTGCCCGACGGCCCCGCGATGCGCGAGCGACCGACCTTGATCCTGCTGCACGGCGGGCCCGGCTTCGACCACTCGTCGTACAAGCCGGCGTTCTCGCCGCTCGCCGACGTCGCGCAGCTGGTCTACCTGGATCACCGCGGCAACGGACGCAGCGACGCCGGCGACCGCTCGAAGTGGAACCTCGCGCAGTGGGCCGACGACGTCGTCGCCTTCTGCGACGCGCTCGGCATCGAGAAGCCGGTCGTGCTCGGCAACTCGTTC
>Ga0210073_1000305_pt1 | contig 9809 bp, 9 predicted proteins | sample Browns_ThreeSqC__2_FD_184853 | JGI IMG/M metagenome (GOLD analysis project Ga0210073, IMG submission 184853) | Wetland microbial communities from San Francisco Bay, California, USA, that impact long-term carbon sequestration - Browns_ThreeSqC_D2... | ecosystem: Environmental > Aquatic > Marine >...
ATGCGTCCGCGGTGCATGCATTGGCATCATCACAGTCCGCCGTCGTCGCGCAACCGGGCAAATAGGTCACGCTTAGCATGGGTCGATTCCCGGCGGTCGCGTTCTCTGCAGAATTGAACTGCCAGGAATCGTCGGTGGCCGGGGGCAACCAGGCCCAACCGAAGTTCGTCGCCGGGGCGGCGGCCCAAGCCGTCACGCTGTTCGTGACGGTGATGTTGTGCGACACGTTGATGGTGTTCAAGAAACTCGTGACATCGGGGCTGGCAAGACACTCTGTTCCCGCCTGGATCCCGTTGCCGCCCGTTGTGAAGGTGTTCCAATTGTCCGCAGCGTTCCAACCCTGCGTCATCCGATGAAGGTTCGCGCCGACGGTGCTGCCGTTGGTCACGAAGATCGCCGGGTACTCGGGCAGCTCACGCGCGACGGACCACCCGAGGGCGCCGGTGAAGAATTTCGCCGTTGCCTGGAGATCGGAGACCGCCAGCCCAAGGTGATGTATTCCGAGCGGTTCCATCGGCTGCTCGCCCGTCGACATCATGCGCGACGCGGCGCAAGTTCAGCGCTCATCCGCCACTGCGGCGCCACGCCACGTAGTCGCCATCGGGGATGCGCTTGAGCTGCGCGTGCGGGCGATTGAGCACGTACGTCCAGGCGGTGCGCGCCGCCCCTTCGAGGAGAGTCACCTGTACCACCTCGCGCCGATACTCGTGCGGCTCAGGGTCGGCGCCCGCGCAGCCTTCGTACGCGTCGAGCGCTGCGAACGTTGCGTCTGCGCGATCCGGATCGAGTACATACAGCTCGCCTTTCACCAGATTCCCGTCGTCTCGGGCGGTCACCAGTCCAGGATAGGTTCCGAGGTCGTAGAGCACGCCAGGTACAGTTGCCATCCCGACGAAGCGTAGCGCGCCCTCGAGAACGCGGTGCATCTCGTGCGCGCAGGCCTTGCGCAGGGTACCGTACACAAAGAGATTCCTTTCCAGGCACGTCTCAGTCAAGGCCCGATCCCTTCCGGGTGACGCGATTCCCCGGGATCCGTCGAGCCTGGCCGCGCCAGGCCGCGATTTCAACCAGTCTTGCGCCAAAAGGCGCCGCCGCCCTCAATTGCGATCAGAGGCTCTTGGATCGCCATCGAATCGCGATACTCGTCCGTGGCGTCGTTGCATCCGGCCACGGCATTGTAGTCGTCCAGGATCACGAATCCTCCCGGGGAGAGCAACGGATACAGGCAGGTGAGGCCATCCATGGTGGATTCGTACAAATCACCGTCGAGCCGCATGACCGCGAGACGCTCGATCGGCGCCCCCGGTAGGCTGTTGCGAAACCAGCCCTTGAGGAAAACGACCTGCTCGTCGAGAAGGCCGTATCGCGCGAAGTTTGCGCGAACCACCTCCAACGGCACCGCCAGATCAGCGAATCGGTCAAGCGCCAGCTTGGCGTCCGCGGCATGCACCCATGCTTCCGTCGGCGGGAGCCCCTCGAATGAATCCGCGACCCATACCCGTCGGTCCGCGACGTCGAACGCTTTCAGAATTCCGCGCATGAAGATCGACGCGCCACCGCGCCATACGCCGGCCTCGATGAGGTCGCGGTGATGCGTGAGCAGGTATTGGACGCCGTTGAAGTCGTAGGGCGTCTCCTCGCCGCAGGTCAGCGCGAGCTTGATGCTGCGCGCCGGCCGGTAGCCCTCGCGCTCATAGCTCGCGAGCAGATCGACGAAGATCGCGGCCATCGATTTGTCGTCGCTCGTACCGCGGCCGTAGTAGTAGCCGTCCACCTCATGCAACGTGTAGGGCGCCATCGACCAGTCCTCGGCACGCGCGTCCACCACGTCGAGGTGGGCCATCAGCAGGATGGGGCGCCCCCCGCGTCCGGTGCCGCGGTAGCGCGCCACCAGCATCCCCTGGCGCGCGGATGGCTCGAGCACGTGCACGTCCGCGGCCGGCAGGCCGGCCTCGCGCAGGCGGCGGGCCAGGGCCTGTGTCGCCTCCATCGTGTGGCCGGCCGAATCGCTGGTGTTGATCTCGATCAGCTCGCGCAGGATCTCGCGCTCGAGCGCGCGGTGATCGGGCTGCTGCGCGGCGAGCGCCGGAACGGCGAGCAGGGTGAGGCACAGCAGCGACCAGGCGGTGCGGGGCATTGGGTCTCCGGATGCGTGGGTGGCAGACGGCAGACAGCAGATGGCAGCCGGCAGGACTGACGCGCGAGGCGGGCGTCGGCGGTCTGCCATCTCCCATCTGCCATCTGCCATCTCCAAAGTCGCCAGCCCGGGCCCGCGAGGCCAGTCCCGCGCGTATCTTCGGGGCCCATGGGGGTCACCCTGGAGACCGTCGGCCGGCGTATCGTCCGGTGCACCCGCTGCCCTCGCCTGCGGGCGCACTGCGCCGGGGTCGCGCGCGAGAAGAAGCGGGAGTTCCGCGAATGGGACTACTGGGGGAAGCCCGTCCCCGGGTTCGGCGACCCGCGCGCGCGCCTGCTGGTGGTAGGTCTCGCTCCCGCCGCGCACGGCGGCAACCGTACCGGCCGGGTGTTCACGGGGGACGCGAGCGGCGACTGGCTGTACGGCGCGCTGCACCGCTGCGGCTTCGCGCGCCAGGCGCACAGCGTGTCACGGGACGACGGCCAGCGCCTCGACGACTGCTACGTCACGGCCGCCGCCCGGTGCGCGCCGCCCGGCAACCGGCCCACGCCGGCTGAGCTCGCGAACTGCCGCCCCCATCTGGCGGCGGAGCTCGCGCTCCTCGGCCGGGTACGCGTGGTGGTCACCCTCGGCCGCATCGGCCACGAGGCGTACCTGCGAGCGGCCGGTTGGTGGGACCGGCTGCCGCCCGGCGAGCGGCCGCCGTTCGGCCACGGCGCGACTGCGCGCCTGTCGGACGGCGTCACACTGCTCAGCTCCTATCACCCCAGCCGGCAGAACACGAACACCGGCCGGCTCACCCGCGCGATGTGGCACGCCGTGTTCCGGCGCGCCCGGGCGCTGGTGGACGGCGACGCGTAGGTTTGGCGCGATGACGCCCCCCGCCCACCCCCGTGACGCCTGGGCCACGCGCGCCGGGTTCCTGATGGCGGCCATCGGCTCGGCCGTCGGCCTCGGCACGATGTGGCGGTTCGCCTACATCGCCTCGGAGCGGGGCGGGGCGGCGTTCGTGCTCGTGTACCTCGCGATGGTCGCGGTCGTCGGCGTGCCGGTGCTCACCGCCGAGCTGGTGCTCGGGAGGCTGGGGCAGACCTCGCCGGTGGTCGCCGTGCCGCGGCTCGCGGGGCGCGTGTGGGCGCCGCTGGCGTGGCTGTTCGTCGGCTCCGGATGCGTGCTGCTGTCCTACTACTCGGTGGTCTCGGGGTGGACGTTGCGGTACGCGTGGGACGCCGGGCTGGCGCGCGTGCCGGCGGACGCCGCCGGGTACTTCGGCGGCGTCGCATCGGGCCGGGACGCCCTCGCCGGGCACCTGGTGTTCATGGCGCTGACCGTCGCGATCGTGGCGCGCGGGGTGAAGGGCGGGCTCGAGCGCGCCAACCTGATCATGATGCCGGCGCTGTTCGCGATCCTCGCGGGACTGGTCATCTGGGCCGCCACCCTCGACCGCGGCGGACCCGGCTACGCGGCGTACCTCGCCCCGCGGCTGGCGGACCTGTGGGACCTGCAGACGCTGTCGTGGGCCGCGGGCCAGACCTTCTTCGCGCTGAGCGTGGGCATCGGCGGGATGGCCACCTACGCGTCGTACCTGCGGTCACAGGAGAACCTCGGCCGCGAGGCCGCGACCATCGCGCTCGCCGACACCGCGGTGGCGTTCGTGGCCGGCCTGATGGTGTTCCCCGTCATCTACCATTTCGGGCTCCAGGACCGCGTGGCCGAGAGCACCATCGGGGCGCTGTTCATTTCGGTGCCGGCGGCACTCGCGGCGTTGGGGCGCGTGGGCGGCCTGCTCACCGCGGCGTTCTTCGTGATGCTGTTCTTCGCGGCGCTCACCTCGGCGATCTCGGTGCTCGAAGTGGTGGTGGCCGCGTTCGTGGACGGTCGGGGGTGGTCGCGCCCTCGGGCCGCCGTCGGGCTGGGGGCGGTGATCGCCTGCCTGGGCGTTCCGGCCGCGTTCAGCACCACGTTCCTCGGGGCGATCGATCAAATCGTGGGCAACTTCCTCATCGTCGTCGGGGGGCTCGGCATCTGCGCGCTCGTCGGTTACCGGCTCCGTGCGGCGGGGGACGCGGAGCTGGCCCGGGGGCTCGCCAACCCGGCCGCGCGGCGCGCCTGGGGCGTGTTCGTGCGGTATGTCGCGCCGGCCCTGCTGCTCGTCGTGCTGTGGTCGACGCTCCGGCCCACGTGGCGCGCGGTGCGGACGCTGTTCTAGCGTCCCGTCACGGGCCCACGGTCAGCGCGTAGCCCGTGAGCGAGCTGCGCAGGGCGTTCTGGCGGTCCGCCACCTCGAGCACCCGCGCCGTGTACCCGGGCGCGCCGGCGTCCGGCACCTGCAGCGTGACCACGGCGCCATTGGCGACGACGCCCACCACGACGCCGACGATCGTGGAGCCGCTCGTACGCCGCGTGAACAGCCGCAGGGACGCATTGACCGCGATCGCGGTGTCGATCGGCGGTCCGCTCACCTCGAACAGCACGGCGCCGTCGTCGGCGTGAGGCGTCGTCAGGCGCAGCGTCACCGTGCCGGCCTGGGTGCCGCCGCCGGTCGGGTCATCCGAGCACGCCGCGCCCACCACCAGCGCGGCCACCATCACGAAGATCCAGCGCGAGCGGCTCATCGTTCGCTCCCGGGTCGCCGTGCGGACGCCGCCGCGCCCGGCAGGCCACCCACCGAGTTGAGGTACGCTTCGAAGTCGCCGACGTCGTAGCGGCCGTTGCGATTGCCCAGCGCATCGAGGTACTGCAGGTCCGCCGCGCTCAAGCCGCCGGCGCCGAGCAGGGCCGCGGCGACAGCCTCGACCGGGAACGGCGCCGCTCCGCCGTCCACCGGCAGCCCGGGGTGTGCCACGCCCGCCGGGTTGACTTCGATCACTCGGCGGGCGATCGGGTCGGTGGCGAACAGCCGCGCCACGGTGACGCCAGTCACGTCGCGCCCGAATGCCACCGCCTGTGGACCGTCCACCCCCACGGCGAATGGATCGGCCACCGCCGTCCCGGTCGCATCGAAGAGCTTGATGCGCCCGGCGGTGGGCATCGGAGCGTAGACGTTGCCCGCCACGTCGAATGCGAACGCCCAGATCAGGGCCCCATCCGCGAACACCCGCTCCAGCCGGCCGTCGACGAGCCGCCAGATCTCGGTGCCCTGGGAGAAGTACGGCACGCCCCCCGGACCGATGGCCAGCGGGCCGGGACCGGAGCCACCGACCGCGATGGCGTCAAACCGTGTCTCGAACTGGCCTGTGGGGCTGTAGCGCCGTAACGACCGATCGGAAACGTCGCTGAGCCAGATGCGGCCGTCCGGAGCCACGGCGATCCAGAAGGGGAAGCCCGCGTCCGTAATGAAGGGGGTGACCTGGCCTTGCGGAGTGACGCGGTACACGGTGCCGTCGATGGACACCACGAGCAGGTCCCCGAACGCGTCGAACGCGAGGCCCAGGGGGAGCTCGATCCCGGCCGCGAAGGTCGTCACCGCGCCCTGACCGGAGATGCGTACCACGCGGTTTCCCGCCGCTTCACCGACGAACAGGTCACCCGTGCTGCCGACGGCGAGGCCCAGGGGGAAAGCGAGATCCGCGGCTCGCACCGTGGTGGGGTCGCCCGGTCCCGGCGGCAGGGCGCGCACGTGCAACGTGTACGGGAACGGATTGCCGCCGGGGTCCGGGCCAGCGGCGACGGTCGCGTAGTAGGTCCCCGTCGTAGGGATCGGGTACCGGAGGCGAGGATCGGCTCCGTTGCCGTCGTCCCTGAAGGCGAGCCGTGTCACGCCGTCACTCGCGTAGAGGGCGAGGGCGGGATCGACCAGCAAGCCGAGCGACACGGCATCGACGTCGAGCTCGAGCGTCGTCCCGGCCTCCGCGGTGAAGGCCCAATAGTCCACGTCCCCGGCGGGGTTGGCATCGGTCGCGCAGATCTCGCCCGTGCCGGAGCCGCCGACGGCGACGCGTGACGCCGTGCCTGGAGCGTCGTTGGGCTCCTGCTCCGTCCCTGCCCCCGCGCACACGACCGTCCCGAAGTTGATCGCGTACTGGAGCTCCGGGCCCCCCGCCATGCCCCCGAAGGCGACGATCGTCACGTAGTAGCGGCCGCTCGTGGGGACGCGGTAGGAGATCCGGCTATCCGGTCCATCGAAATCGTCGTTGGAGGCCAGCACCGTGCTGCCGTCGGGCGCGAACAGCACGAGCACGGCATCGAGCGGCGAGCCGATGGCCTCCGCGTCGACGTCCACGCTGAGGTACTGCCCGGCGATGAGGTCCACGAACCACGTGTCCGCGTCAGCCGCCGGATCCACGACGCCGGTCGCCTGGTCGCCGAGGGCCACGCTGTCGGCCGTCGGGGCGGTGTTGTTCGGCTCCGTCTCGGTGACGATCGCCTGGGTGACGGTCGCCGTCAGGATCGCTGGCCGTATGGACCGCGCGCCGGTCTTCGCATGGCCGGGCAGGACACCGCCGGCATCGCGAATCTGCCGGACCGCCTCGCGCCACGATCCCGTCGCAGGGCGTTGGGCCACGACTGGCGCGGCGCCCACCAACGCCAGCAGCAGAACGAGGACCATTGATTTCGTGCGCATCGGGTCGGTGCTCCTTGGATTCGCAGAGTGCTCGCCAGGGACGCTCTGGTGGCATACTACGCGTGCGTGTGGTCCCGGAGAGTCGGGCGCGTGGCACCGGCCCTGTAGGTCTTTCGCGACGCGGGTTGTCGGCTGGCGTCCTACGGGGAGGGAGCGCCGCGAACCACTCCACTCGGTCGGCGGGGCTCACTTCAGCAGGTCGTGCTCCACGACGTACCGAACCAGGTCGGCTCTCGACTTGAGGCCCATCTTCTCCAGCAACCGCGCCCGGTACGTGCTGATGGTCTTGGCACTCAGGTGGAGCTCCTCGGCCACATCCTTGACCGCCATCCCGCTCCCCAGCGCACGGAGCACCTCGAATTCGCGGTCGCTGAGTCCTTCGTGGGGTGCCCGGGGCCCGCCCTGGTCCACCAATCCGGCCAGCCGTTCGGCCAGCATCTCGCTCACGTATTTGCCCCCCCGCGCCACCCGGCGGATGGCCTCGACCAGCTGCTCGGGCGAGTGGTCCTTGGTGAGGTACCCCGCCGCTCCGGCCCGGAGGGCGCGCACGGCCCACTGGTCCTCGGGATGGACGCTCAACACCAGCACCTTGATGCTCGGGTATCGCCCCCGCAGCTCTTTGAGCGTTTCCACGAGAGTGGATCCCGGCATGCTCACGTCGAGCAGCACGACGTCCACCGGCGCCTGGCCGAGCAGCCGGAACAGCTCCGCCGCCGTCGAGGCCTCGCCGGTCACCGAGATCCCCACCCCCGCGCTGGCGATCCGGCGCAGGCCCTCCCGCACGATCGGGTGATCGTCGGCGATGGCGATCCGGATCAACGCCCGACCCCGGTCGCGGTGGGCACTCGCAGGAGCACCGTGGTGCCGAGGCGCGGCCGCCCGGTGATGGTGAACTCGCCGCCGCACGCCAGGGCGCGCTCCCGCATGCCCACGATCCCGAGCGATGCTGTCCCGTCGAGCCTTTCCGACGGGATACCGATGCCGTCGTCGGAAACCTCGAGCGTGACGTCGTCGGCCGTCTGGAGCAGACGGATCGTCACCCGCTTCGCCTCGGCATGACGCGCCACGTTGGTGAGCGACTCCTGACACACCCGGAAGACCGAGCTGCCCAGATGGTCCGGAACGGTGCACTCGTCGGTGCACAGGTCCATGGTGACCTCGATCCCGGTGCGCGCCCCGAACTCCTGGCCGAGCCATTCGAGGGCCGCCGCGAGACCCAGCTGATCCAGCACGCTGGGCCGGAGCTCGGTGGCGATGCGCCGCACCGTACTCAGGGTGCCGTCGATCCGCTGGATGATCGACGCGCACTGGGACCGGACCTCGTGGTCCCGCGGCAGGCGGTCCTTCAACCACGCGATGTCCATCTTCAGGCCGGTCAGCGCCTGGCCCAGCTCGTCGTGAATCTCCCGGGCGATGCCGGTCCGCTCTTCCTCGCGGACCTGTTGCAGGCGCGCCGTCAGTGCCCGGAGTTGCTGGCGGGAGGCTTCGACCTGCTGGGCGGCCAGGTGCCGGTCGGTCACGTCGCGCTGGATGCCGAAGTGACCGGCGATGCGACCCGCGCCGTCGTAGATCACCATGTAATCGCCTTCGACCCGCATCGGCGTGCCATCCAGCCGCCGCTCATGCGTCACGGTGTGCATCCGACCCCGGTCGAAGAACTCGCGCCAGCGCGCCTTGGCCGCGACCACGTCGTGCGCCAGGAACTGGGCCGGGGTCCGGCCCAGTAACTCGTCGGGGGATGAGGCGCCGAACTGGGTGATGAATGCGGAGTTGACCTTGGTCATCCGCTCATGCTCGAAGATGTAGTCCAGCGCCTCATCCTTGGCGACGTGATCGCCCCATGCGACGGGTTCGTCGAGCATCATGAAGAAGAACCCGTCCAGGGACTGATAGAAGAAGAGCTCGAGTAGCCGTTCATTCTCGAGGCCGGCTGGAATCGTCATCGGTCCTGGCCATCCATTGGAGAATGAAAGATAGGAGGCGCAATCCTAGAACGCCTTCCTTGGCTCCCCGTAGATCACGTTGTCCAGCACGACCAAGTCTAAGGTGCCACCCGCGCTGACGTCATCGACGGCGGCGTCGAGCGCGCCGGTGCCGAGCGTGATCCGGACGCGGGCGATGATCGCGTCGGCATAGGTGACTCCGACGAACGACAACCCGCCGGCGTCCGACCGCACCGGCCCGCTGTACGTGCCCAAGCTGGCGCCGTCCTGGGCGAACAGTTCGATGGTGGTCGCGCCCGCCAGATCCACGTCGCTGAACACGATGCCGAAGCCGCGAACGACCGCGGGGGTGGGCTGACCGGCGACCTGGAACAGCTGGTCGAGCTGGTTGCCGCCGATCGGTGAAAAGACCTTGGTGGCGCTGAAGAAGTTGAACTCCGCCCCGTAGTTCGGATTGATCTCCTTGAACAGCGTGGAATCGTTCCGGAACCCGGTGCCCGCGGTCGTGTAGATCGCGCCCGCCTTCACGTTGGTATTGAAGAAGTCCGCGGGGAAATCGTTCCGGTTGTTGAACGGATCGGCACCCGCGCCGTCCCAGCTGATCTCGCGCCGGCCGCCCGGCTGCTCACCCGCGGTCCCGCCGTTCGAGGCACCCAGCTCGGCACGGAATTCGTTCACCTTGGCGGTGATGTCGCCACTGGCGGTGAACACCGTCGCCACTGGCGGCGGAGGCGCGCTGTACGGGTTGTCGCTGCACCCGATCATCAGGGCCACCGCTGCCAGGCCCATCCAGCTCATCGTGCGCATCTCTCTGTCCCCCTGTGTGAGAGGGGTCGGGCTGCGCCCTCGCGCCGCCGGCACGCCTCTCGGTGAACCGACCGCCGCAGACACTCCGGCCGCCGGACGGTGCGAAGGGTATTGATCTGCGCCGTCCGTGGGCATCGGATGTATGGAGGAGTCGCGGTGCGGTTCCCGGGAACCGGGGTGTAGGTCGGGGGACTACGTGGGCACCGCTGCTGGCGGCACTCGTCCGGCGACTGGTGAGGGCGCGGGTCGCCGAGGTGAGGCGGAGGGCACTTTGGCGTTGTGAAACTGGGCCGGTTGCACGAGCGCTTGCGCCGCGTGGAAGACGCCCAAGGCCGGCTGGCCCGCAAACGGGTGGGAG